>Ga0123333_10002744_pt1 | contig 17638 bp, 17 predicted proteins | sample BioC12SIPDNA_3_FD_89957 | JGI IMG/M metagenome (GOLD analysis project Ga0123333, IMG submission 89957) | Anaerobic biogas reactor microbial communites from Washington, USA - Biogas_R2_B C12 SIP DNA | ecosystem: Engineered > Bioreactor > Anaerobic > Unclassified | place: Washington, USA... | reverse complement strand
CTAAAGCCAAAAGGGTCAAAACGAGCTACCCCCGTAACACCATCTGCGGGAGTAGTCCATAATTCTCGCCGTTTCCATCGAACCTGTCAATCCCGTTCTCCCAAACCCGTCATCTCAAACCCCGCGCAAAAACCCACACCGTGTGCGGTTATCGGACCAGGCCCCATCGCACTCGTCCCGTTTCCGCCAGGCACAACACGCTCGCCTCCATCAACATCCAACCATCGCCAACCCTCAGCCGTCAGCCACGGGTCATCGCGCTGCCGCACTGCGGGCACACCTGCCCACTGCACGGCTGACCCGCCACGTGCGCCGCCTTGTGCCCGCACTGCGGACACACGCACACCCCGCCCGGACCCGCCGCGAACGGCCCGCCCATCCGGCCGCGACCCTGACCCTGTCCGCGACCTTGACCCTGGCCACGACCCGAACCACCACCGCGACCCATTCCACGTCCTTGACCGCCACCAACCGGTCCAGCCCCATCACCGCGTGGCATCACCAATCTCCTTTATCCCAAATCCTCTGTCTTACCTGATTCGCTGACTCCCTGACCACCTGACCACCTGTTCCCCCTCCGCGTGTTCCGCGTGCTCCGCGCCATTAAAAACGAACCGCCAACGGCAGCATCCTCCGCACTTTGCACTTTGCTCTTTAGTATTTTCATTTTCATTCTGACTTCCGACTTCTGGCTCCTGGCTTCTTCCCCCTCAATACATCCCCATTCCCCGTCCGCCCTGATACCGCCGCCGACGGCAACACCCCGGCATCCGATACGCCCCCTTCGCCAACCGGCCCGACACAAACGCATCGAGCACCTCCTCCACCGGTCCGCACACCTGCCCGATCACCCGAACCCCAGCCGACCGCAGCGACCGCTCCAACCCGCACGAAATCGCCCCGCAGATCAACACCTCCACCCCTAACGCGGCAACCTGACGTGCCCGCTCGAACGCCCCGCCCTCCGACAACCCCCGCGACTCGCGGCCCACCTCCCGATCCGAATCGATGTCCACCAGGAGCACCGTCCCGGCCACGTCGAACACCGGCGATATCCGCCCTTGCCACGTCGAGATCGCTATTCGCATCATCCAAGTCCCAATGCAAAACCCATGCCGACCGTCCAGACCACTCAAGGTCTCCATATTATCAATAACACTGGCCGTCTATCAGGGCCACAGCATTGCACAATGCAAGCCTATCAGCCGGATAACCTTGCAGAACACCATGAGCGTGGCTACAATATACTTGTGCCCACAGGCAGCGTCAATCGAACCCCAAATCGGAAATTGATATGACAACCATACAAATTCCCGGCGACCCCGCATGCCGCGACGTCATCCTCGACTCCATCAACGAGGGGGTCTTTACCGTCGACTCCCAGTGGTATATCACTTCGTTTAACCGCGCCGCCGAGCGGATCACCGGCACCAGCCGATCCGAAGCCATCGGCCGGCCCTGCTGCGAGGTGTTTCGGGCCAGCCTCTGCGAAGGGGCCTGCCCGCTCCGCCAGACCCTCAAGACAGGCCGTCCGGTGGCCAATGCAACCGCTTACATCCTCAACGCCGCCGGGGCGCGGGTGCCCATCCGCATCTCCGCGGCCCTGCTCAAAGACGCCGATGGCAACGTCATGGGCGGGGTCGAAACCTTCCACGACCTCAGCCAGGTCGAACAACTCCAAAAGGAACTCGAATCCCGCTACACCTTCGCCGATATCGTCGGCCGAAGCCGCGCCATGACCGACCTGTTCGATATCCTGCCGCAGATCGCCGAAAGCGACAGCACGGTGTTGATTGAAGGGCCAAGCGGCACCGGCAAGGAGCTGTTCGCGCGGGCGATTCATAACCTTTCGCCGCGGGCGAAGAAGCGGTTTGTGGCGATCAACTGCGGTGCGCTGCCGGATACGCTGTTGGAGTCGGAGTTGTTCGGGCATAAGGCTGGGGCGTTTACCGATGCGCGGCGGGACAAGCCGGGCCGGTTCGCGCTGGCGGATCGCGGTACGGTTTTTCTGGATGAGATCGGTGAGATTTCGACGGCGATGCAGGTGCGGCTGTTGCGGGTCTTGCAGGAGCGGTCGTTCGAACCGCTGGGCGGGGTGGAGCCGGTGCATGTGAACGTTCGGGTGGTCGCAGCGACGAACAAGAACCTGGCTGAGCTGGTGCGGGCGGGGCGGTTTCGGGAGGATCTGTACTATCGGGTGCGGGTGATTCATCTGGCGTTGCCGTCGCTTCGCGAGCGGCGCGAGGACATTCCGCTGCTGGTGGGTCACATGGTGGCGCGGTTCAACGGGCTTCAGGGCAAGGACATCGCGGGCGTTTCGGATGAGGTCATGGCGCGGCTTATGGATCACGACTATCCTGGCAACGTTCGCGAGTTGGAGAACATCATCGAGCAGGCGTTCGTCTTGTGTCGCAGCGGGATGATCGAGCTTCGGCATCTGCCGCCGGAGCTTCGCGGGCGCGAGGGCGAAGGTGGTCCGGCGGTTTCGTCGGCGAGCATCAAGTCAGTGGAGGCGGCGCTGATCGCCGATGCCCTGCGGCGGCATCACGGCAACCGCAAGAAGGCGGCTGAGGATCTGGGGATCGATCCGAGCACGCTGTATCGGAAGATCAAGGGGTATAACATTGAGACGCCGTGCACGGATGGCCGGCACCGGCGGTGAGCGGCGATGCTACGGAAGAAGTCAGAAGCCAGGAGTCAGAATGAATGAAGAAGGGCCGGATGAAGTGCTGCAATGCAGGCTATTGACCGCGCCTGAAAAATGTCGAAAATGAAAATGACACGCCGCTCGACGGGTGCGGCAGGGAGGCGGGACGCCATCGTATCGACGCTAACACTTGACCGGGCAAAGGCTTTCTTGTCGCTGTGCGGCTACAGCGACCGTTTGCTCCGCGCGAGTTTTCCGTTCGGCGGCGACCGAATTGTGCCGCTGGCGGCCTTCGCCCACGAACCGATGGATGCGCGGTCGGCCTGTATTGCCGTGATCGATGCGGCGGTAGTGGAGGGGGATATGCGGTCCGAGGTGGCCGCGTACCGCCAACTTGGCGCCCCCATCGTGGTGGCGATGCGGCGCGAGTCGCTGGAGATCTGGAAGCAGCGGGAGGACGACGCGGAACGGGTTAAAGAGGTAAGCGCCGACCAGGCGGAGGCGTACTTCCGATCGCACGCATCCGAACTCGGGCCCGACGTGGTTTTTCGGGCCAAGACCTGGGGCAGGTTTGATGATCAGTTCCAGTTGGAGTTCGTCGATGCAGGCTTGATGCCCATCGTGGAGAAGGCAACAGGCGAGAAGCTGACAAGGCTGATCGAGCGCGTCGTCCATCAGCTTCGCCGTTCCCTTTACCCCAACTTGTCCGCAGTCTCTGGCGCCGATGGACACTGGCTTCTCAAGTCGGTCTTCTGGCTCCTCGCGGCGAAAATTCTCCGCGACAAGGAGGTGCCGGGGTTCAAAAGACTCGATCTTTTGAGCGTGGAGGATGTCTTCGCCAAGGTCGCTCGCCACTACAACTCGCGAAACACAGATGCTGCGGGAATCGATGTGCGAACTCGGAAGCAACGGGCCGCCCTGGAGTCGGCCGCAGAGAGCATCGCCAGTTTCAGTCATCTGGGGCATGTCACCACCGAGTCATTGGCCTATGTGTACGAGAGCGCCCTGATCACCAAGGACACACGTGCCCTACTTGGCACTCACAGCACACCACAGTACCTGGTTGACTACGTGGTCTGGAAGCTTGCGCCCTGGATCAAGGACATCGGTACAGACAAACGCGACGTGTTCGAGCCAGCGTGCGGTCATGCCGCTTTTCTCGTGGCGGCCATGCGACTATTGAAGGAGATGCTCCCCTCTGAACGGCAGGCAGATCGAAAGGGCTATTTGCGCGCACATCTCCATGGTGTGGAGATCGATTCCTTCGCCATTGAAATTGCTCAGCTCTCGTTGACGCTTGCTGACATCCCGAACTCCAATGGTTGGGACTTGGCTTACGGGAACATGTTCTCTGACGGTCTTTTGGCAAGGAAGACCGGGCAAGCCACGATTCTGTTGGGTAACCCACCATTTGAGGACTTTTCGAAGACGGACCGTGCAGAAATCCAGCGAAAGAGGGGACAGGAAGTACAGATCAACAAGGCAGCTGAGGTGCTGGCCCAGACGCTGCCAGCACTTCCTGTCGGCGGCATGTTTGGGTTCGTTATTCCGCAAGGAGTTCTTTTCTGGAGAAGTACTGAGACGCTACGGCGTATGCTTTGCGAGGAGTTTGAGCTAAAGGAGATATGCCTTCTCCCAGACAAGGTGTTCTCCCTCTCCGACGCAGACTCAGCCGTCATCATTGGTAGAAAGGTGAAGTCGTCAGAGCAATCTCATGCTGTATCGTGCAGGAGAGTGCGTAAGGCGGACATGGAGGCATTCCGGTTGGACTACATCGTGTCCAGCCAACGGGACATCACTCAGCAATCGCTTTGCCGGTCGACAGAGGCGCGGTTCATCTGGCCGGACCTACCAGATGTCTGGCAGTGTTTGGAGCACATGCTTCGCCTCAAGGATATAGCCGACATTGGGGAAGGCTTGTCGTATCGAAGCAATCTGCCCCAAGATGTCAGGCGTTCATCTGACAGACCATTTCCAGGAGCCGTACGCGGTTTTACAAAGCTTGGAAGAGAACTCCAGACACACAACCATCCTCCGGAAGTGTGGATGAATCTCTCTGCCGATGTGCTTGGGCCGACCCGCATGGGCGCAGACATGGTCCCACAAGTGCTACTAAACCATGCACGAGCGAGTCGTGGTCCGTGGCGAATAAAGGCGTTCATTGATCGCGACGGACACGCCTTCACCAACAACTATAATGCGGTTCGGCCGAAAGATGATACCTCTCTGGAGTTTCTTTGGGCTCTCTTGAACTCTCCTCTGGCCAACGCCTACGCCTTCGACCACGCGAGAGGGAGGCACAATCTACCTGGGGTCCTGGGGCAAATGCCCGTTCCTCCTTGGACGCGCGCTGAGCACGAGAGCATCACACAGTTGGTGAGTGAATACCATCGGCTTGCAGAGACAGGCGATTTGCGCCAGGCGTCGAGTTCACTACGTCGCGCTGCACTTCAGATAGACGCTCTCGTTCTGCGGATGTACGATCTACCGCCGCGTCTGGAGCGAGAAGTTCTCGACCTGTTTGCCGGCCAGTCGAGGGTCGGTGTGCCATTCCAACAGGATCGGTACTTCCCAGCAGGTTTTGGGCCATGGGTGCACCTCCATGAATACCTGTCCGATGAGTTCGAAAACTCAAGGGCATCAGCTTTACTGCAGTCACATCGAACCTTCGATGTGCCGGAGATTAGCGAAGCCCTTCGTCGCGCTACGGAAGACTTCGAGGAGTAGCGTATGGAAGGCGTAAAAGGCTACCTCCTTGACACCAATGTGATCTGTGACTGGCTGGACGAAACGAAGCCCAGACACGCGGCGGTATCCAGGAAGGTGGAACAGGCGGCACAGGTTCAGGCGACGGTGGTAACGTCGCTCATTGTCCTGGGGGAAATCGAATACGGCATCGCCGCGGTGGGCGGAACCTCGCAGCAATCGCTCGTCGACTTCCGCGCTCAGGTCTTCAAGCAGTTCGCGGAGAACAAGATTCTCTTCAGTGTGACGCGTTTTACCACGCTGATCTATGGGGATCTCCGAGCCAGGCTTTTCGAGAAGTTCGGTCCCAAGAAAAGACGAAGAAAGGGCCTGCGGCCGGAGGAGTTGGTTGATCCGGTCACGGCCAAAGCGCTCGGCATCCAAGAGAACGATTTGTGGATTGCAGCACAAGCCATCGAGCGCAACCTGATCCTGGTTACGAACGATGGGATGACGCGCATCAGGGAAATCGCCCCGGAACTGCGAGTGGAGGACTGGGCTGCAGCCGCATCATGATTGTCCCGGATCAAGCGAGGCCCCCTCTGGTTGGACGGAGCCGCCTCGATATCATCTCTTTTGAAGTCATCGGTGTGGCGTGACCCGCGCTACGAGGCTGGTGGCGGCGCGGGTGGATTCCGTGTTCGTGGGAATGACGGAGGGGGGGCTGTTGCTTTGGTGAAGCGGCAGGACTTGGCGGCGTTCCGGGTTTTGGATGGTTGGCAGGCGGTCCTTGTCGGCGGTATATTCGTTGGAAGGGCGAGTGCTTTGACGGCTGGCGGTGTTGGGTGGAGGAGGATGGGCGTATGATTATTTCCGATAAGTATCGATACGTGTACATTGGGATTCCGCGGACGGGGTCGAAGTCGATGAATCACTGGTTGTGCGAGTGGTTTGAGGGGCGGAATCATGGCGGGCATCACGCCTGGCGGGACGTTTTTTGAATTGTTTCGGGATACGGATGAGGAGGAGGTGGTCTGGGCGTACGCGGCTGAGGACTTTGCGGCGTTTGGGTATCGGCGGTTTGAGTGGGGTTTGGCGGCGGATGCGCCGGATGCGTTGCGGGTGAGGTAGCGCGAGGTGGCCGGCGCGGTTGGGCGGGGGCGGCGGGGCAGGCGCAAGGCCTGCCCGTACGGGTTTTTTCTGATTCGGCGATGCTGCTTGGCGACGGCGGGAGGTCCATGGTATTATGCGGGTTTGGCGGTGTGTGAGACGTTAGCGGTCACGGCGGCGGTGGCGGCGAGGTTGTTGACGGAGGAGAAGGCGTTTGCTGCATTATAGGGACCGGAAGAACCGGGTGCATATTTTTACGATGGACCGGCTGCTGCTGGAGGACGTGCGGGATCGGATCGCGGAGCATTCGGGGACCCGTTCGGTGCAGATCGTCACGCCGGGCAGCGTTCGTTCGGCGATCACGGCTGAGGACGTGATGGAGCTGGCGCGGGATTCGGTGACGTCGCGGGTGTTGATTATGGACGTGCGCCGGCAGACGCTGACGCGTCTTCAGCAGGCGTTCAGCAGCGTGGTGCGGTTCAACCGGGCGGATTTGAATCGCTACTGCTACGCAGTATTGATCGGCGAGGGGCCGGTGAATCTGCTGAAGCCGGGCCGAGGGCTTCGGGCGTTTCCGACGTACCTGGCGGACTTGCGGAACAACTTCAACGCGGCGGTGTTTTTCGGGGATCCGTTTTTGACGCACACGCACGAGGAGATTCAGGAGATCGGGCTGCGGGAGCGCGGGACGCTGCCGGATCGGCTGCCGCGTCGGTTCAAGAAGTTCTTCAGCGACGATCAGGTGCTGATCGAGCAGGTGCGTCAGTATTTTCGGGCGGCGGGCTCGTCGCCGGAGAAGCGATCGCGGAAGAAGGAAGAGCGTGAAGAGGTGCTTCGCCGGCTGACGCTGCGGATGATGCGGCACGATTTTCCGGATGACTGGGAACGGGCTTCGGAGACGCTGTCGAAGGAGGGCCTGTCGTTTCCGGGCGAGCCCTTGCGGTTCTGCGTGTATCCATTTTTCTTCGAGGAGTGGGTGTCGGATCTGCTGGCGCAGGCGCGGTCGGCGAAGTGATTTGCATGCGTGGCGGCGGTTCAGGGGACTCGTCGGCGGCTTCGCTGGCGGAACTGTCGCGGGCTGAGGCCGGTGAGGCGTTTGAAGGTTCTGGAGAGGTGGAAGGCGTCGACGAAGCCGAGTTGCCGGGCGGCGGTTTCGAGGGTGAGGTCGGTGTTCCAGAGCATTTTGCGGGCGCGTTCGACGCGCTGGCGGAGGACGTACCGGACGGGCGAGAGGCCGAAGCGTCTGGTGAAGAGGCGCGAGAAGTAGGTGGGTTCGAGGCTGACGGTTTCGGCGAGTTCGGCGAGTCGGATAGGGCGGTGGAGGTTGGCTTCGATGTACTGGAGGGCGGGTTCGAATCGTTGGACTTCGCGCATCCGCTGGAGGCGTTGTCGCGGGTCGCCGACGGCTTGGAAGGGGGCGAGGAGTTGGAGCAGCAGGCCGGTGACGTCGAGGGTGTTCTGCGGGTTGGCGTCATGGAAGGCGCGGCGGAGGCGTTGCAGGAGGGACGGGACGTTGGCTGACGGGGACGGCTGGAGGTCGTAGGGTCCGCCGAGGACCTCGAAGAGGTCCATTTCGCCCCAGACGGCGGCGGTGAAGTGGACATAGGCGATGGTGGCGCGGTCGGGGCAGTGGAGTTGGACGGGGGTGTTGGCGGGGATGACGTGGAGGCGGCCCTGTCGGAGGGTCCATCGGCGTTTGTGGTGCGTGACGGCGGCGCGGCCGGCCTGGAGCCAGTAGAGCCGCCCGTAGGGATCGGAGTGGTAGACGCCGTCGCCCCAGGTGGGCGAGACGGTGGCCACGTCGGCGACGAGGACCCGGACCCGCAGCGTATCCCAGAATTCCTGCATAGACAAGAATATACATGAACAAGGCAATCGCAGCTATGGAAAAACGGGGTCGCATGGGGAATACTGGAGGTATTGGATTATCGTAAGGCAAACCCGTACATATCGGATGGAGACCCGGACGTGAAGGTTCGTGCTCAGGATGTGGATGTAGTGCGGCGGCTTGGCGAGGAGTATGCGGCGGCGGCTTCGTTGGGCGTTCACGCGGAGCGGGCGGAGCTTTGGCGGAGGCTGAACGACCTGGCGCCGGTGCGGCCGCTGGTGTGGATCAACGAGATTCCGTGGAACGAGTTGAACGTCAACGACGAACTGACGGTCCGGTGCGAGGACGATTTCTGCCGCGGGATCGAGAGCGCGTTGCGGATGGTATTGTATCAGTGGCGTCATTTTCCGGGTGACATGATCTTGCAGCCGTTTTTCGCCTGCGGAAAGATCTGGAGTTCGACGGGGTTCGGGCTGAGCGCGAACGTCGAATATCTGGACCAGGATGAGACGACGAATATCCGGGCGATGCGTTTTACTCCGGCGATCGTCGAGGCGAAGGACGTGGAGAAGATCCAGACGCCTCGCGTGACGTACGACGCGGCGGCGACGGAGGCGAATCATCAGCGGATGTGCGAGCTGCTGGGCGATATTCTGCCGGTGCGGACGACGGGCATGCCGACCTATTGGTCGTGTCCGGCGGACAACGTGTTCATGTGGTTCGGCTTGGAGCAGGCGATGATGGACCTGGTGATGCGGCCGGAGATGGTGCACGAGGCGATGCGGCGGACGGTGGAGGGGTATCTGGCGGAGCTGGACCAGATGGAGGCGCTGGGTCTGCTGGAGTGCAACAACGGGCCGTACCGGATCGGGTCGGGCGGTTTTGGGCATACGGGCGGGCTGCCGCAGCCGGCGGGCGACGGGCGGCCGGCGCGGGCGATCGAGTCGTGGGGCTGTTCGGCGGCGCAGATCTTTTCGGACATTTCGCCGCGGATGCACTGGGAGTTTGTCCTGCAGTACGAGCAGCGGTGGCTGGCGCGGTGGGGGATGACGTACTACGGCTGTTGCGAGCCGCTGCATCGGAAGATGGAGATTCTGCGGCGGGTTCCGAATCTGCGGAAGGTCTCGTGCAGTCCGCAGGCGGACGCGGAGATGACGGCGCGGCAGATCGGTCGGGACTACGTGCTTTCGCTCAAGCCGAATCCGGCGATTTTGGCGGAGAATCGGTGGCGGCCGGATCAGGCGCGTCGGGAGTTGCGGGAGAATCTGGAGCGGACCCGCGGCTGCAACGTTGAGATTATTCTGAAGGACATTTCGACGGTCCGTCACAAGCCGGAGCGGCTTTGGGAGTGGGCGGCGATCGCGTCGGAGCTGGCGGAGGAGTTCGCGCCGTAGCGGTGTGACGGACGGTTTTTCCGTCGAAGGGGCGGCGGTTTCTTGCCTGTTGCGCGGTTCTGTGCGGGCTAACCGTGTATTCTGCAATGGTGCGCCGGTGGCGGCGGGGTTCGATCGGGAGTGATGCCGCGAAATTGCGGTTTTTTGGGGACCGGCGGGCATGGGGGACAATTCCAGTTGGCGGCATAGGATTTGCATTGGCGATTCATTTTGGAATTGTCTATTAAGGAAGGGCCATGAAGATTGCCATCAGTACACAAGGGCCGGCGCTGAGCGACGCGATGGACCCGCGGTTCGGGCGGGCGAAGTTTTTCGTTGTGGTGGACAGCGAGACCGGCGTTGGCGAGGCGTTCAATAATAGCGTGAACCTCAACGCGGCGCAGGGCGCGGGGATTCAGTCGGCGGCCCGGGTGGTGGAGCTCGGGGCGGCGGCGGTGATTACCGGTCACATGGGGCCCAAGGCATTCGCGGCGCTTCAGGCGGGCGGTGTGGCGGTTTACACGGGGGCTTCGGGCACGGCGGCTGAGGCGTTGGAGCAGTTCAAGGCCAGCAAGCTGTCGAAGGCCGACGGCGCGGACGTTGAAGGCCATTGGATGTAGTCGTTTCGTCAAGCATGCAAACCCTGTTCGGAAAGAAGAGAGAATCATGAGTCAATCGTGTTCGGCGTTTCCGCAGAATGATGAGTCGCAGCGTCAGATGGAAGAGGTGATGCTTCAGACGCGGATGGAGCGTATCGGCCGCAAGATCGTGGTCTTGTCGGGCAAGGGGGGCGTGGGCAAGAGCACGGTGGCGGCGAATCTGGCGGTGGCGTTGGCCGCGGCGGGCAAGAGGGTGGGTCTGCTCGACGTTGATTTGCACGGACCGAGCGTGCCGAAGATACTGGGATTGGAGGGCCAGCGGCTGGTGGGCGGGCCGGACGGCGAGATCGAGCCGATCCGGTTGACGGAGAACCTGAGCGTGGTGTCGGTCGGATTGTTGCTCAAGAGCGACAACGACGCGGTGATCTGGCGCGGGCCGATGAAGTACAACGTGATCCGGCAGTTCCTCAAGGACGTTTCGTGGGGCGAGCTGGATTTTCTGGTGGTGGATTCGCCGCCGGGCACGGGCGATGAGCCGCTGGCGGTGGCGCAGCTTCTGGGTCGCGACGCGTCGGCGATGATTGTGACGACGCCGCAGGACCTGGCGGTCTCGGACGTGCGGCGGTCGGTGGCGTTCTGCAAGACGCTGTCGCTGCCGGTGCTTGGGATCGTGGAGAACATGAGCGGGCTGGCGTGTCCGCACTGCCGGCAGGTGATCGAGCTGTTCAAGACGGGCGGCGGCGAGCGGCTGGCGGAGGAGACGGGCGTTCCGTTCCTGGGTCGGATTCCGCTTGATCCGCGGGTGGTCGTTTCAGCCGACTCGGGTCAGCCGTTCGTCAGCGAGTTCGCCGACAGTCCAGCGGCGGCGGCGTTCGCGGCGATCACCAAGCCGATTCTCGATCCGACGATGGAACCAACGGCGCGGACGTCAGCGCCGGAACATACGGAGAAACGTACGATGAAGATCGCCATTCCCACCGCGGACGGCAAGCTGTGTATGCACTTCGGGCACTGTGAGGTGTTCACGTTTGTCGAGGTCGACCCAGCGGGCAAGAAGGTGCTCAGCTCGCAGGGTTTGACGCCGCCGCCGCACGAGCCGGGCGTCTTGCCCAAGTGGCTGGCCGAGCAGGGGGCCAATCTGATTATCGCGGGCGGCATGGGGCAGCGGGCCCAGGGGCTGTTCGCCGAGAACGGCATTCAGGTGATCGTCGGAGCGCCGGTCGAGACGCCGGAGAACATCGCTCAGGCGTATCTGAACGGGCAGTTGCAGACGGGTGACAATGTCTGCGATCACTGAGGCCAGCCAGGAGGTCATGGAGCGGACGCGCGGGCGGGCGCATCCGCGCTGCGTGGTGTGCAGCCGGGCCAACGGGCAGGGGCTTGGCGCGAGGTTTTGCGTGCGCGACGACGGCAGCGTGTCGGCGGAGTTCGATGCGCTGCGGGTATTTGAGGGGTATCCGGACACGCTGCACGGCGGGGTGATCGCGTCGATGCTGGACGCCGCGATGACGAACTGCCTGTTTGCCCACGGGATCGTCGCGGTGACGGCGGAGCTGGCGGTGCGGTTTCGCCATCCGATTGAGACGGCGTGCGGCGCCGGCGTGTGCGCGCGGATCGTCCGGGCGTGTCCGCCGCTCTACGTCCTGGAGGCCCGGTTGACGCAGAACGGGAAGCTCAAGGCCACGGCGACGGGGAAGTTTATGGAGAAGGCTGCGGCCCAGCCGATGGCGTAGGTTGCTGAGACTGAAAAAGGGGACATTCTACTTTTCCGTTTGGCCCAGGGATTGTGGGCGTGTTGGGGGAAGATGCCGGAAAAGTAGAATGTCCCCTTTTTTTGGGGGTTGCATTTTATGGGGAGGGGGTGTAGACTGGGGGCATGAAGGAGACATGTATCCGCACAGGTAGCCCGGTGTATTGGCCGTTGGTGGAGCGGCTGCGGGGACGGATTCGGGAAGGGGAGTTGGGTCCGGGTCAGATGGTGGGGTCGGAAACGGGCATGGCGACTCAAACGGGCTTGAGCCGCAAGTCGGTGCGCCGGGCGGTGGAGCAGTTGATCGGGGAGGGGTTGGTGGAGCGTCGGCCGGGCAAGGGGGTGTTTGTGCGTGAGCCGCGGACGTCGACGCGGCAGGTTCAGATCGTGGTGCCGTCGGTGACGTGGGACCGCTGCGCGCGGATCGTTCAGGGGGCCAAGCGTGCGGGTCAGGAGGACGGGGTGTGTTTCCAGATTTACGACGCCCACGACAGCATGGACACGGACATCGAGATCATCCGGAACCTTCCGCGGAGCGCAGCGGACGGGGCGATCATCGTGGCCTTCCACCATCGGGGGTTTGCGGGGGTGCTGTACGAGCTGCATCGGGAGGGGTATCCGTTCGTTCTGGTGGATATGCGGCTGGCGGATGCGGATGTACCATCGGTGGTGGCGGACAACTACGGCGGCGGGTATCGGGTGGGGCAGGAGCTGGTGCGTCGGGGGCATCGGCGGATCGGGTATATCGGGACGCTGAACGCCCATACGATTCGCGAGCGTCTGGACGGGCTGCGCGACGCGGTGAACGACGCGGGCCTGCCGTTCGACCGGTCGCTGGCGGTGGACCTGCTGGACGCGGACGGCGAGAAGATCACCGGCGACTGGCGCGAGCGGGTGTGTCAGCGGACGCGGGAGCTTCTGCGTCGCGACGACCGGCCCAGCGCGGTATTCTTCAGTTGCGACAGCCAGGCGATGGTGGGGTATCGGGCGATCAAGGAGCTTGGGCTGCGGATTCCGAAGGACTTGAGCGTGGTCGGGTTCGACGGGGACGAGGCGGGCGAGTGGCTCGATCCGGGTTTGACCACGGTGTCGCAACAGGCGGAGCGGATGGGAAGCGAGGCGGTGGCGATGCTGACCAAGCGGCTGGCGCGGCGCAACGGGTCGGGCGAGGCGGCCCACCGGGTGGTCGAGACGGTGTGGGTGGAGCGGGAGTCGGTGGCAAGGAGTCAGACACGATGATTTCGGATTTCGAATTTCGGATTTCGAATTTGCTGAGGCGTCGCCCGGGTCGCGTTGACGCGTTGCGACAGGGCGCGTCGTTTACGTTGATCGAGCTGTTGGTGGTCGTGGCGATCATTGCGGTGCTGGTGTCGATCTTGCTGCCGGCGTTGGCGAGCGCGCGGGAGCAGACGCGGACGATGACGTGCCTGAACATGCTGCGGCAGTACGGTCTGGGCCAGGAGTATTACGCCAACGAGTCCGACGGGTGGTTCACTTCCGTCAACGGCTGGGCGTCGAACATGCTGTTTCGGTCGTATCTGGTGGATGAGCCGCTGTCGTCGGATCCGGCGGACTGGCGGACGTTTCGATGGGTGGCGCGCCTGGCGTGCGGCAATGCGACGCTGGCGTTTTCCGAATCGATTTCAGGGATCAAGGGCTACGCGTACATTCCGTACAGCTACGGGATGAACTACCACATCTATCCGAGCGGTTCGTGGGTGAACTGGTATCGCCGCGATCAGATTCCGGACCCCAGCGCCAAGCTCCACATGGCCGACGGGTTGAACCAGATGATCCATCGGGATCATTCGCACGTCTACTCGGACCTTTGGGATTTCAACGAAGTGCGCGCTCAGGACCTCGGGTTTGTGCCGATCGCGTATCGTCATCGGCAGTCGGCCAATATTGTCTACTTTGACGGGCACGCGGCGACGCTGAACTATCGCGATATCATCAAGTACAGTCCGGCGGCTCCGCGGCTATGGAACATCCTGGACTGATCCCGTCGCGCCGGACGACGCATCGTCATTACTCACTGCACCGGAGGGGCAGGCCATGCCGTATTTCCATCGAGTAAATGTACTCTCCGTTGCGGCGGCGATCTGGCTTTTGGTTGCCGGTATCGCAGCGGCCCAGCCGCGTCAACGGATACCGCTTGACCGCGAGTGGCAGGCGCTGCGGGTTTCGCATGAGGACATCACCGAGACGCCGCCGACGGCGGATGCCGGGTGGTCGGTTCATGCGATCGAGGGATTGGGGCTGGCGACGGAGGTTGGCGAGGTCTCTCAGGGGTGGTACCGATGCCGGATAGACGTGCCGGCGGCGTGGAGCGGGTCGCGTGCGTATCTGGTGGTGGACAACTGGCGGGCGGCGCGGGCGGCGTGCTGGATCAACGGACAGCGGGTGGCGCCGGATTACTGGACGGGTTTTTTGCGGGTGGAGTGGCCGGTCGGCGAGTTGCTCAGGCCGGGCGTCAACCAGATCGTGCTGGCGTTCTGGTCGATGGACTGGGCGCGGGTGGAACTGGTGGACGAAGCGGTGACGACGGATTCGGAGGCCGGTCAGGAGTTCCGGTTTCTGGTGCCTGAGGCCAAGACGATCGGCGCGACGCGGTATCTGGTGCCGACCGGATACGGCCAGGTCGACCCGACGCTGACGTACGCCGGTCCGACCGGACCGGTGTGGCTGGAGCGTCGTCCGGCGACGTATATCGAGAGCGTCAGGACGATGGCGGCGATCGATCCGCCGGCGTTGACGGTGGATGCGGCGTTGGTCGGCGAGGCGGCGGAGTCGCTGACGGTGCGGTGCGAGGTGTTGGACGGCCAAGCCATCGTCGGTGAGGCGGAGGGGCCGGCGGGTGCGCCGTGCGTGGTGGCGTGTCCCGAGGCGAAGCTCTGGCGGCTGGACGATCCGAAGCTGTACGCCGTGAAGGTGACGCTGTTGGACGGCGGGCGCGAGGTGGATCGGTACGAGACGCGGACGGGTTTTCGGACGATCGCGGTCGACGGTGAGCGGCTGATGCTCAACGGGGCGAGCATTCGTCCGGGCGGCGTGGCGGGCATGGCCCTGAGCTGGGGACGGTGCGCGAGTTTTCTGATGGATGGGAAGTCCATTCCGGAGGCGTTCTGGCTGGCGGACAAGGCAGCGGCGCGGGCGGCGCTTCGGTTTTTCAAGTCGCAGAACGTGGGCATGGTGCGGTTCGGTCAGGCGGTGTATCCGCAGGTGTGGCTGGATGCAGCGGACGAGGAAGGCATGCTGGTGATCTACGAGTCGGCGCTGTGCAACAGCAACTGCAGCCAGGGGATCGAGCTGGATGCGTTCTGGGAGCACTGGCACGAGCACATGCTGCGGCTGGTGGGTCAGCATCAAAACCATCCGTCGGTGGCGATCTGGAGTCTGGGCAACGAGGTGGGCCACGGCGGACGCGGGAAGATCGCGTATCCGCGGATGGCGGCGACGGTCGAGGAGGTTCGGCGGCTGGACCCGACGCGGCCGATCACGTGCAGCGGGGACGGCGACGTGCTGGGCGCAGCGGAGACGATCAACCTTCACTATCCCCAGTGCGGGCCGGGCGGGTCGGCGTATCCGGGCCAGGATTTTCCGCGGTCGGCGTTCTGGCTGACGGAGTGCGAGGTGTGGCCGGGTTACTACGGCGTGGCCGATCAGCGGCTGCGGGGCAAGCCGGTGCTGCTGGGCGAGTGGGACACGTTGTTTGGGCATCCGGCGCACACGTTCGCGTGCGTGTACGGCGATGAGGCGTTTGTCGGGGCGGCGCCGGGCACGGGGCCGGAGTGGACGTTTTTGAAGAACCAGACGATTCACGGCGAGGTGATGCGGCGGTTCATCGAGGGCTATCGGTATGCGGGCGTGGTGCATCCGAGCCCGTGGATCACCGTCGATTACGGGACGCGGTGTTTTCCGCAGCACAACATCACGTCGATCGCGGAAGGGTATCGGCCGGAGATGGTGATGCTGCTGCCGGCAAGCGAATGTTTCTTCGGCGGGTCGAAGATCAAGTTCACAGCGGTGGCGTTTAACGACAGTCGGCAGGCGAAGGAATACACGCTGGCGTGCCGGCTTGAGGTGGATGAGAAGACGCTGGACGGCGGCTGGGGACTGTGGTACGGGACGCCGGCGCCGTCATTCCAGGTCAAGCCGCTTGGGCGATTGGCGCCGGGAGACAAGGGGCAGGTAGAGTTCGTATTCGAATTGCCGCCGGTCGATTCGCCGGTCGAGGTGGTGGCGAACCTGGTGCTCAACGGCGATCACGCGACGGTGCATCAGCGGATGTACCGGTGGATGGCGTATCCGCGGTCGGGACGGATCGAGCCGGCGTATCAGCGGCGGGCAGTGGACGTGTTCGATCCGGCGGGCAAGGTCGCGGAATTTCTGGAAGGACGCGGAGTGGCTGTCCGGAAGCTGGCGGCGGCATCGCCGTTGTCGGATGACGCCCACGTGGTGGTGATCGGTGAGAATCGGCTGGCGGAGTTGCCGGGCGGGATGGCGGCGGCGCTGGGCGAGCTGGTCGGACGAGGCGGGACGGTGATCTGTCTGCAGCAGGACGGCGGGCACGATGGGCTGGGATTGGGTCTTTCGTCGGTGGGTCCGCGGGTGATCAACACGCACAACTTCGCGCGGGCGGATCATCATCCGATTTTGCGGGATATCGGGAATGACCGGCTGCGGCTCTGGGGTCAGAGCTTGGCTGTGTCGCGGGCGCCGCTGATCAAGAGCGACGTTCCGGGTTTGCGGTATCTGGTGGATGCGGCGACGGCGGGCATGGCTGGGATGAACGTGTTTTCGCTGGGCGAACTGCGGTGCGGGCCCGGGCGGTTTCTGCTGTGCCAGATGCTGATCGAGGCGAATCTCGATGTGGCGCCGGGAGCGGAACGGCTGCTGCTGAACCTGGTGCGCTACGGCTTGGACGAGCCGGCGGCGGCGCGGTCGGTGCGGATTCTCTCGAAGCACGCGGAGGAGTGGTCGTCGCGATTTGTTGAGGGCGGCGTTGAGCCGGTGGCGGCCGGCGGTGAGGTGGTCTGGTGCGATGACGCCGCAGCGGTCGATGATACGCTGGTCGATCTTGTCGAAAACGGGGCCACGCTGGTGCTGTACGGTCTGGACCCAGCCGGCGTCGCAGCGGTCAATGAGCGATTTGCCTTGGCGGTGAACCTGCGGACGCCGGGCAACCCCAAACGCTGGTGGTTCGCCAACAAGACGCAGCGGACGGATCTGCTGGACGGGGTGAGCAATCAGGACTTGTTCTACATCGCCAATGAGCAGGTGGTCGGCGCGGTGTTCGAGAAGATCGACGATATCATGACCTATCCGGTGGATGTGGGTTCGCAGGCGGGACTGGCCGCGGCGTGCGATCCAGCGGGAGTCTGCGAGATCGCGATCGGACGCGGGCGGATCGTCTTCTGTCAGCTCAACTGCTTCGCCACGCGGCACTATCGTCAGTCCGGTCAGCGGATCTTCCGGCAGTTGCTGCACAACCTGGGCCTGGCGCCGCGGGCGGCGCAAACGGCGGCGGATGAGTCGCAGCGGTTCGCTCCGATCGACCTTCGCGGGCGGGTGAACATGGACTTTCGCGGCGACGCCTCAGCGGCTGAAGGCGGGGCGTTCGACCAGGGCGAAAACGATCTGCGG
>Ga0123333_10002741_pt1 | contig 17653 bp, 5 predicted proteins | sample BioC12SIPDNA_3_FD_89957 | JGI IMG/M metagenome (GOLD analysis project Ga0123333, IMG submission 89957) | Anaerobic biogas reactor microbial communites from Washington, USA - Biogas_R2_B C12 SIP DNA | ecosystem: Engineered > Bioreactor > Anaerobic > Unclassified | place: Washington, USA... | reverse complement strand
TTCCAGGTGTCGGCCACGTACACCGTACCGTCCTGGGCGACCGCCACGCCCCAGGGTTCCTGAAAGTCGCCGGGGCCAGCCCCAAAGCCCCCCCACTGGCGCAGCGGCGCCCCCGAGGGAGAGAACACCTGTATGCGGTGGTTCTGGCTATCGGCTACGTAGATGTTGCCATCGGTATCCACGGCCACACCCTTTGGTGAAAGCACCTGCCCCTCAGCCGATCCAGCAGATCCAATGGATCGGACCGCACTATGCGAGATCCAGCGCTCCAGGTATGGGCTTGGCTCAACTGGCTCTAGCGCCGTCAGCGCATCGGTACCGCCGTCCCACATCCGTTGGAGCACATCCCGACGCACATACATGGCAAAACGGGACACGTACGGCCAGTCCGTCAGATCCCTATCCCACTTGCGGTAGAACAGAATGTCCCACAGCACCCGCCTTCCCTCCGCAGTGGAGAGGTCCTGCCATAGGGAGGCCGGTGTCATCTGCATGTACCAGTCTTGATAGGGCCACCAGATCATCCGGTACTCGCTTCGCACGTATCCCTCAGCGAGGAACTGGGCCGTTGCGTCTTCGTTCGCTGTGCCCACCAGCACCACGTCCGCATCCAGCGGGCCCGAAGGAGCCTCTCCGAAATAGGTGGCGTGATCATAGTTGCGCAGGTACCAGACAAAGGGCCAACTCGTCTCATTGTCGTGCGCGATAGAGAGGTGCAGCCCGCCGGTCAGCCGGCGAGACATGCTCTCGATCTCTCGAGCAACGATCCCGGCATCAGGCGCCCCCTGAGCATACACGAGCAACTCAGCGGCGGAATCCCCGTTCACGAAGGACAGCCGCAGCGCAGACCGAACCGTGAGAGCCATGAGCACGGTCACAAGCGAAAGGCTCAACATCCGCCAGGAGTCGCTCCGGCGCAAGCGCGACAGCAACCAACCGATGGCCAGAGCCAGAGCAAGGCCCATCGCCAGCGTCACGATCCAGAGCATAGTATCCGACAGGGCCTGCGTTGACGTGTCCGTGCTCGGCGAGAGGGCAGCTAGCCGGGCCAACGTCCAGATCTCCAGAGGCACCAGCCCGAGAACCCAGAGTCCCCGTTGTCTGACCACCGCGGGCCAGTCGGCGCGCAATAGCCATCCCAAAGCCCAGCCGCCCAGCAGGGTCATCGGCACGCTGATGTGCTGCAGCAGCCAGGGCATCTTCTCTCCTGCCCAGCTATAGATCACGAACGCCAGCAGAAACCAGTAGATGAGCAGAGGCACATAGGGCGCGGACGTGAGCTGAGGCTTGCCCTCTGCTCTGGCGACAGAGTCCCCCTTCAGGGCGTAGAGGGCTACCCCCGCAAGTGCCAGCAGAAAAGGCAGGAACTCGTACACCACCGTGAGCACGAGGTAATAGTGCCAGGGCTGCCCGCCCCGGGACTCGCCATGCTGCGAGAGCCAATATCCGAGCTGGCCAAGAACACCGGTGGCAATCCCACCGCCATTGGTAAACATCGTGGTAAAGAACGGCAAGAACACCGCCCAGAAGATGCCCGCACAAGCCATCCACCTGCGGGCGCCCCACCACATGCCGATCCCCGCGCCGATGCCGAACATGACCAGAGCAATGCCAAGCGAGAACAGCAGCGGTCCAGTGGTATAGTCCAGTGGATCGTGCCCGAGCAGAGTGATGACCACCGGGGACGCAAAGGGCAGGATCAGAGTCCCTATCGTGACCACCAGGTCGAACGCCGGCATCGCGATGAGCGTGCTCAGTCGCAGATCGCGGGTGGAAAGCCACTGGTACAGTAGGAAACCCACCAGAAAAGTACCCAGAATGGCATAGGTGATGAAGGTGGTCTCTTTCGCCGCAAAGCCGAGCGCCACAGCCGCCGCGGCCACATACAGATAGCGAGGCTTGCGCTCCTCTAGATACCGCAAGCACACGATCACCAGGATGAGGTTGAACAGGATGGCGAACTGATCGTGCCGGATGAACCGCGCACGGTGCATCAGGACAGGCGAAACCGCCATGAGCGCCATAGCGGCGAAGGCCCCCTGCTTGCCCAACCATTTGCGCATGGCCAACGGGCTCAGAGCGATTGCGATCCCCGCGACAGCGGTCGCCAGACGTCCCGTCACATCGGAATCGCCGAACAGCAGATACACCAGCGCCGTCATGTGGTACAGAAACGGTCCATGGTAGACGGGGCTGTGGGTGTAGCCCTGACCGGTTGTCAGCTTCCAGGCCTCCCAAGCGTGGATGCTCTCGTCGTGACTGTAGGCACGCGACCCGAGATCCCACAGCCGCGTGAAGACGATCGCCGCCACCAGCAGGGCGCAGACCAGCGCCCAACGATCGATCCTCGCACCGGCGAGCACCGGCCGGTCCAGCCAACCCCGATGTGACTCGGTGCCGACAGGCGTGATCAGTTCGTTACTGCCCATCCGTCTCTCCCGTTTTCCTCATCACCCACAACCAAACAGTCTCACGTTCCACCGCCGGGCCCGCCTTTCGAAACAAGAGCCATTTGAGCGCCTCTCGCAGATCCCTCTGGCCCACAACGGGTCGCTCGCGAAGCGTGACGGACTGCCCCACATATCCGGCTGGCTCTGCCTGGCTCTCGCTCTGAGCACCGATCAGTATCGCCGCCTCGGACGGCTCTCCCACCCTTACGACGGGCTTGGCGTTCGGGTACTCGCGTAGCAGCCACGCGATCTGCGGTGACAGCGCCTCCTCGTACAGGATATCCACGGCGCGCGGATCGCCGCTTTCGGCAAGCGACAGCCTCTCCAAGAGGGCCTCGACATCCCGGAGCGTGCCGGCGGTGGTGTGGCCCACCATGGGCTCCCATGGGTCTCTGGCACGATCGTAGGCCAGTGCCACCGTCCCCCGGATAGTGAGCAGCGTCGCCAGCACCAACACGAGGCTCATGACCACCAGTCCAGCCGCCTCTCGCCCTATCCAGATCCCGTAACCGATCAGCACAACCACCAGCAGGCCGCCTCCGAGCAGCGCCAGTCCCAGGTACACGTCCGTGCCGTGGTACAGGTACCCGCCCAGCTCGATCAGGGCAAACCACAGCAGGCACACGCTGGCACCCAAGGCGGCTAACTCCTTCGAGACGAGGCGCATCACGCGACCCTCGATGCCGTACTGCGCACCCCGCCCCGCCAGAATGGCCAGTGGCAGGACGATCGTGACAATCCAGCGCGGCTCACGGTGCCCCGGGGCCAGACAGAGGATCAGGCTGAAAAGCAGCCAGGCAGCCAGGGCCTGATCAAGCGCGGAACCGGCCCTCCAGCCCCTGTACAAGCCGTAGAGCGCCAGCAGCAGTCCCAGTGGCTCGTACACCGCCAGCACCAGTGGAGCCTGATAGGGGAGCCAAGTGGATCTCTCCACGAGCGCCCCGATCCAGCCTCCCAGCATATCGACGGCGGTACCCATGCCGCCTGGGTTCGCCAGGCAGGCCGTGGCCCCCAGAGCCCAGGCGGCTCCGACCACCAGAACCAGTCTGCCCCGGTCAAGTTCGCGCCACCGCCGCGTAAGCTCCACCCGTGCGTCCCGGCAGGTTCGCCACCAAAGCACGCTCCCGGCCGCACAGAGTCCCAGAGCCAGGCTGAGGGCTTGTGGTCCGGCACACAGAGAAAGCCCGATGGACGCCATCCCGGCCGCGGCCATACGGTTGTCTCCGCGCTGCAGTGCACGATAGGCCAGCAAAACGCCTAGGGTGAACAACCCTACCGCGATCGCGGCGCCGTCAGCCGTCCGGCCCGCATAGACCCAGATCGGCGAGAGAGCCAGCGAACCGGCCACGAACAGGGCCGCCGTCCGCCCGAGCCAGCCCCGCGCGAGGTACGGGATGAGCACCAGCAGTGCGCCCACCATAGCGGTTGGCAGCCGCACGGCGAGCGCGTCCAGGGCACCGGTGAGCGAGATCAGCTGGAGATCGAGCAGAAACGGCAGATACCCGCGCACCTCAAGTCCATCCCCCGATAGGGCCTGCACCGCGGCCAGCGCGGTGGGCGCCTCGTCCTGCAGCAGAGGCCAGCGTCCCAGGGAGAACACTCGGACAGCCAGCGCACCGAGTACCAGGGCAACGTACAACACCTGTTCTATGGTGATGCGCGGCCAGCCTGTGGCACAGGCCGTTGCCTCCCCTTCCCTCAAGGCTACGACCGTATCCGAGCCTCCGGCGCTTGTGGACGTCTCCTCGTCGGGAACGCTCACGCTCTGGCTCACATCAGCAGTATCCACAGGATGACACTCCGCCCTATCTGGCTCGGGCATAGATGACATAGACTTCATTCTGATAGGCACGAACCATCAGGCCATCCAGCTTCGCGAGCGTATCATCGCCGGCATCATAGGCTTCGCGCTCGTACGGCCCAACGAGCACATAGTCTACCCCGTAATCCCTCAGCAGTCGATCCGTCTCCGCCATGTCCACACCGCTGTAGATCGCTCGCAGCACCTGCTCCCGCTCAGCAGGGAGATCACCAGAGCCGCGCCATTGCCGCTCATGGCCTGCCCAGCCCAGCAGGCTCTGCAGACCCGTGTGTGCGGACACCCAGTTCTCAACGGTGTAGCTGCCCCCGGAGCCCTCCACGATCACGGCATCAGGGGCAGCGTCGGCGAGAAGCCACGCGATGGCCGCGTATTCGGCCGGCCTCTGCCGCGCCACATAGGCGGTTCCGTTCAACGTCGCCTCGCCCCGAAACAGACCCGCCTTTGTGGCCGTCGCTGCCGCCGTGTAGCTCAGGCCACCGATCACGAGCATGCCCGAGAGAGCCAGCCAGAGCGCTACGGCCGCCTGCCAGGGCCGTCTCAGCTCGCCTGCCTTCCGAACCAGTCGGTAGACGCCATAGCTCCCGCACAGGCTGAGCAGGACCCATGCCTGATAGTAGAACTTGAACACCGTGTTCATTCGCGAGTCAAAGACGTCACGCAGATATACGACCTCCACGGCACAAAGGAGGCCCATCGCTACCATGATCATCAACAAGACCATCAGCGTGGGCGCATCAGGCCCCCCTGCTGACTCTCGCACTCCGACCACGGTCCCCCACAACAGGAGCCCCCCGCTCACCAGGAGAAACAGAAGGCACAGCGCCGCCGTCCACCAGCCGGCGACCAGGGAGGCCACCAGCGCCAGCCCGAAGGCGGCGGCCCAGATCCATGCCAGTGATGGAGGAGCGACTGACTTGAGGGCGGCCCTCATCTCTGCAGCAATCACGGTCAGCGTTGCTGGCAGCAGCGAAAACTGGATCCCGAACATCAGCAGGAACTGTTGTGGCGCCGTTTTCGTTTCCGGAGAGACCAGGCCGATGCCCCCTGCCTGAGACCGCAGGCTCAGGAAAAAGGGGAAATATGCCAGCACTCCACTGGCGCCAACCGCCAGCATCAGGATCGCCGTGTCGCGCAGCCAGCCCTGTTTCCCGATGTCCACCCGGTATCGCCAGACCGCCAGAGCCGCGCCAAAGAGGAGCAGGTATATGGGATAGTCCCAGGTGTTCAGAAAGGCCAGCGCACCCAGGATCAGACCCCACCACGCCACCTCTTGCGGCGTGCCTGGCCAGGAGCGAGCAACAGACGCCATCCAGCGACGCAGGCCTGTACCCACCGCAGGGGCCTCACCGCACACCCTTTCCCGCATGAGTATGTTCAGCGCCAGAGCGATCGCCAGGAGCACAAAGGGAAGCGCAAGAACGTGAGGGTGGTTGTCCCCCAGTAGGAAACTAAAGAAGGGGAACTCGGAGATCACCTCCTGGTCCGCTCCGGTGGGCCCACGGTCATGGATCACGCGCGAGGCACGCCACCACCACCAGTTGTCCGTGGGATACCAGTGCGGGCTCGGCTCCGATGCCTGCAGGTTGCGTACATCCAGCCATGACCAGAATGCCCCGCTGCCCCACCCTCTAGCGCGGATCAACTCCAGTACGCCGACCAGGTTCCCCATCACGGCGACGAGGATGCCTCCCAGCAGCCCGTACCGGGCGGCACGCTGCCCCGCCGCAGTCACGAGGTTGTAGACGACGCCAAACGCCCCGCTTATGGTCAGAGCGAACAGGCTGATACCCACAAGGTTGAACGTGACGCTGCTCGGCAGCGCCGACAGCCGTGTCAGCATCGCGGCCATCAGATACCCAAAGTAGTAGTAGCTGATCGAGTATCCGGCGAGCCAGGGATCGTGCGGAGGAAAGGTCTCGCTCTGCAGAATGCCGTTCAGAAAGGCGAACTCCATCGGCTTCTCTGTGGCCACGATGTCCGGATTGAAGGCCCGGAAGATCCCAAAGAGCAGCAACGCGGCAAAGAACAGGGCCGATTCCAGCGCCACGACGCGCCTCAGCCCGGACAGATGACGCAACAGCGCGGTCCGATCCCTCCAGGCGACGGCCACCGAAATCAGCGCCGCCAGGCAGAGAGCCAGCACCGCGGCCGCCGTGGTATTGCGCAGCCAGCCGGTGGTCGCCAGCAGCCAGAGCAGGTAACCAGTCAGTAACAGACCGATAGGCCGGCGGAAGCAGACGCCGCGCTCGGGAAGATGGCGCAACAGCGTCATGCTCAGCGGCAAACCCACCAGCCCAAAGAGCTCGAGCAACAGCCCCCAGCGCAGCAGAACGCCTATGACCATCCGTCTGCGCTCCCACGATCGCCTGGCACGCCATCAGCGTAGAGGTAGAGCGTGGCCCCATCATTCTCGTACAGGCACTTGAGTACTCCTGTGTCCTCCAGCGCCTCGAACTTGGCCAGGGCCGCCTCCGGATACAGCGCCCGCTCCAGAGGGCCCACGTACACGAGCCTCACGTGCCGGCGCTGCATCAGCGCCAGCGCGACCTCCGGGTCCTCCGTGGTAAAGAGCAACTCGGCGTCGGCGAGCTGGGGAGCGACCTGCTCCGCCGGTCTCTGTTCGTATTGGTGCGCCCCCACCAGCGTCGGCAGGCCGCTATACGAAGACATCCGCAGCCCACCCTCCCGATAGTAACCCACGGGCGCCTCTGCCAGCACCGGCAGAACACTCACGTTCGCCCAGATCCAGCGCAGCGCATCCCGGTCATACCGCATCTCCACCGGATTATCCGATTCTGGCAGGCTGTATACGGCCTGCTCCATATAAGCCGTGCCGTCCAGCGTAAGGCCCGATGGCGATCCGCTGGGAAACCGTTCGTTCACGCGGGTGGGCACGGCCGCGAGCGGGTACACAAAGGCGCCCGCAAGAAGAACGACGGCCCCCGTTCGCCAGGCCATCCCAGATGACGTCCAGGGCCGCGCAGATTGCCAGACGACTGGCAGCATGGCGCCTCCCACGGCGGCGAGGAGTACCCAGGCCTGGATCGAGAACTTGAAGACCGTGTTCATGCGGCGCCAGTCCGATCCACGCAGGAAATCGGCCACGTAGATCCATTCGATCCCGAGCAGCAGCCCAAACCCGGCAGCGAGACATAGCCAAAGAATCCAGCGTCCCGGCCTGTTTCTCTGCAGGATGCACATCGCCAGAGAAGCGGCCAGCAGGCAGGCCAACAACGGCCAGATCTGGCCCATCGCGACACCCGCGGCGAAGGAGATCGACAGCGCGATGCCGAGCGCTCGCGACAGCCATCGCCCCCGTCCCGAGCCTCTCCTACCACGCCGGCGGCCAGAAGTCCTCGCCCCCCACCGGAGCAGCCCGATGGTCAGCCACAACACCGCCCCCCAGATCTCCAGGAAAGGAGCCACGGCCGTGCGCTCGCCGGGCGTCAGGAGGGCTAGCCCAAGGTTCTGTGCGCGAAAGCGTGAGTAGAATGGTGCGAAAGCCAGCAGCGCGGCCAGAGCGAGGACCGGGGATACCCCGCCCCCCAGAACGGCTCCCCGGACCCCGCCGCTTCGGTAGCCCAGGTAGACGAGCGTGGCGGCGGAGAGCAGCCAGAACACCGGCAGATCCCAAGTATTGGTGACGCTCAGCGTACCGATGGTCAGCGCGAGCCACAGCACCGCGCACGCACGCAGGGCAAGGCTGGGCCTTGCCGCCTGGATTAGCGCGCCACACAGGCACAATACCAACAGGCCAAGCGGAAGGGCCATCATATGCGGGTGCAGATCGGCGAACAGGTAGGAAAAGAACGGAAACTCGTTGATGGTGTTTGGGATAATCCGGGTCGCCGCGTACCAGTAGTCAAAGGCCAGCGCCCCGCCGCCCCCGCTAATCCATCGGCCTGCCCCATCGACGGCACAGACGGCCCCCTCCAGAGCGGACCCCGCGCCCTCGGGGCAGGCCAACACGGTCAGCTGTTGCACGATCTGCCGAGCACCCGACAAGTTGCCGGCTACGGCCACCAGCGCCGCAGAGCCTGCGCCCTGCCAGATCCGCAGCCGCCCGGTTCCGATGATCTCGCGCCCAAAGGCAAAGGCATGGCTTACCGTCAGCCCAAAGAACGTCGGGACAGCCAGGTTGAATCCGATCTCCGGCGATAGGCCAACCATCTTGCACAGCAGGCTCACCAGGTACAACCCGTAGTAGTAATAGTTGAGAACCCCTCCTGCAAAGTAGGGATCGTAGGGCGGCAGGTAGGCCGATCGCGAGATCGCGTTCAGCATGGCGATCTCCATCATCTTCTCGCCACCGTACCAGGGTTGCCACAGATCGGGGTTCAGCATGCGAATCAGCACGAATGTGCCATAGCTCAGCGCAAAGACCGCCTCCCCGCGCATTGCCGCGGCCGAGAAGCGCGAACTGAACCGCCTGCGACGCCGGACGTACACGGCGAGCGCTACCGCTCCCACCATCAAGGCCGCACCCCAGGCGGTGAGCGGTGTATTCCGCAACCACCGCAGGCTCATCGCGAGCCAGGCCACATAACCCACAAGCACGAGTCCCAGGCCCTTGGCCACCAGATACCCGCCATCGGACCATCCGCCAAAGACCGGAAGGATAAGTGGCCAGACAATGAGCCCGATAAGGACCAAAACGAGCCACCAGAGTGCCGCCGAGACGAACGGAGAACCTTCTGCCAGGGTATTCCATCCCCTGGAGTTCACCGAGGGCACGTCCTCCACCGGGCTCTCGAGCAACAGGCGCGCGTCACTCGAATCACCGTCGGCCCGGACCCGCGATGGGATCCAGTGACGCGCCAGCCAATCGCGAGCAGCCTCGACCCAGCCCGGGCCAGCGGGTTGTGCAGACGTCAGCCGAGCTCCGGAGCCCAGCACGCGATAGATCGTCACAGGCCCCTTGGAGTAGATCCGCTCCAGTGTGTCCCCCAGCATCGCGTCGAACTTGGCAAGAGCCTCCGGCGCATAGTAGGCCCTCTCCAGTTCCCCCACATAGATCAGGCCTACCTGGTATCGCCGCAGCAACTCCACCGTTTCGTCCACACTGAGGCTGGTGTAGATCGTCGCCAGATCCTGGAGGCGCCAGTCAACGACCGTAGAGCTCAGTGCTGCCCGCTGTTGCTTCTGGTGCCAGTCCCAGCCGACCACAGACGGCAGGCCCGTGTACACCGACACGCGCCCGCCCCAGCGATAGAGTGGCGTGTTCGCCTCGACGATCACTGGAGAACCCAGCACGTGCTCCTGAAGCCAACGGATGGCCTCCGCATCGTGCCCGAGATTCAACTGCTGCCCGTTGTCCTGGTAGGTCGCCGAGTCCATGAAGGCCATGCCATCCAGGCCGGTCGGAGAGCTTGCAGATATGCGGTCGCGGACTTTGGCCGGAGCGGCCAGAGCCGGGTAGCTTAGCGTCCCAGCCAGCAGAGCCGCTAGAACCACACGCCACCAGGCCCGGCGCGTCACGCCCGTGCCGCTCTCACGTGCCCCGGCCAGCATCGATCTGAGCGCGACTGCCGTCGAGATGCCCCACAGGATCCACACCTGGAGGCTGAACTTGAATACCGTGTTCATCCGTCCAATGTCGCCGTCCAGCACCACCCACTCCAGACCGAGCGATAGAGCCAGCCCGCCAACGACCATCAGCCTGAGGAAACGCTCGCGCGAGCCAGCCTTACCCGCAAAGAGCGCGAGCACGCCCAGCGCCAGCAGTATGAACAGAAGGGCGCTCGTCACCTCGCCTGCCCCGATGAGCAGGGCCACGGCGCCCACCATGAGTAGGCAGACCAGCCATCCCAGGCCGTAGAACAGCGTAGGATAGCGCACCAGCGCCCGTCTGAGAGTCAGGCCGCGGCCAAATCGAGGCTGTCGGGCCAGGCCCAGGCGCAGCGAACGCCACCAGGGACTGCGTACGATGGGAGGCCTCACGGCCTGCAAGAGATAGGTGATCAGCACAAAGAGAAAGGGGAGATAGATCAGCACGAGATCGCCGAGCGAGGACCTCTCGCCGGACCACAGCCCAACGCTGGAGTAAGCCGCCCCGTAGCGCGCGTGGAAAGGGAAGTAGAGGAGCCACGCCAGGGCCCCCATAGCGGCGAGCTGACTGACCAATGCCACGATGGTCTGGCGACTCCTCACGCGTATACGATCGCGCGCGCGTATAACGAGTGCTCCGGCGGCAATAGCCAAGCCCGTTGGCAGATCCCAGGTGTTGGCGCACCAGCTGGCGCCCAGCACCAGGGCCAGCAACCCGATCTGGATCGCCAATGTTCGCCTCACACCTAGGGGCGGGCCGCTTCCTCCCGACGCCAGGTTTGCCGCCACCCCTACGCCGAGGACAAAGAGGGGCATCGCCACGACGTGCGCATGCAGGTCCCCATAGAGAAAGGAAAAGAACGGGAACTCGTTGATCTCTCCGTGGGACATGATCCGGCTGGCATTCCAGTACCACCACTCGGGCCGAAAAGCCAGAGCCTCATGCCCCTGCAGGAGAGCCAGCAGTCCACGAAGCACCTGCCCCACCTCTCCCAACAGGGCGCTTCCGCCTCGACGACCAATCTCCGCCAGCCCCTGCCAGAGCAACTCGATCTCGCCCAGATTCCCGGCCACGGCCACGAGCACCCCGGCGACAAGCCCCCATCGCAGGCAGCTCGGCAGCCAGGCACCGTCGGCATCGTCCCTACAGCGCGGCATGAGGTACGCCGCGACGCTGGCGCTCCCGGCAAACACGAGCGCAAACAAGGTCGCCAGCGCGAGGTTGTAGCCGACGGTCGGCAATATCCCCGTGAGCTTGATCACCACGGCAATCGGGAGCCAGCCATAGTAGTAGTAGTTGATATGGCCGCCCGAAAACCATGGGTCATATGGGGGAAACGTGGTGCTCTTGATAATCGCGTTCAGATACGCCAGGTCCATGGGCTTTTCGCCGCCCATGGCGCCATGCCACAGATCCGGGTTGCCGTGGCGAATCAGGATCATGCCCACAAAGGCGATCAGGAACAATCCCTCGCTGACGACCAATAAACGCCAGCGCTTACGCAATAAGCCGACCAGATCACGACGTTGGGCCCACGCCGCAAGGGCGGAGACGGCGCTCAGCCCCATCAGCGAGAGCCACAGCGTCCCCCGGCTGAACGTCGCGACCCCCAGGCTTACCAGCATCCAGGGGACGTAGCCAACCAACAGCAGGCCCACGGCCTTGGCCAGCAGGTAGCCGCCATCGGGCATCTGTCTCAGGGCCGGAAATGCCAGGGGGAAAGCCAGGACCGCCACGAACAGGAAGGCAAGATACCACACCAGAACGGGGACACGGTTCACGAGGCTCTTTCGGTCAAACAGATCGGACCACGTTCCCCCCTGGCGCTGGGAGCGCAGCTCATCCGCTCTCAGCATCAGCCCGTCAGGGGCCCCGGTCACCTGCTTGGGCATGATGCGCACGATCCGCTCCAGGTCATAGTCCGCAAACAGCGCCTGAACAGCCTCCGTCGAGTAGGCCGCGGTCTTTCGGAAGACGGTCACACGCGGATGGTCATAGACGGTGAAGGACTCGTCCGCATCATCATCGACGATCTCGATGCCAAACAGCTGCGGACGCGAGGTGAAAGAGGCGAGCATCTCATATCCGAGCTCACCGCTGAACAGCGCTTCATAGTACCGGGTCGTCATCGGATAGCGCGACGGCAATCTCGGGATGGAGCCGTACAGCCGGTTGCTGCTCAAGATGATATAGTCAGCCTGGTCCAGCCATTCCACGAGCGCCGTGCGCTTCTCTGGGATGTCCTCCCAGTAAGGATCGGTGCGCACCATGGTATAGGTCTGGTCCGCCAGGCGTCCATCGAGATTCAGTGGCAGTGCATCGTCCCACACCTCGAACGTGAGCGCAGACCCCGGAGGAATGTTGGCATAGATCCAGCGCGAGGCCTCGATGCGCGTCACAGGCCGGGTGTAGATCGAAGCAAAGGAAAAGGCCCACAGCGCCGTGCCCAGCACGACCGTGCCGCAGATCACCCCCGCCAACGCTGTGGCCCTTGGCCTTGCGCTGCTGCGTGCCCGATCCCACAGCCAGACGAGGCCCGCGGCCGCCATGAGCGCCATGGTGGGATAGATCGGAAGCAGGTAGCGGACGGTCTTGACGAACTGGACGCTCTGGTACAGGAACGTCAACGTCATCCAGCTCCAGGGGAGTAGCGGCCTTAGCTGTCCGTGTCGCAGCAGCTGCCATCCCATCAGCCCCCAGGCAAAGCATACAGCGAGTCCCAGGGGCAGCCCGAGCCCCCACTTGACCATGTTCTCCAGCATGTAGGTGACGGGAGCGCGATCCGCCCATTGGTGGCTCGGCGGGTAGTCGATCTCGCCGGACATCAGCCGTTGAATGTAACGCATGTCATCCAGCCAGCGCTGGTTGAGTTGGAGTCCAAAGAGGCCTGGGCCCTGGAAGGCCTGCGGCTGGGCCAGGCGAAAGGCCCAAAAGGCGATGAACAGGATCGCAATCATCAGCACGGCAGCCCGTAACCAGCGCACAACCACACCATCAAGCCGCCGGACGGAGAGAGGGGCATCATCGTCGTCCAGGGCAAGGGTAAAGCGCCAGCGCCCCATCCGACCTGTACGCGTCACGCGGCCGTCGGGCTGGTTCCCGCCCTGGGATCCTCGCCCGAACACCCGCACAAGAAGTGCCAGGCCAATGATCAGCCCGAACGTAGCCACCGAGATCTTGGCGGAAATCGCCAGGCCAAAGGCGAGCCCAAGGCCGAGCACACTGCCGAGACTCTCCCCCTGTGATACGCGCACCGCCGCGTACAGGGCCGTCGTCACCAGGAACGTGGTGGCGGAGTCCACGGTGAAATAGTGTGATTGCTGGATGTTGAGCACGGTCATCGCCAACAGCAAAGCGCCCAACAGGCCGACTCGCGTATCGTACAGCCGCCGGCCCAGGAAGAAGACGACCACCACCGCCAAAAGATCGAGGATCGCGGACATGGCCCGGCCGGCGAGATATACGCCCCAGTAGCCCGTGTGGCCCGTCGCCTGTCCGATGAACTTGGCCAGCGTCACGGGCAAAAGCCCGTAGACGTACGAGCCCTGCCCCCGGTTGTACGGGTTGAGCGGGTTTACCGAGGAATCTAGATACTCGCCCAGTGACTCCGGCCAGGCCAGAGCGTTCTCGACCATCGTCAGGAATCGCTCATCCGGATGTAGATGCTGCCCTTCATCCCAATCCAGGCCCACCAGCCGGAGATACCCGCCCAGAAGGAGTATGCCGGCCATGGCCACGAGCACCAGCAGGCGATGTTCCCTCCGGAGCACGCTTCGATCGCCCTCGGAATTGGAGGGTCGCGCCGCGAGCGCGACCGGTTTTCGACGCGGCACTGCCAGCGACCTCACTCGGCCTTCCTCTCGCCATAGAACGCCCAGAACGCCAGGCTTCCATCTTCCCAGCGATGCCCAAGCACGATCGACCGATCATAGTCCCCCTCCAGCAGGGAGAGGGCCTCCAGGCCATCGGGATGTACGATCACCAGCGCGCGCGGAACGCTCCGATCCAGGGGCCCCTGCCCTGGCTCCAGTACCGTGACCTCCTGAACGCCATCGGGCACGGCGTGCACCAGCTGAGCCCGAACCGCGTTCCCATCATACCAGAACGGCGCTACGAGGATGTATGCCTGCCCGTCGCTGTAGGCATCGATCACATGAGCCATCTCCAGTGAGATGGACTGGTTCTGGTAGGGTTGGGCGGACACATATCGCCCAAAGTACAGTGGATAGACCGCCACGGCTTCTGCCAGCAGTCCTCCCACAATCGCCACCACAGAGAGAGGGCGCACCACGGCATTCAGCCTGCCGGATCTACCGGGTTGCGGACTTCCCCCGGTCAGCCAGCAGCTGGCCGCCCGCACTCCCACGGCGGCCAGCATCATGGCCATCGGCAGGACGCCTATGCTTCGCACAGCGCTGGGAACCTCATCGGGGAAGGCCAGTGAAAGCGTCGAAGGCAGCAGCAACCCGATCAAGAACAGCCACAAGAGCCAGCCGTGGTTCAAGGGGCGCCTCAGGGCACAGTAGGCGGCTCCCAGCGCAAAAAACAACGCGGTGGCGAAACCGAGTTGCCTGTAGCCCGGCACGTTGGTGACGTACACCGTATCTCCACGGTACTGGAACATCGCCGCTGCCCTGGCGCCATTCCCCAGCCAGGTCGCCAGGGGCCGCGCGGGCAAGGGGGCCTCTATCGAGGTCGCTCGGGTGGCCGCTCGATACAGGTACCGCGCAGGGTCCTCCAACGCATAGCACACCAGCGGCAGCGCGACGATTAAGATCACCAGGGCGCACAGGAGCACCATGCTCCAGGAGATGCGGACCTGGAGTTGCCTTCGGAACGCCGCTGCAATCAGCAACGCGCCCATGAGCAGTAGAGGGACCACCATCCCGGCGTTGTAGGTCTGCAGGCATAGGGCAGCAAAACCTGCGCTGAGGGCATACCAGCGCGGCTGTCCCGTCATGAGCCCGCGAACAGCAAAGAGTAAGCATAGCGACGCCAGCGGGGGCAGCAGCACGGCACGATAGCCCATCCGGCTGAGGATGATGTGCCAGTGGCTGATCGACAACAGTACCGCGGCTGCCGCACCGGCCCACCGATCCCACATCTCCTTGCCGAGCCAGTACATGACGGGGATGGACGCCACGCCGATCAGTGCCGCGGCGATCTTGATGCTCACATGGCTGAGCCCGGCCACCGAGGCGACGGCGGCGGCGAGGTAAAAGAACAGTCCCTCTCGCCCGGGGTGTGACTCGAAAAAGATCGGGAACTCACCGTCCAGGATCTGCGCGATGTTCCCCTGGATAAGCGGCAGGTCACAACCCATCTCCAACGGGATGCTGTGAATCCGGTGTAGCCGTAGAAAGGCTCCCACGATGACCGCGAGCCCCACAACAACGACGGGCCACGAAAACGTAACGGATAGCGGCAACCGGCGCGCTACGGTCCGGTCCCGCTGAGGCCAGACGGCGATCGCGAGGGCGATGATCGCGCCCAGCCACGGCATCACGCCGGCCAGGGTGAATCTGTTGGCGGCCAGGCCGGGCACAGCAAGCAGGGCCAGCCCCGCGGCGATGCCCACAGTGGGCCAGTGAATGCACATCTGCGGGACGGCACTGGGGCCGGACAGGCACCGTTTCCGACCAGGGGCGAGTACCGCGAACAGGATACCGCCAGCAGCCAGCAGTGCGCCGCCAAGGGCGGGCAGCGTACCGCGATCGAGCAACAACTGCCCCAGGGCTCCTGCCAACAGCACAAATCCCAGTGACCACGTTCCGCCTGGTCTCGATTTCAGTGTGTTCGTACTGGGTGATGCGGCGCTACCCACAGTGGTGAACAGAGCTCCTGTCTTGCTTGGATCTGTGGTGAAGCCGTCGTCAGGCGATCATCCCTTTGTCGCCAGCACGGCCAGGTTCACAAACGTACGCTTCCGAGCCAGCCGTTCCGCGTCCTCGTTCAGCCGGTCGATCCGGTGGAACAGCGCCAGGGCCCAGTTGAATGGATTCATGGGGCTGTTCCGGTTGGCCTCACCGTCGAAGCGGTGGACAGACCTGGATACCGCCTTGGGCAGGAGATTCCTTTCGATCAATCCCTTGCCGATTGTGTACACGATGGTCTGAGTCCCAGGGAAGCAGTAGTGCGTGAGTTGCTCCACCGGGCCGAGCGCGTAGCCCGCGGACCGCAGCACCTGCCGCAGCGCCTCAGCCGTGTAGAGTCGCTCATGGTTGGCCCAGATGCCTGCAAACGGGCCCCTTCGGATCGGGCGCCGCCGGATCGCCATAGACAGACGGTTGATGGGATCATACCACCACGGATAGTCGCGGGAAGGAACCGTCACCGCCAGCTTGCCGCCGGGCTTGAGGACGCGCCACACCTCGGCCAGGGCCGTAGCCTCATCGCGCAGGTGCTCAAGCACCTCGGACATGATCACGCTGTCCACGCTTTCGTCCGCCAACGGTATCCTGGATACATCCGCAAAGAGCACCAGCGCCTGGCCCGCGACGTGCGCGCGCGCGAATGCCAACGCGCGGCGATCCACGTCGATCCCGAGGACGCGCGTCTCCGGGTACAGCCGCGTGATCGCGCGTGGATAAAAGCCCATGCCCGTGCCGCAATCCAAAATCGTCTGGCCCGGCTGCGGATCCAGGTAGCGCAGCATTGTTCGTACGCGGCGCCGGTAGGCCACATCGGACTCGTTGCGCAGCAGCGCGCCCAGAGTCTTCTCGCGCGCTTTCTCTTCGCTCTGTGGTCCAGTCTCCACTTCCGACATGTACCCTCTCAGCCAAGTTCCAAACGCCATAGACGTCAGGAAAGTGCTAAAGCCTGCCGATCTCGGCTCGCCATAGTGATCCAGAGGCGCTCACGTGCGGCTGGATACCACATCCCTGACGTGCTGGTAAGAGATCCCCTGCGCCAGCATGCCCACCAAGCCCAGCAATATAAGGGTGAGATTGGTAAACAGGTGCAGGCCCAGCATGTAACCGAAAGCAACACCCTGATCCACACCGTACACCGCCAGGCCCTGAACCCCGGACCACTCAAACACGCCCATGGCGCCCGGCGATGAAGGCACCATCATCGAGAATCCGGTCGCACAGAGAACGAGCGCAGCCGCCGAGAACGGAAGGTATTGCAGGCGGAAGACAAAGAGCAGGATATAGTTCAGCGTTGCATATCCAAGCCAAACCGCGGCGGTCGCCGCCACTACGCCCAGCAATCTCCGCCACTCGAGCAACACGCCAAAGCCGCCGACCAACTCGGCGAGCGCGCTGCGAACCGCCGGCCTGCCCAGCACAGGCACGCGCCCCACCCAGCGCCACACCCAGTCGATAGCCCGCGGGCCAATGCGCGCCATGATGAGCAACGCCGCGATCCCGGCAACCGCGAGAGCGCCAAACATCAGCCCTCCCCGGCGCACCCATTCCGGGATGGCGATCACGGGCAGCAACAGCACCAGTATGACGATCACGGATAGCACATCGAGCAGGCGCTCCACCAGCAGCGAAGAAGCTGCCTGACCGTACCCGCCGGTGAGCTTTCTTCCCGCCAGATAGCCGCGGATGAACTCGCCTGCCTTGGCCGGGAGGATGTTGTTGAAAAAGTACCCGATGTTCACCAGGTGATACAGCGAAGAGAGGCTTACCCCCGGGTCCTGTCGGGTCAGCAGGTGCCAGCGGAGTGCCCGGATCATGCTGATGGCCGCGATGAGCACAAAGGCGAGCCCGAGGTATCCATACGATGCCTGCCCGAACAGGGCAAAAAGCTCCGGCCAGTCGATATCGCGCATCGCGAGATACAGAAACGCCAAGCTCAAGATGATGCCGATGGCGAGACGTG
>Ga0123333_10002738_pt1 | contig 17665 bp, 15 predicted proteins | sample BioC12SIPDNA_3_FD_89957 | JGI IMG/M metagenome (GOLD analysis project Ga0123333, IMG submission 89957) | Anaerobic biogas reactor microbial communites from Washington, USA - Biogas_R2_B C12 SIP DNA | ecosystem: Engineered > Bioreactor > Anaerobic > Unclassified | place: Washington, USA... | reverse complement strand
AGGCTGGCGAGACGCTCGCGGTGCCGCTCGCGCTCGCGGTGCCCGGGGCGCACAACCTGCTCAACGCCACGGGTGCGCTCGCGGCGCTCTGCGAGCTCGGTGTCGAGGCGGGGGCGGCAGCCCGAGGCCTTGGTGAGTTCCGCGGCACCGGCAGGCGCTTCGAGGATCGCGGGACCGTCCGCGGGGTGCGGGTCGTCGACGACTACGCGCACCACCCCACCGAGGTTGCCGCGTTGCTGCGCGCCGCGCGCACCGTCGTGGGTGCCGGGCGCGTCGTCGTGCTCTTCCAGCCGCACCTGTTCTCGCGCACGGCGCACTTCGCGGCCGAGTTCGCCGCGGCGCTCGACCTCGCGGACGTCGCGGTCGTCACGGACGTCTACGCCGCGCGCGAGGACCCCCTCGAGGGCGTCTCGGGTGCGACGATCACCAAGCTCTCGGTGCGCGGAGAGCACGTCCCCGACCGGCTCGCCGCGGCGCGCCACGTCGCGCGGCTCGCTCGCCCGGGGGACCTCGTGCTCACGGTCGGGGCCGGCGACGTGACCGAGCTCGGTCCCGTGATCCTCACCGAGCTCGAGGAGGGGCCGCGGTGAGCCCCGCGCGCCCTCCCGTACCGCGTCGCGCCCCGGCCCAGGGCCCCGGCTCGCCACCGGCTGCTGCGCCCGCCCGCGCCCGGCCCACGGTCCCGTCACGGCCCCGGCCCTCGGCCGAGCGACGCGCGGCCTCGGCGCCCTCGCCCGAGACGCCCGGTGCTCGCGGCACACGCGACAGGCCCGCCGAGCGGGTGAAGGGTGCACTCGACGCGCCCGTGCGGCCGCCGTTCGTCGTGCCGCGTCGCCCGCCCGTCCTCGCGCAGGGCTCGCAGGCGCGGTTCGCCGAGCGTGCTCGCGCGCACCGCGTGCGCACGTGGCGACGCATCGCGGCGTGGGCCGGTGGTGCGGGGGCGTTCGGCTTGCTTGCGTGGGTGCTCCTGGGCAGCCCCGTGCTCGCGCTCGACCCCGAGCAGGTGGTCGTCACGGGGGCGGGGACGGTCGTGCGCACGGGCGACGTCGACGCCGTCGTCGACGAGGTCGCAGGGGTCCCGCTCCCGCGGATCGACACGATCGGGCTGCGCTCGGCGGTGCTCGACGTGCCCGGGGTGCGCGAGGCGCGGGTGACGCGGGCGTGGCCGCGTGGGCTGTCGATCGCGCTCGTGGCGCGCGAGCCGGTCGCGGCCGTACCGGACGGCGAGCGTGTCCAGCTGCTCGACGTCGAGGGGGTCGCCGTCGGGCGCGCGAAGAAGGCGCCCGAGGGTCTTCCGCTGGTCGACGTGCCGCTCGGTGACGCGCGCACTCTCGCGGCCGTCCTCGGGGTGCTCGAGGCCCTGCCCCCCGAGCTCGCGGCCGACGTGCGCTCGGTCGCGGCGCAGACGCGAGACACCGTGACGATGGTGCTGCGCGACGGTGCGCGCGTCGACTGGGGGAGCGCGGACGAGACCGAGCTCAAGGCGGCCGTGCTCCAGGCCTTGCGCACTGCGAAGAAGTCGCGCGAGGCGACCTGGTTCGACGTCTCGGCGCCGACGCTGCCCGTGACGAAGGGCTGACTGCGCGACACGCGCGACGCGGTCGTTGCTGCAGGGCGGTAGGGAACCTACCTTCGAGGCATCAACAAGTTGACATAACTCTAACCCTCTAGTTGAGGGTGAAGGTTTCGGCTCCGGTGAACCCGCCGGGCGCGCAGTTCGATCGAGAGGCACCGACGTGGCAGCACCGCAGAACTACCTGGCAGTGATCAAGGTGGTCGGCATCGGCGGCGGTGGGGTCAACGCCGTCAACCGGATGATCGAGGTCGGGCTCAAGGGCGTCGAGTTCATCGCGATCAACACCGACGCCCAGGCCCTGCTGATGTCCGACGCCGACGTCAAGCTCGACGTCGGGCGCGACCTCACGCGCGGGCTCGGCGCAGGAGCCGACCCCGAGGTCGGCCGCAAGGCCGCCGAGGACCACGCCGAGGAGATCGAGGAGGTCCTGCGCGGGGCCGACATGATCTTCGTGACCGCGGGCGAGGGCGGCGGCACGGGCACGGGCGGTGCGCCGGTGGTCGCGCGCATCGCGCGCTCGCTCGGGGCCCTCACGGTGGGCGTCGTGACGCGCCCCTTCACGTTCGAGGGGCGTCGCCGCTCGGTCCAGGCCGAGGCGGGCATCGAGACCCTGCGCGAAGAGGTCGACACCCTCATCGTCATCCCGAACGACCGACTGCTGTCGATCTCGGACCGCTCGATCTCGGTGCTCGACGCGTTCCGCACGGCCGACCAGGTGCTCCTCTCGGGCGTCCAGGGCATCACGGACCTCATCACGACCCCCGGCCTGATCAACCTCGACTTCGCCGACGTCAAGGCCGTCATGCAGGGCGCGGGCTCCGCGCTCATGGGCATCGGCGCGGCGCGCGGCGAGGACCGGGCCGTCCAGGCCGCCGAGCTCGCGATCTCCTCGCCGCTCCTCGAGGCCTCGATCGACGGTGCGCACGGCGTGCTGCTGTCGATCCAGGGTGGTTCGGACCTCGGTCTCGCCGAGATCAACGAGGCCGCGCGCCTCGTCCAGGAGGCTGCGCACCCCGAGGCCCTCATCATCTTCGGCGCGAACGTCGACGACTCCCTCGGCGACGAGGTGCGCGTCACGGTGATCGCGGCGGGCTTCGACGGGGGCGCGCCGCCCGCGGCCAAGCCGACCGCCCGGTCGCTCGGCCAGGTCGTCGGCGCGAGCGAGCCGCGCACCTCGCTCCCCGCGCAGGTCGTCGACGAGCCCTACACCCCCGACGTCGTCGTCCCCGCCGAGCCCGCGACCCCGGCCGCGCCCGTCGTCCCGACGCAGGGCGTGCCGGCCCAGGCCGAGCCCGTCCCGGCCTTCCTCGCGGGTCGGCCGAGCGCACCCTCGCCGCTCGAGGTCCCGCCCGTGATCGACGAGGAGCCTGCGCGCCGCAAGGACGAGGAGCTCGACGTGCCCGACTTCCTGCGCTGAATGAGCGACGCGCTGCCCGTGCTCGAGGTCGACCTCGGCCCCGGCGTGCGGGCGTTCTTCACGACGCGCGCCGGTGGGGTGAGCGAGGGCGAGCACGCCGCGCTCAACCTCGGCGTGGCGGTCGAGGACGACCCCGCACGCGTCGCGTCGAACCACGAGCTCCTCGCCCACGAGGCCGGACGGCGCGTCGCCTTCGGCCGGCAGGTGCACGGCGCCGACGCGCTCGACGTCGAGGTCGTGCCGCGCGACGGCGAGATCTTCGCGGGCACGGCCGACGCGCTCGTGACCACGCGCCGAGACCTCGCGCTCGGCGTCGTCGTCGCCGACTGCGTCCCCGTGCTCCTCGCGGACGCGGCCCGTGGGGTCGTCGCGACCGCCCACGCTGGGCGAGCCGGGCTCGTGGCCGGGGTCGTCGAGAGCGTCGTCGCCCTCGCCCGCGAGCGTGGCGCCCGCGAGCTGCGCGCCGTCGTGGGACCTGCGATCTGCGGGGCGTGCTACGAGGTTCCTGCGGCGATGCGCGACGAGGTCGACGCTGCGGTCCCCGGGACGGCGTCGACCACGTCGTGGGGGACACCAGCGCTCGACCTGCCCCGCGGGGTGCTCGACCGGCTGCGCGCCGCGGGCGTCGAGCGCGTCGGGCACCTCGAGGCGTGCACCTTCACCGACGAACGCTTCTTCTCCCACCGGCGCTCGAGCGCCGACGGGACCAGGCGCGGTCGCTTCGCGGGAGTCGTCCTGCTCGGGTGAACGCCCACGGGTGCCGCCCGGCGTGTCGGCGTGGCAGCCCTCGGACCGCTCAGTAGCGTGGGCAGGGCAGGCGCGTCGTCTGCACGAGTTCGGAGATTGAGGAGCTGGCCATGGCCGGAGCGCTGCGGAAGACCATGTTGTACCTCGGCCTCGCTGACGACCGCGGCGAGCACGACGGGGACGAGTACGTCGACGAGTACACCGAGTACGACGAGCCGGAGGCGCCCATGGCTACCGAGCACGAGGCACAGGTCACCCCGATCCGGCAGACGACCCCGCGCGCGGCACGCGGCAGCGAGCTGCGCCGCATCACGACGGTGCACCCCCGCTCGTACAACGACGCGCGCACGATCGGCGAGGCGTTCCGGGCCGGCACGCCCGTGATCATGAACCTCACCGACATGGACGACGCGGACGCGAAGCGGCTCGTCGACTTCTCGGCGGGGCTCATCTTCGGTCTGCACGGTGCGATCGAGCGCGTGACCGCGAAGGTCTTCCTCCTCTCGCCCGCGAACATCGAGATCGCGGGGGACGGCACTGGCGCGGCCGCGGGCTCGACGCCGGGCTTCTACAACCAGAGCTGATGCGGCCGACCCCTGCCCGCCCTCGCGTCGCTGAGGTGCCGTGAGCGTCGTCTTCGGCGTCCTGTACCTCGTGACGCTCGTGTTCCTGCTCCTCCTCATGGGTCGCCTCGTGCTCGAGTGGGTCCAGGTGTTCGCGCGCGACTGGCGCCCCAAGGGCCTCATGCTCGTCGTCGCGGAGGTGTGCTACACCGTGACCGACCCCCCGATCCGCGCGGTGCGCAGGGTCCTGCCGCCGCTGCGGATCGGACGCGTCGCGCTCGACCTCGGTTTCCTCGTGGTCGCGATCGCGTGCTCGATCCTGCTGCGCGTCTTCGGCGCGCTCGCGGTCGCGGGGTAGCCTGCAGCGCGCCACGGGGCGGCGACGCGCCTGCGGCATGAGCAAGAGAGGCGCCCGCGCATCCGCTACGGTATTTGCTGGCGGAGATGCACCGCCTCGCTGATAGGCACGAGCAACTGAGGTGACGCACGATGGCACTGCTGACCGCCGACGACGTCCTGAACAAGAAGTTCCAGGCGACGAAGTTCCGCGAGGGCTACGACCAGGACGAGGTCGACGACTTCCTCGACGAGGTCGTCAACACGCTGCGCGTCCTCCAGGGTGAGAACGACGAGCTCAAGAACAAGCTCGCCGCGGCCGAGCGTCGTATCGCCGAGCTGAGCCGTGCCGAGGCCGCCGGGGGAGAGCCGCTCGCGGCGCCCGTCGCGCAGTCGGCGCCCGAGCCCGCTCCGGTGCCCGAGCCCGTGCCCGCGCCCGAGCCGACCCCCGAGCCGCAGTTCGCTCCGGTCGCCGCCGAGCCGCCCGCCCCCGCGGTGAGCGCCCCGGTCCCGGCCCCCGCACCCGCGCCCGAGCGGCAGAGCGAGCCCGAGTCGGCGACCGGCATGCTCCAGCTCGCGCAGAAGCTCCACGACGACTACGTCCGTGCGGGCCAGGAGGAGGGCGACCGGATCGTCTCGGAGGCCAAGGCGCAGGCGGCACGCATCGTGCGCGAGGCCGAGGAGACCTCGCAGCGCACGCTCGCGGCCCTCGAGCAGGAGCGTGGCCTGCTCGAGCGCAAGATCGACGAGCTGCGCGTCTTCGAGCGCGACTACCGCACGCGCCTCAAGAGCTACCTCGAGAACCTGCTCGGCGACCTCGACGCGCGCGCCGTGGGGACCGGGGACTCGCCGCTCGGCGGCGACGCCCGCCCCTGACGCAAGGCTGTTCGGCCGGTGCCGTCTCCCCTCGGGGGAGGCGGCACCGCGTCGTCTCGAGGGGACGCGCCCCGCGCACGGGCAGACCCGTGAGGCGAATCACCGTGCGCGCCCTGTTGTGCCGGCGCAGTTCGGCGTCTACTCTCGCTTGACCCCGAAGGAGGGCCCGTGACCGTCAACGAGAAGCTCGACCTGGATGCCCCTGACCTGGGCGACCTGACCAAGGCCGCCCGGGGCCTCCCCGTGCGCGAGGGGGAGAAGCCGTGGACGGCCAAGGAGGTCCGTGAGGTGGGCCAGGGTCTCGTCGAGGAGATCGCTCGGCTGCGCCTCGAGCTCGCCGCCGCGGACGCTGAGCTCGCCGAGCTGCTGCGCAACTCGGGCGACGGCGCGGGCGACGACCAGGCCGACTCGGGTTCCTCGGCCCTCGAGCGCGAGCAGGAGCTCACGCTCGTGAACAACACGCGCGACATGCTCGAGCAGGCCACCCACGCGCTCGAGCGGCTCAAGGCGGGCACCTTCGGCACGTGCGAGTCGTGCGGCGAGGCGATCGGCAAGGCCCGGGTCATGGCCTTCCCGCGCGCGACCCTGTGCGTCGCGTGCAAGCAGCGCGAGGAGCGTCGCTAGGCCGCAGGCCCGCTCGACATGACGACTCCTGACCCCGACGCCGCGGCCCGGCCCCACGAGGCCGCACCGCGCGTCTCACGACGGCTCGCGCTCTTGTGCGCGCTGCTCGCCGCGCTCGTGCTCGCCGCGGACCAGGCGACCAAGGTGTGGGCCCTGGCGAACCTCGAGCAGGGGCAGTGGCGACCGCTGCTCGGCGAGGCGATCCAGCTCACGCTCGTGTTCAACCCCGGGGCAGCGCTCTCGTTCGGCACGGGAATGACGTGGCTCCTGACGCTCGTCGCGGTCGGGGTGACCGTCGTCGTCGTGCGATCGGCCCGCAAGCTCGGCTCGCGCGGCTGGACCCTTGCGTTCGGGCTCCTGCTCGGGGGTGCGCTCGGCAACCTCTACGACCGCTTCTTCCGCGACCCAGGCTTCGCCCGCGGGCACGTCGTGGACTTCATCGACTGGTTCGGCTGGTTCGTCGGCAACGTCGCGGACATCGCGATCGTGGTCGCCGCGGGGCTCATCATGCTGCTGAGCATCCTCGGCATCCGCCTCGACGGCTCGCGCGAGCACGCGCACGCCTCTCCCGAGCCCTCGCACGACGAGGCGCCGGGGCCCGGCAAGCCCGCGCCCGACGACGTCCCCGTGGTCCAGGACGCCCCCGACGTCGCCCCGGGGCCGGGAGCACCGCCTGAGGACACGCGAGCGTGAAGCAGCTGCCTGTTCCCGACGGTCTTGCGGGAGAACGCGTCGACGCGGGTCTCGCACGGGTGCTCGGCATCTCGCGCACGCGCGCGGCCGAGCTCGCGAGCGAGGGCAAGGTCCTGCTCGACGGCGTGCCCGCAGGCAAGTCCGAGCGCCTCGTCGCGGGAGCGTGGCTCGAGGTCGACCTCGACGAGGCGCCTGCGCCCCTCGCCTCGCCCGAGCCCGTGCCCGGGATGCGCATCGTGCACGACGACGAGCACGTCGTCGTCGTCGACAAGCCCGTGGGCGTCGCGGCGCACCCCTCGCCGGGGTGGACGGGGCCGACCGTCGTCGGCGCGCTCGCCGCGGCCGGCTACCGGATCTCGACCTCGGGAGCCGCCGAGCGCCAAGGGGTCGTCCACCGGCTCGACGTCGGGACCTCGGGGCTCATGGCGGTCGCGAAGAGCGAGCACGCCTACACGGTCCTCAAGCGCGCGTTCCGCGAGCGCACGGTCGACAAGATCTACCACGCGGTCGTCCAGGGGCACCCCGAGCCGACCGTCGGCACGATCGACGCACCGATCGGGCGTCACCCGAGCGCGGACTACAAGTTCGCGGTCGTCGCGGACGGCAAGCCGAGCATCACGCACTACGAGGTGCTCGAGATGTTCCCCGCGGCCTCGCTCGTCGAGATCCACCTCGAGACGGGGCGCACCCACCAGATCCGGGTGCACTTCGCGGCCCTGCGCCACCCGTGCGCAGGTGACACGACGTACGGCGCGGACCCGACCCTCGCGGCCCGGCTCGGGCTGCGCAGGCAGTGGCTGCACGCGATGCGGCTCGCGTTCGACCACCCCGGGACGGGCGAGCGGCTCGAGCTCGAGAGCACCTACCCCGAGGACCTCGCCGCCGCGCTCGACCTGCTGCGCGAGGCACGCTGAGACGGCTCGCCCGTGTGGGGGTGCTCACCCCCGCGCGACCCGCCGCCGCCCCTGTCGGGGCCGTCGGTGTTCCGGCCTACACTCGTGGCCATGGCTAGCCCTGGAGGATCAGACTTCGTCCACCTCCACGTGCACACCGAGTACTCGATGCTCGACGGTGCGGCCCGCCTCGACGACCTGTTCGGCGAGGCGCAGCGACTCGGACAGACGGCCATGGCCACGACCGACCACGGGTACCTGTTCGGCGCGTTCGACTTCTGGAAGAAGGCACGCTCGTACGGCATCAAGCCGATCATCGGGGTCGAGGCCTACGTCACGCCCGGGACGAGCCGGCACGACAAGACCCGGGTGCGCTGGGGCGAGGACCACCAGCGGGCCGACGACGTCTCGGCCGGCGGCGCCTACACGCACCTGACACTGTGGGCGCGCACGACCGCGGGGATGCACAACCTCTTCCGGGCGAGCTCGCTCGCGTCGCTCGAGGGGCAGATGGGCAAGTGGCCGCGCATGGACCGCGAGCTTCTCGCGACGTACTCCGAGGGGCTCATCGCCTCGACCGGGTGCCCCTCGGGGGAGGTCCAGACGCGCCTGCGCCTCGGCCAGTACGACGAGGCGCTGCGCGCGGCGGGCGAGCTCCAGGACATTTTCGGCAAGGAGTTCTTCTACGTCGAGCTCATGGACCACGAGCTCGAGATCGAGCGGCGCACGCGCGAGGACCTGCTGCGCCTCGCGAAGCAGCTCGACGCCCCGCTGCTTGCGACGAACGACCTGCACTACGTGCGCCGCGAGGACGCGAGCTCGCAAGAGGCGCTGCTGTCGATCAACTCGGGCACGACGCTGACCGACCCCGACCGCTTCAAGTTCGACGGCGACGGGTACTACGTCAAGTCCGCGGCCGAGATGCGTCGGCTCTTCGCGGACCTGCCCGAGGCGTGCGACAACACCCTGCTCGTCGCCGAGCAGTGCGAGGTCGAGTTCCGCACGACGGCCGAGGGTGCGAACTTCATGCCCCGCTTCGACGTCCCGCCGGGCGAGGACGAGCAGTCCTGGTTCGTCAAGGAGGTCGAGCGCGGGCTGCACCGGCGCTACCCGGACGGGATCCCCGCCGACGTGCGCCGGCAGGCCGACTACGAGACGGGCGTCATCTGCGAGCTCGGTTTCGCGGGGTACTTCCTCGTGGTCGCCGACTTCATCGCGTGGGCGCGCTCGCAGGGGATCCGGGTCGGTCCGGGCCGCGGCAGCGCGGCTGGTTCGATGGCGTCCTACGCGCTCGGGATCACCGACCTCGACCCGCTCGAGCACGGGCTCATCTTCGAGCGCTTCCTCAACCCCGAGCGCGTGTCCTGGCCCGACGTCGACGTCGACTTCGACGAGCGTCGGCGCGGGGAGGTCATCCGGTACGTCACGGAGAAGTACGGTGAGGACCGGGTCGCACAGATCGTGACCTTCGGCACGATCAAGGCCAAGCAGGCCCTCAAGGACTCGAGCCGGCTGCTCGGCTTCCCCTTCGCGATGGGTGAGAAGCTCACGAAGGCGATGCCGCCGGCCGTGATGGGCAACGAGATCTCCCTCTCGGGGATCTTCGACCCCGCGGACAAGCGCTTCAACGAGGCCGCCGAGTTCCGCGCCCTGCACGAGTCCGACCCCGACGCCCAGCGCGTCGTCGAGCTCGCGCGCGGCATCGAGGGCCTCAAGCGGCAGTGGGGCGTGCACGCCGCGGGCGTGATCATGTCGAGCGAGCCGCTCATCGACATCATCCCGATCATGCGTCGCCCCCAGGACGGCGCGATCATCACGCAGTTCGACCAGCCGACCTCGGAGTCGCTCGGGCTGCTCAAGATGGACTTCCTGGGCCTGCGCAACCTCACCGTGCTCGACGATGCGCTCGAGAACATCGTCGCGAACGGCAAGGAGCCCGTCGTCCTCGAGGACCTGCCCCTCGACGACAAGCCCACCTACGAGCTGCTCTCGCGCGGCGACACGCTCGGGGTCTTCCAGCTCGACGGCGGGCCCATGCGGTCCCTGCTGCGCCAGCTGCGCCCCGACAACTTCGAGGACATCTCCGCGGTCATCGCGCTGTACCGCCCGGGCCCGATGGGCGTGAACTCGCACATCAACTACGCCCTGCGCAAGAACGGCCAGCAGGAGGTCAAGCCGATCCACAGCGAGCTCGCCGAGCCTCTCAAGGAGGTCCTCGACGAGACCTACGGCCTGATCATCTACCAGGAGCAGGTGCAGAAGGCGGCTCAGGTCCTCGCGGGCTACACGCTCGGTCAGGCCGACCTGCTGCGCCGTGCGATGGGCAAGAAGAAGAAGGAGATCCTCGACCAGGAGTTCGTCCCGTTCCAGGCCGGCTGCCGCGAACGGGGCTACTCCGACGCGGCGATCCAGGCCGTGTGGGACGTGCTCGTGCCGTTCGCGGGCTACGCGTTCAACAAGGCGCACTCCGCGGCGTACGGGATGGTCTCGTACTGGACGGCCTACCTCAAGGCCAACTACCCGACCGAGTACATGGCGGCGCTGCTCACCTCGGTGCGCGACGACAAGGACAAGTCCGCGCTCTACCTCGCCGAGTGCCGGCACATGGGCATCACGGTCCTCCCGCCGGACGTGAACTCCTCGGTCGGCAACTTCGCGGCGGTCGGGGAGGACATCCGCTTCGGCCTCGGTGCGGTGCGCAACGTCGGGGCGAACGTCGTCGTCGAGATCGTCCGCGCACGCGAGGAGAAGGGCGAGTTCACGGACTTCACCGACTTCCTCGACAAGGTGCCCGCTGTCGTGTGCAACAAGCGCACGATCGAGTCCCTCGTCAAGGCCGGGGCGTTCGACTCGCTCGGGCACACCCGGCGCGCGCTCATGCTCGTGCACGAGCAGGCCGTCGACTCGGTCGTCGGGGTCAAGCGCAAGGAGGCCGAGGGCCAGTTCGACCTCTTCGCGGACCTCGGGGGCGCCGACGACGACGGCCTCGCGGGCGGGGTGAGCGTCGAGGTCCCCGACGTGACGGACTGGGACAAGAAGCAGCTGCTCGCCTTCGAGCGCGAGATGCTCGGCCTCTACGTGTCCGACCACCCCCTCTCTGGGCTCGAGCACGTGCTCGCGCAGGCGGCCGACGTGTCCGTCGCGAACCTGCTCGCCGACGAGCCACCCCGGCCCGAGGGCTCGCAGGTGAGCGTCGCGGGTCTCGTCTCGACGGTCGAGCGCCGGTTCTCCAAGGCCGGGAACCCGTGGGCGAAGATCACGCTCGAGGACATGAGCGGTGCGGTCGAGGTGCTGTTCTTCGGCGAGGTGTACCAGACGTACTCCGCGATGCTCATCGAGGACCAGGTCGCCGTCGTGCGCGGGCGCGTGCGCAAGCGCGACGACTCGATCGAGCTCCAGGCGGTCGAGGTGTCGATCCCCGACACCTCGCTCGCGCCGGACCAGCCCGTCATGGTCCAGGTGCCCGAGGCCCGCTGCACCCCGCACGTGCTCGAGCAGCTCCGCGAGGTCCTCGTGACCCACCCGGGCGGCACCGAGGTCCAGGTCAAGGTGACCTCGCCGGGGCGTGCGACCGTCCTGCGCCTGCAGGACTCCTTGCGCGTGCAACGCTCGAGCGCGTTGTTCGGCGACCTCAAGGCGCTGCTCGGTCCTGGGTGCCTCGTGTGAGCGGGGTCGAGCTCACCGAGCCCCAGCTCGACTTCGTCCGGGCGCGCCACCTTGCGACCCTCACGACGCTGCGGCCCGACGGCACGCCCCACGTCGTGCCGGTCGCGTTCACGTGGGACGCCGCGCGCGGGCTCGCTCGGGTCACGACGCACCGCGGCTCGGTCAAGGTGCGCAACGCGACCGGGGGAGTGCGCGCGGCGCTGTGCCAGGTCGAGGGCTTCCGGTGGCTCACGCTCGAGGGCACGGCCCGCGTGAGCGAGGAGCACGACGAGATCGCCCGCGCCGTCGCCGCGTACGCCGAGCGTTACCGCGAGCTCGAGCCGAACCCCGAGCGGGTTGTGCTCCTGCTCGAGGTCGACCGGGTCATGGGCTCGGTGCGCTGAGCACCGGCTCAGGCGACGACGAAGCTCAGCTCGCCGGTCGGCAGCGACACCGTCACGACGTCGCCGCGCACGAGCTGGCGGCCGCGCCGCGACTCGGGCTCGCCGCCCACGCGCACCGCATCGTCCTCGAGCAACCAGCGGGTGTCCGAGCCGGAGTCGACGACCCCGGCGAGCTTGAGGAACTGGCCGAGCCGGATGGGTTCGGCGCGGACGGGCACAGGTTCGGCAGTCATGCCTCGATCGTGCCAGGGATCGCACCGGGCCACCGCCTGCGCGCGGGCGGACCGGGGGGCGGAACGTCCGGGGAAGCGCGGGGGCGCGGCACCTAGAATCGAGGCCGTGATCTCCCGCACGGACCTGCGTGGTCGTACCCTGTCCCGCCGCGAGCTGCTCGCTGCCCTCCCGCGTGCCGAGGTCGACGTCGAGGCCGCGACGGCCTCGGTCGCCCCGATCCTCGCCGACGTGCGCGCGCGTGGCGCCGAGGCGCTGCGCGAGCTCGCCGAGCGCTTCGACGGGGTGCGCCCCGAGCACCTGCGCGTGCCCGCCGAGCAGGTCGCTGCCGCGGTCGACGCGCTCGACCCCGTGGTGCGCGAGGCGCTCGAGGAGACCATCCGCCGGGTGCGTGCGGTGCACGCCGCACAGCGCCCGCAGGACTTCACGGTCGAGCTCGCGCCCGGGGCGCAGGTGCGCCAGCGGTGGGTCCCCGTGCGTCGCGTGGGCCTCTACGTGCCCGGCGGCCTCGCGGTGTACCCCTCGAGCGTCGTGATGAACGTCGTGGCCGCGCAGGAGGCCGGGGTCCGTTCCCTCGCCGTCGCGTCCCCGCCGCAGCGGGACAACGGCGGCCTGCCGGACCCGGTCGTGCTCGCGACGTGCGCGCTGCTCGGGGTCGAGGAGGTGTTCGCGGTCGGGGGTGCCCAGGCGGTCGGCATGCTCGCCTTCGGTGTCGACGAGGGCGGCGCCGTGCTGTGCGAGCCGGTCGACGTCGTCACGGGACCGGGCAACGTGTACGTCGCCGCGGCCAAGCGCCTCGTGCGCGGTGTGGTCGGGATCGACGCCGAGGCGGGACCGACCGAGATCGCGATCCTCGCCGACGCGAGCGCCGACCCGGTGCACGTCGCGGCCGACCTGATCTCGCAGGCCGAGCACGACCCGCTCGCGGCCTCGGTCCTCGTGACCGACTCGCTCGAGCTCGCGGACGCGGTCGAGACCGAGCTTGCCCGACGCGTCCCCGGGACGAAGCACGCCGAGCGTGTGCGCACGGCCCTGTCAGGGCCGCAGAGCGCGGTCGTGCTCGTGGACGACGTCGAGGCGGGCCTCGCGGTCGTCGACGCGTACGCGGCCGAGCACCTCGAGATCCAGACCGAGCGTGCCGCAGAGCTCGCCGAGCGGGTCACCTCGGCCGGGGCGATCTTCGTCGGGCCGTTCTCCCCGGTCTCGCTCGGTGACTACATGTCCGGGTCGAACCACGTCCTGCCGACGGGTGGGTGCGCGCACTTCGCGAGCGGGCTCGGCGTGCACTCCTTCGTCAAGGCGGTCCAGGTCGTCGAGTACGACCGGGCCGCGCTCGGCGAGCTCGCGGACCGGATCGTCGCTCTCGCGGACGCCGAGGACCTCCCCGCGCACGGCGAGGCCGTGCGCGCGCGCTTCGACGCCTGAGGTCGCCCCGCCCCGAGCGGGGTCAGCCGATGGCGAGGACGAAGGGGTGGACGCTCGCGGCGCCGGCGTGCCGCACGAGCCGGGCCGCGACGGTGAGCGTCCACCCCGAGTCGGTGCGGTCGTCGACGAGGAGCACGTGGGCTCCCTCGAGACTCTCGTGCGGCACGAGGTCGAGGCGTCGCGCGACGCCCGCGAGCCGCTGCGCAGAGTTCACGTCGTGGCGGGCGGGATCGCCGCGCACCTCGAGGCGCGCGAGGATCGGGACTCCCAGGTGCCGCGCGAGCCCCGTCGCGAGGTGCTCGAGGAGCGCGGGGCGCGTCGCGGAGCCGACGAGCGCGATCCCGGTCACCTCGGGCGACCACGCGTCGAGGGTCTCGAGCACCGGTCGGCGCAGCGCCGCGGGAAGCTCGCCCGGGTCCTCGGGCGTCGCGAACAGCTCGCGCAGGACGCCGCCCCAGCCGAGCGAGTCGAGCCGGCCGACCGCACGTCCGGGGGCCGCCTGCTCCTCGGGCGGGATCCTTCCGCTCAGTGCGAGCCCGAGGGTCGACATCCCGGTGGGCCACTGCCGCCTCGGGGAAATCTCGACGCCCGGGACCGCGAGTCGGTCGCGGGCCGCCTCGATCGCGTCCGTGCCCGGGACGAGGCTCGGCGCCGACCCGCCGCAACGGTCGCACCGCCCGCACCGCCAGTCGTCGTCGAGCCCGGGGTCGTCGAGCGCGCGGCGCAGGAAGGCCAGGCGGCAGCCCTCGGTGCGCTCGTACTCGAGCATCGCGGCCTGCTCGGCGCGCCGCGCCTCCTCGACTCGCTCGTAGCGTGCGGCGTCGTAGGACCAGCCCGCGCCGGTCGCCTGCCAACCGCCCTGGACGCGACGCACCGCGCCGTCGACGTCGAGGACCTTGAGCATCGCCTCGAGGCGGCTGCGCCGCAGGTCGACGAAGGTCTCGAGCCGCGCGGTCGAGAGCGTCCCGTGCTCGTCGAGCGCGGCGAGCACGGCGCGCACCTGCGCCTCGGCAGGGAAGGACTGCGCGGCGAACCAGTCCCAGATCTGCGCGTCCTGCGCACCTGGCAGCAGCACGACCTCGGCGCGCTCGGTCGCCCGGCCCGCTCTGCCGACCTGCTGGTAGTACGCGATCGGCGAGGACGGCGCGCCGAGGTGCACGACGAAGGCGAGGTCGGGCTTGTCGAACCCCATGCCGAGCGCCGAGGTCGCGACGAGCGCCTTGACGCGGTTCTCGAGCAGGTCGGTCTCGGCGGCCGCACGCTCTGCCGGGTCCGTCTGCCCGGTGTAGGCGCGCACCTCGAGCCCTTCGGCCCGCAGGTGCTCGGTGACCTGCTCGGCCATCGCGACCGTGAGGCAGTAGACGATCCCTGAACCGTCGAGGCGCGGCAGGTTCGTCGCGAGCCACGCGAGGCGCGCGGAGTGGTCGGGCAGGCGCTCGACCGACAGGTGCAGGCTCTCGCGGTCGAGCGGGCCGCGCAGGACCGTGACCTCGGCGAGCGAGGCGGCGTCGTCGTCGTCGTGCGTGAGCGCGAGCTGCTCGGCGACGTCCCGGGTCACCCGGGCGTTCGCGGTCGCGGTCGTCGCGAGCACGGGGATGCCCCTGGGGAGCTCGGCGAGCAGGGTGCGGATGCGGCGGTAGTCGGGTCGGAAGTCGTGCCCCCAGTCCGAGATGCAGTGCGCCTCGTCGACCACGAGGAGGCCGGTGCTCGCGGCGAGGCGGGGGAGCACCTCGTCGCGGAACGCGGGGTTGTTGAGGCGTTCGGGGGAGACGAGCAGGACGTCGACCTCGCCCGCGGCGACCCGGGCGTGCACCTCGTCCCACTGCGTGACGTTCGCCGAGTTGATCGTCTCGGCGCGGATGCCCGCACGCTGTGCTGCGGCGACCTGGTTGCGCATGAGCGCGAGCAGGGGCGAGACGATCACGGTCGGGCCCGACGGCGGGCCCGCGGCGCCCGAGCGCAGGAGCGCGGTCGCGACGAAGTACACCGCAGACTTGCCCCAACCCGTGCGCTGGACGACGAGCGCCCGGCGGCGCTGCGCGACGAGCGCCTCGATCGCGGTCCACTGGTCCTCGCGCAGCTGCGCGCCCGGGTCGGCGACGAGCGCGCGCAGCACCTCCTCGGCGCGTTCGCGAAGCCCGGGGCCGGCAGGCCCGGCGTGGTGATGGCCGTCGGCGTGGTGCGGCTCAGGGCGGCCGGTTTGGGCGTCGCTCATGCCTGGGCACTCTACGGACGCCCCCTGACGAGGATGCTCAGGCCATCGAGAGGACCACCCGGCCGTCGATCGCGCCGCGATCCATCTCGCCGAAGACCTCGTTGATCTCCTCGAGCCTGCGCACCGAGTACGTCGGGCTCACGAGTCCTCGCGCGAAGAAATCGAGCGCCTCGGCCATGTCACGTCGGGTCCCGACGATCGACCCGCGCACCGTGAGCCCGAGCAGGACCGTGGTGAAGATGTCGAGCGGGAAGGACTCGGGCGGCAGGCCCACGAGGGCCACCGTGCCGCCGCGCCGCAGCCCTGCGACGGCCTGCGGGAAGGCCTTGCCGTTGACCGCGGTCACGAGGGCGCCGTGCACACCGCCGCCCGTCGCGCGGGTGATCTCGCCGACCGCGTCGTGCTCGTCCGCGTTGACCGTGACCTCGGCGCCGTGCTGGCGGGCGAGAGCGAGCTTCGTCTCGTCGACGTCGATCGCGACGACCCGCATGCCCATCGCGACCGCGTACTGCACCGCGACGTGGCCCAGGCCCCCGATGCCCGAGACGAGCATCCACTGGCCCGGACGGGCCTCGGTGACCTTCAGCCCCTTGTAGACGGTGACCCCCGCGCACAGGATCGGTGCGGCGGCCGCAAGGTCGACGCCCGCGGGGATGACGGGGCAGAACCGGGCGTCGACGAGCATGTGGTCGCCGAACGACCCGTCGACCGAGTAGCCCGAGTTGCGCTGCGCGGGGCACAGGGTCTCCCAGCCGGACTCGCAGAACTCGCACGCCCCGCATGCCGAGGCGAGCCACGCGTTGCCGACCAGGTCGCCGACCCGCACGCGCTCGACGTGCTCGCCGACCGCGACGACGGTCCCGACCCCCTCGTGCCCCGGGACGAAGGGCAGCTCGGGCTTGACGGGCCAGTCCCCGCGCGCGGCGTGCAGGTCGGTGTGGCACACGCCGGTGTACTCGACCCGCACGAGGGCCTCGTGCGGCCCGGGCGCGGGAAGGGGGCGCTCGTCGATGCGCAGGGGCTCGGTGAACGAATGGACGACGGCGGCTCGCATCGTGCTCATGACGTCTCCTCGAGGCTGTCGAGCGCGCCGGTGTGACGCGCGTCTCACTTGCGAACCTAGGTGCGCCCAGGACCGGACGGATGGGACGAAGGTCGCGCGGGGGTCCGCGCGGTGGACCGGGCGAACCCCGGCGGCCCGTGCTGCCTAGGATTGGCCCGTGCCAGCCCTTCCCGTGCGTCCCGAGCTCGCCGGTGTCGAGCCCTACGGCGCCCCGCAGCTCGACGTGCCGGTGCTCCTCAACGTCAACGAGAACCCCTTTGCGCCCTCGGCGGCGGTCGTCGAGGAGATCGCGCGCCGCGTCGCCGAGGCCGCGCACGGCCTCAACCGCTACCCCGACCGGGAGTTCCTCGCGCTGCGCGCCGAGCTCGCGGGGTACCTCGCCCTCGAGTCGGGCGTCGAGCTCACGCCCGAGCAGGTGTGGGCCGCGAACGGCTCGAACGAGGTCATGCTGCACCTCTTGCAGGCCTTCGGGGGCCCCGGCCGCACGGCCCTGAGCTTCGCCCCGACCTACTCGATGTACCCCGAGTATGCGCGCGACACCCAGACGCGGTGGGTCGCGGTCGAGCGTGCGAGCGATTTCTCGATCGACCCGGCCGTCGCCCGCGCCGCGATCGCCGAGCACGCGCCCTCGGTCGTGCTGCTCGCGAGCCCGAACAACCCGACCGGGACGGCGCTCGGGCTCGACGTCGTGCGCACGGTCCTCGACGCCGCCGCCGAGGTGGCGGGCGGGTGCGTCGTCGTCGTCGACGAGGCCTACGCCGAGTTTCGCCGCGCGGGGACGCCCTCGGCGCTCACGCTGCTCGCCGAGCACCCGCACCTCGCGGTGACGCGCACGATGTCGAAGGCCTTCGGCATGGCCGGGGCGCGGGTGGGCTACCTCGCCGCGGCACGCGAGCTCGTCGACGTGCTGCGCGTCGTGCGCCTGCCGTACCACCTCTCGGCGGTCACGCAGGCGGT
>Ga0123333_10002736_pt1 | contig 17672 bp, 15 predicted proteins | sample BioC12SIPDNA_3_FD_89957 | JGI IMG/M metagenome (GOLD analysis project Ga0123333, IMG submission 89957) | Anaerobic biogas reactor microbial communites from Washington, USA - Biogas_R2_B C12 SIP DNA | ecosystem: Engineered > Bioreactor > Anaerobic > Unclassified | place: Washington, USA... | reverse complement strand
GACCTCAGCTACCAGGCCACGGTGGCGGAGCGCGCCGTGCAGCGCGGCGGGCTGCTGGGCATCGGCGTGGGCCGCCCCGTCAACGTGCCCGAGGCCGACACCGACTTCGTGGCCGTGTCGATCCACCAGGCGCTCGGCTTCGTCGGCATCGCCTCGCTGCTGCTGCTCTACGGCCTGCTCGCCTGGCACGGCCTGGAGGTGGCGCGGCGCGTGAAGGGCCCGGCCGCCCTGCTGGCCGCCGGCGCCACCACCTACATCGTGGGGCAGGCGGGCCTCAACCTGCTGGTCGCCTCCGGCATGGCGCCCGTGACCGGCATCCCGCTGCCGGGCGTGAGCTACGGCCTCAACTCGATGATGTCGGTGGCGGTGGCGTTCGGCTTCATCCACCTGGCGGCGCGGCAGGCGCGCGCCGAGGCCCTGGCGGCGGAGGGCGCGGCGTGAGCCGGCCGTTGCGCCTGCTGCTGGCCACCGGCGGCACCGGCGGCCACATCTACCCCGCCCTGGCGGTGGCGGAGGTGGCGCGCGCCCACGGCGAGGCCGTGAGCGTCATCGGCCAGAAGGGCGGCATGGAGGAGCGCCTGGTCGCCGAGGCGGGGCTGCCGTTCCACGGCGTGGCGGCGGGGCGCTGGAACCGCTCGAACCCCGACCCGCGGCAGGCGCTCCAGGCCGTCGCCGGCCTCTACGACGCCGTGCGCCACGTGCGGCGCCAGGCGCCCGACCTGGTGATCGGCTTCGGCGGCTTCGCCTCGTTCCCCGGCTGCGTGGGCGCGGTGGTGGCCGGGCGCCCGCTGGTGCTGCAGGAGGGCAACGCCTTCCCCAGCCGCGTCAACCGCTGGTTCGCGCCGCGCGCGCGGCTGGTGATCAGCGCCCACGCCGAGGCGCTGGCGCACCTGAAGGCCCGGCGCAGCGCGGTGGTGCCGTTCCCCGTCCGCGAGGCGCGCCACGACCGCCGCGCGGCGCGCCGCGCCCTGGGGCTGCCCGAGGAGGGCGTGGTGACGCTGGTGATGGGCGGCTCGCAGGGCTCGCTGGCGCTGAACCGCAGCGTGCCCGAGGCGTTCCTGGGCCTGCCGGAGGGCGCCCGCCCGGTGGTGCTGCACTCCAGCGGCCCGCGCTGGGAGGCGCAGGTGCGCGAGGCGGTCGCGGGGCTGGGGGGCTACCACGTGCGGCCGTACGTGGACGCCGCCCTGGCCTGGTCGGCCGCCGACCTGGCGATCACGCGCGCGGGCGTCGGCACCATCTCCGAGGCCGCCTTCCACGGCGTGCCGCTGTTGATGGTGCCGCTGCCGACCGCCGCCGAGGACCACCAGCTGCACAACGCGCGCGCGGTCGAGGTGGCCGGCGCCGGCCGCGTCGTCGAGGAGCGCGAGGTGTCACGCCTCGGCGAAGTATGGTTAGCGGCGCTGCGCCCCGAGTGGCGCCAGCCGGCCGCGGCCGCGGCGCGCGCCCGCTCCCCCGAGGGGGCGGCGGCGCGCATCTACGCGGCGGCGAGGGAGACGGTAGTTCCATGACCAGCATCCATTTCGTGGGTATCGGCGGCGTGAGCATGCAGGCCCTGGCCCTCTGGTGCCGGGCGGAGGGCTTCGAGGTGAGCGGCTGCGACCGCAGCGAGTTCGACGCCACGCGCCTGACGGCCGCCGGCATCGAGGTGTGCGCCGGCCACGACGCCGCGCACGCGCACGGCAAGTCGCTCGTGGTGCACAGCATGGCGGTGCCCGCCGACCACCCCGAGCTGCAGGCCGCCCGCGCGGCCGGCACGCGCGTGGTGCGCCGCATCGAGCTGCTCGGCGAGCTGTTCCGCCGCCGCCGCGCCATCGGCATCACCGGCACCCACGGCAAGAGCACCACCACCGGCATGGCCGCCACGCTGCTGCTGGCCCTCGACCCCGAGTCGTCGGTGCAGCTCGGCGCCTCGCTGCCCGCCATCGAGGGCGGCTTCCGCTACGGCGCCGGCGAGTGGCTCGTGGCCGAGGTCGACGAGTCCGACCCCGGCTTCGCCGACCTCGAGGCCGAGGTGGCGCTCGTCACCAACCTCGACGACGACCACGTGGCCGGCGAGTACGACGAGCGCCGCAACTACTACGCCAGCTACGACGAGCTACAGGCCGCCACGCGCCGCTTCGCGGGCCACGCGCAGCGCCTGCTCTACTGCCGCGACTGGGTGGCGCTGCCGCCGCTGGTGGCCGACCACCCCGGCGCCGCCAGCTACGGCTTCGCCGCCGACGCCGACTACCGCATCGCCGACGTCGACCTGCGCGACCACAGCAGCCGCTTCGTGCTGCACGCGCCGGGGCTGGGCGCCCTGACGGTGGAGCTGGCGGTGCCGGGCAAGCACAACGTCAGCAACGCCGCCGCCGCGGTGGCGGCCGTGCACCTGGCCGGCTTCGACCCGCGCCCGGCGCTGCCGGCCCTCGCCACCTTCCGCGGGGTCGGCCGCCGCTGGCAGTCGTGGGGCGAGCGCGACGGCGCCCTGATCATCGACGACTACGCCCACCACCCCACCGAGGTGGCCGCGATGCTGGAGGTGGCGCGCCACACCGGCCGCCGCGTGCGCGCCGTGCTGCAGCCGCACCGCTGGGTGCGCACCGCGCGCCAGTGGCCGGAGCTCGCCGCCGCCGCGGCCGCCGCCGACGAGGTGCTGGTGCTCGACATCTACGGCGCCGGCGAGAAGCCCATCGCCAACGTCTCCTCCGCCCTGATCGTCGAGCGCCTGCGCGAGCAGGGCGTCGAGGCGCGCGGCGCCGACATCGGCTCGGCCACCGCCTACCTGGCGGGCAGCCTCGCCCCCAACGACCTCGTGATCACCCTGGGCGCCGGCGACGTGTGGCGCGTGGCGGCCGCGCTGGCCGACGGGCGGGTCGATGCCGAAGGCTAGCCGCGCCGCCGCCCCCGTTGCCGCCGGTCCGGCCCGGCCCCCGGGGTGCTGAGGTGCGCGGCGTCGGGCTGGGCCTCCTGGTGCTGCTGGGCGGCGCGGTGATCGTCAGCCTCTTCTACCCCAAGGTGCAGCACGTGAGCGTGGAGGGCAACCGCCACCACGACGCCAACGCCGTGGCGGCGCTGGCGCGCGTGGCGCCCGGCGACCCGTTCCTCTGGGTCACGCGCCGGCGCGTGGCGGGCCTGGCCGCCGACCCGTGGGTGCTGGACGCCGTGGTGGTGCGGCAGTGGCCCGACCGGGTGACGATCGCGCTGCGCGAGCGCGAGCCGGTGATCTCGGACGGCGTCACGACCTGGGCCGACGATGGTACAGTCCTACTCGGCGCGACGGCCGCGGAGACCGAGGGGCTGCCCCGCCTGCAGGGCTGGGGCGAGCCACGGGTCGCCGAGTCTCTCGAGCTCCTGAGGCTCCTGAGGCCCTTCGGCGTCCAGGTGATAAGCTACTCGCCAGAAGGATTCGAGATTCAGTTGACCGACAGCGAGCTTTTCACACCGAGTGCGGAGGCCTTGCGCGAGCAGTGGTCGGCTTTCGTCAGCCACCGCGGCGGCCGCATCGCGGTCTACCCCTGGGGAGTGAGCAAGGCGCATGAGTGACGAACGAATCATCGTCGGCCTCGACATCGGGACCACGAAGATCTGCACCGTGATCGGTGAGGTGGCCTCCGACGGCGTGCTCGACATCATCGGCGAGGGCACCGTGCCTTCCGACGGCCTCCGCAAGGGGGTCGTCGTCAACCTGGAGCGCACCATCGCCGCCGTCAAGCAGTCGGTGGCGGCCGCCCAGCGCGTCGCGGGCGTGGAGGTCGGCTCCGCCTGGGTGGGGGTGGCCGGCAGCCACCTGAAGGCCCTCACCAGCCACGGCATGACCGCCATCCGCCGCGGCTACGACGTCACCCGCGCCGACGTGGAGCGCACGATCGAGAACGCCCGCGCCGTGCCCCTGGAGGCCAACCTCGAGGTCCTCCACGTCATCCCGCAGGAGTACGTGGTCGACGGCAACGACGGCATCAAGGACCCCATCGGCATGTCGGGCGTGCGCCTCGAGGTCGACGTGCACATCGTCGCCGGCGCCCAGGGCCCTCTGCAGAACCTGCGGCGCTGCGCCACCGACGCCGGCGTGGCCGTCGACGGCATGGTGGTCCAGGCGCTGGCCTCGGGCCTGGCCGTGCTCAACCCCGGCGAGCAGGAGCTCACCACCCTGCTCATCGACATCGGCGGCGGCACCACCGACGTGGGCGTCTTCCGCCGCGGCACCCTCGCCCACTCGGCGGTCATCCCGCTGGGCGGCGAGCACATCACCCAGGACATCTCCCAGCTCCTGCGCATCCCGCCCGACGAGGCGGAGCGCGTCAAGCGCCGCTACGGCGTGGCGCTGCCGGAGCTGGCCGACCGCGACGTCGAGCTCGAGGTGGCGAACCCCAACTACACCGCCTCCATCTCCACCTTCGAGCTGGCGCAGGTCATCCGCCCCCGCGTGGTCGAGATCCTCGACCTGGTGCGGCGCGACATCGAGCAGCGCATGGGTGCCCTCGAGCTGCTGGCGGGCAACGTGGTCATCACCGGCGGCGCCTCGCTGATGCCGGGCGTCGAGCAGGTGGCCAACGAGCGCTTCCGCCTGCCGGTGCGCATCGGCAAGCCCGACGGCGTGTCGGGCCTCGCCGACGTGGTCGCGAGCCCGGCCCACGCCACCGCGGTGGGGCTGGTACGTTACGGCATGGCCCAGGGCCTGGCGTCGGGCGCCACCAGCCGGCGGCCCGAGCGGAGCCCGGCGGAAGCGGCGGCCGGCGAGGGCATCTTCGGTCGGATCAAGAACATACTTAAAGACTTCTTCTGAGCGGAAGGGGTCCAGGAACGTGAGGCGAGCATGCTGACACACACCGACAACGCGGTCATCCGGGTCATCGGCCTGGGTGGTGGGGGCAACAACGCGGTCAACCGCATGATCGAGAGCGGGTTGCGCGGGGTGGAGTTCGTGGCCGCCAACACCGACGCGCAGGTCCTGGCCACCAGCCTGGCCGACGTGCGCATCCAGATGGGCGACCACCTGACCAAGGGCCTGGGCGCCGGCGCCAACCCCGAGGTCGGCGAGAAGGCCGCCCTCGAGGACCGCGACCGCATCGCCGAGGTGCTGCGCGGCTCCGACCTGGTGTTCATCACCGCCGGCATGGGCGGCGGCACCGGCACGGGCAGCGCCCCGGTGGTGGCCGAGGTGGCGCGCGAGATCGGCGCGCTGGCCATCGCCGTGGTCACCACGCCGTTCCAGTTCGAGGGCCCGCGGCGCATGAACCAGGCCCAGGAGGGCCTGAGGCGCCTCGAGGACAAGGTCGACGCCCTCATCGTGGTCGAGAACCAGCGCCTGCTGTCGGCGCTCGACCGCAGGGTGAAGCTCACCGACGCCTTCCGCGTCGCCGACCGCGTGCTCTACCACGGCGTGCGCGGCATCTCCGACGTGATCAACGTGCCGGGCCAGATCAACGTCGACTTCGCCGACGTGAAGGCGCTGCTGCAGGGCGCCGGCACCGTGCTGATGGGCATCGGCTCGGGCCGCGGCGAGAACCTCGCCGAGGAGGCCGCCGAGAGCGCCACCCACAGCCCCCTGCTGGCGCGCGGCGTCGAGGGCGCCCGCCACCTGCTCATCAACATCACCGGCTCCGACGACCTCACGCTCGCCGACGCCACCGAGATCGTCGAGAAGATCTCCGACGCCACCGAGGTCGAGGACGTCAACGTGCTGTTCGGCGTCACCTACGACGAGGACGCCGGCGACGAGGTGCGCGTCACCGTCATCGCGGCGGGCTTCGACATGGCGCCCCAGACGCGCATCATCCGCCCCGCGCAGCTGCGCGGCGGAATGGGCAGCCGCAAGTTCGACGTCAGCAACTACGACATCCCCGCGTTCCTGCGCTACAACCCCGACGAAGACGACGGCTGAGCTGCGTCCGCGTGCCCCTTCGCGCCCGCGTGCGCGCCCCGTCGGGGGCCGCCACGCGGGCGCGCTCCGTCGGCCCCCGACGGGGCCGGGAACGGATAGGCTGCTGGACGTGCGTGAAGTGATCTTCGACGGCAGGATAGTCAGGCTCGTGGTGCTGGACGGCAAGTGGGAGGTGGTCGAGCACGCCGACGCCGTGGGCGTGCTCGTGGCGCGCGGGCGCCAGGTGCTGGGCGTGCGCCAGCCGCGCGTGGCCATCGGGCGCGACAGCTGGGAGGTGCCCGCCGGCCTCGTCGACCCCGACGAGGACCCGCTGCGCGCCGCAGCGCGCGAGATGGCCGAGGAGGCGCAGCTGGGCGGCCGCTTCGAGCTGATCGCGCGCTTCTACACCTCCCCCGGCTTCACCGACGAGGAGACCTACCTCTACGAGCTGCACGAGGCGGCGCCGGTGGACGGCACGCCGGAGGCGGACGAGGAGCTCACGCTCGAGTGGCGCGACGCGCTCGAGGCGTGGGAGGCCATCAAGGACGGCCGGCTCGCCACCAGCAGCGTCACGGCCGTGGCGCTCAGGCACGTGCTGGCGCGCGAGGGGGTCGCGCCGTGAGGGTGGTGGAGGCGCTGACCGACCCGGCCGCTCGCGCGGCCGTCGGCGCCGTGGTCGGCATCGGCAACTTCGACGGCGTGCACCTGGGCCACCGGGCGCTGCTGGAGCGCATGCGCGCCCTGGCCGACGCGCACGGGCGCCCCGCCGTGGTGGTGACGTTCTTCCCGCCCGCCAAGGTGCTGTTCGGCGGCGCCAGCTACCTCAGCAGCCGCGAGGAGAAGCTCGCGCTGCTCGAGGCGTTCGCGCCCGACGTGGTGGTGGTGGTCCCCTTCGACCACGCGTTCGCCGGCACCGACGCCAGCGAGTTCGTGGCCCAGCTCGCCGCCCTGGAGCCCACCGCCTTCGTGGTGGGGCGCGACTTCCGCTTCGGCGAGGGCCGGCGCGGCAGCGTCGCCGACCTGGCGGCCGTGGCGCCCATCGAGGACGTGGGGGTGGTGACGGTCGACGGCGAGCGGGTGGCCTCCACCTGGGTGCGCGAGCTGCTGGTCAGCGGCGACGTGGAGCGCGCCGCCCGCCTGCTGGGCGCCCCCTACCCCGTGACGGGCCGCGTGGCGATGGGCGACCAGCGCGGCCGCACCATCGGCTTCCCCACCGCCAACCTCTCGCTGGACCCCGCCAAGGCGCTGCCGCTGGGGGTCTTCGCCGTGACGGTCGCGACCGACGCCGGCACCTTCGGCGGCATGGCCAACGTGGGGCCGCGGCCGAGCTTCCCCGACGACCCGCCCTCGCTCGAGGTGCACCTGTTCGGCTTCGACGGCGACCTCTACGACCGCACCATCACCGTGCGCTTCCACCGCAAGCTGCGCGACCAGCGGCGCTTCGCCTCGCTCGACGAGCTGAAGGCGCAGCTGGCCGCCGACGAGCGGGCGGCGCGGGCGGCGCTCGCCGAGCCGTAGGCTCGAGGCCGGCGAGGCCCGGCCCGAACGGGCGCGCCCCCCGCGCGTCCGCCGGGCACCGCCGGGCCCGTATACTCGCGCCATGTGGATCTACGGCCGTAACGCCGTCCTGGAGGCCCTGCGCGAGGGAAAGGTCGAGAGCGTGCTGGTGGCGCACGGGGTGCAGCCCGGCGCGCTGAAGGAGTTCGAGCGCGCCGCGCGCGCGGCGGGGGTGCCGCTCGAGCGCGTGCCGCGCATACAGCTCGACCAGGCGCTGCGCACCACCCAGCACCAGGGGGTGGCGGCGCAGCTGCCCGAGGTCGTGACCCGCGACCTGGAGGACGCCTTCGCGCTAGCTTCGGAGCGGGGCGAGCGGCTGCTGCTGGTGCTGCTCGACCACCTGACCGACCCGCGCAACGTGGGCGCCATCATCCGCAGCGCCGAGGCGCTGGGCGCGCACGGCGTGGTCATGGAGGAGCGCCGCTCGGCGCCCATCAGCCCCGTGGTCGTGAAGACCGCGGCCGGCGCCACCGCCCACGTGCCGCTGGTGGTGGTGCCCAACCTCCCCAGCACCATCGAGCGCCTCAAGGAGCGCGGCGTGTGGGTCTACGGCGCCGACGGCGAGGCCCGCACCACCCCCGAGCAGGTCGACTGGGACCGCGACGCGGCGCTGGTGATCGGCTCGGAGGGCAGCGGCATGCGCCGCCTCGTGCGCGAGCGCTGCGACGACACCGTGGCCATCCCCCTGCGCGGCAAGGTGAGCTCGCTCAACGCCTCGGTGGCCGCCGGGGTGCTGCTCTACGCCATCCAGCAGGGGCGGCGCGCCGGGCGGTAACCTAGGCGCATCCAAACCGAGCGCCCGCCCCTCGCCCCGCGCGGCCGCGGCGCCGAACCGAAGGAGCCGCCGTGGCACGCCCCGTCACCAGCAACGACCTCCTCGACCTGGCCTTCGTCTCCGAGCCGCAGATCTCCCCCGACGGCGAACGCGCCGCGGTGGTGGTCACGCGCATCGTGCGCCCCACCGGGAAGGACGGCGAGGACGCCGCCCCGCGCTACCGCAGCCGCATCGAGCTCTACCCCACGCGCGGCCGCGGCAGGCCCGCGCCCCTCGAGCTCACGCGCTCCGAGCACGCCGACCGCTCGCCGCGCTTCGCCCCCGACGCGGGTCGCCTGGCGTTCCTGAGCGTGCGCGAGGCGCAGGGCAAGCCCCAGCTCTACGTGATCGGGCTGGCGGGCGGCGAGGCCGAGCGCCTCACCGACCACGCCGCCGGCGTCGACGGCTTCGCCTGGCACCCGTCGGGCGAGCGGCTGGCGTACCTGTCGCGCGGCGAGTGGAAGGACCGCGCGGCCGAGAAGGGCGAACCGCGCCGCATCGTGAAGCAACGCTGGCGCGCCGAGGGCGTGGGCCTCCTGCCCAGCGAGCCGCCGCAGGTCTACCTGCTGGAGCTGAGGAGCGGCAAGCGCCGCCGCCTCACCGACCTGACGGAGCCCGCTACCGAGCTCGCCTTCTCCCCCGACGGGCGCACGCTCTACGTCCAGGCGGCCACCGCGGAGGCCGACCAGGCCACCTCGCGCGTCGAGCCGCGCGCCGACCTGCTGGCCCTCGACCTGGACAGCGGCGAGCTCACCACCCTGCTGGCGGGCGTGCTGGGGCTCGGCGCCGCCACCCCGAGCCCCGACGGCACCCGCCTGGCGTACGCCGCGGCGTCCGACCAGCAGGACTTCGTGAGCCCCACCGGCGTGTGGGTGCTCGAGCTCGAGCGCACCGACGCCGGCGTGCGGGCGGCGGGCGCCCCGCGCCTCGTCAGCGGCGACCTGGAGGTGGAGAACAGCGCCGGCGGCGACAGCCGCTACGGCGCCTACCCCGCCCGCCACGCGTGGCTGGGCAGCGACGCGCTGCTGGCGCTGGTCAACCGCGAGGGCGCCACCAGCCTGGTGCGCATCGGGCTGGACGGGACGGTCGAGGCTGTGCAGGAGCACGCGGCGCGGGTGGTGAGCGCCTTCCACGCGGTCGTGCCCACGCCGGGCGCGGAGCCCACCGTGGCGTTCCTCGCGGAGACCCCCACCGAGCCGGGCGAGCTGTGGCTGCGGCGCGACGGGCGCGAGCGGCGCCTCAGCGGCGCGAACGACGCCTGGCGCCGGCGCCTCGAGCTGGTCGCCCCGCAGGGGCCCTTCGAGGCGGGCCCGGCGCGGGTGCCCTTCTGGGTGCTGGAGCCGGCCCGGCCGCGCGAGGACCGCGCGGCCGTGGTGCAGGTGCACGGCGGGCCGCACACCAACTACGGCTACGGCTTCAACCTCGAGTTCCAGCTGCTGGCGGCGCGCGGCTACGCGGTGGTCTTCGGCAACCCGCGCGGCAGCAGCAGCTACGGCTTCACCTTCGCCACCGCCATGCTGGGCGCCTACGGCAGCGTCGACGCCGACGACGTGATGGCGATGACCGAGGCGGGCCTCGAGCGCCTCGGGCGCGAGGGCGCCCCGGTGCACCTGACGGGCGGCTCGTACGGCGGCTTCATGACCAACTGGCTGGTGGGCCAGACCGACCGCTTCCGCAGCGCCGTCACGCAGCGCAGCATCTCCAACTGGACGAGCATGTACGGCACCTCCGACATCGGCCCCTTCTTCGTGGAGCGGCAGCTCGGCGGCGTGCCGTGGGGCGACGCGGAGGCGCTGTGGCGCCAGAGCCCCATCCGCTACGCCGACCGGGTCACCACCCCGCTGCTGATCGTGCACAGCGAGGAGGACCACCGCTGCCCGATCGAGCAGGCCGAGCAGCTGTACGCGGTGCTGAAGCGCCTCGGCCGGGCCGAGACCGAGTTCCTGCGCGTGCCGGGCGAGGGCCACGAGCTGTCGCGCTCGGGCCGCCCCGACCGGCGCCTGGCGCGCCTGGAGGCCATCGTCGACTGGTTCGAGCGGCACCCGTAGGCGGGCGCGTTCGCGCGGCCGACGCCCGAAGGCCGGCGGCCCGGGGCGACGGCCACCCTGGGCGCGGCCGGCCCCTGACCTGCGCCGGGCGTGCGCCGCGCCGTGTCCGTACGTGCCCTGCAGGCCACGCCCCAGGCGCCCGCGTGTGCTACACTCTCACGTTGACCTCTGGCTCGGTATCGACGCTTATCCCTGGATCCGGGCCGGACGCGAATCTGAAAGGTAGTGGAAGCATGTCTCTGACCGCTGAACAGAAGCTCGAAGTCATCAAGCAGTACGGCAAGGACGGGCAGGACTCCGGCTCGACCGCCGTGCAGGTCGCCCTCCTCACCAAGCGCATCGAGGAGCTGAGCCAGCACCTGCAGACCCACAAGAAGGACCACCACAGCCGTCGCGGCCTGCTCATGATGGTCGGCAAGCGCAAGCGCCTGCTCGCCTACCTCGAGAAGACCGACTACGACGCCTACAAGGAACTGATCGCCAGCCTCGGCCTGCGTCGCTGAGGCTGCGTCGGGAGCGCGGTACTGCAACCACCGAGCACAGCCACGAGGGCGCTAGGCGCCCGCGGCAGCGTCGCGCTGAACCAGCGGCGGTCACGGCGAGGCTCTCGTAGCCTCGCCGTCTCGCCATCTACGGGCGGTCCCGGCCTCCGAGCCGACCGTCGTCCTCGTGGTCCCGGCCTGACGGCCGGCGCCACCACCGCAGAGCCGCGCCACGGGGCGCCGCTCGCGGCCGGCGCGCCGGGAGCCGGCGACCCGCAGCGCGCCATCGCCGACAGCCGTTCGAAGGAGAGAGAGTGAACCTACCCAACCATCGCCGCTACACCACTCAGTTCGGCGGGCGCGAGCTCATCATCGAGACGGGCAAGCTCGCCAAGCAGGCGGCCGGCAGCGTCACGGTGCGCTGCGGCGACACCATGGTGCTCGTCACCGCCCAGATGAACGACACCCCCTCGCCGGTACCGTTCCTGCCGCTGACGGTCGAGTACGAGGAGCGCCACTACGCCATCGGCAAGATCCCCGGCTCGTTCATGCGCCGCGAGGGCCGCCCCGGCCTGCAGGCCACGCTCAACGCGCGCATCGTCGACCGCCAGATCCGCCCGCTCTTCCCCAAGGGGCTCCGCAACGAGATCCAGGTGATCGTGACGGTGCTGTCGGCCGACCAGGTCGTCGACCCCGCCCCGCTCGCCGCCATCGGCGCCTCGGCGGCGCTGTCGATCTCCGACGTGCCCTGGGACGGCCCCACCGCCTGCTGCACCGTGGGCTACGTGGGCGGCGAGTACGTCGCCAACCCCAGCATGGAGAGCCTCTCCGACGGCACCTCGCAGCTCGAGCTGACCGTCGCCGCCAGCCAGGACGCCGTCCTGATGGTGGAGGCCGCCGCCAACGAGCTCCCCGAGGAGGTCATGGTCGGCGCCATCGAGTTCGCCCAGCGCCAGCTGGCTCCGGTGGTCGAGCTGATCGCGCGTATGCAGCGCGAGATCGGCCTCGAGAAGAAGAGCTTCACCACCGCCGCCGAGCTCGACGACGACACCCTCGAGCTGGTCAAGCGCGAGGCCGCCAACCGCGACCTGCGCGGCGCCCTGCTCACCGAGGGCAAGCACGAGCGCGCGGCGCGCCTCGACGCGATGCGCGACGAGATCATCGCCGCCCACGTGCCCGACCCCGAGGCGGAGGGCGCCGAGGAGCGCATCGCTGCCCTCAAGGCCGCCTTCGCCAAGGCCGAGCAGGCCGAGCTGCGCCGCATGGTGGTCGAGGAGGACCTCCGCTCCGACGGCCGCCGCTCCGACCAGGTGCGCCCCATCTGGATCGAGACGGGGGTGCTGCCGATGGCGCACGGCTCCGCCGTCTTCACCCGCGGCGAGACGCAGGTGCTCGGCGTGGCCACCCTCGGCACCGGTCGCGACAACCGCCTGGTCGACGACCTCGGCCTCGAGGACAGCGAAGAGTTCATGCTGCACTACAACTTCCCGCCGTTCTCGACGGGCGAGGTGAAGCGCCTGCGCGGCACCGGCCGCCGCGAGCTGGGCCACGGCAACCTGGCGCGGCGCGCGCTGGTCGGCATGCTCCCCAGCCAGGAGGAGTTCCCCTACGTGATCCGCGTGGTGGGCGAGACGCTCGAGTCGAACGGCTCCTCCTCCATGGCCACCGTGTGCGCCGGCGCGCTGGCGCTGATGGACGCGGGCGTGCCGCTCAAGGCGCCGGTGGCCGGCATCGCCATGGGCCTGGTCAAGGAGGGCGACGACTACCGCATCCTCACCGACATCCTCGGCAGCGAGGACGCCCTCGGCGACATGGACTTCAAGGTCACCGGCACCGCCGACGGCGTGACCGCGCTGCAGATGGACATCAAGATCACCGGCATCACCGCCGAGATCATGCGCGAGGCGCTGGCGCAGGCGCGCGAGGGCCGTCTGCACATCCTCGAGGAGATGCGCAAGGCGCTGCCGGCGCCTCGCGAGGAGATCTCGCAGCGCGCGCCGCGCATCCTGCAGGTCAAGATCCCCGTCGACAAGATCGGCACGGTCATCGGGCCCGGCGGCAAGCAGATCCGCGAGCTCGAGGCGATGGGCGCCACCGTCGAGGTGCAGGAGGACGGCACGGTGCGCATCTACTCCGAGGACTCGGACGCCGCCAAGAGGGTCAAGGCGCAGATCGAGGCGCTCACGGCCACGGCCGAGGTGGGCAAGGAGTACGACGGCGTGGTAGCCAAGGTCACCGAGTTCGGCGCCTTCATCACGCTGTTCCCCGGCACCGACGGCCTGCTGCACATCAGCCAGATCGCCGAGGAGCGCGTCGAGCGCGTCGAGGACCACCTGAAGGAGGGCGACCGCCTCAAGGTGAAGGTCAACGCCATCGACGAGCGCGGCAAGATCGACCTGGTGCGCCCGGAGCTCGAGGGCAAGATCGCCCCGCGCGCCCCGCGCCGCAGCGGCCCGCCGCAGGGCCGCGGTGGCGACCGCGGCGGCCGTGGCGGCCGGGGCGGCCGCGACCGCTTCTGACCGATGCACCCGCGGGTGAGCGCTTTCTTGCGCTCACCCGTCCCCCGACTATCTTGCGAGTGAGGGCGGGCTCTACGAGGGCTCTCGCCTGCGGTCCCACACCTATCCGGGACCGCGCCCGCCGCCCTAAGAGGGCTATCCGCGCCGCAGCCACGCGACCCAAGAGGGGTCGGCGGGGCGAAGCGCAGAAGGAGCAACATGGCTAACGACGACCGTAAGGACGACCGCCGCCGGCCGCGCCGACGCACCGACGTCAAGCGCACCGAGCAGGGCGGCAACGAGGAGAGCAAGAACGGAGGGCGCGGCGGCGGCCAGCGCACCGAGCCGAAGACGAGCGGCCGCAGCCGCGGCGGCCGCGCCCAGTCCGGCCAGGGCGGCGCGCGCGAACGCGGCGCCGGCCAGCGCGCCCGCAACGACGGCGCCCCGCGCGGCACCATCCCCAGCGAGGACGCGGCTCCGGCCGCCAACCGCGGGGGCGGCCCGGCGGGCCGCGAGGCGCGCGAGCGCCAGCCGCAGGACGTCACGAAGACCTACGAGGCGCCGCTCAAGGACGACCGCAAGCTGAAGGTCATCGCGCTCGGCGGCATGGGCGAGATCGGCAAGAACATGTTCGCCTTCGAGTACGACGACGAGATCCTGCTCGTCGACGGCGGCCTGGCCTTCCCCGAGGCGGAGATGCTGGGCGTCGACATCATCGTGCCGAAGATCGACTGGGTGGTCGAGAACGCCCACAAGGTGCGCGGCTGGGTGCTGACCCACGGCCACGAGGACCACATCGGCGGCCTGCCTTACATGATCCGCCTGCTGCCGAAGATCCCCATGTACGGCGCCCCCCTGACGCTGGGCCTGCTGCGCGGCAAGTTCGACGAGTTCAAGCTCAGCGAGTCCGACGTCGACCTGCGCGAGATCACCCCCGACGACCGCGTGAAGATCAGCAAGAACTTCACCGTCGACTTCTTCCGCATGACCCACTCGATCCCTGACAACTCGGGGCTCGTGATCCACACCCCCACCGGGCGCGTGGTGCACTCCGGCGACTTCAAGCTCGACTACCACCCCGCCGACGGCAAGACCAGCCACCTGCACAAGCTCGCGCAGGCGGGCCAGGACGGCGTGCTGCTGCTGATCTCCGACAGCACCAACGCCGAGCGGCCCGGCTACACCCCCAGCGAGCGCGACGTGATGCAGGCGGTCGACGAGATCATCGCCAAGGCCAAGGGCCGCGTGATCGTCACCACCTTCTCCTCGCACGTGCACCGCCTGCAGAACTTCGTGCGCCTGGCCGAGAAGTACGACCGCCGCGTGGTGATGGAGGGCCGGTCGATGATCAAGGCCATGGGCATCGCGCAGGAGCTGGGCTACATGGAGTCCAGGCACCCGTTCGTGAGCACCGACGACCTCGGCGACATGCAGGACGACAAGGTGCTGTTCCTGTGCACCGGCTCGCAGGGGCAGCCGATGGCGGCGCTGTCGCGGCTGGCCAACGGCACGCACCGCAAGATCCGCCTCAAGCCCGGCGACACGGTCATCCTCTCCTCCAACCCCATCCCGGGCAACGAGGAGGCGGTGGGGCGCGTCATCAACCAGCTGTACGCCAGCCGCGTGAACGTGCTCTACCCGCCGGCGCACAAGGTGCACGCCTCGGGACACGCCAGCCAGGAGGAGCTGAAGCTCATCCTCGACCTGACGCGCCCGAAGTTCTTCCTGCCGTGGCACGGCGAGATGCGCCACCAGGTGCACCACGAGCGCCTGGCGAACGGCATGAGCCACCCGCCCCAGAAGACGCTGATCGTGGCCAACGGCGACGTGGTGGAGCTGACCAAGGACGACATGCGCGTGACCGGCAGCGTCGACGCCGGCGTGGTGCTGATCGACACCTCCGGCAAGGCCGGCGACGAGGTCACCGAGCCGATCATCCGCGACCGTCAGGCGCTCTCCGCCGAGGGCGTGGTGGTGATCATGGCGCTGGCGGGCAAGAAGCCCACCGTCGAGGTGATCATGCGCGGCGTGGTGATGGGCGGCAACGGCCTCAAGGCCGAGGTCGAGAAGATCGCGCTGGAGAACCTGCAGCGCGGGGTGCGCGAGAAGCGCCGCCTGGGCGACATCCGCGACGACATCTTCTACCCCGTCAGGCGCTACCTGCGGAAGGTCACCGGCCGCAACCCGCTGATCGTGCCGACCGTGATCGAGAGCTGAGGCGCAGGGAACCCGCGCTTCCGAGCGCGCCCGGCCCGCGATGTTCGTGGCCGGGCGCGCTTCTCGTTGGGTAGGCGCTTGGCGCGGCGCGGCGGCTACCACCGGCGCTCGGCGCGGCGCTCTCACGGCGCCCTCGCGACGCCGAGCGCACCGTCGCGGCCCCGCGCCTAGCGCACCGTGCTGCCGGCCGCGGCGCTGCCGAACGGCCGCTCGGCGATCGCCTCCGCCGGCTCGCCGTCCAGCCACGCGGCCACGCGCCTGAGGGCCTCGGCGTGCAGCGCCCGGCCCTGGTCGGGCAGGTCGGCCTCGTAGAGCAGGGCGTCGCTGGGGCGGCGCATGGCGTCGTAGCCCGCCGCCGCGGCGTAGGTGCCGGACTCGAAGAGCGCGATGGCGCGCTCCACCGGCAGCTCGTAGAGCGCCTCCACCTCGTCGGGCGCCAGGTGGTACGCGTCCAGCGGGCGCTCGTCGCGCACCACGTAGACCTCCTGGAGCTCGCGGTCCACCACGGGCGGCTCGGCCGCCGGGTAGCGGCGCTCGGAGCGCGCGGTGCCCAGATAGACCGGCTGAGCGGGCCTGAGCGTCAGGCCGAGCTCCTCCTCCGCCTCCCGCAGCACGTCGACGAAGAGCTCGCCGGCGCGGTAGTGGCCGCCGACGCTCACGTCTAGCCGGCCGGCCTCCAGGTCCTTGGTGAACGCGCGGCGCTGGAGCAGCACCAGGCGCTCCTCGCGCACCACCCACAGGTGGATGGCGCGGTGCCAGTCGCCGTCGCGGTGGACCGCCCAGCGGCCCTTGGTGCGCCCGGTGGGGAGCCCGTGCTCGTCCAGGACGTCGAGCGGTTCGTCCGTCGCCTGCTGCACGGTGCGATGATACGCTGCTCGCGCCTTCGGCTCACGCCGTGAGCAGCCCCACCCCGTCGGCGACGACCCCCACGGCCAGCGCCGCGGCGCCCAGCCACAGCAGGGCGATGAGGCCGTTGGGCCGCTCCGCGTCCTTGCTGGCGACGGAGAGGAAGAAGCCGGCCGGCATCAGCACCGCCGCCCACAGGACGCCGTAGGAGAGCGTGGCGGCGAGCCCGCCGACGCCCGCCAGGTCCATCGCCAGGCGGACCACGATGCCGAGGATCACGAGCGCTCCGGCGTGGGCGTGCCCGGCCCGGAAGAACGAGCGCTGGAGGCTGGTGGCCGGGAAGCCCCCTTGCACGACCCGCAGCATGAACGTGCCCCCGAAGGCGATGAAGGGCACGGTGAGCAGCACGATGCCCACCGTCCTCGCCGTGGCTACCGAGATGAACGCGTCGTTCAGGTGCATGGCCGCTACCTCCCCAGGTGACGCAGGTGCTGCTCGCTCCCACGCTAGCAGCATCTCACCACCGGTAAGCTAGCACGGCGTCCGGACATCTTTCCAGAGGTAAGATACGGTCGTGAAGGCCTACCACCACGGCAACCTACGCGAGGACGTCCTGGCCGCCGCCGCCGAGGCCGTGGCCAGCCGCGGCCCCGAGGGCCTCAGCCTGCGCGAGCTGGCGCGCGGCCTGGGCGTCACCCACACCGCCCCGCGCCACCACTTCGGCGACAAGAAGGGCCTGCTCACGGCGCTGGCGGCCCAGGGCTACCGCCTGCTGGCCGGCCGGCTGGCGGCGGCCGGCGACGACTTCCTCGAGGCCGGCGTGGCCTACGTGCGCTTCGCCCTCGACCACCCCGGCCACTTCGCCGTGATGTTCAGGCCCGACCTGGTGCACGGCGACGACGCCGACCTCGTCGCCGCGCGCACCCGGGCGCGGCAGGCGCTGCTGGCCGGCGCGGAGGCGCACGCTCGCGCCACGGGCCGCAGCCCCTCCCTCACCGCCGACGCCCTGCTGCCGCCCTACGCCCTGCTCGCGTGGAGCGCCGCCCACGGCTTGGCCCACCTGGCGCTCGCCGGCGCCCTGGGCGCGATGACGCAGGCCCGCTCGCCGGAGGAGATCAAGGCCGTGGCGCGCGCGAGCCTCGAGCAGCTGGCGCCCGCGTGACCGCACGGTCGGTTCCCGCGGCGGCTGCGACTCCCGTCGACCCCGAGGGACCGGCCGCACCTCGATGCTCGCGACGCCGATACTTGACTAGTCAATAGTTGAGGCTCTACCCTTCTGCTCGTATGAAGCAGCTCGCGCCCACCCCCACCGCCGCCGAGGCCGCCCAGGCCGCCGTCGTCGGCCTGCTGCGCGCCTCGGACAACGTG
>Ga0123333_10002733_pt1 | contig 17680 bp, 14 predicted proteins | sample BioC12SIPDNA_3_FD_89957 | JGI IMG/M metagenome (GOLD analysis project Ga0123333, IMG submission 89957) | Anaerobic biogas reactor microbial communites from Washington, USA - Biogas_R2_B C12 SIP DNA | ecosystem: Engineered > Bioreactor > Anaerobic > Unclassified | place: Washington, USA... | reverse complement strand
CCGTAAGGGCACGTCTCCGGCTTCTCGTACGTATTCGGATCAACCTGCGGAAAGCGAACGTTCAGGCGCATTGGACTCCTCCCACACCCAGTCTACTCGCCCTCCCGCATTTTGAACAGTCACACCGGCACCTCGACGCATCGCTTGTGGTTTCTATGATATCGACTATCATATAATTAAAAAAGTGAACTATCGCAAAGGAGGACCTATGGCTGACCTGTCGACAACTTATATGGGATTGTCACTGAAGAATCCTGTGGTGCCGTCTGCCTCACCGCTCTCTCGGGACCTGGACAACATCAGGCGTATGGAAGATGCGGGCGCTGGAGCGATCACGTTATACTCGCTGTTCGAGGAACAGATCGACCGTGAGGCCATCCTGCTGGATGACATACTCGAGGACCAGAAGTATCGCTATGCGGAGATGACGGAGTTCTTCCCGGAACCCGAGGTCTTTCGACGGGATGAGATGGAGTACCTGGAACTGATCCGTCAGGCAAAGAAGGCGGTCGACATCCCCGTCATTGCCAGCCTCAACGGCTATAGCGAAGGGGGCTGGACCAGCTACGCTCGCGCTTTCGAGCAAGCAGGTGCCGACGCCATCGAGCTCAATGTCTACTACATCCCAACATCGCACCGGTTGACAGGGGCACAGGTAGAAGCGCTCTACTTCAACATCCTCCACGATGTGAGGGATCGCGTCTCGATTCCCATCGCGATGAAGCTCAGCCCGTTTTTCAGCTCTATCCCGCACATCGCCACAGTTCTGGCACGCGGCGGAGCCGATGGCCTGGTCCTGTTCAACCGGTTCTACCAGCCAGAGATCGATGTCGAGTCACTGGCCTCCGAGCGACGCCTGGCGCTCAGCACATCAGAGGAGATTCGCCTCCCGTTGCGCTGGATCGGCATCCTATACGGCAAGGTCAACGTGTCACTGGCACTCACGACGGGTGTTCATACCTCTCAAGATGTGATCAAGGCCATTATGGCTGGGGCCGACATCGCCAACGTGTGCTCAGTGCTATTGCGGAAGGGCGTGGGTGAGATCGAGACCTTGGTCAGGGGTGTGAACATGTGGCTCGAGAGCCACGAGTATACGTCCTTGCAGGAGGTAAAGGGGATCTTGAGCCACAAGCAAACCCCCAATCCCGCGGCCTTCGAGCGCGCTAACTACGTTCAGCTCATCGGCGCCGATGGTTTCTAGGCAGGGACGATTCCTGACACAGGGGAATCCCGGCTATGGGTAAGTCCAGCTTCTACACCAGGACGGGAGATAAGGGTGACACCGTTCGACTGGCGGGTAGCGAACGCGTCTCCAAGGACAGTGTCCTGATCGAGGCAGTCGGCGCGGTAGACGAGGCAACCTCCGCCATCGGCATGGCACGGGCGCTGTGCCGTAGCGCACGTCTGAAAGAAACGTTGCCCATTGTCCAGCGTCACATCTACCGGCTGATGTCACACCTTTCCGCAACGCCTGAGGCCCGGGCCCAATACAGCGGGCTGTCGGACGTCGACATCGCGTGGCTGGAGGCGCTTATTGCGGAGTTAGAAGCTGACCTGCCCGCCTTGCACGCATTCGTGCTCCCGGGAGAGACGCCCGCCGACGCGGCACTCCACGTAGCGCGCACCGTCGTACGGCGCGCAGAACGCCGGCTGGTGGCGCTCGCCGAACACGAGCCAAGTCTCGGAGCGGCGAACGTCGCCTTCCTCAACCGGCTATCAACGCTGTTGTTCGTCGCGGCGCTACACGAGGACAACGATGGAACAGCCACCAACGATGCCAGGAGAGGCCCGCTGTTGGCGCGCAACGAGACGAGCGGAATAGACGGAGCATAAGCTCGCCGGATACAAGTACCCGGCACACCCCATCCAGAGGGTGTGCCGGGTTGCCTAACGTCTGAGTTCCCCAGTATTTATCATACAAGTATCTTGAATATACACAGCAGTATGCTATACTGCGCTTCGTTAGGGTTGCGATATTGGTATACAAGGAGCTGCTTATCGAATGGGACGGTATACCGGACCTAAAAACAAGCTATCCCGACGCGAGGGGTTCGACCTCTTCGGGAACGGAGGCGAGAGCCTGGAACGCCGGATTGGCCAGCCACCCGGAATGCACGGACGTGACATGCGGCGCCGGCGCCAACGCCAGGGAGACTACGATCGCCAGTTGCGCGAAAAGCAGAAGATCAAGCGTTTCTATGGACTGCGCGAGCGGCAGTTCCGCCGCTTTCTGCATCTGGCACAGCGCGCCCCCGATCTAACGGGGTCGGCACTGCTGAAGCTGTTGGAGCGCCGTCTCGACAACGTTGTCTTCCGTTTGGGGTGGGCGCACACACGCCCGCAGGCCCGGCAGCTAGTGTCGCACGGGCATATCCTCGTCGACGGGGACCGTGTCAATATCCCGTCGTACCTCCTCTCACCCAACCAGACATTGGCACTTAAGCCGAAGGCCCGGCGTATGCCGGATATCCAGGAGTTGCTGGACGCGCCACCCATCGCACCGGATTGGCTGGAACGTGACGGGGCGGAAGGCCGGGTTCTGCGTGCGCCGGAGCGCGAGGAGATCGCCGAGCCGTTCGAAGAGCAGCTCGTGGTAGAGTTCTACTCCCGCTAGATTTACCGGCGACAGAGCCCGATCGCGTCTGTCGGAAAGCCATAGTCATCGTTGCATCACGTCACCCCGACGCTGCCGTCGGGGTGACGTCTTGTTGCCGATGTGGGATTGCATGCTATCTTGGGATTCACGATGGAACCTCTACCTCTGATTCTGGTTACCAACGATGATGGAATACGGTCTGCTGGCCTACAAGCCGCGGTCGATGCTCTGGGCTCACTGGGCGAAGTATTCGTCGTTGCCCCAGACCGGCAGTGGTCCGGCGCGGGCCGATCGATGCCTCAGTCGGTGAGCGGAGAGCTCAACGGCGTGCCATACGACGCTCTGCAGTTGGGAGCGGTAACCGCCTACGCGATCGATGCGACACCAGCGCTCTGCGTCATTCACGCGATGCTGGATCTCGTGCCACGGCGCCCCTCTCTGTTGGTCTCGGGCATCAATTTCGGCGAGAACGTCAGCACGGAAGTAACCATCTCGGGCACCATTGGAGCCGCTCTGGAAGGCGCCTCCTTCGGCATTCCATCGCTGGCTGTCTCCGTCGAGATGGCCGTCGCCAACCACCTCGTGGGCGACGAAACCGAGGACTACGCCGCCGCGAAAGCCATCACCCGCCGTTTCGCACAGATTCTCCTCTCGCAAACCCTACCTTTCGACGCGGATGTCCTGTCAATCAACGTTCCCCGAGGCGCGACGCTAGAGACTCCCTGGCAACTGACGCGCCTCTCACGCCAGCGATACTTCGTGCCCCTGGCGCCGGATCACCAAAGTGGGCACCGCCGCCCCGGCTACCGTGTGATGGATCGCCCCGAAGACGCAGAGGTTGGGTCGGACGTTTGGTGTCTCCACAGGGCTCGTCATGTGTCGGTGACCCCACTCTCCCTGGATATGACGGCGCGCGTCGACTTCGGCGAGCTGGAGGAGCGACTCCGGGGAGAGATGTAAGGAACGTCGAGCGGTTGACTGCCGGCGCACAGACGTTTGACATAATCGGCCCGCCTCGTAGACTTGGGGTAAACCGGTGACATATGCAACATCAATTTGAGATCCTGCGCTTCAAAGAGGGGGCCAAGAGCCGGCATCCCTCGCCGGAGGCGACGGTCGCTGCCGTACAGCCAGATGTCCTGGCAGACGACGCTGGGAGTCAGATCGCTGTCCTGGTCGACCTCACGCCACAACTGCCCTATCGCAGCCGGGAGATCCGCACGCTGGTGGTGAAGACCTATTGGAGCTCCACCGGTAGCATCGTCGCCCGGCTTCGGCGGGCGCTTGCAGCCGCGAATCGCCATCTAGTCGCCTTCAACCAAAAGGCTCCGGCGGGCAATAAGTGCTCTGGCAGCCTTACGTGTGCCGTCTTCTCTGGGGAGGAGCTTTTTCTTGGGCAGGTCGGTGCGGCCTATGCCTTTGTGCTGCACCCGACTGAGCCCGCCTTCGAGCTGTTTCCAAAGCGTGACAGGCTACTCATCCCTCTGGGCGGTACTGTGCCTCCAATCATCCATATCGGCTACACGGTCATGAGCCCGGGCAGCGTCGCATGCCTGGCAACGACGCGCATCGCTGAGGCCAAAGCGCGCGAGACCTGGCAGAACGCTATGTCACAGCCGAAACTCAGTCTGGTCTCCACGCAGATGGCCCGTGAGATCGCCAGTGGCAAGCTGTCGGGTAGCGTCATCTTGATGCGAGCCCAGGCTTCATCGTCCCCGATTCCCGTGCCCAAGACGCGCTCAGATGTGCCAGCTGTTCCACCCGCGGACAGCATCACGACCGCACCAAGATCTGCACCAGCGCAGCCCGCCGTATCCGTTGTGCCGGCGCCCCAAGACCAGAGGCAGACCGTGCCACCGCTGGCGGGAGATCTTGAGGGAGCACCGATCGGGCAAGCTCCTGCGGCTTCCACATCCGGCATAGTTGAGGCGGGGCTGCCACAGCCTCAGCCAGCCCAGGCGCAGCCCACTGCGGCGAATCTGAGGCCGGCTGTGCCCACATCGCGCCAGAGCACGCGTACAGAGTTGCCCAAACCAAAACCGGAGCCATCGGGACGGACGTTCTCACCGCCACCGGTTGGCGCTTGGTGGCAGGCACTCAAGGCCAAATGGCAAGCGCGCAGCGAAGCCCGCAAGGGGCGCGTCACCAGCCGCTCGACAACAGCGGAGCGCGCGCGCCTGCGCCAGGCATTACGAACGTTGTTGCCGGGAAAGGTAGAGGGGACACGCCGTGTCGCATCCCGCACACCCCCACCCGAACGTGCTCACGTCCTCGCTGGGCTCACACTCGGCCTGTTCCTGGTCGTGGTGCTGATCACGCTCTCCAAGTACTTCCAGCTAGGTGGACCTCTGAAGGCTGAGTCACTGCTGGTGGAAGCCAAGACGCAACTCGAGCAAGCCTATGTGAGCTTGGATCCTGACAGTTGGTATCAGCTCAAGCGATTGGCAGACCAGGTCGTGGCGCTTGATCCGCAAAACGCGGAGGCGCTTAGCCTGAAGGCCGAGGTGGATCGTGCGATCGACGCGCTCGAGAACGCAGCGTTACTCAACGTCACCCAGTTGCTCGATCTGGGGACGGCGCCACGGCCTCGACGTATGCTTGTGGCAGGCGGCTGGCTCTACATCCTTAATACCGCCACCGACTCCGTCCTGGCGCTGCCCCTCGATCCAACCTATCTCTCGTCTCCAGCAGACAGTCCCACGACGATCCTGCGCAAAGGTCAGACCTACAACGGAGCGATCGTCAACCACTTGGTTGACTTTGCATGGATTCCGCCGGGAGGCAACTTCCTCGACGGCGCGGTGATCATATACAGCGAAGGTGGCACCATCTTCATCTACGAACCGGCGCTCGGTCCGGGAAGCACGACCACACAGGCGATCCAGGGCGACTTGGCCGCCGGCAACGTCACCCATGTGGAAACGTTTGGCGAGAATCTCTACCTGGTCAATCGCCAGCAAAATCAGGTTCTGCTCTATGAGCCGGTGAACGGGATCTACCATAGCGCGCGCCCGTACTATGCCGAGGGCAGTGGGCCTGACCTTCAGCTAACGCTGGACATCGCCATAGATGGGCGGATCTACCTGCTCATGGGCGATGGCTCGCTGCAGACTTTCTTCGCGGGATCGCCGGACCATTCATTCACGCTGTCGAAGCTTCCCGAGGCGGATCTCATGCCTACGGTCATGGCCATGGAGGCGGATCCGGAGAGTGGCCTGGTCTACCTAGCCGACAGCCAGTATCAGCGGATCTTCGTCGTGAACAAGCGTGGTGAGTTCCAGCACCAGTTCCGGCTGCAACCGGCCGAGATGAAGCGTATCGAAGCGCTGGCGATCCACGAGCATCCACCGGTGCTCTACGTGATAGCCGACAACAAGCTTTACGCAGCGCCGATTCCGATCGTGCCGGCGCGATGATCGGATAGGACGCCCACGGCACAGCATTCCGCGCATCAGGCCTGGCTGCACCCACCGGAGTCACTATGCCCGCACCCGAGACACTACGGACTTTTGTCGCCGTCCCCCTCTCCGAGGAGGTTACGGGCAGTCTGGCGGAGCTCCAGCGACAACTGAAGCGCACGACACCGGAGCGTGCCGTAAGCTGGGTCAAACCGGCCAATGTCCATGTCACACTCAGTTTCCTCGGCGACATCCTGATGGAACGGGTCGACCCAATCAAGCGAGCGTTGGCAGCCGTTGCGCGTCACGTACCGCCATTCACCTTTCGGACTGGGGGGTTAGGAGCCTTTCCAAGTACATCCCGTCCCAGGGTGATCTGGGTTGGCGTGCAGGATCCGAACGCCAGGCTGGCCCTTCTCTACCAGGCTGCGACCGATGCGGTCGCGAGTGTTGGCTTCGAGCGCGAATCCCGTCCCTTCTCGCCACATCTCACCCTGGGCCGTGTTCGACGTAATGCAAGCCGCCAGGAGGTGCAGGCCCTGGCAGACACGCTGGCAAAGATGCAGGTCGGCCCGCTGGGAACGGTAAAGGTAGGGGAACTGATTCTCTTCAGGAGCGATCTTAAGCCGGGCGGCGCCGAGTACACGCCGCTGGGGACCTTCAGCCTCGGAGGGCCCTCGCCCCGCGATGATGGCTCCACGTGAGCCGCGGCACACCCTGCCGGTGGCTTACCGCCGCGCCACGGTGCGGTATACCTGCACTGTCTTTTCGGCAGTTGCCTGCCAGGTGAAATTGCTGGCCTGCTGTAGCCCCAACTGGCGCATCCGCTGGCGCAGTTCGGCATCCGAGAGGACCGCCCGACACGCCTCAGCCAGCGCCTGCGGATCATCGGGATCCACAAGCAAGCCCGCGTGGCCTACGACCTCGGGAAGGCTAGCGCGGTTGGACACGATGGTGGGCGTGCCGCATTGCATTGCCTCGAGTGGGGGCAAACCAAAGCCTTCATAAAACGAAGGCATGATGAGCGCTGCTGCACCGTTGTAGAGACCCACAAGATCATCCACCGGCGGGGCCTCGATGAAGCGGACGCTTGACACCAGGTCAAGCGTCCGCACGCGGGCGTAGATCTCGTCATAGAGCCAGCCCGGACGCCCGACAATGACCAAGCGCGACGCGTCCCCCGCGTCGCGCAAGAGCGCCAGCGACTCGAGCAACCCCGGGAGGTTTTTTCGTGGCTCCCACACTCCCACGAAGAGCAAGTACCCCGGCGTCAGGCTGAAGCGCTCCAGACACGTCAACACCTCTGACTTCGGCAAGACGCGGAACCGCTCATCTGCAGCCAGATACGTCACCGTCACTCGCTCCGGGTCGACGCCCAGGAGCCGCTGCAGATCGCGTTGTGTAGCGTAGGAGTCGACGAGGATAGCATCAGCCCGGGAGACACCCCAAGCGATCTGTTCGTTATAGTAGCGCCGGGCGTCCTTGGTCAGATACTCGGGGTAGTGCAGGAAATTCAGATCGTGTACAGTCGTAACCAAGCGGCGCGCCCCCCAAGCGGGGGGAATGAAATCAGTGCTATGCAGCACATCCAGGCGAAGCGGCCAAATCTCGGCCCCGAGTGCCCAGCGCTCCAGACGATGATGGGGCGGCGTCCACGCACGATAGCTGCGAGCCGCCGGGAGTCTCAGCGGGTCTGAGTCACGGCGATGCGAGATGAGCGTCAGATCCTCCCCGGCAACGAGCTCCTCCGCTAGAGCCCTTGCCAAGCGACGTGCATAGCGCGAGATACCGCCCGGCGCGTACGCATGAAGACGAAGATCGATGCCTATCTGCATCGGCGGGATACCTTCCGAGGATCTTGAGGCTCCATAGGCATTCACGACGCCCGGGCCCCGCCGGCACGCCCGAGGGGGTCTCCCTGGCCTGTGACGTCGGCCAGAATCTCGCGCGCGTCCTGGTCGCCAAGGCAGAAGAGCCGTAGTGTGTTGCCGCGATGGTAGATGGTCATGTTGCCGACAGGCAACGGCGCCTGGGGAGCAACGAAACGAACCCACTCGAGCTGCGGGTGCTTGCCCTGACGCTGCTCTTCCTCAAGCAGGAGAAAGTCACGCCAGGCGATCTCCGTCAAGAGCATGTCCAGGGCGGGCTCGAACGACGACCAGAGCGCCTGAGGGATCTTGAGGAGCTCGTCATTAGGCAAGGGTAAGGCCCGGCCTGGATCCCTTGACTCCACGAGCCGGCCAGGCCATGGAGACATCATCACAACGATGATCTCGGTGGCACCTTCCTCCACCGCCTTGCGGAATGGCGAGTTGGCGATGGTGCCCCCATCGATGTAGGTCTTGTTTCCGATCACCGTGGGCTCATACCAGAGCGGGATACTGCAACTGGCACGCACCAAGTCGGGCGTAATCTGATCGCCATCACGGTTGTGAAAGTAGACCAACGCACGGCGCTCCAGATCAACAGCCGTGATCCATACCTCGTAGGGCGAAGCCGGTCCGTTGAGGATCTCGGGGTAGAGCCAGGGCCGTCCACGCCACTTGGCGTTGCTACCGGTGAGGGTCGCCAGCAGGGGCGTTGTGTCGAAGATGTGTGTCCGACGGATGAGGAGATTGTCGACGAAGACGTCGTCTGCCCGCATCTTCTGGAAGTCGCCCGTCTCCATATCGAGCCACCGAGCGCGCAGGGCCTCGAGGGGAATGCCGGAGCCCAATGCTGCCGCGTTTACGGCCCCGATCGACGTTCCAATGAGCACGTCTGGCTTCCACCCGGCGCGCTGAAGGTGAGCAAGCACGCCGACTTGGTAGGCGCCCCGGCCACCGCCCCCGGAGAGCACCAAGATCCTGCGAGCGTCATCGTCGGACACGCGATCGCCCCCTCTTCTTCGTCGCCCGCTCAATAGCCGCGGGACGGGTCTACAACGTTGCGCAACGGTTCGCCGCGGAGGTAACGCTCGAGATTGTCCAGGAAGAGCTCCGCCTCACGCTGTCTCAAGTGCGGCGTACTCCAACTGTTGTGCGGCGTCAGGATCACATGCGGCAGATCCCAGAGGGGGGATGTAGCGGGCAAGGGCTCCTCCTCGAAGACATCCAGGGCAGCCCCGCCTATCCAGCCCTCGCGTAGTGCATCGACCAGTGCGGCCTCGTCCACGATGGCGCCCCGCGCGATGTTGATGAGCCAAGCATCCGCGCGCATGCGCCGCAGTTCAGCGCGCCCGACCAGCCCCCGTGTCTCTGGTGTCAAGGGAACTGCGACCACCACGAAATCGGAAGCCCCCAGCAGGTCCGGCAAGGAGTCCGGGGCATAGATGTGGTCCACTCCAGGCACCTTACGTTGCGGATCTCTGCGGACTGCCAACACACGCATCCCCACGGCTTTGCAGCGGTCCGCGACCGCGACGCCGATGTTCCCGAGGCCTATGATGCCGACGGTAAGGTCACGAAGCTCCCGCAGGCGCAGGAGATGCCAGTTGTGGGCACGCTGTTGCGCAAGGAACTCGGGAATGCGTTTGGCAACTGCGAGGATGTAGGCGAGCACGGTTTCCGCGATGGGTACATCGAAGACACCGCTCGCATTGGTGATCTGTACGTTCGCCGTCCCGGGCAGCGCCGCCACAACATGGTCTACGCCCGCAGTGACCGTGTGAATCCACCGCACGGTCGGAAGCTGTACGAGCCTGGCCGTCACCTCCACAGGCAGAGCCCAAGGCAGCATCACCACCTCGGCTCCCGAAGGATCGCCCTGCAAGGTCCCATGATCGCCAACAACGACGAGATCACAGCTCTCCAGCAAGCTACAGGCCCGAGCTGCGAGCACCGGCAGTACGAAATCCGGGACGATGATCTTCATTTGCGGCTCCCACACCCTCTTGGGAATCGAGGATATCCGAATTCGGCCCAAAGAGCAAGCGTGCCCTGAGACACCTTTACCCAATGGTCCGATGTGTTATGATAGCCGAGGAGACACCATGACGCGACACTATATCGTACACTACGGCGAGCTTGGGTTGAAAGGCCACAACCGGATCGACTTCGAGCGTCGACTGGTCACCAACATCGGCAGAGCGCTCGAAGATCTGGGGCATCCGGAGGTCCGGCGCTTCCACAGCTACATCATGGTAACGGTCTCAGAGTCCGTTCCGGGGGGCGATCTGGAGGCGCGCCTGCAACGCATCCCCGGCATCGCCTATTTCGCCCCGGTCACGACCGCACCCCCTGAGTTGGAAGCGATCGCCGCTACGGCTGTAAGCCTCGCCGACGGAATCATCACGCCGGAGACCAGCTTTCGGGTCAAGACCACGCGCGGCGACAAGACCTTCCCCATGATCTCGCCCCAGGTGGATCGCGAGATTGGTGCCCGGATCGTGCAGGCCACCAGAGCGCCCGTGAACCTGACTTCGCCGGACGTAACGCTCTCAATCCAGATCTATGGCGATAGCGCCTACCTCTTCGTGCGGCGCATCCCTGGGATGGGGGGACTGCCGGTGGGGTCAAGCGGTCGCGCGCTGGTGCTGTTTTCCGGTGGCATAGACTCGCCCGTGGCCGCTCATCTGATGATGAAGCGCGGGTGTGCCGTTGACTTCGTCCACTTTCATCTGTTGTCGAACCGTGAGCGCATTCACAGCGCCAAGATCGTGGCGATGGCACGCCAGGTATTGACTCCCCATCGCGCGGCGGGCCGGCTGTATATGGTCTCCGCGGCGCCCTTCGAGGCAGCGATGACTGCGATGGACTCACGTGTGGCGACAGTTGTTTTTCGCCGGTTCATTATGCGTGCCGCCGAGCGCCTATCCCGACGTCGCAAAGCGCTGGCCTTGATCACCGGGGAGAGCCTGGGGCAGGTTGCCTCCCAAACGCTCAAGAACATCGGAATGATCAACCGCGCGACACAGTTGCCAATTCTCCGCCCCCTAATCAGCATGGACAAAGAAGAGATCGTCAGCATCGCCAAAGACATTGGGACGTATGAGTTGTCAATCGAGCCTTACCAGGATCCGTGCTCCCTGCACGCACGCCATCCGGCTACCTGGGCCCGGTTGGCGGATGTCAGCGGGGTGGAATCCGCGATCGATGTTGCATCGCTTCTGGAAGAAACGTTGGCGGAACACGTGGAAGAGATTCACATCGGGTTTGCCAGACACTAGGGGGTTGGCGGCGTCGGGTGTTCTGCTATACTGTGAGAGACTGAAGGTCGTGGCGACGCAGTAGCTCACAACAAGACCACCTAACGGAGGCTCAATGTATGGATGTGCGCGCCTTCATTGCTGCGTTGGACGCGGACGGAGCACTGCAGCACGTCACCGAACCCGTCTCCCCGCACTTTGAGGTTGCGCGAATCCTGGCTCAGCGCGACGGTGAGGCGCTGCTCTTCGAGAATCTCACAGGCTACCCGGGATGGCGGCTGGCCTCCGGCTATGTCGCGCAGCGCGAGCACTTCGCACGCGCGCTGGGATGCTCCGTTCCAGATCTGGTCACCCGACTTGCCAAGGTATTAGCAGCCCCTGCTGAGCCCTTGATGTCGAACCCCTACGCACCGTGCCAGGAAGTGATCGAACGGGATATAGACTTGGATCGGATTCCCATCCCTCGCTACCATCCGCGCGATGGCGGGCCCTACATTACGGCAGGTGTCGCCGTTATTGCAGACCCCGAGTACGGACGGAACCTGTCGTTCCACCGGCTGATGCACATTGGCAAGGATCGCCTCGTAGGGCGAATCGTAGAGCAACGCGGCACTCATACGGCGTGGCGCAGGGCCCCCGACGGGCTCCCGATGGCGGTCTGTGTGGGGCTCGCCCCCCATATGTTGTTGGCAGCCGCGATGTCGCCCGCCAAGGGCGTGGACGAAATGGGCATCGCTCAGGCGATGGCGCAGACGCCAACGACCAGGGCCATCAGCGTTCCGCTGGACGTTCCGGCGGAGGCCGAGTTGGTCCTGGAGGGCATCTTGACGCACGATTTGGCACCCGAGGGGCCTTTCCCGGATCTATCCGGCACGATGGATGGCATTCGCGAGCAACCGGTCTTTCAGGTCACGGCAATCACTCACCGGCACAACCCTATCTTCCACGCGCTGCTGCCAGCAGGGCTGGAGCACAAGAACCTGATGGGTATGCCCCGCGAACCGACCATCTTTAGCGAGGTCAGCCGAGTCGCGACCTGTACGGGCGTGCGGATCACGCCCGGAGGCTGCTCGTGGCTTCACGTAGCAGTTCAGATCGAACCTCATGGCCCTGATGACGCGCGCCGCGCCATCGAGGCCGCTTTCCGTGGACATTCGTCGGTCAAACACGTCGTGGTCGTCGACACCGACGTCAACATTCACGACTCACAAGAGATCGAGTGGGCGATCGCCACCCGGTTCCAGGCTGATCGCGACCTCATCGTCCTCACAGATCAACCGAGTTCCAGCCTGGACCCAAGTGCACGCCAGACGCCAGGTCAGAAAGCGCTGACCGCCAAGATGGGGCTTGATGCGACCATTCCCTGGGGTGAGCCCCGCGAGGGCTATCTGAGGGTCCGCTACGGCCCTGACGGGTAAATATGGCTCGAGGTCACTAGGTCCCGAGCAAAGGAGGGCCAAGATGAAGTTTCTGAACACGCTGAACCGGGTCGTAATCGTGATTTTGTGCCTGGTGCTCATGGTAGCACTGACGGCGCTCTTGATCGCGCCGTCGATGATCCTGGGTAGCCTGGGCCGCTGGATGGTAGACTGGGGCGACTACTTCCAGCGCCAGGACACCTGGCTGAGGCTGGGAATTGGGGTGGCCATAGCGGCTGTCGTCGACATCATCCTCGCCATCATCATCTACCTGGAAGTCAGGCGTGGCCGCGTCCGCTTCATCCGAGTGCAGCAGGTAGCGGGTGGCATGGCCAACATCAGCACGGATAGCGTCACCGAACTGCTGGAACACCGACTCGACACCCAGTCGGGGGTGATCCAGGTCGATCCCTCCATTCGCGCACGGGGCAACCGGGTAGAGGCCAAGGTCGCGGTCGGTGTGGCACGAGGCACCAACGTTCCCGAGATCGCCAACCAGCTCATCAAGACCATCCAAACGGTCTTGACCGACGAGTTGGGGCTGCAGATTGCCGGGCAACCTGAGGTCCGTGTTACCGTGCTCGAGCAGAAGGGCGAGAGGCCACAAGCTGCTCCGCCGCCGCCTGCAGCCTCTTTCAAGGCAACGCCACCGCCACTTCCTCCCATCGTCGAAGCCGAACCGCCCGCCAGTGAGACAGGCACTGAAAACGCAGGTCGGGTTCACAACTCCCCGGAGATGACAGACAACGATGCACCAGAGGAGGCGACTGAGGGTTGAGTGAGACCGTGAACCTCACACCGGAGGCGCTCGTCGAAGCGCTGATTTTCGCATCTCCCAAACCCGTCGCGATCGACCAGTTGGCTCGCGCAGCCGGACTTCCAGTCGAAGAGGCTCTGACGGCTCTTGACCGCCTGGAGGCAGGACTGGCCGAGCGGGGCCTGCGGCTCCAGCGCCACCGTAACGCTGTGCAGTTGGTCTCCGCCCCTGAGGCAGCCCCTTTCATCGAGGCGCTGTTGGGGCTGGAGGTCGGTATACGACTGACTCAAGCGGCCATCGAGACCTTGGCGATTGTGGCGTATGCCCAGCCCGTTACCCGGCCCCAGATCGAGTCAATCCGTGGTGTCAACTCGGACAGCACGTTGCGCACACTCCTGTCAGCCGGACTGGTCGAGGAGGTGGGCCGCGCCGAAACGCTGGGGCGGCCCATCCTATACTGCACGACGTTTGAGTTCTTGCAGCAGTTTGGACTTCAGCGGCCGGAGGATTTGCCTCCCCTGCAACAGCAGGCCGAGACACAGTCCCCCGCGACGCATCCTGAGGCTTGAGGGCGCGACACGTTGGATGTCGATGCATCCCGGCACAGATCTGCGGCGCCCCGGATGCGTAACGACCGGAGCCCCGCATACGCATCCGGAGCGCCCCTTTTGTCTTGCCCATGACAAGCTTCCGGCGTCGCTGGGTCGCTGTCTTGTTGACCCTTGTGATAGCGCTGACCATCAGGGCACCCACGGCTGCCCAGACGCCAACCACCACCGTCGGCGTTTACTACGTAGGTGTTGAGGACAACGTCGCGCAGGCGATCGATCGAGCCTCCCCTTACCTGGCCCGTGTGAGCCAACCCGATCTCGCGCAGGTCATCGTCATCAACAATGCGCCGCTCAGCGATACACTGGACGCCTTCAGCGGCGACATCCAGGCAGGTCGCATCGGGTTGGTGCTCTTCTGCGGCCCACTCTTTCCGCAGAGTACCGATGATCTACGTAGACTGCTGGGTATCAGCGCCTTCTTGCTCGACCAGACGTCGGCGCCTGCGATGCTTCAGACATCCGAAACCGCAGATACGCTACAGGACGCCATTGCGTGGCAGTCCGCGCCCCCCATCCAGGCACGGACTGTCATCTCCAACCCCAACCTCCTGCGCCGCGTGATCACCACGGCCTCGAACCAGGGCGTGATCCAGCGCCTGCGAGGACGTGAACAGACTCAGGTCTTGATCGTGGGAGCGTGGTACGGGCATCCCTCGAACGCAGCTCAGTTGGATTGGGCGTATTACAACTACCTGGTCTATCGGCTGATTGCCGATGCCGCAGGCACCGGTCGGATCCTGAGTTATGCGGACTACCCGCCCGCGCCGACACCGCAGCGCACCGAGCGATGGGCGATTGCCGGCGTCGGGGTCGGCCTCTTGCTGGGCACAGCAGGGGTTCTCTACCTGGCCAGGCGTAGGCTCTATCTCCAGCCTAGCCAGTCTGCATCCCTACTGCGTCTAGCAGCCATTAGTGAGCCTGCTGTAAACGCGGCAAAATGGCGCCAGGCCGGGTTCCATCGTCCCCTGGCAGGGTTCCTGGCCTACCTACCCTGGAGTTTGTTGCTCCTTGCGCCGTCCTTCGCCTACACCCTCCATATCCTGCCCACCATCTTGATGCCCGAAGCGCAAGGATGGGAAACGTGGAATGCCGTGGGTCGCTGGACCCTGGTGATCTGGACGCTGGTAGACGCCGGCACTGGGGTTGCTGCAGTGCATTTCTTCAGCGCCTACCAGACCCACTACCCGCACAGAGCATGGAAAGCCATCCAGTTCTACATTTGGTGGCAGCTGCTGAGCGGGGCAGTGCAGGTGAGCCTCACGTGTATCGCAATCGCTGCGTTCCTGCCGGGTCTGGGATTGGCGCACTTGGCTTACTATCTACTGGCCCACGCGGCGCTGCAGTTTCCGGGGTTCCTGGCCATCTTCACCCTCACGTTCCGCGCCCGACAGAGGTTCGATTATGAGCAGCTCATGAACATCATCGTCAGCCTGATCACGATCGGATTGCAGGTGGGCTTCGTGCTGATCCTGCGACCGTGGGGAGCGACGCGGGTCGATGTGGGTGTCGTGTTGGCCGGGAACATCGGGTTGGCTGCCGGCATCGCGGGAGCCCAAATGGCTGCATTCCTGGTGGGCGCGTACTTGCACCGACGCGATGGACTCGCCCTGGGCGCCGTATTCCTGCCGACATTCGATAGCGGGACCGCCGGCGAAGTACTGAAGTTTGGCGTCCCTTGGGCGCTTGGCGCCGCCATCCCTGCCGCCGGTCTGTTCGTCCAGGCCACCGTCCTGCGTGGTTCCAATCTGACCAGCGAGCTGGCACCCTCAGGGCTACCAACGCTCCTCTTGATCGCTGCCAGCTTCGAGATTCTGCTCACCGGCCTCTATCAGGGACTGATGCCAGCCTTGACCGAAGCAAGGGTCGCCGGATACGGCACCCTCCTACGCTACTACATCAGCCAGAGCATCCGCTATGGTGCCTGGTTCGGGTTCTTTCTCTTTGGGGCACTTGCGGCCCTTAGCGAGCCCCTCTTCAGCGCAGTCTTGGGGCCACAATACACGAGCGTCGCACCCTGGATCGTGCCGATGCTGGCATGTGGCGCGCTCTCCTGGCTCGCCTGGCTTCCAGACCGTATGCTCGAAGCCGCTGGACGGCCCGGGCTCATCGCGCTGCTGGCGCTTTTCGAACAGGTTCTCAGGCTCGGCGGCATATGGGTTGGGTGGCGCCTGTGGGGGATGGACGGGGTCCTGTTGGCGTACGCCGCCGCTTTGCTGATCCGCGCGCTGCTGGGCCGTCTATCTGCGGGCCGCGCCCTCATCCGGGCCCGTCTCTATATCTGGCAGACCCTCATCGCCCCGGCAACCTCCGGCTTGGCGATCTACGTCATACTCCGGGCGATCACCGCGCCGTGGCAGGATGCTCTGCCAAACGAGAGGATCATCTGGACAAGCGGTGTCCTGTTCCCAGCCCTTTTGACATACGGGTTCCTGACCGCGCTCCTGGGGGGATGGGACGATGGCGCAGTTGATGAGCTGCGGCAATCTGTGGTTATCAGCGGCGCAGGTTATCCCTTCGCCTGGCTGCTGCTGCAAGGCGTGCGCTTGGGTGCGCGCATCTCCCCTCTTCACGGGCGATTCCCCATGGGACTGAGACCTCTGGCACAGGAGGAAGCTCAGGCCTTGACCTTTGCACAATCGCCCACTGAGTAGATAATGCGGGATATCGATCTAGGTACACGGTGGCAGCGCTACGGGGGAGACGTTCGAATCGAGTCTTGAGTGCCTCAACTGCCGGCGGGCCGTGGATCACACACCTACACGAGGAAAGGATTTGGAGATGGTGCAGCGAGTCAAGCTATTGTGGATCATTCTTCTCCTTGTTGGCGTCAGTTTGGGATGCAGCCTATTCCAGAGCACGCCCGATGCCACAGAACCACCCCCGCCGACAGCAGCGCTCGTACCAACGGCGGTGCCGGATACCCCCACACCGGAGCCGACGACGACGCCGGAGCCCACTGCAGCCCCAGCCACTGTAGCCCCCGAGGGATCCACCCTGGAGATTGTCAATGAGACCAATGCAGACATCGTGTGGCTCTATCTGTCCCCGTCAGATGCCGACGCATGGGGCGAGGACTGGCTCCGGGACGCGATCATCCCTGCAGGAGGCAGCTATACGCTGGCGGGCATCGAGGATGGCATCTACGACCTGCAAGCGCGCGATGAGTTCGATGAGGTCATCCAGACCCTGTGGGAGCTGGAGATTGCCGGAGATTCCTATGTTGTCATTTCGGCCCAGGCGACGCTGGAGGTAGACAACCTGTCCGGCAAGGAGATTGGCGGGCTCTACATCTCTCCGACGGAGAGCGATACCTGGGGCGAGGATGTATTGGGGGATGAAACCATCCCGGCAGATTCCGTCTTTACCGTCCCAGGGCTTGAGGTCGGCACCTATGATATCCGCGTCGACACGCTTGACGAGCAAGTCATCGAAATCATCTATGGCGTGGATCTGAACGGCGACTACTACTGGGGCGTGTACGGCAAGGCAGATCTGCCCGACAACGCTGTCTTGCGCTTCGAAGACGACTTCACCGACAACCGCAACAGCTGGGGCGGCACGTCGGATGTCGGCGTCAACTACCCGCCACCGGCCGACGGCGAGTACTGCATCGAGATCATCAACGATTCTCTCACTGCCTGGGAGTGGTACGAGCCCTTCCGACCGGACCAGTTCATTGCAGAGGTAGCCTGTTCGCCCGACGAGGGAACCGACGCGAGCTGCGGCCTGGGGTTTGGACCGGACGGCGACAATCTCTACTGGTTCGAGATCT
>Ga0123333_10002728_pt1 | contig 17698 bp, 17 predicted proteins | sample BioC12SIPDNA_3_FD_89957 | JGI IMG/M metagenome (GOLD analysis project Ga0123333, IMG submission 89957) | Anaerobic biogas reactor microbial communites from Washington, USA - Biogas_R2_B C12 SIP DNA | ecosystem: Engineered > Bioreactor > Anaerobic > Unclassified | place: Washington, USA... | reverse complement strand
GCAGCACTTGTTCGATCCGGAGGGAAAGAGCGCTTCTGGCTGCACGCCAAGTTCGGCGAGTTTCTCGGCGGAGGGAACCCTGCAATTATGCCACACGACGCCTTCGCCCAGCTTGATGTCAACGCCTCGACCTGCCATGTTGGTGGCGATGGTGACGGTTCCGACCATCTGGTCGGAGTCTTTCTTGAGGGCTCTGCGCTGGCCTGCGTGCAGGACGATCTGGGCTTCGCGGGTTGCGTTTTCCGGCCGGGCGTTTAGCACCTGGTGCTCTATGCCAAACCGCCGCACCAGCATGTCGCTGAGCTTCTCGGACTTCTCGATGCTTGTGGTTCCCACCAGCACGGGGCGGCCCATCTTGCTGTACGTGTTCACTTCCTCGGCGATGGCGCTGAACTTGGCCTCGACCTCGCCGAAAATGCGGTCGTTGTGATCGATGCGGTTAACGGGCCGGTGAGTGGGCACGGATACGACGTCGAGCTTGTATATCTTGAGGAACTCGCCCGCCTCGGTCATTGCCGTGCCGGTCATGCCCGCCAGGCGCTTGTAGAGCTTGAAGAAGTTCTGGTAGGTAATCGTGGCCATGGTCTGGTTTTCGTCCTTGATGGGGACGCGTTCCTTGGCATCGGCGGCCTGATGCAGACCGTCGGACCATTCCCTGCCTTCGAGCAACCTGCCGGTGAATTCGTCAACGATGACAACCTTGCCGTCCTGGACGACGTAGTCCTTGTCTTTCTCGAAGACAAGATGGGCCCGCAGCGCCTGCTCCATCAGGTGCGGCCACTCCATGTTGGCGCCCACATAGAAGCTTCCGACGCCGGCGATTTCCTGTGCGGCGGCGACGCCTTCGTGAGTCATGTGGACGGACTTCTTGTCCATCTCGACTTCGTAATGGCGCGTCAGCGATTCCAGTTTCGCCTCTGCCTGCTGAAGCTCGTTCTGCGCCTGCGTGAGGCGGCGGCGGGCCTTGTCGGCGTCGTCGCCCTTGCCCTTTCCGCTCTCGCCGCCGAGGGCCTTGATTTCGCGCTTGAGCGCCTCGACCTGGCGGTTGGCCTGGTCCCAGGGCCGGTTGCGGGCGATAAGCTCGCGAGCGACGGCGTCGGCCTTGCGGAAGCGATCGGTCTGGCCGTACGCCGGGCCGGAGATGATCAGCGGCGTGCGGGCCTCGTCGATGAGGATGCTGTCAACCTCGTCGATAATCGCGAAGTCCAGCGGGCCCTGCACCTGCTCGGCCAGGGAGGTCTTCATGTTGTCGCGAAGGTAATCGAAGCCGAACTCGCTGTTGGTTCCGTAGGTGACGTTGCACGAGTATGACGCCTTGCGGTCCTTGGCGCCCTCTCCGTAAGCGGGCATGTCGCTGGTGATATACCCGACCGTTACGCCCAGGCGCTCAAACACCTGGCGGGCGAGATCAGCGTCGCGCTTGACGAGGTAATCGTTGGTGGTGACAACGTGAACGTGCATGCCTTCGAGCACGGCGAGGTAAATCGCCGGATAGCACGCGAATGTTTTGCCTTCGCCGGTGGCCTCTTCGGCGATCCATCCTTCGTGCAGAATCATGCCGGCGACAAGCTGCACGTCGAAATGACGTATGTTTATCGCTCGCCTTGATGCCTCGCGCACCGTCGCGAACGCCTCGGGCAGGACATCTCCAACGCCAGCCCCGCCGGCGAGTCTGCCCTTGAGCATCGCGGTTTGGGCGAGCAGTTCCTCGTCGCTCATCGCCCGCATGCGGTCTTCAAGCGGGTTGATTTTACCGCGGACCGTCGCGGTGCGAGCGCGTACTATGCGTTCATTGCGGCTGCCGCCGATCAACTTCAGAAATATTCGTCCTGGCAATCCAAGCATTGTTGACTACCCGCCTATCAAGCTAATACGTTCGATCACGTGCGCAGTTTGCAAAGTATCGCACAGCCGAGACTTGATCGTCAAGAAGCAGAACCGCCTGCGCCAACCCCAAGCCGTTGTATTCGCAACGCGGGATGGTTAGTCTGGCGGCATGGCTTCCAATGACGACAGACGATTGCGTCCCATATGCGTTTTCGATTCAGGCCTCGGCGGGCTGACGGTCGTGCGGGAACTGGCCGGCGCCCTTCCGGGAGAAGACATCATATACCTTGGCGACACTGCACGCGTGCCCTACGGCATAAAATCTCCCGAAACCATCCGCAGGTTCGCGTGCGAAGACGCCGCGTTTCTGCTGCGATTCAATCCCAAGATGCTCGTGGTGGCGTGCAACACCGCGTCGGCTGCCGCCGTGGATGCACTGGTGGCCATGAGCCCCGTTCCGGTAATTGACATGATCCGCCCCGGCGCTGCGGCCGCGTGCGAGGCAGCGAATGGAAGCCTCATCGGCGTTATCGGCACCGAGGCGACCGTGCGAAGCAAGGCGTACGAACGCGCGATCGAGGCATGCAGGCCCGGCTCGCGGGTGTGCTCGGTTCCTTGCCCGCTGCTTGTGCCGATAGTCGAGGAAGGCAGAGACGCCGACGATCCGATAGTCACGCACGTGCTGTGCGATTACCTTCGCGACATGCAGCGCCGCCGGCCGGGGGCGCTGATCCTTGGCTGCACGCACTATCCGCTGCTTTGGGATGCCATCGCCAAGCTCATGGGCCCGGATGTGCGCCTGATAAACAGCGGCCTGGCTGCCGCAAGGCAGGCCCAGCAAATGCTCGACGCGCAGGGCGAACTCAACCCGCGTTCATCGCTCGGCGCGCTGCGATGCTTCACCACAGACAATCCCGAAAGGTTTGCAGTGCTGGGAAAGCGATTCGGCGGCAGGGATCTGACTTCGGTTGCCTACGTGGGGACGGACGAGCTTGAAGGCGGCCCGCGTTAGTTTAGGCCTGCGATTCGTGATGCCTCTTGCGCTTCGGCGGGCGCTGAAGCATGATCTTCTTGATTTCTTCCAGTATCTCGGCGGGTTCGCACATTCTTCCTTCGCCGGTCGTGCCGCAGGCGAGCCTTCCGTTTGACGGCCCGATGAAGTGGAACCCCCACTCTCGCAGGCGCGCGACGTTGGCCTGCGTGGCGGGCGCGTTCCACATGCGGGTGTTCATGGCAGGGGCGATAAGCACGGGGCACTCGCCGGTGGACGACAGCGCCAGGCTGCTGATGAGGTCGTCGGCGATTCCCGTAGCCATCTTCGCCATTATGTCGGCAGTGGCTGGGGCGACGATCATCAGGTCCGCCAGTTCGGTCAGCGAGATGTGCCCGCTTTCGTACTTTCTGGTCCCCTGCCAGAGGCTGCGATAGACCGCCCTTGAGGTGACGGTTTGCAGCGTCAGTGGCGTGATGAACCGCCGCGCGGCGCTGGTCATGGCGACGCTGACGCCGCAGCCCGCCTGAACGAGCTTGCTGGCCAGGTCCGCCGACTTGTAGCAGGCGATGCCTCCGGTGAGGCACAGCAGCGCTTCGTAATGTGTCAGCGGCTTGTCGCTCTGCATGGCGTCGCTCCTTAAGATCGCTGCCGGCTTGCGGGCCCGGGGGCTACTTAAGCTTAGACGGCTCGACTATGTCCGAGTGCTCGTAATCGATGCTGATTTTGTCTTCCAGGATTTCCTGGATGACCAATTCCATGTCGGTCATGCCTCGCTTGCGTTCGACGAGCGGACGCGACCCCTGCATGATTTCGAGCATGCGCTTCTGAATCAGGGCGGTAAGCTTGAACTTTCCGCCGACCTTGTTGACGATTTCTTCGCTCTTGAGTGCCTCTATCATTTCGACTCCTGTACGATTTGCAGCATCTGCGTTACCGCCTGCTCCAGATCGTCATTAATAATCCTGTGATTATATACGCCGCTGGCGATTGCGGCCTCTATTTCTTTCCGCGCCTCGCCCAGCCTTCTGGCGAGCGACTGCTCATCTTCGCTGCCTCGCCCCGCAAGGCGATGCTTCAACGCCACGTCGCCGGGGGGCAGAACCAGCACATACTCGGCCTGCTTGAGCTTGCGAGCCACCTGCAGCCCGCCCTGTATGTCGATCTCCAGCACGATGGTCCGCCCCGCCTGGATGGCGCGATTCACCTCGGCCAGCGGCGTGCCGTAGAACTGGCCGAAGACCTCAGCCCATTCAAGCAGCTCGCCGTTTTCGATCATGCGCTCGAACGTCGGGCGATCAACAAAGCGATAGTCCTTGCCGTCGACCTCGCCGGCCCTTGGCTTGCGAGTGGTGGCCGATACGCTGTATCCCGCTCCGCTCCGCGCGATGACTTCCTTGACGATGGTGCTTTTGCCAACGCCTGACGGTCCACTGACGACAACAACCCTTCCCTTTGAAGCGGCGCTACTCAACGTTCTGCACCTGTTCCTTGATGCGGTCGATCGCCGTCTTGATGTCCACCACAAGCATGGCTATGGCGGCGTCGGAGGCCTTCGAGCCTATCGTGTTGGCCTCACGCAGCATCTCCTGGGCGATGAAGTCCATCTTCCTTCCGGAAGGTTCGGGCGAATCCATCGTCTTGAGGAACTGCTCGACGTGGCTGCGAAGGCGGGAAATTTCCTCGGCTATGTCGCATCGCTCGGCGAAGAGGGCCACTTCCCTTGCAAGCACGTCGTTGTCCAGATCGATCTTTCCGGCGTTGGTCAGATCCTTCACGCGGTTGGCCAGTCGCTCGTGGTAGTCCAGAACAACCTGCGGCGAACGCTGGGCGACGAGAGCGAGCTTCTCAAGAATAATCGACGACTGGGCCACGAGATCTTTGCCAAGGGCCTTGCCTTCCTCCTCGCGCATTCGCACCATTTCGCCGAGGGCCTGGCGAACAAGGTCCATAAGCTCTTCCCGCGACTCGTGCAGGATGTCGTCGAGCGGGGCCGTTTCGCACACGCCGGGCAGCAGCAGCATCGAGCCGATGTCGATGCGAAGCGTCGGGTTGGCGTCGACCTCGATAATCTTGAGTTGTTCAAGGTATCGCGAGAGGACGTTGGTGTTGACGACGCCGGCTGCTCGATCCTCGGTCAATTTCATCTTCAGCGACAGGGTGACGGTTCCCCTGGTTGCCGCCTGACGCAGAATCCGTTCGATCTCGCTTTCGGCGGATGACCAGGAATCGGGCAGCTTGATCGACGCCTTGAAATAGCGGTTATTGACGGATCGCACTTCCACGTCATATTCAGCGCCGCTTATTTGAGCGTGCGACGCGCCATAGCCCGTCATGGATCTCAACATGGAAGTCTCCAGAAGGTTATTCGCCCGCGGGCGCGGTGGCCGGGGCGGTTGTGGGCTCAGTGGCCGGCGCCGTTGCGGTCGCAGGCGCCTCCGGCGTCCGCGATTCGCCCTCGGCGGGCAGTTGCACGGTCGTCTGATGCTGTTCAACCTTGTTCTTGTAGACCAGGGTTGTAAGCACGCCAAGAATCAGGAACAGTCCCGTCAGGACAATCGTGACCCAGGTGAACACGTCGCCGGTCCTCGCGCCGAAGGCGGAAGAGGCAGCCCCGCCGCCGCCAAGCGCGGCGCCCAGCCCGCCACCACGACCCTTCTGAAGAAGAACCACGATGACCAGCAGAATGCAAATGACCGTGAACAGCGTAGCCAGAAAAATTTCCATTTTGTTTCTATCTCCGGGCCGGTTACTTTCCGGCGTTGACGATACCGGCGAAGTCGGCGGCCTTCAAGCTTGCTCCACCCACCAGCGCGCCGTCGATGTCGGGCCGGCCCAGCAGATCGGCGGCGTTCGACGCCTTCACCGACCCGCCGTACTGAATGCGGACAGCCTCCGCCACCGTCTTGTCATACATGTTTACGAGCAATCCGCGGATCATGGCGTGAACTTCCTGCGCCTGCTCGGGCGTTGCGGTCTTGCCGGTGCCAATGGCCCAGACCGGCTCGTAGGCCACCGTGACCTTCAGCATGTCAGTCGCCGAAACGCCTTCCAGGCCCACTTGCACCTGTCGGCGGACAACTTCCATGGTCTGATCGGCCTCGCGCTCGGCCAGAAGCTCGCCCACGCAGAAGATCGGAAGCAGACCATCCGAGATGGCCTTGAGCATCTTGCGGTTGATGATCTCGTCGCTCTCGCCGATAACGTGCCGGCGTTCGCTGTGACCAAGAATGACGTACCTGCATCCGATGTCCTTGAGCATCGCGCCGCTTATCTCGCCGGTGAACGCGCCGTCGTTCTCATAGAACATGTTCTGCGCGCCCAGGGCGATCTTGCCGCCGCCGATGGCTTCCTTGACGGCCGGAAGATAAACGAAGGGCGGGCAGAGGGCCACGTCCACGGCGTCCTGGGCGCCGACAAGCGAGGCAACCTCCGACGCCAGCGCCTTGGCCGCCGCCAGCGAGGTGTTCATCTTCCAGTTTCCGGCTACGAATAACTTTCTGGCCATTTTCAATTCCTTTCAGTCGCCCAATGTCAGACTGTTTCCATCGCACGCGGAAAACTGCCCAGAATGTGCAGTTCACCGCAGTGCTCTCGCACCTCGGCAAGCGCCCGGGCGAAGCGTTCATCTTCGCAGTGGCCCTCGGCGTCGACGAAGAAGAAGTACTCCCAGTTGCGACGCTTCGACGGCCGAGTGTCGATGTTCGTCAAGTTGATCTCGTGCTTCGCGAACACGTTCAGCACGCTCACCAGCGCGCCCGCGCGGTGGGCGGTGGTGAAGATAAGCGCGGTCTTGTCGGCGCCGGTCCGCTTGGCGGGCGTCGCCGAGATGACGAAGAACCGCGTAATGTTGTTCGGGCTGTCCTCGATGTTCGCGAAGATAATCTTAAGCCCGTAAAGCTCCGCAGCCAACGTCGAACCGATGGCGGCGAGCCCCTGCTCGCTGGCGGCCATCTCGGCTGCCTTCGAACTGCTGGCGACGGGCAGAAGCTGAACCTCGTTGAAACTGCTCGAAAGCCAGTTGCGGCACTGCGCGAAGACTTCCGGCTTGGATGCGATAACCCTGATCTGCTCGGGGGCGCAACTGCCCAGCAGGTTGTGGTGAATCTTGACCATCACCTCGGCGCAGACATGCACGCTGGAGTTGATGAAACAATCCATCGTGTCAATGACGCCGCCTTCGAAGCTGTTCTCGATAGGCGCCAGGCCCAGGTCGCAATGCCCCCGGCTGACTTCGTCAAAAACCGCGCGGATGTCTGCAAGCGGGCGGTATTCCACCGATGCGCCGAACTTTCGCTGGCTGGCCAGGTGCGAGTAGCTTCCCTGCGGGCCGAGATACCCGATTCGCAGCGGGCGCTCCAGCACGAACGAACCGCTCATCAGCTCGCGGTATATCGCCTGAAGGGTGTTCTGCGGCAACGGCCCGTGGTTAAGCTCGGCTATGCGTTTGAGCACCGCCTGCTCTCTGTCGGGGGCGTAAATCGGCGTGCCGTCAACCTGTTTCGCCTTGCCAACCTGGATGACGACGCGCGCGCGCTCGTTGAGCAACTCGACGATGCGCCTGTCGAGGTCGTCAATGCTCTGCCTCAGGGCAGATAGCTCGGGCACGTTTTCGTTGTTCACGTCCATCCGATCAGTTTTGCGTCCCAGATGTCTATATCGCCCCCGAGACGGTTAAGATTGGTTTTTGTACCCGTAAATGCGGGCATGGTCAAGGACTTTTGGCCCCTGGGGCAAGGCCGAGGGCTGCCCTTTTGCAAAGATGCGCGACAGAAGGCGGCCGCATTCATTGTTCAATTCGGCCGATGGTTTGGTTAGACTTTCGCCATGATCATAACGATAGACGGCCCGGCGGGGTCGGGTAAAAGCACTGCCGCCAGAAATCTGGCAACCAGGCTGGGCATAGCCTTTCTGGACACCGGCGCAACCTACCGCGCCGTGACGTTAAAAGCGCTCGAAACCGGCATAGACCTTGCCGACGAAGATGCGCTTTGCGAGGTCGCCCGCAACTGCGATGTTTCCTTCGAGCCGGCGCCCCAGGGGCTGCGGGTGCTGCTCGAAGGCAGGGATGTTTCAACCGAGATACGAACTTCGCGCGTGTCGGAGATGTCGCGATACGCAGCCGCGTCGCCCAAGGTGCGAGAGGTGCTGGTGAATCTTCAGCGAAGGCTCGGCGCGGAACTCGGCAGCTTCGTCACCGAAGGTAGAGACCAGGGCACGGTTGTCTTTCCCCAGGCGAACCTGAAGGTTTACCTCGATGCCGACCCGGCCGTCCGCGCTCGGCGGCGGCACGCCGAGCTGGCGGCGGCAGGATACAAGGACAGCTATGAAAGCGTCCTGTCGGCGATAGCGGACCGCGACGCCCGCGACCGCGGAAGGGCCGTCGGCCCGCTTTCCAAGCCCAAGGACGCGGTCGTTATAGACACTTCCAACATGGAGATACAGCAAGTGGAAGAAATGCTGGTGCAGCTTGCGGAGGCCCTGCGTTGAACGGCCCGACGAGCTATCCAAACCCGCTCCTTGCCGGCTGGCGGTGCGGCGGCGACGGCATCCAGAGGACCAACCTGTGGTACAGGACGTTTCGGCACTTCTTCATCGGGACGGTCGGCACGTTCTTCAATCTGCGAGTCTACGAGCGGCGGTACGAGCCGGCCCGGGGCGGCGCGGTGTACATCTGCAATCATCAGAGCTTTCTGGACCCGATTCTTATGAGCCTTGCGCTTCGCCGGCCGATGAACTACATGGCCCGCGACAGCCTTTTCAAGTCGTGGGTTTTCGGCAACTTGATACGCAGGCTCAACGCCTTTCCCGTCCGGCGAAACTCGGCGGACACGGGCGCTCTAAAAGAAGCCATGCGCCGGCTCAAGGCGGGCGGCCAGGTGGTGCTCTTCGCCGAGGGCACTCGCAGCATCGACGGTAAAATCGCCCCGCTTCTGCCCGGCGTGGCGATGCTTGCGCAGCGAGCGGCAGCATGGGCTGTTCCGGTTGTGATTGAAGGGGCGGTTGACTGCTGGCCGCGCACCAGGCTGCTGCCCCGCCGAGGCACAATCGCCGTGCAGTACGGGCAGCCGATTCCGCGCGAGCAAATCGCGCACCTCTCGCCGGCCGAGTTCGTCAAGATGATGCACGGCAAGCTGGTGGATATCCAGAACGCCCTTCGGGTCCGCATGAACCGACCGCTTATCGAGTACGACCCGAAGCAAGAATGAGATAAACGACATATTTTCCGGCGCCGTGTAATGTCTTTGCTTCTGCCGCTGTAGATCATTGCAGAACAAGGAGAAATTTATGAATCGCCACGCGGTTGTCATCGTCGCCGGTCTTCTTCTCGCCACCGGCCTGGTCAGTGCAGCAGGACTCGACGCCAGTAAGGTATCGCCCAACGCCCTGTGGGTGCTTCATGTCGACGTTGAGGGTGTGCTGGGCACGCAGGTGGGCGCGTACCTGCTTGGCAGAATCGAGGCCGAGCATTACCTCCACAAGCTCAACGAATTCATCAACTTCACCGGTTTCGATCCGAGGACGGACCTTTACAGCGTAACGCTCTGGGGCGTAGGCTATTCGCCGTCGCAGGGCGTTGCCGTCATCCAAGGCAATTGGGACGCCGAGAAGCTGATCGCCTTGGTTGCCGCCGACGGTTATCAGAAGTCCACCCACAAGGACCACGACGTTCACAGTTGGACGCAGAACCCCGAACACGCCAACGATGACGGCGTGCGGTGGGGTTCGTTCTGGGCTGAGGACGTTCTGCTTATCACGCAGAACCAGCAGTTGCTGCATGCTGCCCTCGACGCGCTGGACGCCAACGAGAAGGCTGCCCCGCAGGCAGCAGCCCCGGGCGCGTTTCTCGTCGTCGCCGCTGAGGATCTTCAGATACCCGCTGCCGCCAAGGCAAACAGCCTCAAGAACATCACCGCGGCCACCATCGAGCTTGGCGAAAGCCAAGGCACGCTGTTCTTCAAGGGTTCGGTAACGGCCACCAGCGAGACCGACGGGGCCGAATTCAGACAGATGCTCAACGGCATGCTCGCCTTCGCAAAGATGTCGCTTCGGCAAATGAGTCAGTCAGGACAGCCAGAGCCGGCATGGGCGCCGCTGGTGAACAATGTGACAATCGGCGGCGAGGGGGCGGTGGTCAAGCTTAGCGCCGAAATGGCGACAGCGAACGTGATCTCGTTCATCGAGGCCGCCGAAGAGGCCAAGCAGCTTGAAATCAAGGTCGAACAATAGCCCTTCCGACGATGAATCGTCAGGCCCGTTTTGCGATATGAGCGCGGAAGAACTGGCCAGGCGTTCGCAACTGGGCGGGGCGGAAGCGTTCAGGGTGCTCATGGACCGTCATATGGCGGTCCTTGAGCGCTTTCTGGCGAAACGTTGCGGCAGGCATGACATTGAAGATGTCCGCCAGGAAACGCTGTTGAAAGTTTGGACCAATTTAGATAGATATGATTTTCATAGGCCCTTCGCCCCTTGGCTGTTCACCGTGGCCAGGAACGTAGCCCTGAACAGTTTCAACGCCGGCAAGCGGCGGCTTCAACCGTCGCGGGAGGCAGAGGTTGAAGATGTTCCGGCCGCTCAAGCGAAGACCGACGACGACGGGCCGTCGATCTGGCTGGCGGCGAAAGAGGCGCTTAACGAACGTCAGTACGGCGCGTTGTGGCTCAGGCACGGAATGGACATGCCCATCAGGCAGGTCGCCAAGGAAATGGGAATCAGCGAAAACCACGCAAGAGTGATGCTTTTCAGGGCCAGGCAGGTGCTGTTACGATGTCCCCAAATGCGGCAGTTTGTCGAAAGGCCGGATTGAACCAGAGGAATGACCATGTTGTGCCGAATCAGACAGTTTCAAATCTCCGCCGCCCTTGATAACGGGCGCGACGTGTCGCGCTCGCTTCGGCGGCACATCAACAAGTGCGACCGGTGCAGGGAATTCTGGCAGAATATCCTGCTGCTTGGGGCTGAATTGAGCGATCAGGCGGCGACTGTCGCCCATCGCCCGGCCTTTGCGCATCGCGTGGTTTGGCCACTGTGGCGGCCGGCGCTTGCGGCTGCGGCGATTATCATTGCGGCTGTCGCTTTGTGGGCTACGGTTTTCCGAAGCACCGGCGCCGACCCCGACGGGACCGCAGGCGTGCCAGTAGTGACTGCTCCCCCGCTGCGGCTCGACGGTCAGGAAACCATCGCCGTCGCGCAGATGTGCTTCACATCGCTCGAAGAAACCACGCGCCGCTCGATGCGAAGCGAACTGGATGGGCTTTCGACCGATCTTCAGTCGGCGGCAAAGGTGCTTGCCGGATACATTCCCCAACCAGCACGAACCAGGAACACGCAGTAAAACTACTGCAATTTCATCTGCTCCTTCAGTTCCTTGCTTATTCGCACCGCGCACCAGTCCTTGCCGCACATCGAACAATACTCGCTGTGGTCCTTGATATCCCTGGCCCTGATGGCTTTGGCGTTCTGCGAATCGAAGACCAGCTCGAACTGCTTCTGCCAGTCGAAGCTGGCGCGTGCATCCGAAACGCTGTCGTCCCAGTCTCGCGCGCCCGCGAGGCCGCGGGCCACATCGGCGGCATGAGCGGCGATCTTGTAAGCGATGCAGCCCTGCTTCACATCCTCGGGCGTGGGCAGCGCCAGATGCTCGGCGGGCGTCACATAACACAGGAAACTCGCCCCGTGGAACGCCGCTGCCGTTGCGCCGATCGCCGATGTGATGTGGTCGTAGCCGGGGAACGCATCGGTGACGATGGGGCCAAGCACGTAGAACGGCGCGCCGTCGCAGACGGTCTGCTGCCGCTTCATGTTCATCTCGATTTGATCGAACGGCACGTGGCCCGGACCTTCAACCATCGCCTGCACGCCGAACTTTCTGGCACGCTGCACCAGTTCGCCAAGGACGTCCAGCTCAGCGAACTGCGCGTCGTCGCTGGCGTCGGCCAGGCAGCCGGGACGCAAACCATCCCCAAGGCTGAATGCGACATCGTACTCGTGCATGATGCCGCTGATCTCGTCGAACAGATCGTACATGGGGTTCTGCCGGTTGTGATGCACCATCCACTTGGCCAGCAAGCTGCCGCCGCGAGAGACAATGCCCATCTTGCGCTTGCCGGCCAGCGGCAAATGCTTCCTGAGCAACCCCGCGTGTATCGTAAAGAAATCCACGCCCTGGGCAGCCTGTTTTCGCACGGTGTCGAGGATGTCCTTGTGCGTCAGGTCTTCGACCGACTTTCCGACGATCATCGAGTAGATCGGAACGGTTCCAATCGGCACAGCCGAGTTGGCGATCAGGTTGCATCGGATGGCGTCAAGGTCGCCGCCGGTGGAAAGATCCATCACCGCATCGGCGCCGAACTTAACGGCCCAGTTCAGTTTGACCAGTTCCTGCTGGCTGCAACTGCTGTCGGGCGATGCGCCGATGTTGGCGTTGATTTTGGTGGTCAGCGCCCTGCCGATGCCGCACGGGTCAAGCTTGATCGGGCCGCCGGCGCCTTCAACATGGCGTTTGTTGGCGGGGATAACCAGCCTTCCGGCTGCAAGTTCATCGCGGATTGTTTCGGCAGGCAGGTTTTCGCGCTGGGCCACCCGCTGCATCTGGGGCGAGATAACGCCCCGGCGGGCCTGTTCAAGCTGAGTCATGCAAGCACCTCTTTCAAAGCATACGCGGTGGTGAACACAAGCAACCGGCGATGAAAGCGGGACTTGCACTGCCGGTTTGCTTTCCTACGCGGCTCACCCCGCATGCGGGATTCACCGATCAGGTTCCAAGGGTCTTCTCAGTCCTTTCGGACGCCCCTAGCAAACCATGTGGAATAATACCCGCCGGACAGGCGGGGGGCAAGAATCTGCAGAACACGCACAGCAGATGGCGGCGGCTTAGGGCTCTTTGTCGGCGTTGGACTCGTCGTCCTCAGATGAGACAACAGACGACTTGGCGGCGCTCTTCTGGCGGAATTCCTTGAGCCGGTCGCGCAGTTGGGCAGCGTCTTCGTATCTTTCTTCGCGCACGGCCCTTTTGAGATCCTGGCGAATCCTGGCCGTCGGGTCCACAGGAAGGCGGCTTTCGATTTCCCTGGCCATCGCGCCCAGGATGACAAGTTCGCTGGTCTGTTCCACAGCGTGTTTTTCCATGCCGCCCTGGCGGTAAAACTCGCGGATTCGCTGCATTCCGGTGCGCACGGCGTACAGGGCCGCCCGGACGCTGCGTCCGCGGTACGCCTTCAGCGCCTGCGACCTGGTGTGCATCATCAGGACGTACGGGCGGTATTGCTCCATCTGTGCGCGGTCAGCTTCGCTGCCGGCGAATGCGGCGCAGAAGTCCATCACGCCGATGTTGTGCATCGTGTCGCGCTCGACGGCGTCGAAATCTTCAAGTATGAACATTGCCAGGTATCTGTGATAATACATCGACGCCTCGGCCCGCAGCAGCTCGCAGTTGCGATCGTCAACGGCGAAGCCTTCGTCGGTTCCGTGCTTGCGGCGGTAGACGGCAAGTTCGTTCTGGAAATGTTCAAGCAGCGATTCGCACTCGTAGGGTCGTTGACCGTCGGGCCGGCCGGCCACTTCCATCTGGTAGATGCCCAGGTCGAGGCGCAGCTGGATCTTGTCCCTGCCGTCGTCGCCGCGTATCCGCCTGGCGGTGACCTGCCCGGGCTCATACGGCCAATTTTTCAGTAGCTCGCTGATGTCCAGACTCATAAACGCCTCTGATCTAAGTCTAGCGAAACCACACGCCAAACACAATTCAGCCGGTAACTGAAAACGCCACCATCATTCGCCCCAAGGCTCGGCACGGCTGCTCTTCAATCCAGTCCGCCGGCCCGGGCTTTCCAATATGGTTGACTTTGACCGCCCCGGCGACAAGAATAGTAGCGTTGGAATTGCGTGCCCGTAGCTCAATTGGATAGAGCGTTGGCCTCCGGAGCCAAAGGTTACAGGTTCGACTCCTGTCGGGCATAGTCCGCCGCAGCCGGACTGTTCATCTGCCCATCAACGGCTTGATAACGTCAACTTGCACAACGGGTTGGTCCCGCCACGGCCATAGCAGGTTGGTCATTAACCTGACCGCCGAGTCGTGATTGTATCCTCGGATGTTGAACCCGCCTTCGCCAACAAGAGCGCCGGTGATGTCTTCAGGGCTGAAGACCACCGCAAGCCTGCCGTTCAACTGGCCGCCGATGAGCCTCGGCTCGCGCGACTTGTCGCCAAGCGCCTGGGCGTAGGCTCGGCGGAACGCAACGGACTCTATCTTCACCGGAAGGCTGTAAACGCTGTGGTCCGGCGAAACGGGCCCGGTTCTGTCGCACAGCGGCAGAATGTATTTGCGCACGCACTCGCTGAACTCGTTTCCGCCGCCTGCCGAGTCCACGACAAGTCTTCCGCCCAGGCGAAGGTACTCCGCCAGCGCCTCGCGCTGGACGTCGTCAAGCTCGAACGGTCCCGTGCCCGTCATCACGGCCACGTGATGCGAAGGGGCATGCAGGGCCGCGATCTCCACCTCTTGCACCACGAGTTTCGCCTGATGCAGGCGGGCAAGGTGCAGTTCAAGGCGGCGCATGGCCAGCGGTTCGGGGTTCCAGTTGCCATCGAACCTGATCCTGGCTGCGCGAATCGTCACTGTCGGCTCGAAATCGCCGACCTGGCCCCAGGAATCGCGGGAGGTCCTGTCGCGCATGCCCGCCTTGTCGGTCGAGAAGAAATGGATGTTGGTCACCAGTTCGAACCACGGGCGTGAGCCATCTTCGGCAAGTTGCAGCGCCAGCGAGAGTTCGCGCGGGCTGTGAACCAGCAGCAGCCGGACGCCGTTGTCCACAGCCAGAAGCCCGGGGCGAACCTCCGGGCGGAAATAGGCGGTGTAAAGCTGGTGGTTGTCATCCAGGCGCTTGAGAGGGAAATCCGGGAACAGCCGCCGGCTTAGCTTCTGCATGTCCAGCGTGAAGTCGCCGTTGTTAGCTGCCGATTCACTGAGGATGGTTCCGCCCTGCAGCACGTACGTGCGAAGCTTCTCGACCTGCTCGTCGCTCATCTCAAACGGACCCGCGCCGGAAATGTACAGAAGCGGAGCGTCGTGCAGATCGGCAAGATCCGACTGCGGATCAACCACCTGCCAACTGCCCTTGCTCTCGAAGTTCAGCGACATCCAGTGGACCAGGTTCGCCGCATCTCGCGGGCGGGCGTTCCATCGCCCGGCGTATTGCAGCTTGTTCATCAGGATTGGCTGGCCACCCTGGCCCAGGAACATCAACGCCAGCGAAGATTCCATAATGACTTGCGGGTAGTAGCCCCAACTGCCGTCGTCGTTCTGCCTTATGAGCAGTTCCCTGGCGCCCTCGTCGTACCAGTTTCTACCGCCGATGTACTTCCTTCCGCCGGCAAGCGCGAACCGCTTGATCGACAGGAGATACTGATACAGACGGTTGTGCCCGATGCCGGGATTCTCCGTCACGCTGAAATTGTCAACCAGCCACTTCGTGCCGGCGCTGATGTGCTTGTCCTGCCCGGTGGGCCTGCCGGCGAGAATTTCTTCGCGCTGCACGTAATCGCGGCATATCAGCAGCGAGGCAAGCGCCCCTGCCGTCATGGATCCGTAACTCCGCGCGCCCCTTGCCTCGCGCATCCTGTACGCCCATCCGCCGTCGCCCTGCTGCTGGGAAACCCAGTAGCGCTCGACCTTTCGCCAGAAATCCTGCGGCAGTTGGATGCCCCTTCCCGCGGCCGCCGCCAAGGCCATCATCGCCATCTGCGTGTTGAGATTGTCGCTGACCTGCTCGCCGTCGGCGCCAGACAACATGCCGTAGCCGCCCTGTTCGTCGCACGCGCCTCGCAGCCAGTCAACATCCTTGCGAAGAAGGGGAATGGCGACGGTTTCATCGGCAATCTGCGCCATAGCGCAGGCGCGAAAAGAGACGCCGATGGTCGTCTTGAGATTCGCCTTGTTGAGAAACGCTATCGCCCGCGCGAGCGTCTTCTCGGATGGATCGACGCCCGCGGAAATCAGCGCGTAAACCGCGGCCGCGGTTCTTTCGCCGTAACGAAGATCGTCTACGGCTGGCTCGTCGCGCACCGCGCCGTCATCGTCGATGGACGAGAGCAGGAAAGCCCTGCCCTTTTCGATTGCGCGGCCCACATCGCCCGCGCCGGGCCATGCGCCGGCCGGGGCGGCGATCAGCGCCTGCTGCATGCAGATGATGCATGCCGCGACGGATGCAATGTTACGCCACCACTTCACGCAGCCAAGAATACAGCGTTTACTGCGCCCGCCACAACATCATTATGCGGGGCGAGGCCATCGGATCGAGCGCCTTGAGGTTCAGCCCGGCGGATGCTTCGGAGGCGAACAGATCGCGCAGTCCGGCCTGGCGGGAATAGCGCGTCACCTGCGGCCGGCTCAGATTGGCCAACTGGGCGGCAAGGGCATAGGCGTCGCCGGCGTAGCCGATTTTGTCGATCAGGCCAAGTTTCAGCGCCTCGTCGGCCAAAAAGACCTGACCGTTCAGCGGCGACTGGCCGCCCTTGGGCGCCTCGCCGTTGACGTTCAGACGAGAGCCCCTGCCCTCGCGGACGATGCTCTCGAACCTGGCCTGGAACGAGTCAAGTATCTTCGTTATGTCCGCCAGAACCTTCTCGCTGGGGGGTTCGACGGCGTTGAAGTGGCGGGCCTTCCATTCCTGCGAATCGGTGGAGCGCATGGTGATCACGTCCACGCCGATCTTGTCCAGCAGGCCGTTGATGACGGGCCACATCGCGATCACGCCGATGCTTCCGGTGATGGTCGCGGGTTCGGCGAAAATGGAATCGGCGGGCGCGGAGACATAATACCCCCCGCTGGCGGCTGCGGAGCCCATGGTGACGACGACCGGCTTGTTGAGATCGTTCTTGATCTTGACAACCAGGCCGTGGATGCGGTCGCTGGCGCCGATGCCGCCGCCGCCCGAATCAACTCGAAGCACGACTGCCTTGATGGCGTCGGTGTCTCGGACCGTCTCGTAGAACAAGCCGAAAGTCTCGGCAAGGCGGTCGTCGATCATGCCGGATATCTCGAAGACGGCGACCTGCTGCTTGGGGTCGCCGGATGTGACGACCCTGGTGCTCAGCCGGCCCATACGCCCGCCGAGCAGCATGCCAAGATGGATGTTCATCAGGATCGACAGAATGAACACTGCCACGAAAAAGAACCTGGCGATGCGGCGAAACAGCGACGGCCTGGGCTGCTTCACCCACCACGGCGGCGGCGGATACTGGTACTGCTGCGGCGGTGGCGGTGGCGGCACTTGTTCCTGCGGCGGCTGGTTTTCGGTCATCATAGTTCCTTTTCATGATCCTTCGCCAGTCGCCGCTACTTTGGGCAACTCAGCGAATGAACAGCATCTCGCGGTAGGTCGGCAGCGGCCAGTAGCCGTCGTCAACCATAAGCTCAAGTTTGTCGGCAAGAACGCGGGTGGCGCCCATGGCGGGCAGCACCACGTCTCGCTGGTACTTCGCGTGCTCAAGCACGCCGTCATGCGGCTGGTGAGCCACGATATCGTCAAGCGCCTCGACGCTCTCGATAAACTCGGCGATGGTCTTGGAAAGCTTGTCAAGCGTCTTGACCTGCGCCGGCGATTCAATACCCGCCGACTTCATCGCAGTCAGGGCGCCTGCAAAATCCTTCTGCCAACGCACGGCGGCGGGCAGAACCATGGTTCTGCACATCATAGCCAACGTAAGTGCTTCTATATTGATGGCTTTGCTGTAATTCTCAAGCAAAATATCCTGCCGACTGTGCAGTTCACGCTTCGAGTACACCTTGTACTTGGTGAACAGACTGAGGGAGTCTTTGGTGGTCGCCTGGACGATGCCGTCGACGCTGTTGCTCAGGTTGGGCAGGCCGCGGCGCTTGGCCTC
>Ga0123333_10002721_pt1 | contig 17727 bp, 13 predicted proteins | sample BioC12SIPDNA_3_FD_89957 | JGI IMG/M metagenome (GOLD analysis project Ga0123333, IMG submission 89957) | Anaerobic biogas reactor microbial communites from Washington, USA - Biogas_R2_B C12 SIP DNA | ecosystem: Engineered > Bioreactor > Anaerobic > Unclassified | place: Washington, USA... | reverse complement strand
GGACCCGGTCCGTTTCGAGCGGGACCTGAAGGTGACCATGCAGGCCCTCGGCTGGCAGAGCGACGGCCGGTATCTGCCCTTGCAGGATGACATCAGCTCGGTGGTCTACTGGTACCAGACCGAACCGCACGCCAAGTTCCCTAAGCTGCCCGCCAAGGAAGACCTGGTTATCGCCAAACCCTGACGCGCAGCGGATCTTTTGACCGAAGAGGACGAGTATGAGTGATACGAAGAACGTCGAGCAGGCCTATCAACTGGCTCGCGAGCGATACGCCGAGTTAGGCGTCGACACTGACAAGGCGATGGATCAACTCCGTCAGATCCCGATCTCGCTGCACTGCTGGCAAGGCGACGACGTGGGTGGATTCGAGAACCCCGAGACGGGCCTCGATGGCGGCCTGGCAGTGACCGGCAACTACCCGGGCAAGGCCCGCACGCCCGACGAACTGCGGACCGATCTGGAAGAGACGCTGAGCCTGATCCCGGGCAAGCACCGCCTGAATCTCCACGCGATCTATCTCGACACCGACCGCAAGGTGGAGCGCAACGAGCTGGAGCCCGAGCACTTCGCCACGTGGGTCCAGTGGGCCAAGGCCCATGGGCTGGGCATGGACTTCAACGGAACCTACTTCTCGCATCCGAAGGCCGACAGCGGGTTCACCCTCTCCAGCGCCGACGAAGACATCCGGCGGTTCTGGATCGAGCATGGAATCTGCTGCCGCAAGGTCGGAGCCTACATCGGCAAGGAACTGGGCACACCCTGTGTGACCAACGTCTGGATTCCCGATGGATCCAAGGATATCCCAATCGACCGTCTGGCCCCCCGGCAGCGTCTGGCCGACTCGCTCGACGAGATCTTCGCCGAGAAGATCGATCCGGCGATCCACCTCGACGCCGTCGAATCCAAGCTCTTCGGCATCGGCGCCGAGAGCTACACGGTGGGCTCCCACGAATTCTACATGGGCTATGCGACATCGCGACAGATCCTGCTGTGCCTGGACGCGGGCCACTTTCACCCCACCGAAGTCATCTCGGACAAGATCTCGTCCGTGCTGATGTTCGTGCCCCAGTTGCTGCTGCACGTCAGCCGGCCGGTCCGGTGGGACAGCGACCATGTGGTCATCCTCGACGACGAACTGCGGGCCATCGCCCAGGAGTTGGTGCGCAGCGGCAAGCTCGACAAAGTGCACATCGGCCTGGACTTCTTCGACGCCAGCATCAATCGCATCGCCGCCTGGGTCATCGGCACGCGCTGCATGATCAAGGCCCTGCTGATCGCCCTGCTCGAACCGACCGACCGGCTGCATCGCGCCGAGGCCGACGGCGACTTCACCAGCCGCCTAGCCATGCTCGAGGAGTTGAAGACATTGCCCTACGGCGCGGTCTGGGACTACTATTGTGCCAAATCCGAGGTGCCGGTCGGCCCCACCTGGCTGGCCGACGCCAAGGCCTATGAAAAGAACGTGCTCGCCAAACGAGCGTAGCGGATCACGCAAACTGCGGGAAGGGACAAACGCATGAGCGAAGAACGGCAGTCGCAGCAGACGCAGGCGGGAGATGAATTCGAGCGAGAGCCGGTGCCGAGGAGCGCCCTGCTCGGCTTCAAGAGTTTCGTCGGCATGTACGCGGGCGAGCATTGCGCCGGGACTGAACTGACGCTTGGGCCGCTGTTCGTCGCCGCCGGCGTCAGCGCGTTCGACCTGGTGGTCGGTCTGCTCCTCGGCAACGCCTTGGCCGTGTTGAGCTGGATGTTCATGTGCGCGCCGATCGCCACGCGGGCGCGGCTGACGCTCTACTATCAACTGGAGAAGATCTGCGGCCGCAAACTGGTGACGCTCTACAACCTGGCCAACGGCGTGATGTTCTGCTTCCTGGCCGGCGCGATGGTCACCGTCTCGGCCACAGCGCTCGGCGTCTGGTTCAAGTTTCAGATGCCCGAGTTGAGTGACCGATACCCCAACAGCCTGGGGTGGGTCGTTGCCGTGGCCATCGTCGGCGGACTGATCGCCATCGTCGCCGCCTACGGCTACAAGACCGTCTCGAAGTTCGCCAACATCGCCGCTCCCTGGATGGTTCTGGTCTTCCTGGCCTTTGGCCTCGTCGGACTGCGTCAGTTCATCGACGTCAGCGGCATGGAAATCAACTCGGCGGGCGATCTATGGACATTGGTCTCCCAGAAAATCTGGACGGGAGGCGCACCGAAGGAAGGCCAGGTGAAGTTCACGTTCTGGCACGTCACCTTCTTCGCCTGGTTCTGCAATATGGCGATGCACATTGGCATGAGCGACCTGTCGGTGTTCCGCTTCGCCCGCAAGAGCTGGTATGCGGTCGCCTCGGCTTCCGGCATGTACGTCGGTCACTTCATGGCCTGGATGAGCGCCGCCAGCCTGTATGCCTATCAGCTTCACCTGGACCCCAACGACACGGCGGTCCTGCCCGGCCCGCTGGCCTATCGCGCCGCCGGCATCGCGGGGCTGATTTGCGTGATCATCGCCGGCTGGACGACCGCCAATCCGACCATCTATCGGGCCGGCCTGGCCTTCCAGGCCCTGGCGCCGAACTCCTCGCGTTTCAAGGTGACCCTGATCACCGGCGCCATCGCCACGATCGCGGGCATGTTCCCGGCCATCGCAATGAAGCTGCTCGATTTCGTCGCCCTCTACGGCCTGATCCTCATGCCGATGGGCGCGGTGATCTTCGTCGATTTCTGGCTGATCCGCAAATTCGGCATGGAAAGCTCGTACGCCGAAAAGAGTGGGCGCGTCTTCAACTGGGCCGCCGGCTTGGCCTGGGGTGTCACCCTGGTGACGGCCTTCCTGCTCGTCAAGTACGGCGACATCCAGATCTACTTCGTCTCCCTGCCCGGCTGGTTTGTCGCAGCGATTCTGTATATCGTCCTGAGCAAATTCTATCAGAAGAAAATCCGCCCCGCGGCGGCTTGAGGAACAGGAGAAATCACCATGCGTTTGATTTTGAGAATCGTCTCACTGTTGTCGTTGATCGCGTTGATTCTGCCCTCGATCCTCTTCCTGGCCGGTCGGATGGAACTGGATCGGGTCAAGTGGTTCATGCTGGTGGCCACCATCGTCTGGTTCATCACCGCCACTCCTGTGATGTGGAAGGAACCGAGCAACGCCGAGAAGGACGAAGTTCTCGTTCCCTGACTTGCAGACCGGAGGCGCGTTCGATGGAATCGCGAAGAGAGTTTCTGCGTCGCCTCGGCGTCGGCGCCGTCGGTATTGCTTTGGGCGGCTGTGTCGCGCGGCCGACCAGCGCACAAAGACGTCCGCCGAACGTCGTCTTTGTTCTGCTGGACGATATGGGCTGGTCCGATCCGGCCTGCTACGGCCATCCGTTCCACGAGACGCCCAACATCGACCACCTGGCCAGGCAAGGCATGCGATTCACCGACGCCTATGCGGCCTGTCCGGTCTGCTCGCCGACGCGGGCCAGCATCATGGCGGGCCAGTATCCCGCCCGCGTCGGGATCACCGACTTCATCCCGGGCCACTGGCGGCCCTACGAGAAGCTGCGCGTGCCGACGAACCGGACGCAGTATCTGCCGCTTGAGATCGTCACGATCGCCGAGGCCCTTCGAGCCGCCGGCTATGCCACAGGCCACGTCGGCAAGTGGCACCTGGGTGGGGCTGACCACGAGCCCCAGATGCAGGGCTTTGATCTCGTTCGTCTCGCCGGACAGAATCGCACCGACAAGCAGGTCACTGCGTTCACCGACAGCGCTATCGAGTTCATCGAGGCCAACGTCGAAAGGCCCTTCTTCCTGCATCTGTCCCACCACAGCGTCCACATCCCGCTCGAAGCCCCCGCCGATCTCGTGACCAAGTATGAAAACAAGCCGAAGCCGACCACAGGCGTCAACAACCCCGTGTACGCCGCGATGGTCGAACACGTGGACTACAACATCGGGCGGGTGCTGGCCAGGCTCGACGAACTGGATCTGTCCGACAACACCCTCGTGATCTTCTTCTCCGACAATGGCGGCCTGCGCCAGATGTACACGGGCGAAGGCCCGATCGTGACAACCAACGCCCCACTGCGAAGTGAGAAAGGCACGCTGTACGAAGGGGGTATTCGCGTGCCGCTGATCGTGCGCTGGCCCGGCGTGGTCCGGCCGAGACGTGTATGCGCGACGCCGGTGACGAGCGTGGACTTCTACCCGACCCTGCTGGAGATCGCCGGCGCCGAAAGACCGGCCGGACAGGTGCTCGACGGCCGGAGCCTGCTCCCCCTGCTGCAACAGACAGGCCGATTCGAGAACCGCGCCCTCTACTGGCACTACCCGCACTACCACCATTCGACGCCCGCCGGCGCGATCCGCGAAGGTGACTGGAAGCTCATCGAATTCTTCGAGAACGGCGTCAGACAACTGTTCAACCTGTCGGCCGATCCCGGCGAGCAGACCGATCTGACCGCCGTGTTTCCTCGAAAGGCGCTGGAACTTCAGACCAAGCTGACGCTGTGGCGGCGGTCGGTGGGCGCTGCGATGCCACAGATCAACCCCGACTTCGACCCTGCCCGCCGCGAGGAATGGGGCCGCCACCCCGACCGACGGTAAGCCCACTTGCGTCGTCCGCGCCAGCGCCAGAACACCGTGGACAGAAGCGGATGGATGTGTTAGTAGTGATCGCTTCGAATAACATCCTGAAACCTCTCGTAGGGAATTCGTGCAGATGAACAAGGCATTAGCGGATCTGATCAAGATATCGACGACGACCGGCAAGGACCCCGAACTGGTGCTCGGCGGCGGGGGCAACACATCGGTCAAGACGGCCGACGGCAAGCACATGTACATCAAGGCCAGCGGCACGGCGCTGAAGGACATGAGCGCCGAGCGTGGCTGGCGACGACTGCGGATCGAGTCGGTGCTGTCGATTCTGAGCGACAAGTCTCTGGGGAAGCAGGATGCCATCCGGCGGGAAACGGAGGTCGTCAACCGCCTGCTGCAAAGCTGCGACGACGATGTGACCAGCGGCGCCCGTCCCTCGGTCGAGGCCCATCTGCACGCCCTGCTCGACACCCACGTGATCCATCTGCACCCGCTCGTGGTGGCCGCCTATGTCAGCGCCCGGAACGGGCGAAGAGCGATCGAGAAGCTGTTTGCCGGCGACCGAATCACTCCCCTGTGGGTGCCCTACACCGATCCGGGTTTCATGCTGGCCAAGAAGATCGCCAGGCTCGTCGGCGAGTACGAGCGTGAGCACGGCCGCAAGCCGAACGTCCTGTTTCTGGAGAAGCACGGCTTGTTCGTCACCGCCGGCAGCGCCAACGCCGCCATTCAGATCGTTCGGCATGTCATCGGTCTGTGCACGGACGGGCTCAGACCGATCAAACCCAGCCAGATTCGACTGGCCTCGGCCGAGAGCACCACTGGTACGATGCTGGCGATTCGAAGGGCCGTATTCGAAGCGACAGGGCAATACCTGCCGGTCAGCTATTACCCCGCTCAGCAGGCAGTTGCGTCGTTCATGGTCCACAGACAGGCGGCCAAACTGCTGGCGACCCCTGCGCTGAATCCGGACGAGTTGGTCTACGCCAACGGTTCGGCGATGTGGGTGGAAACGGTCAAAGCAACGGCGATCGCCAGGCGGCTGCGGTCGCTGGCCGAACGCGGGCAGAAGGTCCCGGCAGCATTCGTCGTCAAGGGCCTGGGGTTGTTCGTCGCCGCCGAGAAGAGCGTCGCGGGATTGATCGCCGACATCACCGACACCAGCCTGAAGGTGCGCATGCACGCGGCCCGGATGGGCGGCGTTCTGGCGCTGACCGCACGCGAGCAGGACTTCATCAACAACTGGGAATCGGAGGCGTTTCGCAAGAAACTCGTCAGCAGCGAAGGGCCGGGCGAGCTGGCCAATCGCATCGCCGTCGTGACCGGCGCCGGCAGCGGCCTTGGCAGGAGCATCGCCGTCGGCCTGGCGCGAGCCGGGGCGATGGTGGCACTGGCGGATGTGGATGAACAAGCCGCGATGGAGACCGCCGAGAGGATTGCCGCCGAACGGCCGGCGAGCCAAACGATGGTCGTGCCCTGTAACGTCACCAGCGAGGCCAGCGTGCTGAAGACCTTCGAGGCCCTGCTCGCACACTGGGGCGGCCTGGACATCGTAGTCAATGCCGCCGGTCTGGCGCCGCCTTTCGCACTGGTCGATATGCCGGCCGACAAATGGCGGATGGCCCTTGAAGTCAACCTGACCGGCTATTTCCTCATGGCCCGCCAGGCCGCGCGCATCATGATCCGACAGGGTATCGGGGGCAACATCATCAACCTCAGCTCAAAATCCGGGCTCGACGCCAGCAAGAACAACTCCGCCTACAACGCCACGAAGGCCGGGGAGCTGCACCTGGCCCGGGGCTGGGCCCTCGAACTGGGTGAGCACGGTATCCGCGTCAACTGCGTCGCGCCCGGCAACGTCTTCGAGGGTTCGAAGATATGGAACCCTGAGTACATCAAGGTCTGCGCCAGGAAGTATGGGATTAAACCCGAAGAGGTCATCCCCTACTACGTCGGCAAAACGGCGCTGCGCCGAGAGATCAAGGGCCAAGACATCGCCGACGCGGTGGTGTTTCTCTGTTCCGACAGGGCCCGGACGATCACCGGCCAGGTCCTCGTCGCCGATGCTGGGCAGGTCATGGTCAGGTGAAACACCTGCCGTCGGACCGCGCCGTTGCGCTGCCTGACCTGCCTTTCTTGCCATCGCGCCCGAAAAAGTCCGAAAAGAACACCCCTGTCCGCCCATTTTGCCAAGTTTTCTCTTGACATTCGCGACGCGAGACGGTAATAAGGGGGGCGTAAACTCACATGGTCCTCACGTATGGAGGAGGCCATCCCGAATCGCTCTTGCGGGTCCGGCCACAGGACTGTGTGTTCAAGGAGGAGAGCCTCTGGTTGGAGGCAGAGGCATGGTTGCATACGCACAATGCTTATGGATAGCAGCACTGTCGGCGCCCAGGAGTGCCCCGTTTGCGTCGGGGCCGGCCGGTCAGAGCCCTCTCGGGCTCTCCCACCCGGATGACCGCAGGCTTGGCAATCGCTCGCTGGAACGCCGCGAGAAGGCTTTTTCCGCTCCAACTCCTTCGCCTCGCTACCTTTGCGCTCTCGCTGTCGGCCAGACCCCGTCCTGCATGTCAGAAAGAGACGGCGGCACTCTGGACGGCACAGGCGAGAGATCGACGGAACGACGCCTGACCGAAACTCACGGAAGACACCAATTTCGCTCTCTCTCTTACTTATCTCTCACTCTCCGTTGCGCAGCCCTCCCGTCAGGGTGGCTGGAGGGCTGCGTGACACCTTCGTTCCCGAAGCGCGATGTGCGCATCTCGACGGCGGACCGAGGGCATGACAGCCGGGAGGGTGAAGGGCATCAGAAGCACCGGCCCGAGAGAGAACGAAGTGAGGCAACGCAAGTCGTGCCCACGAATTGTCGGAATCCGAAGAAGGCGTGCAAGGTGCACCCGGAGATCAGTGTCATATTCCCATAGCCCCGCACCGTGGCAATCCAGGGGCCCACAGGGGGCGTTCCCACAAGACGTGGGGCACCTTCTGAGGACCTCGCCTGTTACAGACGATGGCCTTCGTGGCCTCTGGGTTGCCTGTTTTTCTCTTCCCTGCCGTTCCGGACCGCCGCAGGCGACCCTCCTATCACCGGCATCTATGGCGTCGAGGTCATCGGCTCGGCAGGTGGCGGCACCGATCCAACGGGCGTCTCCAGCCGTCCCAATACGGCCAACAGCCGATCGGGGTAGTCTGTCACGATCCCATCGACGCCCAGTTTCACCATCCGGCGCATATCATCGCAGCGGTTCACGGTCCAGACATGGACCTCCATATTTCGTTCGCCGACCATGGCGACAAAATGGGGGGTAACCACCCGACGGCGGCCGTGGTACTCGGGCACCTGTACGGCCTCGGCGGGCGGGCAGTAAGTCCGTCCGAGCCGCAGCAGTCCCAGTGTGTAAAGGGTCCGCACCTCGGCCTCGGCGGCAGCCGTGGCCGCTTCAGGACAGAGGCGACGAAACTCCTGCAAGATGCCCACATCAAACGAGGCGACCAGAACGCATTCCGCCATTCCATAATCGCGGATCAACTGCGCCAAAGGGGCTGCGATAGACGGCCCGCCCGGCTTGATTTCGACGTTCATCGGGGTCTTGGGCAAGGCGGAAAAGATCTCCGCAAGGGTCGGGACGGTCAGGCCGCGTCCTCGAAACGGAAAGCTCTGCCCCTCATCGGCCGTCCAGGTGTAACCGGCGTCGAGCCGGCGGAGTTCCGTCAGTGTGAGATCTCCAACGGCCCCCGTGCCATTCGTCGTCCGGTCCACGGTCGAATCGTGCAGGACAACGATCTCGCCGTCCTTTGTGATTTGAACGTCCATCTCCAGGACATCGACGCCGAGCGCCGCCGCCTGCCGGAAGGCGTACAGGGTGTTTTCCGGCCAGAGACCCGCGCCGCCCCGGTGGGCAATCACAAGAACGTCGTCCCGGTTGAAGAGCGGCTCGGAGGGATTCGGCCTGGCCCAGATGACCAGCAGGCCATAAGCTATGGCCACAACTCCAACCGGAGTGACAAGCAAGAGGAGCGAACTCTTTCGCATTTCCACGCCCTACCGGTCACGCACGGCCCAAAACAACACCTTGGATGCACGCGAAACCGCGAAGGAGGCGGCAGCGACATCGCAGACGTACGAAAGCCGCCAATTTGGATTTGGCCGAGTGCATAGTATACTTTATGTAGCCGTGGGTGCAATGTCGCAGATATCACCATACATGGGCCACTGGACGAACGCAAACAATGGACAAAGAGAAGGCAAGCTTCAAGGTCGGACAACCATCAGACCAGGTCCTCGTCATCACTCTGCCACGCGACCACGGGGACGACGCGTTGCAGATCGCCGCTGATATGGCGAACAGTGAACCGGTCCGACATGTGGTCGTCGATTTCTCTTTCGCTCAGGTGATGACCTCAGGCATGCTCTCGCAACTGATGGTTCTCGAGCGGCAACTCGATGCGTGCGACAGAAAGCTCGTCCTCTGCTCGGTCCCGGACAGCGTCATGCGGTTGTTTCGGTGCGTCGGTCTGTGGGGTTTGTTCCGGTTCGCCGAAGACCGCCAGGCGGCGATGGACTCCCTTGGCGCCGTTTGCGCCAGAGGATCGTAAAGTCCGTGCGGCCCCGGGATCAACAGGACAGCCACTGTTCGAGAATCTCGTCTGTAGCATCGGGCAGCACGCCGACCATCCACGCCAGATCGACCACGGTGAACCGCTTGCGAATCTCGTGCATGTGCAGAACCGCCCCTCTGAGCTGCTCCTTTGAGCATCCGATGTCGGCGGCACCGGTCGCACCGCCGGCCCGTTCGAGCCAGCGGCGAATCGTCTGGGGACGGCGGGATCGTTCGGCCAGCTCGGCCCTCAGCCGGTCCCATGCGTGCCGATCGGCCAGATGACGCCGGGCCGCATCCCAAGCGCCCCTCTTGGCCTCATATTGACCCGCAACGGCCTCGGCAACTGCACCGCCGGACCAGAAACCCGCATCGATCTGCGCTGGCATCGCGCAGAACTCCGGGCCTTCGATCGCCAGAATCCTCTCGTATAGGGCGGCCGAGAGGATCGTGCCAACTCCCACCTGGCGGCCGTGCAGATCGTGTCGATGCCTGCGCACCGAGGCAATCATGTCCAGTGTATGGCTGAGCAGGTGCTCGCCGCCGCTGGCCGGGGCGCTGGTGCCCACCAGTGTCATGGCCACGCCGCTCCAGAATAGCGCCGCAAAGAGCCCCTCCACAGCCGACGCATCCCCTTCTTTGATCTCTTCGGGCCGGTCCAGATAAAGCGGCTCCAGCTCGGACACGATGCCGGCGCAAAAGTCGCAATAGTACTCACCGAACAGCCGGTGATTCATCCACCAATCGGTGTTGCTCTGATGCTTGGCAATCGTATCGCCGAACCCTGCCTGGATCATCTCGTGCGGCGCCCCGGCAATAGTCTGGGGTTCGGCGATCACCGCCACCGGCGGACGGGCCTCAAGCAGGACCTTCACCCCGGCGATGGTCGCGGCGACGTTGGCGGCGGCGTATCCATTCATCGAAGCAGCCGTAGCCACCACAAGATAGGGCATTCCCAGCTCGAACGACGCCCACTTGCACAGATCGTTGACCACCCCGCTGCCGACGGCCACAAGGACCTCGGGCTTGGCCTCTCGCAGTCGGGCGAGCAGCGTCTGGAATGTCGCATCGTCACAGATCGGCGAGCCGAATTCACCGTCGGCGATGATAACCTCGCGTGTATCCTCATACGTTCGCTTCAAGGCCGCCAGCACCCGGCGTCCGCAGACCTCCCACGTGCGCGAATCCGCCACAACCACCGCTCGCACGCAATGGCCGGCACACTGCCGCACGATGTCGGGCAGCCGGTCGATGGCCGCGGCATCGTAGACAAACCGCCGTACCGTCAGATCGTGCGATCGGCCGCAGTCACAGCGAAACTCCGTTCCCAACAATTCCGACAATCCCACGTGCTGCCGCTCCATCCTGTAGATCCCAGTCGATGCCGCCCCCGCCAAGGTCGCCGTCACATGCGGTCGCTGCGGGAGATCGAGATCAGCAGCCAGATGCCGATGACGGCGGCAATGCTGTAGCCGACGATCCCCATCGTTTGCAGCCGGAACAGGCCCAGAACCGTACCCTCCTGCGCGACGAGCATGCTGGAGGCCACCAGCAGCGCCGCCGTAATCAGAGAGAAGCTGATCCGATTGGAGCTGCGGTGGACCGTCTTGATGAGGTTCTCCAGGTGCTCGTGGTGAACGCGGACCTGAAAGCGGCCCTGGCGGAACTTGCTGAGGATCACGTTGACGTCCTCGGGCAGCCGCATCACCAGGTCACCGGCGTCCTGAACCACCTGGCGCATCTGCCGCACCATCCGCTTGGGCTCCAGATCGCGCAGCATCGCCCGTCGCGCGTACGGCTTCATCGCCTCCATGATGTTGAAGTCCGGGTCCAGCGACCGGGCAAACGACTCCACCGTCGCCAGCGTCTTGAGCATCAACGTGAACTGTGCGGGCGATCGGATGTAGTTCGTGCGAAACAGGTCGAATGTCCGGGTCACGACCGTGCCGAACGCGATGCTCTTCAGCGGGAGGTTGCGGTACGTATCGATGAGCTGTTCCATATCGCCGGTCAGTTTGCTGATGTCGGTCCGCTCGTCGGTCATCTCCTCGCGCTCCAGCGAACGGATGACCCGCGAGCTTTCGTTCTCAACGATTGCCAGGACGATCTCGTTGAACAGCCGGCGATACTGGGAACTCATCCGCGCCACCTGTCCGAAGTCGATCGGGGCCAGCACGTTGTCGGGCAGCAGGAAGAAGTTGCCGGGATGGGGATCCGTGTGGAAGAAGCCCAGCTCGAAGATCTGGCGAAGAACGAAATCGGCCCCGCGCTGCGCCACGAGCTTGCAGTCGATGCCGCGCTCGGCGAGCCAGTGCGGGTCGGCGGGCTTGATCCCGTCAATATACTCCATCGTGAGCACCCCGCTGGTGCAGTACTTCTCATAGACCTTCGCGACGTGAATCGTCGGATCGTCCTCGAAGTTTGCGGCGAATCGCTGTTGATTGCGTCGCTCGTCGGCGAGATTCGTTTCCTTGGAGACGGCATCGACGAACTCCTTGACCATCTGCTGAGGATCGATGGTCTCGTGTTCGAAGACGGTGACTTTGAGGATGGCAGTCAACTCTTCGAGGATGTCGCACTCGGCGTGAATGATCTCGACGATGCCCGGACGGCGAACCTTGACGACGACGGAATCACCCTCCTTCGTTGTGGCCCGATGCACCTGTGCAATGCTACCGGCCGCCAGCGGCTCGGGGTCGAAACTGGCGAAGATGTCCTCGAGCTTTCGGTCGAACTGATATTCGAGTTCCGTACGAATCCGCTTGAACTCGTCCGGCTTGACCTGGTCCTGCAAATGCTCGAACTCGTGGACGTAGTCGGCCGGCACGATGTCGGGGCGTGTGCTCAGGAGTTGGCCGAATTTGATGAACGTCGGCCCCATTTCCTCGAGGGCCAACCGCACACGCTGCGGACGGCTCTGCCCGATCGCCGCCCGCTTGACGCGAAGGGGCGCCGCCTTCTCCCCCACACGAACGAGAAAACGGGCCCGCAACGCCTCGGCGACCTCCTCCAGGCCGTACTTCATCAGCACGCCTACGATATGCCGGTAGCGACGCAGCCTGTGCAGCCGACTCCTGAAACGAGGCCGCCAGAAGCTCAACGGACCTACCCCTGTGCGAGCAACTGATCGAGCTTCTGCTCGATCCGCCGGACGTCGTCCTGGGTGGCCAGATGCAGTTTCGTCACCGTCTCCTGCACCTGTTGCGAAATCATCTTCTCCAGTTCCGATCGCGTCCGTTCGGCGCTGTCCATGACCTCCTTGACGAATCCGCTTCGGCCTTCCCTGGCAGCCTTGCCCTTGCTGACGTACTCGTCAAACATCTGCTCCGCTCGCTCGCGGGTCATCGATACGGCTCCCAGCCCGGCCATCATCATCTTGTCCAGCGTCTCAAACATCTCTCGATCCTCCAGATCTATGCTTTCCATTGCGTTGATCCGTCCGATGTTCACGGTCTATCCACGATTATAGGCATCGCGCCCCGCCCGACAAGGAGAATCGTCCCCTGTGCTTCAGGGAATAAGCCCCCTGCACGGATCCGAGAACGACGCTCCGGCCAACGGCCCGATCCCCGGCTCCGCAGGAAGGATCGACAGACACCCCGTTTGCCCCAATCTGCCCTGGCCGAACAAGCCCAGGAGATCTCGGAGAACCCGGTTCGCCCTGCAAGGATGGAGCAAAGACCTCGTCGACGAACGCGATCCCATGTCGGAGAGCATCTGCCTGGGAATCGCGAGACATTCGCGCCCACGCATGTCTTGCGCTTGTGGCTCGGCTTCAAATCATACGTTCCCCGCAAGCGCAAGGGGACCGAGGAATTCCCCCGATCTCCCCTCTTCCCGCAAGCTCCCCGGCGCTGCGACGGAAGAGGCGGACGAACGCGAATGGGACACAACCTGCGGCGTCCCAAACACATGGGCCCGAGAAAATCCCGGCGTAGAGCACAAATTGTCGAACATTCCCCTTGACCGCATACGTATGCGTGATAAGCTTAGTCTTGTCATTTTCTGCGACGCCTGAGAATGGACATTCCCGTCGCGAAGAAAATCCGCCGTTGCATCGAAAGCGAGTGGCAGAACAGGTTTTGTTGCTCTTGTTGGCTTTGCCCAGGGAGGGACAGAGAATGAAGGTAAGGACGCTCATGCTCGGCTGGGAGTTCCCCCCGTTCATCAGTGGCGGGTTGGGAACGGCATGTCTCGGCCTGACCAAGGCGATGGATCGTCTTGGCATGCCCGTCATCTTCGTGCTTCCCAAGGCCAAACCGGTGCATCTGTCCGGCGGTTCGGTCCCCGTTTTCGAGAGTGATTCGCCTGGCGGTTACGCCTTCCGCAACGTGCAGTTCCGACCGGTCGCCGCCGCATTGAACCCCTACGCCACGACGCGATCGGGAACCGTCGCGACGGTGGCGGAGGACCTCACCAAGGCCAATCTGCCCGACGACGACCTCGAATTCGGCGAGCCGGGCAACTATGGTCCCGACATCTATGCAGCGGTGGCCCGCTACGCCCGCAAGGTCCTGACGCTCGGATTGACCGAGCAGTTCGACCTGATCCACGCGCACGACTGGATGACGTTTCCCGCCGGCGTCGCCTTGGCCGCCCAAAGCGGCAAGCCCCTCGTGATCCAGGTCCACTCGACCGAATTCGACCGCAGCGGCGAGCATGTCAACCAGTACGTTTACGACATCGAACGGCACGCTATGCACGCCGCCGCCAGGATCATCGCCGTGAGCAACTACACGCGAAACATCATCATCAGCCGCTACGGCGTGCCGCCCCAGAAGGTCGAGGTGGTCTACAACGGCGTCGAGCACCAGAACGGCAGCTGGTCCGGCCAGCGGCAGACCTGGCCCAGCAAGTCCGATAAGATCGTCCTTTTCCTTGGCCGGATCACCATGCAGAAGGGCCCGGAGTATTTCCTCCACGCCGCCAGGGCCGTGCTGGAGAAGATCGACAACGTCAAGTTCATCATGGCCGGCGACGGCGACATGCTCTACCAGAGCATCGAGCTGGCCGCTCAGCTCGGCATCGGCAACCGGGTCCTGTTCACCCGCTTCCTGCGAGGCGACGACGTTCGCAAGGTCTATCAACTGGCGGACCTCTACGTCATGCCGTCGGTCTCCGAGCCGTTCGGCATCGCCCCGCTCGAGGCGCTTCAGCACGATGTGCCGGTGCTGCTAAGCAAGCAAAGCGGCATCGCCGAGGCCTTTCGCAACGCCCTGAAGGTGGACTTCTGGGACGTTCAGGAGATGGCAAACAAGATGGTCGCGGTGTTGCGACACCCCCCGCTTCAGGGCGTGCTCCGCAGCGAGGGGCGGCGCGAGGCGCTGAAGTTCCGCTGGGAGGACTCGGCCGCACGGATGAATGAGATCTATCACCAGATGCTGGGCGTCGCATAGGCGAGTCATACAGGGAGAGTGCAATGGCTTCGGTGTGTTTCTACTTTCAGGTTCACCAGCCTCACCGTCTGCGGCACTACACGATCTTCGACAGCGGCACTGACTACTTCGACGCGTACAAGAACGCCGAGATCTGCCGCAAGGTGGCGAAGAAGTGCTATCTGCCGACCAACCGCCTCCTCCTTGAGCTGATCGAGCGCCACGCCGGACAGTTCAAAGTCGCCTTCAGCATCACCGGAACGGCCTTGGAGCAGTTTGCCGACTACGCCCCGGAAGTCCTGGTCGGCTTCCAGCGTCTGGCGGCGACGGGCTGCGTCGAATTCCTGTCCGAGACGTACCACCACAGTCTCAGTTTCCTATTCTCGCCCGACGAGTTCGCCGAGCAGGTCACCGCACACCGAAAGTTGATCCGCGACCTCTTCGGCCAGACGCCTCAGGTCTTCCGCAACACCGAGCTGATCTACAGCAACCAACTGGCCCAGGCCGTCGCCCGAATCGGCGGGTTCAAGGCCATCCTCGCCGAGGGGGCCGACCACATCCTGGGCTATCGAAGCCCCAACTACGTCTATGAGCCCCCGGAGGCACCGGGCCTGAAGCTGCTGCTGAAGAACTACCGGCTCAGCGACGACATCGCCTTCCGCTTCTCCAATCGCCACTGGAGCGAGTGGCCGCTCAGCATCGGCAAGTTCGCTCAGTGGGTCAACGCCGTCAACGGCAATGGGTACGTCGTGAACCTGTTCGTCGATTACGAGACCTTCGGCGAGCACCAGTGGGAGGACACCGGGATCTTCGAGTTTCTTCGCGTCCTGCCGGACGAGATCCTCAAGCATCCCGACAACGACTTCAAGACGCCCGGCGAGGTGGCCGACGCCTATGAGGCGGCCGACGTCGTCGATGTGCCCCACCTGATCAGTTGGGCCGACACGGAGCGCGACCTGTCTGCCTGGCTCGGCAACGCCATGCAGCAGAACGCCATCGCCGAACTGTATCGGATGGAGCAGACCGTCAAAGACGCCAACGATCCGGACATCCTGCGCGACTGGCGGCGGCTCCAAACCTCGGACCATTTCTACTACATGTGCACGAAGTATTTTGCCGACGGCGACGTGCACAAGTACTTCAACCCGTACGACACCCCCTACGACTCGTATATCAACTTCATGAACGTCCTGGACAACATGCGATCCCGCTGCGCCGCAGCACGGCCCGCCGCAGCGTCTGCCACCCACATCGTCGAAACGCAGGCCCCCAAGTACCCCCGCCGCCGCACCGACACCTCCGTCACCGTCTGAGCGTCTCCATCCCCCTCCTCTTTGGCATTCCTTCGCGCCGCCCCGCCGACATCCGCGACGACATCTCTCTCCTGGCAATCGAAGCCGTTCCCATTCAGGCCACCCCACTGGCACACCGTTGAAATCTGGCCCGAACACACAATTCCTATGTCCAAATGGGGACGCGGATCGTGATAATGGTGAACGACGATCGTTGTGGAGCTGTAAGCGGTGCGGATCGATGCTCGAAGATGAATGGTTGAAGCTGCGGTTCAAGGCAGGCAGTGATGACGCGTTGCGGCGGATCTATGAGAAGCACCGCGACCGGCTGCTGACGCTGGCGATGGGCCTGCTCAATGACAGCTACATGGCCGAAGATGTGCTGCACGATGTGTTCGTAACCTTGGCACAGTCAGCCGAAGGCTTTCGTCTGCGAGGCAGTCTTAAGAGCTATCTGGCCACGTGCGTCGCCAACCGGGCGAGGGATCGCCTGCGAAGCCGGAAGCACCAGCCTGCCAGTCTGGACGCCGGCCTCGACGTGACCTCGGATCTCGATGGACCGGATACAAGGACGATCACAACGGAACAGTCGCGTCTGGTCAGCGCAGCCATGGAGCAACTGCCTTACGAGCAACGAGAGGCCGTCGCCCTGCACCTGAACGGCAACCTGACGTTCAAGCAGATCGCCAGACATCAAGGCGTTTCCATCAGCACCACCAAAGGCCGCTACCGGTACGGCCTGCAGAAGCTGCGGTCGACCCTCAATGGGAAATTGTGATATGAAACCGATGAAAGAGACAAGACGCATGGTGAAGGACATGTCGTTTGCCACCGGTCCGGAGATGGATGAGCACCTGTGGAGAGCGATGGACGAGCAACGACATCAGCCGGAAGACATGACACCGAGACGCGGCGAGACCCGCGCATGGAGAATTCTCATGAACAGCAAGATCGCAAAACTGGCCGTCGCGGCCGTGATCGTGGTGGCGGCCCTGGCGGTGGGCGTCGAGCAGTTCGCTCGCACGAAACAGGACAAGACACACGCGTTCAGCGCTGAAATCCAGGCGAACATGGCGCTGGACCTGGACCCCAAGGGGGCGATTCCCCTGCGACAGACCCAGCCGGGAGACCTCGACGTGACCTGGGACGGAGAAGACGGCGGCACGCTGAGGATCATGCCCGGCTCGTCCCTGCGGCTCTGTACGCCTTCGAAGCATCAGCCCGAGGCGGACCAGGCCCTCTTATGGGCCTATTCCATACTGGCGGAGATGCCCGAAAGCACGACCACGAGCGTCTCGGCCCGCCAGAGCCGCTTCGCCGCTATCCTGACAAGTGACGGAAATCTGGCGGTCGTCCAGATCGGCGATTATGACGAGAACAAAGCCCGACTCCAGTGGCAGGTGGAAGACCCCACACCGCCCGGCTATGGCCCCGTCCAGGTCGTGACACTGACCTGTCTCGATCCGGAGAAGCCCTCGGCACAGCCGTGCGCCATCGACTTCGATACCGGACAGACAAGCGTCATTCCGGCACAAGCGCTGAGTCTACCCCCGGAAGACCTTCTGGACTGGCTCCAGCAGAATGGGATCGATGCCATCGCTCGGGTGGCGGACGACAGCGGCAGTCTGGTCGGCGCAGGGTTGGTCGTGCAGGACCTGGATCCCGGCTACTGGGTGATGGGCCGCGCTCTGAACATCCGTCACTCCATGGCCGGCATCGCGTACGAGTCCCGCGACCCGATTCTCTATCGGGAGGGCCAGTTCCAACGCGTTCATCCCTTCAAGACGCGCGAAGGCGGCATAGGAATCCTCCAGATGCGCGGCATGGATCGCGCCGAGCGGACGCTACAGTTTCGCTACAAGATGGTGCAGGGGGATTCGGCGATTGCCCTC
>Ga0123333_10002714_pt1 | contig 17752 bp, 16 predicted proteins | sample BioC12SIPDNA_3_FD_89957 | JGI IMG/M metagenome (GOLD analysis project Ga0123333, IMG submission 89957) | Anaerobic biogas reactor microbial communites from Washington, USA - Biogas_R2_B C12 SIP DNA | ecosystem: Engineered > Bioreactor > Anaerobic > Unclassified | place: Washington, USA... | reverse complement strand
TGCGCACTTGGTCTGCCATTCAACGCCCCCTTCAACTGCACTTGCTATAGTCCGGTCAGCTTGCCTGGATGACGTCGTAGATCCGCGGTGCTCTGAAGTGCATGTATGTCTAGTCAGTAACAAGTATAGAGCGAATGTGCGTTTGGCGCAACGTCAAGCTTGGTTCGGACTTGGCACCAGGATGAACCCTTCCGCTGTGCCACAGTACGGAACCGGGTATAGTATGGGCATTTGTGAGCAACTGTGGCGCCGGCCACGGCGGAACTAACGTCCAGTCCAGTGGACTGCATAACAAACGAGCGGAGGTGACAGAATGGCTTTCGGCTACCAGGGCAGGATTCTCCATGTTGATTTGACCACCGGTGAGCTGCACATTGAGGAGCCGGACCCGATGTTCTATCGTAGGTATATGGGAGGAAGCGCCATGGGCGCCCATTACCTGCTGGAGAATACGCCTGCTGGGGCTGATCCGCTCGGTCCCGATAACACACTCAGCCTGATGGTTGGCGTTATGACGGGAGTGCCTATCTCCGGGCAGTCACGGGTCGCTGCTGTGGCTAAGTCGCCGCTCAGCGGGTTAGCCGACGAATCGACTGCGGGCGGTTTCTGGCCCGCCGAGCTCAAGTTTACCGGCTTTGACGGCATCGTGATCCGGGGGCGGGCATCTTCGCCTGTCTATCTGTGGGTGCACGATGGTGAGGCCGAGCTGCGGGACGCATCACACCTGATGGGACGGTTTACCGCCGACGTCGAAGACCTGATCCGGGAGGAGCTAGCCGATAGGCGCGTTCACGTGTTGCAGTGCGGTCCGGCGGCGGAGAGAGGAGTGTTGTTCGGGGCCCTGGTCAATAACGCTAACCGCGTCAACGGTCGGGGCGGCATGGGAACGGTGATGGCCGCCAAGAACCTCAAAGCTGTGGCTGTCCGTGGGTCTGCACGTCCCGAAGTCGCGGACCCGGAGACGGTGCGCGAGCTTGCCAGATGGGGCGCCCAACACGTTGATGATTCCGGTGTTGCGGGGTTCAAACGGCTGGGGACGGCGGCGCTGGTGCTTTCCCAATCGTTGGCGGGTGGGCTGCCTACGCACAACTGGGACTCGGGCACCTTTGCGGATGCCGAGTCTTTGAGTGGCGAGCGGATGAACGAGACGATTCTCAAGGATACGGATACCTGCTTCGGTTGTGCCGTGCGGTGCAAACGCGTGGTCGAAGTCACAGAGGGGGCGTATCCGGTAGATCCGCGGTACGGTGGGCCCGAATACGAGTCGATCGCGACCTTGGGCTCATACTGCGACGTCGCGGATCTAGAGGCCGTGGCGCGCGCGAACGAGCTGTGCAACATGTACGGAATGGACACGATTACGTGCGGCGCGACGGTGGCCTGGGCGATGGACTGCTTCGAGCGTGGCCTGATTACCGAAGCGCAGACCAGCGGTATTTCCCTGCGCTTCGGCGATGCTGCGGCGATGGTCGCTATGGTTGAGATGATTGGCAAGCGTGAAGGCTTCGGAGAGGTGCTGGGCGAAGGATCTGCACGGGCAGCGGAGATTCTGGGCGTGGGGCAGGATCTGGTTGTGGCGGTGAAGGGGCGTGAACTGCCGGCGCATATGCCGCAGGTCAAGCGCTCGATGGCGCTCCTATATGCGGTCAACCCAGGCGGTGCGGACCACACAGTCTGCGAGCACGATACCTCTTATATGCGCTTCGCTGAGGGGATGGCCCCGCTCGACCTGCTGGACCCGCAGCCGTCGACGGTCCTTAACCCGGAGATGGTTCGCTATGCCGTGTATTCGCAGCAGATCATCAGTTGTGTAGATAGCGTGTGTGTTTGCAAGTTCGTCTATGGGCCGGCCTGGCAGCTCTACAATCTGCAGCAATGGGAAGAGGCGCTGCGCGCGATCACGGGGTGGAACGTCAGTCTGTGGGAAATGATGAAAGTGGGCGAGCGACGCATCAACTTGTTGCGAGCCTTCAATGCCCGTGAGGGGGTGGGTGCTGAGGCGGACACACTGCCTCACAAACTAACGGTTCCCCTGAAGGGCGGCCCCACCGATGGTGTGCGGGTATCACCGGAAGAGTTTGAGGATGCCAAGGCGCTGTACTACGCGATGGTCGGCTGGGATGAGCGTGGTTACCCCACGCGCGCCAAGCTCCACGAACTGGGAATTGGCTGGGTTGCCGACCTAATCGGCGTCTAGATCGATCTGTTTGGCTGTGGCGTCAGAGGCCCATACTCCGCAGAACGCGCTCTAGCGCCTGGCGCTGCTCTGGTTTCATGGCTCCGACGGGCCCGCGTGCCGGTCCAGCCGAAATGCCAACCATCGTGAGCGCCTCCTTGACGACGACAGGGAAGGTACCCAGTCCGAAGGCTTGGCGTAGCGGAGCGAGCCGTTGCTGGGCTGCCAGGGCCTCAGGCAGGTTGCCCTCCATATACGCATCGTAGATGCGTGCGACGAGGCCGGGCGCGGCGTTGGCAGTTGCCGTGATCGCGCCGTGTGCGCCGTGGAGCAGCCCGGCGTAGATGAGCGTGTCGCGGCCCAGGAGGACCGTGAAGCCCGCCTCGACGCGTTCCAGGTAGGCCATCGTGAGGCTCAAGTCGCCGCTGGAATCCTTGATCCCGACGATATTCGGATGGGCAGAGAGTCGTCCAACGAGATCGGCGGACAGAGTGAGGCCACCGGTGCGCCCAGGGTTGTTGTAGAGGATGACAGGCAGCGTCGTAGCGTCGGCGATTGTCGCGTAGTGCCGGTAGAGCTCGTCCTGGGTCGGGCTCACGAAATAGGGTGTGATCACGGATACGGCGCTGACTCCGGCGCTCTCGGCCAAACGGTTTAGCGCGATCACCTCCTGGGTTGAGATCGCACCCGTTCCTGCGTAGACCGGCACGCGGCCATGAGCCTCCTCCACAACCACATCCCAGACGCGCTGGCGCTCCTCGGCGGTAAGTGCGTAGAACTCGCCCTGACTGCCCGTTGGGAAGAGACCGTGAACACCACCGTCGATGAGATGGTTCACCAACCGTCGCAACGCAGCCAGGTTCAGACTCTCATCCTCGTCGAAGGGAGTCACCATGGCAGGGATAATGCCCTTGATGCTGGTTTGATCGGGCCGGTTCGTCATCGGGTGCGTCCTTTCCTGATAGCGTCACTGTGAGTCGCTCTATTGTACTGACTGGCGGTAGACCTGCCAATCGTCCTCGCTTGGGGTAGAGCGACATCCGTGGGCGCCACGCTGCAGTTGGAAAGCCGCCGTTCCGGTGTATGATTTCGCAGGGAGCCTTGGCGCTGACAGCTGAGGGCGGGGTGCACCGGACTCCGGGCTGACCTTTCGCCTTTGGCGCTATCAGGGCCGCAATGGAATGATATAGGATGATGTAATGCTTCCTTTGCTGATCGGATTCGTGGCGTTCATCGCGGTGTTTACGTTGCTGGCCTACCTTGCCAGCCGGTGGATGTCCTCTTACGTCCAGCGCAATATCGAGGGCCGGCTTCGTGCGCTCGACCGGATTGTGAATGAGGAACAGGTCCCGGAGGAGTGGCTCAGTTCCTTCCGCAAGCGCGCTTCCAGGCTGAAGCAGGCCGGTGCCACTCCACGGCAGCTTGCCGTGTTGAGCGGGCTCGCACGCAAGCGCTGTCTGGCAAACATCGCCGAGTTGATCCGTTATGTGGAGTCGACGGGGCTCGCGGATACGCCCGAAACCAAGCAGCTGATGCTGTCCTCGCTTCGCGAGCAGGAGGAGCGCTGGCGGGATGACCGTGCCTGGACTAAGCTGGTGGACCTGACCCAGCCACCGCCTGATTCGACTTCTGCAGCGGGCGCATAGCACGCGCGATGGTTCGGCATTCCCAGTGCCACTGGTTCGCGTCCCCCTGGTTCAGTACCGAATAACCCGATGACTGAGGAGTCTGCTATGGCCCGAGTCTTGCCTACCAATGTCTTGTTCATCGTGTCGGATCAACACAATGCCAAGGTGTTGGGACATCAGGGACATCCCAACGCCAGGACCCCCAATCTGGATCGTATGGCAGCCGAAGGGGTGCGTTGCGACGCCGCGATTACGCAGAACCCCATTTGCACACCCAGCCGCGTCTCCTTTCTCTCGGGCCAGTATTGCCACAACCACGGATACTATGGCCTGAGTGGTCCCAATCCAGGGGGGCTCCCGAACATCGTTGGTCATTTTCGACAGGCCGGCTACACCACTGCCGCCCTGGGCAAGATTCACTGTCCGGAATACTGGATAGAGGATCAGTGTGATGTATTTCACGAGACATGCGACACGAGCATTGGTGGGCGTTCGGCGGCGTATACACAGTTCCTTGTAGAACGGGGAGTCCAACACCTTGAAGACCACATTGGGCTGCCCGAGTTTGGCGCCCGAGGCAGGCAGAGCATGGAGGGGCGCCCGTCGCCTCTGACGTTCGATGAATCGCAGGAGGGCTGGATCACCCAGCAGGCCATCAACGTAATGCGTGACGCTGCGGTCCACGGTCAGCCGTTTTTCGTGCATGCAAGCCTGCCGCGCCCGCATCAGTGCACGTCGCCGTCGCAGCCTTTCTGGGACCTCTACGATGAAGCGAGTCTCGTGCTTCCACCGAACGCAGACTATGAGATGCGCGATAAGGCCCCACATCTCGTGAGGGCTGCCGAGCACTGGCGTAGCGGCGAGTGGATGCTCCTGGAGCCCCATAGCTTCGAGGCCGGGCGGTTGCGCAAGTTGCGCGGGTATCTGGGCGCTGTCAGCCAGGTCGACCACGCCGTAGGGCGCATACTTGACTTCCTTCGGGAGTCAGGATTGGCGGAGAATACGATCGTTGTCTACACTGCGGACCACGGCGACTATGCCACCGAGCACGGTATTATGGAGAAGGCACCAGGTATCTGCAGTGACGCCATCACACGCGTTCCCCAGATCTGGTGGGCGCCCCAGCAGTTGAGGGCAGGGCATGTCGTGGGAGAGCTTGTCGAGTCGGTGGATATCTCGGCCACGTTGTGTGATCTGGTCGGACTTCCGCAAATGGAGACCGCTGACGGGCGCTCGCTCAGGCATTTGCTGAGGGGAGAGGGTGGCTCGGTGCATAGGGTGGGAGTGACGGAGTTCGCGTGGTCCAAGAGCGTGCGGAAGGCTCAGTTCCGGTACGTTCACTATCCCCGCGAGATGTTTCTCGAGGAGTATCCCGATGGCTTTGGGGAGCTCTACGACCTGGACGCCGATCCCTGGGAGATGCGCAACCTGTTCTTCGATTCCGCCTATCAGGATCTCGTGGCTGAGATGCGTCTCGAACTGGCGGACTGGCTGATCACGACCACGCGTCCGAAGACTGTGCTTGGGGTCAACAGCCACGCGGCCTTCGACAGTCGTGAATCAGTGACGCGCTATGGGTGTCAGGTCAACGCTGATGGTAAGATTGGCCCTGACCGGATGCTGTCAGGGCTGACCAAGAACTATCTCTGAGCTCGAGATCCGTCGTCGTGCAGTGAGCATATGAAGGAGTGACTATGGCAGAGATGAGGTTGGCGCCTTCTGAAGCAACGTCGGCCGCCGCAATACAGCACGCAATCGACGCGCTGCCGGAGACCGGGGGACGCGTTGTCTTGCCTGCGATGGACTTGACACTGGATCGCGGGCTCGAGCTGCGGTCCAACGTGGAGCTCGTCGGTCAAGGTCAGGACACGATTCTCCGTAAGGCGCCCGGGCGGGTCTATCCCCTCTCGGGCTATCACAACTACGGCATGCGCGATGTGCCTCTGATGTTCACGGAGGGGCTGGAGCCCGGGATGACGGTGGCGGTTCGCGACGACCGGCACGGCGGGTTCTACGAGACCTTTGCCCGCATCACGTGGGTGGAACCTACCTGGGTCGGGATCGATCGAGGGCTGCATTCAGACTATGACGCGGCGCTCAATCCTGTGTTGGTCACCGCATATCCCTTGGTCTTCGGGCTCGGTGTGACGAATGTCGCGGTGCGCGAAGTGACACTGGACGGCAACCGGGAAGCCCAGCCTGCGGCAATAGGCGCTTGTCGTGGAGCTGCGGTCTATTTCATCGGAAGCCGGGCAATCACCGTTGAGCGTATCTCGGAGGTGGGCTTCGCAGGTGAGGGACTTGGTTTCCAGATGTGCAGCCAGGTTCACATACGGAACTGCCACTTTGCTCGGAACGCCGGCAACGGCTATCATCCGGGCGCTGGTAGCACGGGGGTGACTTTCGACAACTGCGTCGCCGAGGGCAATGAGGCTGCTGGCTTCTTCTTCTGTGTGCGCGCCAACCACATCACAGTTCGGGGATGTAAGTTCTCGAGCAACCGCGGGCCGGGCATCTCGGTGGGGACGCGTGATAGCAATAACCTGATTGAATCCTGCACTGTGGACGGCAACGCGGGGCCTGCCATCCTCTTTCGCGATACGCCACGACCGGTAGCGATGCATAACTGCCGGGTGCTCCACTGCCAGCTTCACGACAACGCGCGCAACGAGGGTTCCGGGCAGGTGGTTGTGTTGGGGGATGCGCACGATCTGGCTCTTGCGCATAACGTGATCTCCGGTGGGGCGTCTCGCGAGAGCGCGGGCATCTTCGTTGCTCCGACGGCGACGTCCGTGTGGCTCCACGACAATCAAATCGAGGGGTGTTTCCCGCACGTAGTGGCTGACCCAGACTCGTTGGTGGCTCACGATCCCGTCGAGGCGTGCGGTTATGAGTCCGTTCAGCCGAACCACGCCAGGCATCTGGCAGTTTCGGACGACATCGCTCTTTGAGACCCGGGGCCGGCCCGGGCGGCTATCTATAGAAGACAACGGAGGCGCTAGAATGTCATTCGAAGATGGATGGGCTGCGATCAATCTCGAGATGCCCCCGCGGGTGCCGCACACTGAGTATTCCGTTCACGAGCATTGGGGAGTTATCGAGGCGGTCACGGGCCTCAAGATCACGCCGGATAGCCCCCCGGCGCTGAAACATCAGGGAGCGCTGGCCCTGATCAAGGCCTGGAACTTCGACTTCTGGTGGTCGACGCTGATCAGCGATGGTGAGGTCGCGGCCTGTTCCACGGATATGGGGCACGCCGAGTACTCGGCGGGCGGCGTCGACCGCCGAGACACGATCTATTGCCCTTTCGAAACGCCAGAGGAGGTGCTGGACTTCGACCCCTGGGCGGCTTATGGCGCCCGCGACGAAGCCGAGCTTATACGTCGATTCGAGGAGAGCTACCAGCAGCAGCGGGCTGCCATGCCCGATCTCGTCACGATGACGGGCATCTACATCACCGTCATCTCGGGCCTCATCGCTATCTTCGGTTGGGAGATGCTGCTGCTTGCCGCCGGTGTCGACCCCAAGCGTTTCGGTGAGATGACCAACCGGTATGTTTCGTGGATCCAGCAGTATTACAATGCGCTTGGGAAAGCGGATGTGCCGGTTGTGATGGTTCACGACGATATCGTGTGGAGCTCGGGCCCCTTTATCTCGCCACGCTGGTACCGCGAGTACGTCTTCCCGAACTACAAGAAGCTGTTTGAGCCGCTGCACGACGCCGGCAAGAGGATTATGTACACGTCGGACGGGGACTACACCAAGTTCGTCGACGATCTCGCGGGGTGCGGCGTCCACGGTTTTGTGCTGGAACCCTGGACCGATATGCAATATATCGCCGACGTCTACGGCAAGACGCACGTCTTCATCGGCAATGCCGACACCCGCATCTTGCTGCGCGGGAAGAAGGACGAGATCCGGGCCGAGGTAGAGCGGTGCATGGCCATCGGCAAACTATACCCTGGTTTCTTCCTGGCGGTCGGCAACCATATCCCGCCGAATACACCGGTGGAGAGCGTGCTCTACTACATGGACGTCTATCAGGAGCTGAGCCGGCGGTGACCCCGGCACGTGGATGGGCGTCGTGCCGTCATCGCGCTGCTCGTGCCGGTGACGTAGGCTGATCGTCCGCCGTAGGCAAACCGGGGCACGCAAGCGATCACGAGGCTGGGGGAACAGGATGTCGAGACACAATGGTAGGATTCCCGATGCGGGGGCATTAGGGCGGCTGGGAGAATGGTTTGCCGCTGGCTACTTCGAGTTACCTGAGGCGACGCCGATGCGTCGTTGGTCCCGGGCCGTGCGGCGGCGCTTCGAGCATCGCACTCTGACACCCTATGGCGGGGAGTTGCTCTATCCGGCTGGCGTTCGCCTGCCGCAGGATGTTTCTCAGGACCTTATCGTCGAGCCGTCCTACTCCTTCACATGGGCCTATAACCGCGATGTACTGACGGCCCTCCGCGGTCAGACGGGCCCCGCGGATAGCGTTGTGCTCGATGATCTGGATGCCTCGATGAGGGACCTGATCCAGCGCACGGTGGTTTGGGACTCGCCACACACTGTGGGCGGGCGCGGCTATACGCACAGTATCCCCAACTATGGGCGAGTGCTACGGGAGGGCCTAGCTGCACATGCTGCGCGGGCGGAAGCAGGACTGGTGGCGGCCCTCGCGCAGAATGGGGACGATGCCGCAGATAGCGGACGAGTCGACTTTTACCGGGGCCTGCAGGACGTGCTTGCGGGGATTCGCGCATGGCACACCCGCATCCTGACGTATCTTGCTGCGTGGCCTGCCCCCGATGCCGTTAGCGCTCAGCGGCGGGATGCGCTCGTTATGGCGCTCCAGCAGGTGCCTTTTGGCCCGGCGCGCTCGTTCTACGAGGCGGTGGTTGCCTATAACTTCGTCTTTTACATGGACGACTGTGACAGCCCCGGACGGCTGGACCGCGAGCTCATATCGGCTTACGAGCAAGACATCGACGCCGGTGTGTTGACGCGGCCTCAGGCACTGGCGATAATGGCCGCGTTTACCGACAACGTTGCCGCTAATCACGCTTGGAGCGCGGCTATCGGTGGCTCACTCGCCAACGGCAGCCCAGCCTACAATGAGGTGACGCAGCTCTGTCTGGAAGCTGTGCACGACCACCACCGACCCTCGTACGAACTGGGCGTCCGCCCCGATATGCCTGACGCCGTCTGGGATGCGGCGCTGGATGCGGTGGGCACGGGATGCGGACAGCCCGCCTTCTACAACGATGGCGCCTACCTCGCGGCGCTCTTGGATGCCGACCTGGGTGTGCGCCACGAGGACTGCGTCCTGTGGAACGGCGGGGGCTGCACCGAGACGATGATCCACGGCTGCTCGAACGTCGGCTCGCTTGACGCGGGCATACACCTGCCGCTGGTGTTGGGGGACGTCCTCGACCGGCAGCTTGCCGCGGCGCCGTCCTTTGAGGCGCTCGTGGCGGCGTACAAGGAAGCCGTGAGCGAGGTCGTCGCCGAGATAACAGGCGGCGTCAGCCGCCTTCAGGAGGCCAAGGCGCGCCTGTCGCCGCAACCGATGCGCAGTCTGCTCATCGATGACTGCATCGACCGGGGCGTGGAGTTCAATGCCGGGGGCGCCCGCTACAACTGGAGCGTTGTCAACGTCGCGGGATTAGCCAACGTGGTCGATTCGCTTGCCGCTGTGCGCGAGGTCGTCTTCGAGTCGCGGGAGTTGAGTGGGGCTGCGCTGGCGGAGGTCTTGGCGTGCGACTTCGCGGGCTCTGAGGCGCTCCGCCAACGACTGCGGCGTTGCCCGCGATTTGGCAACGACGACCCCACGGTCGATGACCTTGCTGCCGACATTGCCCGGCACGTCTTCGAGGCGTTCCGCAGTTACGTGCCGTGGCGCGGTGGGCGGTTCCTTCCCTCGTGCATCATGTTCACGACCTATGCGGCGGAGGGCGAGAAGGTTGGTGCCACGCCCGATGGCCGCCACGCCGGTGAACCGTTGGCAGACTCCATCGGTCCTGTCGCGGGGCGCGATCGCCACGGGCCAACGGCAATGATACGCAGCGTGACCCGGCTGCCGTTGAGTCTAGCGGTAGGCACGCCGGTGCTCAATATCCGGTTGGGCAAGACGCTGTTGACGACGCCAGAGGGACGCCGGGCCGTTCGCGACCTGATCTCGACCTACTTCGAGCTCGGTGGGCTACAGATCCAGCTCTCCGTCGTTGACCGTGACGTCTTGGAGGATGCCCTGATCCACCCGGAGCGCCACGAGGATCTGATTGTCCGCGTCGGCGGCTTCTCGGCCTACTTCAACAGCCTGTCCCCGGCTCTGAAGGCGGCAATCCTCGAGCGCACGGAACACACGTTCTGACGCCCTACGGCGTCCAGGAAGGTCGTCATGCCGCCGTGGCGGGCTTGTGGCCGCGCGGCCTCGGGCCGCCGCCGACGAGTGTGGAAGGCGTTCCTACGGGCCTGCCAACGCGTCGATGATGTCTCGGACCTGGGTCGCAGCCCGCTGCCAGGAGAAACGTGCCAGGTTCTCGTAGCCACACGCGACAAGCCGTCGGCGCAGTTCAGAATCCTCCAACAGACGGCGGAGCCCTTGAGCCAGCGCGGCCGTGTCCTGTGGGTCGACTAGCAGCGCTCCCTGTCCGGCGACCTCCGGGAGGCTTGACGTGGTGCTAGTCAGTAGGGGGGTGCCACACGCCTGCGCCTCCAGCGCCGGGAACCCGAACCCTTCGTAGAGGGAAGGGTAGGCGAAGACCAGCGCCCCCGAGATCAGCGCTGCTTTATCTGCTGGGTCGATGTAACCGGGCACAAGAACGCGCTCTGATAGCCCAAGGGCACGAATCCGGGCTGGGATCTCATCCGATAGCCAGCCTGCTGGCCCGCCGAGCACTAGATTCAGGGTGGGATGGTGTGCCAGCGTTGCGGCGAAGGCCTCGATGAGCCGCACCAGGTTCTTGCGCGGCTGGATGCGACCCAGAAAGAGCACGTAGTCACCGGGAATGCGGTAATGAGCCCTGACGGCAGTAAGCGCCTGACTGTCTTGCACCGGATGCAGGTCGCTATCGTATCCGGGATGGACAACCGTGATTCGCTCTTCGGGCGCTCCGTAGTGCGCCACGATGGCGTCGCGCGTCGCAGCGGAATCGGCAAGGATGTGCGAAGCAACCTTGACGTTCCACCGTGTGCTGAGATCCAGATAGCGTCGTTGGGATGCCGGATGTGCCGCGGGGAAGATCCGGTAGCCGAGATCGTGCACGGTGACAAGCGACCTGCGGGGTCGAACCAGGGGCAGGACATGCGCCGGAACGAACAGCACATCCGGCGGATGTCGCACCATTTCCCAGGAGAGCCGAATGTGCGTCCACAGTCGCGGAAATGGTATCACGCGGGGCTCGGCTCGCGAGAGCGCGTCGACCAATAGCGAGTGTCCTGGCGTCGCTTCCGGGGGGTCGCGGAAGTAGAGCCGGGTCACGTGTTCCGGACTCAGGAGCGGTACAAGGGCCCTGAGCAGGTGCAGCGAATATGCTTCGGTACCGGTGGGCGCCGTGCTGGTGGCGCGGCTGGCATCGATCCCGATAACGGCCAAGTGCGTTACCCGATAGCGGTCTGGATGAGCGGCAGGGGCGTCAGGATCAGGAGGAAGACGCCGACGATCACCCAGCCCAGGATCCTGCGCTTCTTGTCCAGCGGCGTGACATCATTGAGCGGCGGCGGGTGCCGGGGCCCCATAAGCATACCAAGCCCGCCCCACACGATCCACGTGATGCCTGCCTGGTTGCCCAGAAACGTCAGCAGCAGACCCCAGCCCAGGATCAGGCCGACAAACACGCGTGCGAGGGTCCAAGCCTTGCGGCCCCACAGCGCGTAGGCTACGTGCCCACCGTCAAACTGGCCTACTGGAAAGAGGTTGAGCGCCGTCACGAGCAGGCCGGCCCAGGCGGCAAATCCAATCGAACCGCCAGGGCTTGGTGGCGAGAGCCAGATGTCTTCACCGGTCTGCATGTCAGGCAGGATGCGGCCATGGATGACGTATTTGGCCGCCAGGTAGAGGAGTGAGTTGCCTTCCTGGATAACCGGCACAGGCTGGCCAGGAGGAAGGTCCATGAACTCATGGGGCGTGCCGACATAAGAGAGGGCGAGGCCGATGAACAGCAACGGAATGGCGACAATCAGCCCCCCAATGGGTCCTGCGATCCCGATATCGAAGAGGGCCTTGCGGCTCCGCATCGGTCCCTTCTGCACGATCACGGCGCCCATTGTCCCCAGAAAGCTCAGCGGAAGTGGCACAAAGTAGGGCAGGCTGGTTGGCGATCCGTAGCGCCGCCCGACGAAGTAGTGACTTAGCTCGTGTGCCGTGAGGATGCCCAAGAGCGTAACAGCAAACGGCCATCCCTTCCAGATATCCAGAGGATTCGCGAAGATGTCCACATTCTCACGCAGGGCGCCGAGAAGCAGCACTGACAGCGTGGTGAGTACAAAGAGCAGCCCGTTGACCCATGGCTTGCCGGTTCTCTCGTCAGCTACGACCGGCACTGCCCGCAGTATGTGCACCTCATCTTCTTCGCTTAACAGAGGTGTGTAGCCCAGGCGCTTGAAGCGCTCCACAATGGTCGCGAAGATGGTGTTCTCATCTCCGGGGACGAGCCGGCCCCCGAATCGGATGGCAGGGCGGGCCTTGCTATCGAGAACGGTGATCTCCTCGATGACCATGAGCCCGATGAGGGCAGTCTGTAACTGCTGTGTGACCATTCCGCTCGATTCAGACTCAGATGCCGGTCTGCCCAGCGGTACCAACCCGTTCGTGGTGCTCTGCATCAAGTCGTCCATAGTTATCTACCTCGGTTCAGGCCCGGCGAGGCCTGTGTGAATGCCGGTACGCCGAGACAAAGCTACCCCGCTGTAAGCGGTCAGTGCGAGCGCAAGACCGGCGTACAACACGGTGTCTACGCGGATCCCCCAGAGCAGGGGCACCTGGTCGCCTCTCAGGAGTGTCAGCGCGGCAGCGCCCGCGAGATAGAGCGCGATAGCGAGCACGCCGTTTGGGCCCCACAGCCAGGCCAGCAACGCCATGAGTGCCGCCCAGCCCATACCCAGCGTCTGCACCGCATACCGCAGGGCGACCGTATGATACAGATCCGGGCTTTGGGTTGCCAACCACGTCCAACTGCCCTCGCTCGAAGCGACCCTGCCCCAAGCCTCGCCGATTCCCTGGCGCGCCCACCACATGCCCGCCGCTGTCCACAGCCCTGCCGGCGCGAGTTGACTCAAGAGCGAGTAGAACGTCAGGCCCGGGCCTTGCCTCGCTGCCCATACCCCGAGAGCCGCCAACGCGCCGATCATCGCGCCGATGTCGTCGATCCCGGCGACCTGTTTGAGCCGCAGGACAGCGCCCGGGTGCTGCCGGAAGTAGTCCAGGTTCAGCAATATGAACCCCGCCCGTCCGGCGAACAGAGCAACCGCGGTGACTCCCGCAATGCCCCAGCCCAGGCTCTCCGTCGAAAGGCGGTGACCGGCGTGACGCCGTGACCACCACCCCAACCACGCCAACGCCACAGCGCCCGCTACGAGTATCCGCAGTGTGTAGGTGTCAACCCACCATAGGCCGATACGCATCTTGGATCGAGTATAACACACCGCTATCTAGAAAACAATGCCGCTGAGCGCGGCAAAGAGAAAGCCCCCTGGGAGCAGGGGGCTTGGTCTTTCTGAACGCGAGTTCGGCTACTTGACGTCGACCTTGGCTCCAGCCTCTTCGAGCTTGGCCTTGGCGTCCTCAGCAACTTCCTTACCGACGGCGGCAAGTACGTTCGTGGGGGCGCTCTCGACGAGATCCTTGGCTTCCTTCAGGCCGAGATTCGTCAACTGTCGCACGACCTTGATGACGTTGATCTTCTTGGGGCCGATGTCGGAGAGGACTACGTCGAACTCAGTCTTCTCTTCGACTTCCTCAGCCGCGGCTGCAGCGGCGGGCATTGCGCCCATCATCGCGACAGGGGCTGCGGCGCTCACGCCCAGCTTGTCCTCGAGCATCTTGACGAGCTCCGAAGCCTCCATCAAGGTCAGGCTACCGATTTGCTCAACGAGCGAATTTAGATCTGCCATTCTTAGAAAACCTCCGTTTTGACTTCGAGAATGAAGCTCTCTTTTCCTGAGAGCTCTCCCGATGAATGGATGAACCGTGCGAAGCTGGTGCGTGCCGCTTCGGGCTACGCTGCAGCCTCGGCTGTCTCGGCGGCATCACCGCCGGCCTCTCCCAGTTTGTCAGCATAGGCCTTGATGACGTTGAGTACCTGGCGGATGCCGCTGGCGATCACGCCGACTGTCTGCGTCGCCGGTGCATTGATCGTCCGCAACACCTGGGCCAGCAACTCCTCGCGCGTCGGCAGGTCGGCAACCGCAGCTGCGTCCCTCGCTCCGAAGAGCCGTCCCTCGAGCATTCCGCCCCTTACGACGAAGCGTTCTTCCTCGAAGCTCTGGGCAAACTCGCGGAACATCTTGGCCAGTGAGGGCAGATCCTGATGGGCAAACGCCACAATCGTCGGACCGACCAACAGGCTCTCCGGCACCTTGTGTCCAGCCTCTTCGAGCATCATCGTGAAGAGCGTGTTCTTTACGACGAACACCTCGCCATCCTGCTCGCGAACGCGGCGGCGGAGATCCTGCATTTGGGCAACGCTCAGCGCCGTATACGACGCTATCATAAAGCCGTTGCCCTCGTCCATTTGCTGGCGGTACACGTCCAGCAGTTCCTCTTTACGAGCTCGTGAAATAGCCAAACTCTCTCACCTCCTTACCCGATTATGCTGCGCTGATTCGGCCCCCTGCCGACAGCCGGCTGATCGGGCTGGTCAGCTCTGCAGAGCGCCCAACAAAAAAGGTCCTTGCGCCTACCGACGCAAGGACCAGGTGTGTTAGCGCTCAGTGGAGCGCTCAACAAGCATCTCAGGTCTTGCCTCGGCAGGAGATTAAGCACGTTTCTTGTCGTGCGCCTGCGGTCTTCGGCAGACAGGGCAAACCGTATAAACGTATCGCTGGGCTAGGCAGTCTCCAGCGCCATAGCTTCTGCCGCGTCCACCCTAACGCCGGGCCCCATCGTCGGCGCCAACGTTACACGGCGAACGAAGAGACCCTTGGCGGCCGGTGGGCGCGCTCGCCGGATTGTGCTCATGATCGCAGCCATGTTCCCCATCAACTGCTCTTCAGAGAAGCTCACCTTCCCGATAGGGCAGTGGATGTTTCCGGAACGGTCGAGGCGGTACTCGACACGCCCGGCCTTCGTCTCATCGATGACACGCGCGAGGTCCTCTTCAGGAACCACAGTGCCCGTCTTCGGTGTGGGCATCAGGCCTCGCGGGCCAAGCACACGGCCCAGACGACCAACGGCGCGCATCATATCCGGGACCGCGATGGTGACGTCGAAGTCGGTCCATCCGTTCAGGATCTTCTGGATGTCTTCATCATCGGCAATGATGTAGTCGGCGCCTGCTTCCTTGGCGATCCTCGCTGCCTCACCGGCTGCGAACACCGCCACGCGCACCGACCTCCCCAGACCATGGGGCAGCCGAACGACACCGCGGATTGCCTGGTCGGCCCGGCGTGGATCGAGGGTCGTGCGGAGATGCAGCTCGACCGTGCCGTCGAAGCTCGAGTAGCTGACTTCCTTAACGAGCTTGACCGCCTCGGACACGCTATAGAAGCGCGACCGATCGACCTTCTGTGTAGCCTCGTTGTACTTCTTTCCACTCTTTGCCATAGTTACTCCTCGTGGTCCTAGCGGGTTTACCCCTCCCACTCAACAAGAAAACGATAAACACACTCTGCTGATCCCGGATCGCTCTTTCCGGGAGTTACGTGAAGTTGGCCTAGCGAATCGAAATCCCCATGCTGCGAGCCGTACCGGCGATCTGCAACTCGGCTGCTTCGACGTCATTAGCGTTTAGGTCGCGCATCTTGGTCTCGGCGATCTCGCGCAACTGCTGCTTGGTGATCGTGCCGACCTTATCGCGGTTGGGCTCTGACGATCCCTTGTCGACGCCGGCGGCCTTCCGGAGCAGATCCGCCGTAGGCGGGGTCTTGAGCTCGAACGTGAAGGACGAATCCTGGTAGATGGTGATTTCCGCCGGGATCACACTACCGACCATGTGCGACGTCTTCGCATTGTACTCTTTACAGAACGCCATGAGGTTGATCCCGTGCTGCGCCAACGCCGGGCCGATGGGCGGAGCGGGGTTCGCCTTGCCGGCATTAATCTGCAGTTTCACAACGGCCTTGATCTTTTTCTTTGCCATTCTTTCAATACTCCCTAAAACCGAGGTTTTCACCCCAGTGATTCTTGGATACGCCGGCCAAGGCCGGTCGGCTTCAGGCTTTCTCTACTTGCAGGAAGTCCAGCTCCACGGGAGTCTCGCGACCGAAGAAGGAGACGAGCACCCTGAGCTTTGTCCGTTCTTCGTCGATGTCGTCGACAACTCCAATGAAATCCGCAAATGGCCCTTCGATGATGCGCACCTTCTGCGCGCGCTTGAAGGTCGCGCGCACCTCGGGTGCAGCGGACTCCATACGGCGCAGGATCCGCTGGACGGCCTCGGAGCGCAGTGGGGTGGGGTTGTTGCCCATCCCAACAAAGCCCGTGACGCCAGGGGTATTGCGCACGACATACCAGGAATCATCGGTCAGCACCATCTGGACCATCAGATAGCCCGGATAGAGGCAGCGCTCCACGGTACGACGTTTGCCATCGCGTAGCTCGATTTCCTCGACGGTAGGCACAACCACCTGGAAGATGAAGTCCTGCATCCCCATTGACTCGATCCGCTGTTCGAGATTGTGCCGGACCTTCTGCTCATACCCTGAGTAGCAGTGGATGATGAACCACGCGCGCTCGTCGGGGTGTTCCTTGACCTCTTCGTCAGCGAAGGGGTCGGGAAGGACACCGACCACCTCGGTTTCCGTGTCGAAGGTGAGTTCGGGGAGCAGCTCTGTTCGCGCTTCTTCTGCGCCCTCGACCGCTCCTGCTTCCTCCCCTTCTTCTTCGTCCTCGGCTACGATGGTGGGCTTAGCGCCACCGAACCCAAAGCGCTGCAGAATCGAGTCGGGCGACAGCTCCAGATCGGGCAATGGACCAGCCAACTCATCGTCGGCCTCACCTGCTGCCAGTTCGTCGGGCCCGCCGTCGTCGGAGATATCTTCATCGAAGACGTCTTCGTCGGAGGGCTCCTCATCAAACTCCTCGTCGAGACGCGCCGTGACCCTCTGTTCCGAGGCAGCTTCTTCCTCAACAGGTTCGCTGTCGAATACCTGCTCTTCGTCTTCGAGCTCGTCGAATTCCTCAAAACGATCTTTAGGTGCCAAACGTCCTACACCTCTTCAGCTTGACCCAACACATAGACTGCACCAATGAGCGCTGCGGCGATAACGGCTCCCAGGATCATGAACAATACGTTGCCGCCAATGACCTGACCCAGCAGCCAGCCGAAGGAAAAGTCGAGCACGCCCAGAAATAGGGCCATCGCCAAGGTTACAGCAAGCACGATCTTCGTCATAGTCCATCCCTGTTCGAGGGTGGGCCAACGGACCTTACGGATCTCGGCCCTCGTCGAACGGAGATACGCGACGATCGGGTTGTCCTTCTTTTCCTTTGTCTTAGCCACGGACACCTCCGCGCAAATCCTGCAATATGCTCACAGTGCCAACACTTTAAGACACCGCCTGTGCGGGCGGTGTCTTATCTCGAAGGCAGGCGAGGCAGGAGTTGAACCCGCAACCTACGGTTTTGGAGACCGTTGCTCTGCCAATTGAGCTACTCGCCTACGCTGATCTCTACACTTCGGCGTCATCATTCCGCCTTGAGCCCATGATCAGACTTGAACTGATGACCCCTTTCTTACCAAGAAAGTGCTCTACCGACTGAGCTACATGGGCACGCCGCCAAGAGTGGGCAGTGAGG
>Ga0123333_10002710_pt1 | contig 17757 bp, 13 predicted proteins | sample BioC12SIPDNA_3_FD_89957 | JGI IMG/M metagenome (GOLD analysis project Ga0123333, IMG submission 89957) | Anaerobic biogas reactor microbial communites from Washington, USA - Biogas_R2_B C12 SIP DNA | ecosystem: Engineered > Bioreactor > Anaerobic > Unclassified | place: Washington, USA... | reverse complement strand
CGGCGGCGCGCGTCGCACCGCCGACCCCGCCCGCGCAGGCGCCGCCGCTGCCGCCCGCGGAGCAGGCGCCGCCGCCGGCGGTGGAACCGCCGCTGGTGGTCTCCGAGCCGGTGCAGCCCGAGCCCGAGTTCGAACTGGTGGTGCCGCCGCTCGAGGCGCTGCCCACGCCCACGCTCCCCACCCCAGGGCTGCAGTTGCCGACGCCGGAGATCCAGATGGTGGAGGTGCCGGTGGCCAGCCCGCCGCCCCCCGTGCGGCCCCTGCCGCAGCGCGAAATCGCGGTCCCGGACCTCGGCCAGCCGGACGTGGAACTCGTCGAGCGGGCGCTGCCGGCGCCGGCGCCGGTGGTCGAGCTGCGTGCGCCGTCCGCGCTGCCGGCGGCGCCGGAACTGCGCAGCGAGGGGCCGGCGCTGGCCGAGCGCGAGATCGAACTGCGTGCGCCCGAGCCGGGGAGTGGCGTCGACGAGGGCGGCGGCGAGCAGAGCGCCGGGGCGACGGCACCCGGCACGCAGGCCACCGCCGGGGCCGCGGCAGCGGGCGGAACCCGCGAGGCCGGGCAGGGCGCCTCGCCCACCGGCACGACCGCCGGCGCGGGCCTCGAACCGGCGGCGCGGCCGGGCGCGTTGCCCTCGCCACGGCGCGGCGATGACTGGGGCGACTCGACCCGCAACGTCCCCGGCGGCCAGGCGGGCAGCCCGTCGGGGCTGTTCGATGCCGAGGGCCGGCCGCGGCTGGCCGGCAATACCGGTCGCGTCGGCGGCGGACTCCCGCCGGGCACGATCACCGAGGACTACGAGAAGATCGACCGCATGGGCACCTGGCTCAAGCGGCCGCCCATCGGCTACGAGCCGACTTCGCTCGACCGCTTCTGGATCCCGCACGAGACCCTGCTCGAAGAGTGGGTCCGGCGCAGCATCAAGGAGGTCCTGATCCCGATCCCGGGAACCGGCAAGCGCATCCGCTGCACGGTGGCGATGCTGATGCTGGGCGGCGCCTGCGGGATCACCGACCCGAACCTGCTGGACGTCGACGCCGAGCAGCGGCCGCCGCCGGACGTGCCGTTCAAGCGCGAACTGCACGAGGATCCCGACAGCCTCTAGCCGATCGCCGGGGTCCGGCCGTGCGGTGGGCGCGGCCGCGGGATCGTCCCCCGGGGACGCCGGCCGGGCGCCCACGGAAATCGCGTGACGACGTTGCCGAGGCGACCGGCCCTTGCGCCGCGCCCGGCGTGCGGACACGAAAAGGCCCGCGTATGGCGGGCCTGTCCGGTCGCGGGGGGCGTCGGGGTCAGTGGACGCCGTGCAGGTCCCGCAGCTGGGTCGGGCGCGAACCGAAGTAGGCCGCCAGGTCGGCGATCTGCTGGTCGGTCAGGTGCGCGGCCTGCTGCGACATCAGCGCATGCTCGCGCCGGCCCTCGCGGTACTGGTGCAGCGCGTGCGCCAGGTAGTCGGCGTACTGGCCGCCGATCCTGGGATAGCTGTCGTCCAGCGGGGCGTTGCCGTCCTCGCCGTGGCAGTCGATGCACGACTGGCCGGTCGCCGGACCCTTGGCATTGGCCAGGATCTCGCCTTCGGAGACGCGGCCGTCGGGAAGCCCGGCGACCGACGTGGCGCGGCGGCCATCGGCGTCGTCGGCGGTGCCGCCGCAGGCGGCGATGGCGAGGACCAGCAGGCTGGCGGCCGCCAGGCGGCCAATGCGGGACAGATGGATCATGGGCTCAGCTCCGACAGGAAGGCGGCGATGTCAGCGATGTCCTGGTCGGAGAAGCTCCGGGCCTGCGTCTCCATGGTCGGGTGCCGGCGGGTGCCGTTGCGGTACTCGTTGAGCGCGTTGGTGAGGTAGAGCGCCGACTGTCCGCCGATCATCGGGACGTGGTACGTCGGGTACACGTTCTTGTAGCCGGTGATCCCGTGGCAGCCCAGGCAGGTGTAGGTCAGCTGGCGGCCCGCTTCGGGATTTCCGACCGGAGCGGTGGTCGCCGCCTCGGCCGGTGCGGCCGGTTCGGCCTCCCCGGAGGCGGGGGGCGCGGCGTCCTGTGCCGACGCGGTGAGTGGCAGCGAGGCCAGGGTGAACAGTGCGACGGCAAGGCCGGCGGCGATCGTCAACGGTCGCGTCATGGAAGGGTCCGCAATCCTTGAATGGCTGTCTGGCTGGTGTATCGCGATCGCGCCGGAGGCCCCGACATCGCGCAATCGGCGCAGTATAGCCTGCGACCTTTCGGCTGTTAACGCACCCGGGTCGGCGCGCTCCGCCGGGCGCTGGAGCCGCCCGGGGCGCAGCGCACCCATCGGTCCGGAGACCCGCCGCCGCCGTCGCGTCACGTTCGTTACGCCGGCTTCGTCCTGCCGCACCGGCCGGGAGTCACCATGACCTTCGGCGGATGCCGCCGTCTGGCGAGGTGATATACCTTGCTACAACACCAAAGGGGCTCTGCACTTCCATGCACAAGAACAGCATTCTTCATCGCTTCCGGCCGCTGCTGGCCGTGGCCGCGCTTTCCATGGCCATCGTGCTGCCCGGATGCGGCGGCGGAGCCCCGGCCCAGGCCAAGGACGACGCGGCGAAGGGCCCCGAAGCGATCCCCGTGGAGGTCGCCGTGGTGGAGCGCCGGGCGATCGCGGCCAGTTACGCCAACACCGCGACGCTCGAGGCGCGCGCCGAGTCGCAGGTCGTGGCCAAGACCTCGGGCGTGGCCCTGGAGGTGCTGGTCGAGGAGGGCCAGTCCGTGCGCGCCGGACAGCCGCTGGTCCGCCTGGACGCCGACCGGGCGCGCCTGCAGGCGGCGCAGAGCGCGGCCCAGCTGCGCAAGCTCGAGGCCAACTACGAGCGCGCCCGGCAGCTGGCCGCGCAGCAGATGGTCAGCGCCAACGACCTCGACCAGCTGCGGTTCGACCTGGAGAACGCCCGCGCCGCCAACCGGCTGGCCAACCTGGAGCTGTCCTACACCACGGTAGTGGCCCCGATCTCGGGGGTGATCGCCTCGCGCGACATCAAGGCGGGCAACTTCGTGCAGATCAACTCGCCGATCTTCCGCATCGTCGACGCCAGCCACCTGGAGGCCACGCTCAACGTGCCCGAGCGCGAGCTCGCCAAGCTCAAGCCCGGCCAGGCGGTGGAGCTGACCGCGGACGCGCTGCCCGGCAAGCGCTTCGCCGGCGTGGTCGACCGGGTGTCGCCGGTGGTCGATACCGGCAGCGGCACGTTCCGCGTGGTCGCCCGCTTCGCCGGCGACGGCGAGCTGCAGCCGGGCATGTTCAGCCGCCTGTCGATCAACTACGACCAGCGCGCCGATGCGCTCGTGGTCCCGCGCGAGGCCCTGCTCGAGGACGGCGGCGAGCCGGCGCTGTACGTGGTGCGCGACGGCACCGCCTCGCGCGTGCCGGTGCAGCTGGGCTACTCCGACGGCGGCTGGGTGGAGGTGCGCAGCGGCCTGGAGGCCGGTGACAAGGTGGTGGTGGCCGGCAAGGCCGCGCTGCGCGAGGGCAGCCTGGTGCAGGTGATCGGCGACGAGGCCGCCGCGGCCGTGGCCGCCAAGGCCGACACCGCGACCGACGCGAAGCAGGCAGGCAACTGATGGCTCCGCACGATTCCCACTCCACCGGCGGTTCGGGCCTGGTGGAGTTCTCCACCCGTCGCCGCGTGACCGTGGCGATGATGACCCTGACCCTGGTCCTGTTCGGCCTGATCTCGCTGTCCTCGCTGAAGGTCGAGCTGCTGCCCGACCTCAGCTATCCGACGCTGACGGTGCGGATCGACTACGAGGGCGCGGCGCCCTCCGAGGTGGAGACGCTGATCTCGCAGCCGGCCGAGGAGGCGCTGGGCGTGGTCAAGGGGCTGCGCAAGCTCAAGTCGATCTCGCGCACCGGCCAGAGCGACGTCGTGCTCGAGTTCGCCTGGGGCACGGACATGGAGCAGGCCGGCCTGGACGTGCGCGACAAGATGGAGACGCTGCAGCTGCCGCTGGAGGCCAGCCCGCCGGTGCTGCTGCGGTTCAATCCCTCGACCCAGCCGATCATGCGCCTGGCGCTGTCCTCGACCGTGGAGGACGGCGACGAGGCGGAGGCCCTGCGCCGGCTGATGGAGCTGCGGCGCTACGCCGACGACGACCTCAAGCGCCGGTTCGAACCGGTGCCGGGCGTGGCCGCGGTCAAGGTGGGCGGCGGCCTGGAAGACGAGATCCAGGTGGACATCGACCAGCGCAAGCTGGCCCAGCTGGGCCTGTCGCTGGGCGACGTGGTGCAGCGGCTGCGGCAGGAGAACGTGAACCTGTCGGGCGGGCGCCTGGAGGAAGGGTCGCGCCGCTACCTGGTACGCACCGTCAACCAGTTCGCCAGCGTCGAGCAGTTGCGCGACATGCTGCTCACTACCGCAGGCGGCTCCGCGCCCCAGCAGGCCACCGGCGAAAACCGCCAGCTGATGCTGGCGATCCTGGGCAGCCGCGATCCCAACGTGATCGCTGCGCTGCGCAACGACGGCTCTGGCGGCGGCGGCGCGGCGCCGGTGCGGCTGCGCGACGTGGCCGAGGTACGCCAGGGCCACCGCGAGCGCGAGGCGGTGATCCGCAGCGGCGGCAACGAGGCCGTGGAGCTGGCCATCTACAAGGAAGGCGATGCCAACACCGTGGCCACCGCCGACGCGCTCCATGAGCGCCTGGAGCAGGTGCGCGAGCGGCTGCCGCGCGGCATCGAGCTGGCCGTGGTCGAGGACCAGTCGGTGTTCATCCGCCAGGCGGTCCACGACGTCAAGGTCGACGCCGCGATCGGCGGCATGCTCGCGGTGCTGGTGATCTTCCTGTTCCTGCGCGACGGCTGGAGCACCCTGGTGATCTCGCTGTCGCTGCCGGTGTCGATCATCGCCACCTTCTTCTTCATGGGCCAGCTGGGGCTGAGCCTCAACCTGATGTCGCTGGGCGGACTGGCCCTGGCCACCGGGCTGGTGGTGGACGACTCGATCGTGGTGCTCGAGTCGGTCGCCAAGGCGCGCGAGCGTGGCCTGGGCATCCTCGAGGCGGCGATCTCCGGCACCCGCGAGGTGTTCATGGCGGTGGTGGCGTCCACCCTGACCACGATCGCGGTGTTCCTGCCGCTGGTGTTCGTCGAGGGCATCGCCGGCCAGCTGTTCCGCGACCAGGCGCTGACGGTCTCGATCGCGATCGCGGTCTCGCTGCTGGTGTCGATGACGTTGGTGCCGATGCTCAGTTCGCTCAAGGGGCGCCCGCCGCTGGCCTTCCCGGAAGAGGCGCCGCATCCGCGCTGGTACCCGGAGAGCCGCTGGAAGAAGCCGTTGGCGGCGACCGGCCGCGGCGTCGGCGCCACGGTGCGCGGGGCGTTCTTCGGCATGGCCTGGCTGGTGGTGCGGCTGTGGCGCCTGCTGGCTGCGGTGGTCGGGCCGGCGATGCGCAAGGCCAGCGACCTGTCGATGGCGCCCTATCGCCGCGCCGAGGCCGCCTACCTGCGCATGCTGCCGGAAGCGATCGCGCGCCCGCGGGCGGTGCTGGCGTTCGCCGCGCTGGCCTTCGCCGCGACCCTGGCCGCGCTACCCTTCATGGGCATGGACCTGATCCCGCAGCTGGCCCAGGACCGCTTCGAGATGACCGCCAAGCTGCCGCCGGGGACGCCGCTGGCGCGCACCGACGCGCTGATCCGCGAGGTGCAGGAGCGCCACGCCGGCGAGCCGGGCGTGCGCCTGCTGTACGGCGTGTCCGGCACCGGCACCCGGCTGGACGCGAGCCCGACCGAGAGCGGCGAGAACATCGGCAAGCTCACCGTGGTGATGGACGACACCTCGCGCGAGGCCGAGCTGATCGAGAAGCTGCGCAGGACGATGCAGGCCTGGCCCTCGGCCCAGGTCGACTTCGCCCGCCCCGAACTGTTCTCGCTTTCGCCGCCGCTGGAGATCGAGATCGAGGGCAGCGACCTGGAGTCGATCCGGACAGCGGGCATGCGGTTGGCCGAACTGCTGCGCGGCAATCCGCACTACGCCGACGTGAAGTCGACGGTGGAGCAGGGCTTCCCCGAGATCCAGGTCGTGTTCGACCAGGAGCGGGCCGCGGCCCTGGGCCTGACCACGCGCCAGATCGCCGACGCGGTGGTCGACAAGGTGCGCGGCAACGTGGCCACCCGCTACAGCTTCCGCGACCGCAAGATCGACGTGCTGGTGCGGGTGCGCGAGTCCGAGCGTTCGTCGGTCGACGACATCCGCCGGCTGGTGGTCAATCCCACCGGCTCCAACCCGGTCGAGCTGTCGTCGGTGGCAGACATCGTCTCGACTACCGGGCCGAGCGAGATCCACCGCGCCGACCAGCGCCGGGTGGCGATCGTGTCGGCCAACCTGCGCGGGATCGACCTGGGCACGGCGGTGGCCGAGGTGCAGCGGATGGTGGCCGAGAACCCGATCGGCACCGATGTGGAGATGCGCATCGGCGGCCAGGGCGAGGAACTCGACGACTCGGTCCGCTCGCTGCTGTTCGCCTTCGGCCTGGCCGTGTTCCTGGTGTACCTGGTGATGGCCTCGCAGTTCGAATCCCTGCTGCACCCGTTCGTCATCCTGTTCACCATCCCGCTGGCCCTGGTCGGCGCCATCGCGGCGCTGCTGCTGACCGGCTCGCCGATCTCGGTGGTGGTGTTTATCGGCCTGATCCTGCTGGTCGGCCTGGTGGTCAAGAACGCGATCATCCTGATCGACAAGGTCAACCAGCTGCGCGAGGCCGGCGTGGCCAAGCGCGAGGCGCTGGTCGAAGGCGCCCGCTCGCGCCTGCGCCCGATCATGATGACCACGCTGACCGCGGTGTTCGGCTTCATGCCGCTGGCGCTGGCCCCGCTGTTCGGCAGCCCGGGCGCCGAGGTGCGTTCGCCGATGGCGATCACCGTGATCGGCGGGCTGCTCGTCTCCACCCTGCTGACCCTGCTGGTGATCCCGGTGGTGTACGACCTGCTCGACCGCAAGCCCGACGAGTACTACGCCGAACGCGGCAGGCGCGCCCGCCGCACTGCGGCCCAGGTGGCCGAGGTGCTGGCCGGCGAGCAGGACCCGTTCGACCCCGCCGGCGCCCGGGGCTGAGCCATGAACATCACCGAGCTGTCGATCCGCCGCCCGGTCACCACCATCATGCTGTTCGTGTCGATGGTGGTGATCGGCCTGATCGCCTCCTTCCGCCTGCCGATGGAGGCCGAGCCGGAGGCGACGATCCCGTTCTTCTTCGTCTGGCTGCCGTATGCCGGCTCCACCCCGGAGGAGGTGGAGCGCAACATCGTGCGGCCGGTGGAAGAGGCGCTGTCGACGATGTCCGGCATCAAGTCGATGAACTCGCGCGCCAATGCCGAGGGCGGGCAGATCCAGGTCGAGTTCAGCGACTGGAACCGCGACATCGCCATCGCCGCCTCGGAAGCGCGCGAGCGCATCGACGCGGTCCGCGACCAGCTGCCCGACGACTTCCGCCGCTATTTCGTGTACCGCTGGAGCACCAGCGACCGCGAGGCGATGCACCTGCGGCTGACCAGCGGGGAGGACCTGAGCGCCCGGGCCGAACTGATCGAGCGCAACGTCAAGCAGAAGCTCGAGCGGCTGCCCGGGGTGGCCCGGGTGGAAATCGAGGGCGTGGCGCCCCAGGAACTGCTGGTGGCGCTGGACAAGGACCGGCTGGTGGCCCACGGCGTGGCCCTGAACGACCTGGTCCAGCGGCTGCAGGCGGCCAACTTCTCGGTCTCGGCCGGGCAGATCACCCAGGGCAACCAGCGGCTGCGGGTGCAGCCGCGCGGCGAGCTCGAGTCGCTGCAGGCGCTGCGCGAGCTGCGCCTGGACCAGCGCGGCACGCGCCTGTCGGACGTCGCCACGGTCGAGCTCAGGCCGCAGCGGATGAACTACGTGCGCCAGCTCGAAGGCCGGCCGAGCGTGGGGGTGGACATCTACAAGGAGCGCGCGGCCAACCTCGTCGACCTCTCGCGGGCGGTCCGCGCCGAACTCGAGGAACTCGCCGACGACCCGGCACTGCGCGGGGTGGAGATCGAGATCATCGACGACCAGGGCCAGGCGGTCAACAGCTCGCTGCTGGCGCTGGCCGAGGCGGGCGCGATCGGCCTGGCGCTGTCGGTCATCGTCCTGTACGCGTTCCTTCGCCACTGGCCGTCGACGCTGATGGTGACGGCCGCCATCCCGATCTGCTTCATCATGACCCTGGGGTTCATGTACTTCGCCGGGATCACCCTCAACATCATCTCGATGATGGGCCTGCTGCTGGCGGTCGGCATGCTGGTCGACAACGCGGTGGTGGTGGTGGAGAGCATCTACCAGGAGCGCGAGAAGTACCCTGACCGGCCGGTCCTGGCCTCGATCATCGGCACCCGGCACGTGGCGATCGCGCTGTCGGCCGGCACCCTGTGCCACTGCGTGGTGTTCCTGCCGATGATCTTCGGCGAGAAGAACATCATCACCATCTACCTCGCGCAGCTGGCGGTGACGATCTCGGTCTCGCTGCTCGCGTCCTGGCTGGTGGCGGTGAGCCTGATCCCGATGCTCTCGGCGCGGATGAAGACCCCGCCCGCGGTGCGATCTCCCTTCATCACCAGGATGCAGCAGCGCTATGCGCGGCTGCTGCGCTGGACGCTCGATCACCGCGGCTGGAGCGTGGCCGGGATCCTCGCCATCTCGATGGTGAGCGTGGTGCCGATGATGAACACCAAGGGCGGGGGCGACGACAGCAATCCGGGGCAGATCAACATCTTCTACCAGTGGAAGGGCGCCTACTCCAAGGAGGAGATGGGCCGCGAGGTGGCGCGGGTGGAAGAGTTCGTCAACGCCAACCGCGAGCGTTTCCATATCGAGAAGGTCTACAGCCGCTACAGCGAGCAGGGCTGGGCGTTCACCCGGCTCTACCTGACGATCAAGGACCGCGAGCTGCACCAGCAGATCCAGGAGCAGGTGCGCGAGGGGTTGCCGCAGTCGGCCCGGGCCAAGCTCGGCATCGGCTGGCCCAGCGGCATGGGCAGCGACGGCCAGGGCATCCGCTTCAGCCTGGTGGGCGATTCCACCGAGGTGCTCAAGCAGCTGGCCGATGACATCGTGCCGCTGCTCTCCCGCAACGAGAAGCTGCGCGACGTGCGCGTGGACACCGGCGACGCGAACACCGAACTGTCGGTGCGGGTGGACCGCGAACGCGCCGCCGCCTACGGCTTCAGCGCCGATGACGTCGCCCAGTTCGTGGGCATGGCGCTGCGCGGTTCCTCGCTGCGCGACTTCCACCGCGGCGACATCGAGGTGCCGGTGAACGTGCGCTTCGCGGGCTCCGACCATTACCGGATCGAGGACCTGTCCGGGTTCACGGTGCGCGCGGCCAATGGCACCCAGGTGCCGCTGCTGGCGATGGTCGACGTGGACGTGAGCCCGGCGGCGACCTCGATCCAGCGCCTGAACCGGCAGACGATGCTGCGGATCGAGGCCGGCATCGCCCAGGGCGTGCCGATGGATGAGGCGCGCGCCGCGGTGGAGGCGGCGCTCGACCGGATCGAGTTCCCGCCCGGCTACGGCTACACCTTCTCGGGCATGGGCTTCAACATCAATTTCGACGGCATGGACCAGCTGGTGCGCGCGATCATGATCGCGCTGGTGCTGATGCTGGTCATCATGGCGGCGGTGTTCGAGTCGCTGCTGTTCCCGACCGCGATCATGTCCTGCGTGGTGTTCTCGATCTTCGGCGTGTACTGGCTGTTCTGGATCACCGGCACCGAGATGAACATCATGGCGGTGATTGGCATCCTGGTGCTGATGGGCGTGGTGGTGAACAACGGCATCGTGATGATCGAGCACATCAACAACCTGCGCCGGCGCGGGGTGCCGCGCACCGAGGCGCTGGTGGAGGGCAGCCGCGAGCGCCTGCGCCCGATCATGATGACCATGGGCACCGCGATCCTGGCGATGATCCCGATCGCGCTGCACACCGACACGCCCGACGGCATGCCGCCGTACTTCCCGATGGCGCGCGCGATCGCGGGTGGCCTGGCGTTCTCGACCGTGGTCAGCCTGCTGTTCCTGCCGACGATCTACGCGATCCTCGACGACCTGCGCGCCGGCACCGCGCGCCTGGTGCGGCGCGCCCGCGGCCTGGAGCCGTCATCCGGTCCCACGCCGGTGCCCGCCGACTGAGCTTGCCCGTCTCCCCGCCCCGGGATGCGCCGGTCGCGGGGTGGGGCGGGTGCGACAGAAGGACCCGTCGCGCGTGCGTGGACCGGCCCGGCCTCAGCCGAACAGCCGCGCCAGCATCCTGGCGCCGCCGGTCCAGACCCCGATCGCGGTACCGAGCGAGGTCAGGAAGAAGTTCACCATCACCCGCGCCACCCGGTTGCGCCACCAGCCGCGCATCGTGTTCAGGTCCTCGCGCAGGGCCATGAAATCGGCATGCGTGGGCTTGCGCACCCAGGCCTCCACCAGCGCGCTGACCGTGCCCGAGGCCAGCGCGGGGTGCAGCGGGGTGAACGGGGAGGAGACGAACGCGCCGAGGATGCTCAGCGGATGCCCGCCGGCAAGCAGGCAGCCCAGCGCGCCCAGGCCCCCGGTCCACAGCACCCAGTACAGCATCAGGTCGGCACCGACGTCGAAGCCGCCGCTGGCGAAGCCCCAGGCGAAGCCGCCGAGCAGGAACACGCCGATGCCGATCTCCAGCAGCGGGACGCTGGATTTCGGCTTCACCGATTCGAGCGCGGACACGGTCGCGGCCGGGTCCGCGTCATCCTCGCGCAGGTGCCTGGCCAGGCCGTCGAGGTGCCCGGCGCCGACCACCGCCAGCACCTCGCGCGCATCGCCCGCGGTCGCCCGCAGGCGCGCGGCCATGTAGCGGTCGCGCTCTGCGATCAGCGCCTCGTACAGCGGCGGGCTCTGTTCGGCGAACTCGCTGAAGCTGGCCTGCAGCATGTCGCCCTGCTTGAGCTTCTCGATGTCGTGCTCGGCCAGCTCCTCGTCCGCGATCAGGCCGGCGAGGATTCCGCCGGCGAGCTTGGCCCGCTGCCACCAGCCCAGGCCCTGCAGGGCGCGACGGAAGGTCAGGCCGACGTCGCGGTCGACCAGGTGCATCGGCAGCCCGCGCGCCTGCGCGTCCTCGACCGCGGCCTTGAGCTCCGCCCCCGGCTCGATGCCCAGCTGCTCGGCCAGGCGCCGCTGGTAGCTGGCCAGGGCGAGGTTGGCGGCGAACATCGGCGTCTTGCCCTCGCGCAGCACCTTGACCAGGTCGAGTTTCGCCAGCGCGTCGGGATCACCCATCGCCTTGAGCCGCTGCTCGTCGAGTTCCACCGCGACCGCGTCGAACGCGCCCGAGCCGATCGCCTCGCGCACGGCCTGGACGCTGGCGTGGGAGACGTGCGCGGTGCCGAGCAGGGTGTAGCGCACGCCGTCGCGCTCGACGATCGCGTGCGGCTGCTCGCGCCAGCCGGCGCTGGTGGAAGCGGGGGAGTCGGGCAAGGGTCGGTCCGGGTTCGCGGGGAAGGGCGTGCGGCCGTGGAGGCCGCGCGGCGCCGCCGCTTCCGCGACGGCGGGCGACAGGTTAGAGGCTCGCGCGGGGCAAGGAAAGCCGGCCGGGAAGGCGCCGCCGCACTCAGCCGGGCGTGGACCCGTGCGGGTCGAAGAGGCGGTCGAGCTCGTCGCGCGCGTCCGAAGGACGCCAGCGGCGCGGGCGGTCGCCGCCGGCGATGAAGTCCGCCACGCGGGCGACCACGGCCGGGTCGCGCAGCAGGCGGCGGTGGCCCAGGCCGGCGGTCTCCAGCCAGCGCGCTCCCGGCCAGGCCCCGGCCAGCGCCCGGCCATGCGCTGCCGGCACTTCGCGATCGCCTGCGTCGTGGACCACGAGCGACGGCGGCGGCGTGCGGGATGCGGGCAGTCCGGTCATGTCGAATTCCGTCCACGGCCGGCCGAGCCAGACCTGGACGCGGGCGCTGAAGCGGGCGGTCACCGCGTCGCTGGCGCCGATCGCCCGGCCGAACGGCGCCACCGCCTGCGAAGGCAAGGCGAACGGTGCGACCAGGGCCATGCGGCGTGGCCCGGTCCAGCCGCCGCGCAGCGCGAGTGCAGCCGCGGTGCAGCCGCCCGAGTGCGCCACGAGGCCATGCAGCGGACCGGCGCCGGCGGCGACGATCCGCAGCGCGTCGGCGATCTCGACCAGGGTCACCCGGCGTGCGCCCAACCGGCTCGGGCCGGACTGGCCGTGCGCCGGCGCGTCGTAGGCGACCACGCGCAGGCCGCGTTCGCACAGCGCTTGGCCGATCGCATGCAGGTGCCCGGCATGGCCGCCCCAGCCGTGGACCAGCAGCACCGTGGGGCCCTTGCCCCAGGACCAGGCCCGCACCGCATGGCCATGGACGCGGAACGCCATCGGTTCGCCGCGCGCCAGCCAGCGGAGCGCGTCGCCACGGGGCCGGACCCTTGGCGGGGTGAACCAGGTCCGCTGGAACAGGTCCACCGCCAGCGGCGGGGCCACGCGCGACAACAGGCGCATGGATCCACGCAGCATGGTGAAGCGCCAGTCGCGGCCCAGCCAGGCCGCTTCGGAGGGGGGCAGCGGCGTCTGGGGAATCGAAGGCGGCGGGCTGGCGGGTGGACCCGGTATCCCGTCATCAGTACGAACGGTCGTGCTATTTATGTCGTGCAAGTGGTCCATGCGCGGGCCTCGCGTGGGGAAGGGTCAACGGGCGGGGGCGTAGCCCCGGATCAGGCGTTCGAACGCGCGCTGCCCCCGCGCGACGGCCCCGACGTAGCCGGTCAGGCCGGCGTCGTGGTGGATCGCGAGCGCGATCGCGTACATCTCGAAGGCGAACTGGGCAGGATCTGTGGAGGCATCGAGTTCGCCGGCGTCGATCGCCTGCTGCACGGCGCGGGCGAGCTGCTCGCGCCAGGCCGCCTCGAGCGCCAGCAGGCGGTCGCGGATCGGTCCCGGGCGGTCGTCGTACTCGCTGGCGGCGGCGAGGAACAGGCAGCCGCCGTCCTTCTCGTGCCGGACCCACCCGGCCCAGTTGGCGAAGATCGCGCGCAGCCGCGGCAGCCCGCGCCTGGCCTCCAGCGCCGGCTGCAGCACGTCGCGGGCGAACAGCTCGCCGGCCAGGTCGAGGGTGGACAGCTGGAGGTCCTCGCGGGAGCCGAAGTGGGCGAACACGCCGCTCTTGGACATCCCGACCTGCTCGGCCACCAGACCGATGGTCAGCCCTTCCAGGCCGTTGCGGCAGGCGAGCGCGTAGGAGCGCGCGAGGATCGCCTCGCGCGTGGCGGCGCCCTTGGCCGAAGCGGGACCGGCAGCGGACGGCTTCCTCGTCATGGTCGCGATAAAAGCACGACCGTTCGTACGGGTCAAGGCGGCCGGCGCGGGCCGCGCCGCCGCAACGTCAGTCCAGGTAGCGCTTGAGCAGGCCGTCGTAGGCGTCGATGCGGCGGTCGCGCAGGAACGGCCAGATCCGCCGGACCTGCTCGCTGCGCTGCATGTCCAGTTCGGCCAGCAGCAGCGTCGGCTCGCCGCCGGCCTCGGCCAGGAACTCGCCCTGCGGCCCCAGGACGTGGCTGTTGCCCCAGAAGTCGATGCCCGACGCGCCCAGCGGCGAGGGCTCGTGGCCGACGCGGTTGCAGCTGAGCACCGGCAGGCCGTTGGCCACGGCGTGGCCGCGGTGGCTGAGCACCCAGGCGTCGCGCTGGCGGTCCTTCTCGGCCTGGTCGTCGTCCGGATCCCAGCCGATCGCGGTCGGGTAGAGCAGCACTTCGGCCCCGGCCAGCGCCATCAGGCGCGCGGCCTCCGGGTACCACTGGTCCCAGCACACCAGCACCCCCAGGCGGCCGACCGAGGTGTCGATCGGGGCGAAGCCGAGGTCGCCGGGGGTGAAGTAGAACTTCTCGTAGAAACCCGGATCGTCCGGGATGTGCATCTTGCGGTACGTGCCGGCGATGTTGCCGTCGGCCTCCAGCACCACTGCGGTGTTGTGGTACAGCCCCGCCGCGCGGCGCTCGAACAGCGACGCCACCAGCACCACCCCGTGCCGCCTGGCGAGCGCGCCCAGGCGCTCGGTGCTGGGACCGGGGATCGGCTCGGCCAGGTCGAATTCGTCGACCGACTCGTGCTGGCAGAAGTAGCAGCTGTTGTGCAGTTCCTGCAGCAGGACCAGCCGGGCGCCGGCCTTCGCGGCTTCGGCCACGCGCTGTTCGATGATGGCCAGGTTGGCGTCGGCGTCGCCGTGGTTGCGTTCCTGGACCAGGGCGACGGGAAGGGTGCGGGTTTTCATGCCTTCCATTGTAGGACGCGGCGCGCAGGGCGCCGTGTTCAGGCCACCAGCCCTTCAGGCAACTGCATGGTGAGGCAATGCAGGCTGCCGTTCTGCCAGATCAGCGGCCGGCAGGGGATCGGCACGATCTCGCGTCCCGGGAAGGCCTCGCCCAGCACCGCCGCCGCGGCGGCGTCGGCCGGGTCGCCGTAGGCGGGCATCAGCACCGCGCCGTTGGCGATGAGGAAGTTGGCATAGCTGGCGGCCAGGCGCCGGCCGCCGTCGATCACCGGCCGCGGCCAGGGCAGGGGGAACAGCCGGTAGGGGCGGTCGTCGGCGGTGCGCAGCGCGGCCAGTTCGGCCGCCATGGCCTGGAGCGGGGCGTGGTGGCTGTCGGCCGGATCGTCGCAGGCCTGGAACACGATGGCATCGGGTGCGGCGAAGCGGGCGAGGGTGTCGACGTGCGCATCGGTGTCGTCACCCTCCAGGTAGCCGTGGTCGAGCCACAGCACCCGGTCCTGGTGCAGCCAGTCCGCCAGTTGCCTGCCCAGCTGTTCGCGTTCCGCGTCCGGGTGGCGCTGGTGCAGGCACTGCCAGGTGGTCAGCAACGTGCCTGCGCCATCGGTCTCGATCGCTCCCCCTTCCAATGAAAAATCAATATGTTGCCGTGAACTGTTGCAGAAAATTCCCATGCCGTGCAGGCGCTCGACCAGCCGGTCGTCGCGGCTCGCCTCGAACTTGCCGCCCCAGCCGGTGAACCGGAAGTCCAGCAGGCGGAAGCTGTCGCCCTCGCGCAGGGTGATCGGGCCGGTGTCGCGCAGCCAGGTGTCGTCGTAGGGCACCTCGACGAAGCGCACCCGCGCCATGTCGACGCGGTTGGACGACAGCCGCGCCTGGGCGTAGCTCTCCACGTCCTCGTCGGCGACGCAGACGATCACGGGCTGGAAGCGGGTGATCGCGGCGACCAGGGCGATGTAGGTGTCTTCGACCTCGCCCAGGCGCTCGGCCCAGTCGGTGCCGGCGTGGGGCCAGGCGATCAGGATCGCGGACTGCGGCTCCCACTCGGCGGGGAAGCGCGGGGCGGACGTGTCGGGCATCGGGCGGGCAGGCGGAAACGGGGCCGCGCATTATGCGCGACCCTGTTGCCCGAAGTGGAATGGCGCGTCAGCGGATCGCCGGCTTCGGGCCGATCTCCGAGGGGTCGGCCTGGTTGAGCACGGCGTCGATCACTCGGTCGCGCTCGAAGTACACGGTGAACTGCGGGTACACCCAACGGTTGATGGTGGGCCACTGGCGCTTCTGGCCACCGCGCGGCTCCAGGCGCTGGGTCGGCGCGCCGAAGCGGGCCTGGACCTGGGCGGCGGTGAGCCCGCGTTCGGGCAGGGTCACGTGGGCCTTGGCCTGGGCGCGTTCGACCAGCAGGGTATCGGCGGACGCGGCGCCGGCGGCGCACAGCAGTACGGACAGGGCAAGGCTGGGGAACAACAGGCGCATGGTCTGGGCTCCGTCGATGGCCTGGGGCGTGGGCGGCCCCGTGTTTTAGCAGATTCAGGCGCTGGCCGCTGTGCCGGGGTGCCGGAAGCCGGCGTCGGCATGTCCTCCGGGGGCGGCGGCGCCTGGTCGCGCCGGAAGCGGGGCCTTCGGCGCCGGGCCGATCCGGATGGGCATCCGGGGGACCTGCGGCGCGACGCGGTACGTGTCCGCGGCAAAAACAAAAGGGGCCGCATCGCTGCGGCCCCTCCGGATACTGCCCGATGCCCGTCCGGCGCGGACCGGAGGGCGCTGCGCTCAGCGCTGGCGCGCCTTGAAACGCGGGTTGGACTTGCAGATCACGAAGACCTTGCCACGGCGACGGACGACCTTGCAGTCGCGGTGGCGGGCCTTCGCCGACTTCAGGGAGGACAGGACCTTCATGACGGAAACCTCTGGGAAACCGGTTGGATGCGGCGGGAAAAATGAAGCCGCGCATTATACCGGGCGCAGGGCGTCGCCTTCAAGCGGACCTTCGGCCCCGCCCGCCGCCTCGCCCGGGATGGGGTGTTGAAGGATAATCGCGGCCCCCCGGCGCCGGCAGAGATCCCCATGGCAGACCCCGTTCCCGTGCTGACCATCGACGGCCCGTCGGGCTCGGGCAAGGGGACGGTGAGCCGCCTGGCGGCCGCACGGCTGGGCTGGCACTACCTCGATTCGGGCGCGCTGTACCGCGCGGTCGGCGCGGCGGCGGCCAGGGCCGGCCTCGATCTGGCCGATGTCGAAGCCCTGGCCCGGCTCACCCGGGACACCCGGATCGAGTTCCGCGAGGATCCCGACGGCGAGTTGCGGGTGCTGGTGGACGGCGAGGACGCCACCGACGCACTGCGCACCGAGGAGGCCGGGGCGGCGGCCTCGACGATCGCCGCGATCCCGGAAGTCCGGGAAGCCCTGAAGGACCGCCAGCGCGGTTTCCGGCGCCCGCCGGGGCTGGTGGCCGACGGGCGCGACATGGGCACGGTGATCTTCCCGGACGCCCCGTTCAAGGTCTTCCTGACCGCCAGCGCCGGCGAGCGCGCCGAAAGGCGCTATAAACAGTTGAAGGGCAAGGGGGTTTCGGTCACAATGGACGGTCTGCTGCGCGAGATCCTCGCGCGCGACGCCCGCGACGCCGATCGCGCGGTGGCGCCGTTGCGGCCGGCCCCGGGGGCCGTCCACATCGATACCACCGGCCTCGGCATCGACGAGGTGGTCGAGCGCGTCCTGGCCGTCGTGGCGTCCTGACCGCAGGCGCGAGCGCCCGCGGCCGCACCGGCCCGCCGCCCTGGCGCGCCGGCGGGCGCCGGCCGGGATCCGGGGTCGGACAAGGCAGACAACGGCCCCGCGCGGGAGTTCCCGCGCGGATTTCAATCCACCACAACACTCACGGCCATACGCAATCCCGCGCAGGTCGACAAACGGGTGGACCGCGGCGCCCGCGCCATGGACACGCGGTCTGTGTCATCAACCGAGTAAACCAAATGACCGAATCATTCGCAGAACTGTTCGAGGCCAGCCAAGCCAACCTGGCGAAGCTCAAGCCCGGCGCCATCGTCAACGGAACCGTAGTGGACGTGCGGACCGACGTGGTGATCATCAACGCCGGCCTGAAGTCGGAAGGCATCGTGCCGATCGAGCAGTTCCGTAACGAGGCAGGAGAGATCGACGTCGCCGTCGGCGACACCGTCAAGGTGGCGCTGGACTCGATCAAGAACGGCTTCGGTGAGACCGTGCTGTCGCGCGAGAAGGCCAAGCGCGCCATGGTGTGGGACGAGCTGGAAGAGGCCCTGGAGAAGAACGAGACCGTGGTCGGCCGCATCAGCGGCAAGGTCAAGGGCGGCTTCACCGTCGACATCAAGGACGTCCGCGCGTTCCTGCCGGGCTCGCTGGTCGACGTGCGCCCGGTCCGCGACCCGGTGTACCTCGAGGGCAAGGAACTCGAGTTCAAGCTCATCAAGCTCGACCGCAAGCGCAACAACGTGGTCGTCTCGCGCCGTGCCGTCGTCGAGAGCGAGCACTCCGAGGAGCG
>Ga0123333_10002707_pt1 | contig 17765 bp, 18 predicted proteins | sample BioC12SIPDNA_3_FD_89957 | JGI IMG/M metagenome (GOLD analysis project Ga0123333, IMG submission 89957) | Anaerobic biogas reactor microbial communites from Washington, USA - Biogas_R2_B C12 SIP DNA | ecosystem: Engineered > Bioreactor > Anaerobic > Unclassified | place: Washington, USA... | reverse complement strand
GCCCATGACCTTGTACTCGCCGTTGTTCACCCGGAAGCCGAGGAAGGCGGTGAAGGCTGAATAGAGCAAGCCGATCGAATGGGGGAAGCGCTGCTCCCAGAACAGGTCGATCTTATTCTCGCTGGCGCCGTTCCAGTTCGCTGTGGCGTGTCCCATGGTGGTAGTCGTCCACTCCCCGACGCCGTCGATCGTCAGCACGGCGGCCTCGTCGAAGGGCGAGGCGAAGAATGCGCTGGCGGCGTGCGACATGTGGTGGTCGCAGAACAGGATCTGATCGGGCCTGACGCCCAGGTGACGCTGCAGCAGGCTCTTGATCCAGAATTTCTCGCTCACATAGGCGGTGACGGCCTCGCGCCAGAAATCCCACGACTGAGGGAAGGTCCCCAGCGCGGTCATCAGGATGCGGCCCACCTTGACCATCGGCTTCTCGTAGAACACCACGTAATCCAGGTCGGGGCCTTGAATGCCGCCGCGCTCCAGGCAGAAATCGATCGCCTGGGCTGGGAAGCCGCTGTCGTGTTTCTTGCGCGTCAGGCGCTCCTCCATCGAGGCAGCGACGATGTCCCCATCGCGCAGCAGGACTGCCGCCGAATCATGGTAGAAGCAGGAGACTCCAAGGATATCCATCGTGGCTAGAACTGCCTCCGGGCGTCATCGAGCGTGCTGCCCACCGGCGCGCGGTCGGCCCAGCCCGATCGGGGCGTGCGAATGTGCAATGGATCGGTGAACAGGCGGGTGACCACGGCAAACGGGACGAAAATGGTGAAGTAGAACAGCACGGCGATGGTCCGGCCTACCAGATTGTTGAACACCTCACCGATGATCTGCCAGCGGTGCCAGGCGATGCGTACAAGATCGCGCACAGGTTTTTCCTCGTGTGACTGATGGTGCCAATGTGCCCCGCTGATTATACTGAGCGGAGATTGCCTGTCAATAGCCGCCCTGGCGGCTGCGGATTTATCCACAGAAAACTCTTGTCAAATGCGGCGGGCTATGCTATCATAACCGGCACGTGAGCACCTGTGCCTGTAGCTCAGCGGATTAGAGCGCTTGTCTACGGAACAAGAGGTCGTGGGTTCGAATCCCCCCAGGCACGCCACACAAGAACCAGCCGCCGGGCTGGTTTTTTGTTTGGGGCGTATGGTCGGCCGGCAATGCGTGAGCTATCGGTTACAATTAACTGGGACGGCGGCCATGCGGCAAAGGAGATTCAACATGCCCGACAAGCGTGAGGACAAGAAGAAGAAACAGGGCGAGACTATCGGCCTCGGCGTCGCGCTGGGCCTCTGTTTCGGCGTGGCCATTTCCGTGGCCCTGGACAACTGGGCGTTCGTCGGCGCCGGTCTCGCGTTCGGTATCGCGATAAGCGCCGCCCTATCGGAACGCAAGTAAACGCACCCCTCTACGCGCCCATCACGCCACATACCGGCGCGTCCCAGTCCAGCGCGGTGTGCTCGGCCAGCATCGCGTCGATCCGCGCGGCGATGTCCTCCGGGTAGGGGGCGGTGCGCCGCACGGTGAGATCGGCGAACGAGTTGACGCACTCGAACAGCGAGGCCAGCGTCCCGCGCGTTTCGTTGACCATGAACATCATGTAATGAATGCGCTTGGCCGTGTGCGCCAGTAACCGGACGTGAATCGCGACGGTGTCGCCGATGTGGACCTCGCTCAGATAGTGGATGTGGTGCTCCAGGTCGAACCCGCCCGTACCGTGCTGGCGGTGATATTCCGGCGTCAGGCCGAACCCGGCGGCGAGCGGGTAGCCCGCGTCGTCGTAGACGGTCAGGTACCAGCGGATGTTCATGTGCCCGTTTTCGTCCTCGAATTCGGGCGGGATGGTCACACGGTAGAGCAGGGGCAGCGCTCTCACTTTTTCCAGCGGAATGGCGGGCGGTTTCACAGGACACCTCACATCGTGCATCAGGTCAGGATCGTCTGCCGGCAGGCGATCTGCGTGCACCTGCCGGCGGATGGCTGCCAGCTCGTTATTCCGTTTCGGTAGTAGGCTCGGCTGTCGGGCCCTCGACGACCACCGCCTCGACGGGCTGGACCGCTTCCGGTGGCAAAATCATGAACCCTTCCACCAGCGCCCGGCGCGCCTCGTCGTACGCCGGCGTGAGTTCTGAGTCCTCGATGAAGTTGATGTCCGGTGGATCGGCTTGCAGGTCGGCCACGGCCAGAGTCCCCCCAGCGCCGTTGAGCAGCACGGCCAAACCGCTGTGCGTATCGCCCGCGGTGTCGGTGAAGGTATAGGCGACCTGGTAGCCGCTCCCCGAGTCGTGATCGACGGGCGCGCTGGCGAGGATGGTCACGCCGGACCGGGTTTCCGATTCCTCGGCGACCCAGGCTTCAGCCGCCGCTGCATCGTCCAGCCGGAGATCCGGCTCGGCGGACAGGCGCACGCGGGCCTCGCCCCCATCGGCCGGCACAGTGAACGTGACCGGGCGGCCCGGCCCACCAGCGACCTGCTGCCAGCCCGCCGGGTGTTTCAAGATCGTGCCGAGCACCTGGTCGTGGTACGCGGGCCACTCCCGCGGGAGCGCCTGGAGGCTCGGGAAGCCGGCAAAGGTGGCGCTGACCAGCGCAGCCAGTTTTTCGAGCAGGGGAGGGTTGTTGGCCGGGACGACCAGGCGCGTGACGTAGAGCGTCGTGCCTTCCAGGCGCGTGATGTCCCGCCCCAGGTACTCATTGCCGCCGGAGCGCAAGTTGAAGTTCACGATCACGGCGCGGTCGGTGATCTCGCGCCCGGTGAGCTCCCAACTGTCGTAATCCTGCCAGGCGCTGGTGAAATACTGGTTGGTCAGGTACGTGCTGCTCAGGTCGTCCAGCGACTCGTACGCCACGCCCGGCTGGATGTAGTTGTGGATGACCGCCAGCCGGCTGCTGCTCTGGATGACGACGCGCGCGGTCGATGTGTCCGTCAGGGTCGCCAGCTCGTCCACAAACCAGTCGCTTCCCGCCGGTTTGAACGTCTGGAACGCGCCGCTGCTGTGGATGTACGGCAGTTCGCCTTCGAGCTGGGGGTTGGCTTCGGGCGTCGGCAGCACGATCTGGGTGGGCGACGGCAGGGTTCCGTAGGGCGTCAGGGTGGGGAAGTCGTCGTCGCTGGTGCTCTGAAATGTGCCGGGGCTGATCAGGCTGATCACGAACGTGAAAATGATGATCACGCCGATCAGGGCGCCGAGGAATGTCATACGTCGCCTGTTGCGCTTGCGAGATACAGACATGACGAATACTCCAGATTGAAAGTGGTTAAACCGGCCCGCACCTTGTTACCATCGGTATAATGATCACGAAGATGCGTGCACAAATGTCGATCGCAGGTGTGGGACCGGCGCACCGGAGAGATTATCCGGTTTCGGGCTCCGGCACAATCCGTAACTATACCGCGAAATGGGCGTGAAGGAGAAGATATGTTACCCGATCGCGAGTCGCTGCCTCAGGCGGGCCAGCCCGCTGGCGGCGAGCCACCCTCCGGTATCGAGCCGATTGCCGCGGAGAATGCCGCGCGGATTCTCGCGCAGGCACTCGAGCCGTATCTGGCGGATGGCTGGCACATCCTGGATCGCGGCGCGTATTCCGCCCGGCTGACGCGCGGCATGCGCAATCTGGATGTGCGCGTCGATCTGCTGGGGCAGATCGAGACCGAGGAATCGGGGCTCACACCGCTGCAGGACAGCGGGCGGCTGACAGCGTGGGTGCTGCTACTCGCGCTGCTGCTGGTGGTCCTGGCGCTGTCGGCGGCCCTTGGGATACTCTAGCGGCGAGACCTGCTCGTCAACTTTTCATACAACTTTCATGAACCCGGCGTTGGAAGCCTGTCTTCCTCAGCTATACTGTACATATCACTGGTGAGTTGCCCGGAGAGGTACAGGTTGCTCAACGCCCTATGGCTGATGAAGCGGGAAATTTGGCAGAACGAAACCAACTTTTGACCACGGAGATACAGCGACGCATCGACCAACTGGCCGCGATCAACCGGGTCGCCTCGGTCGTGAGCCAGTCGCTCGACCTGGAAACGACGCTGCAGACCGCGCTGGATGCCGTGCTGGAGGTAATCCCGGTCGAAGCGGCCGGCATCAGCCTGGTGGATGAAGCGGCCGGTGAGCTGGTCCTGCAGGCCCAGCAAGGCTGGAAGGGCGATTTCGTCTCGGAGCCGATGCGGGTTCCGCTGGGCACAGGCTTCTCGGGCCAGGCGGTTGCCCGCGACGAGGTGATCATCACCGGCGACGTCTCGGACGATCCCCGGCTGGCTGTCCCGGCGTTCGCCGAGGAAGGCGTTCAGGCGATGGCGCTGGTGCCGATGCACGCCCGCGGGCGCGTGGTCGGCATTCTGAGCGTTATGAGTCACCATCCCTACGAATTCGACGAGGACGATGTCGCCATCCTGCGCAGCATTGCCGATCAGGTGGGTGTGGCGCTCGACAACGCGCGCCTGTACGAGGACGCCAAAGCGCAGTCCAGCCGGCTGCGGGCCGTCCTGGATTCATCCGGGGACGCCATCATCGCCACCGACAGCCGCGGCGACATCAGCCTGGTGAATACGGCGGCGGAAGCGCTGTTCGACCTGCAAAACGGCGAGATCATCGGCCTGCCACTGCGCCATGCCCCGCTGCATCCCCGTCTGCGCGAGGGACTCCATAACGCGCTGGTCAGCGGACAGGCCAATACCGTCTATGAGGTGACGCTTGAAGACGGGCGGTTCCTGTCGGTTATCGTGTCCCCCGTCTTTTTGCTGCCAGCGTCGCGCGCCGAGGGTGAACAGAAAGGCTGGGTGATCGTCATCCGCGACGTGACGCACCTACACGAATCCGAGCAGACGCGGATCGACTTCATTCACGCGGCGGCGCACGATCTGCGCAATCCGCTCGGTGTCACGCTGGGCGCGCTGGCGATGCTGCAACGCGATCTGGGCGACGTGAACGACCTGCAGCGCGAAGTGATCGAGATCGGCATCCAGGGCGCCAACCGGATGCAGGAGCTGATCGACAACGTGTTGAACCTGGCGCACATCGAGAGTGGGGTCGGCCTGCGCTACAAAGCGATCGATGTCCGCGAGCTGTTGGAGCGCGGGATTGTCGATATCCAGCCTGCGTTGCAGCAGCGCGAACAGACGCTGATCGTCGACGTGCCCGACGATCTGCCGCCGCTGGTGGGGGACATGCACTGGCTGTATCGCGCGCTGTTGAACCTGCTCGCCAACGCCAACAAGTACACACCCGCTGGCGGCGAGATCACCCTGGGCGCCTATGTGGAGAGCGATGACCTGATCATCGAGGTCAAGGACAATGGGCCCGGCATTTCCCCCGAATTCCAAACACACATCTTCGAGCGGTTCTACCGCGCGCCGGCCAGCGATCAGCGCGCGCGCGGGTCTGGTTTAGGGCTGGCGATTGTCAAATCGGTGGTGGAACAGCACGGTGGCCGGGTATTCGTCCAGAGCCAGGTGGACAGGGGTAGCACGTTCGGCATGGTGTTTTCGCTGTCAGATATGGCGCGCCGCAGCGCAGAGGCGTCCTCCGAGGGGGACTCCGCTTGACCGGTTCGCTCGACCAGCCCGGCTCTAGAAACCGCTCGTTCCGGGCGGTTTTTTGATCGCGTGCTCAGGCGGTATCGGGCGGCGCGGCTGGGGGCTCGGCGAGGAACTCGTTGACGTGATTGACGAGCTGCTCAGGCGTGATCGGTTTCATCAGGTAGCTGTCGATCCCGGCCTGGGTTCCCAGGGGCATGAAGAAGCTCCGCGCGTAGGCTGTCAAGACCACGATGGGCGTGTGCGGGCGGTTTTCGCTGGCCTCGATCGTGCGGATGGTCGAGGCGACTTCGAAGCCGGTCATGTCGGGCATCGCGATGTCCAGCACGATCAGGCTGGGGTTGCTCGACCGGAACAGGTCGATCCCGGACGGCCCGGCGCCCGCCGTGACCACGGCATAGCCGGCGCGCTCCAACGCTCGCACCACCAATGCGCGAATCAGATCGTCGTCGTCAATCACCAGGATCGTTTTGGGCATGGGTCCATACCTGACTGCACTATGCCAACAGCGTAACAAATGTTGCCGGGCCGCACAAGATGCCGGGCTTGCCTGAGCCACCCCCCAGCGGCCATCAGGCAGGGTGAATGCTCCGGCGCAGGCGCTCGGTCAGGGCGACGAAATCCGGACGGTGCAGCAGATCCAGGCTGCGCGGGCGCGGCAGCGGAACCGGCAGATCGCAGATGATCCGGCCCGGGCGCGGGCTCATCACCAGGACGCGATCGGCCAGCAGCACCGCTTCCGGGATACTGTGCGTGACCATCAGAACCGTCTTGCGATGGCGCGCCCAGATGCGCAGCAGCTCGCCGCTCATTTGCTCGCGGGTCAGCGCGTCGAGCTGGCCGAACGGCTCGTCCAGCAGCAGGACTTCCGGGTCGTGAATCAGCGCGCGCCCGATTGCTACCCGCTGGGCCATGCCGCCGGACAGCGCCGCCGGGTACACATCGGCGAAGCCTGTCAGGCCGGTGAGCTCCAGCATGGCGGCGGTGCGCTGCTCCTGTTCGCTGGAGGGCATGCGCGCCAGTTCCAGCGGCAGCGACAGGTTGCTGTAGACGGTCCGCCAGGGCATCAGGTTGGCCTTCTGGAACACGATTCCGATCCGCCGCTGGGGCCGCGTGATCGCCAGCCCTTCCAGCCGGACGTGCCCGGCAGTCGGGCTCAGCAGCCCGGCCAGGATGCGCAGCAGCGTGCTCTTGCCGCAGCCGCTCGGGCCAACGAGGCACACGAACGACTCGCGCGAGAGACTCAGGCTGATGGTATCCAGTGCCTGCAGGTTCCCGCCCGGCCCGTCATAGGTGTGGCTGATGCCCTCAGCCGCCAGGATGGTGTCGTTTGGCACGGGCTACTCCGGCAAAAATTCCGTAGTGTAACAGGCGGCCAGATCGTCCAGCGGCTCGTTCATCAGACCGGCGGCGATCAGAATCGCCTGCGTGTCTTCCCAGGCGGCGGGATTGGTGCGGCCCAGATCGTCCGAGCGCCACAACTCGATCGAGTTCAGCAGCACCTGTCGCTGGATATCGTACTGGTCTTCCGGAAGGTCGGTCACGTAGTTCTGCACGCTGATGTCGAACGCGGCGTCTGGATCAGCGATCACGTCTTGGATGCCGCGCCGGAGCGCGCGCGCCATGCCGCGCACCAGGTCCGGGTTGTCGCGAATAGTCTGCTCGTTGGTCACCAGTCCGTTCGAGACCAGGGTGGCGTAATCCGACACGCGGATGAGATTGACCGGCGTGCACTGCCGTTCGATGGTGAGCGGCTCGTTGGCGACGTATATGACCGCGGCCTCGACCTGTTCCTCGCAGATGTTCTCGGCGGCGGCGAAGCCAATCGAGCGCAGCTCGCCCAGGTCGCTCTCCTGCAGATCGGCGGCGGCCAGCAGGGCGCGCAGCCCGATATAGTTGGCGCCATAGGTGCCGGGCACGCCCACGACGCGCCCGGCCAGGTCTGCCGGCTCGGTGATGTCGAGCTCGGCCGCCGAGACGATGCCGACCGGGAAGCGGTGATACCACTCGAACGCGTACACGATCGGGCGCTGGCGGGCCCGCGCCAGCAGCACCTGCTCGCCGCTGATGATCCCAAACTGGAGATCGTTGTTGGCGATGCGCTCCACACCGTCGGCTTCGTTCAGGCTCTGCTCGAAGGTGATGTCGATGGCCTCATCCGCGAAATAGCCGCGTTCGGCGGCCACATACGCCGGGGCGAACTGCACGCTGGGCACGAAGCTCAGAAACAGGGTGACAGGCGTCATGTCGTCTTCGTCGTCGGCGGTGCCGGTGAGCAAAAAGGCGGCTGCCAGCACAATGGCGATCAGCAGCACAATCACCGAGACGGTGATCAGCCGGGTACGAGCTCTCGCTCTCTGAGTCTGCACGGGACCTCCCATCGAGAACGAAAGAACAACGCGCGCGCTAGCGTTGCCAGTCGAGCAGGATGTATTCCAGCAGCGACGCCAAGCCATACAGCGTCAGCGCCATGGTCGACAGCGTGTAAACGGCGGCGATCACCAGCGCTGTGTCATACGTGCCGCGCCCAAAGTTGATCAGGTAGCCCAGGCCCTCGCTGGCGCTCACGAATTCGCCGACCACCGCGCCAATCACGGACAGCGTGGCGCTGACCTTCAGCCCGCCGAGCAGGATAGGCAGGGCGGCGGGCAGCTCCAGGTGCCAGAACGTCTGGAGCGGGGTGGCTTCGAGCGAGTGCATCAGGTCGTGCAGCTCCGGCGCGATGTTGCGCATCCCGACGATCGTGTTGACCAGGGCGGGGAAGAAGACGATCAGGGCGCAGATGATCACCTTGCTGGCGATGCCGGAGCCGAACCAGATGATCAGCAGCGGGGCGATGGCCACGATCGGGATGGCCTGCAGCGCCACCAGGTAGGGCGTCAGCGTGTAGGCGGCGATCCGGTTCTTGGCGATCAAGTACCCCAGCCAGAACGCTGCCGCTAGACCGATCAACAAGCCGCTGAGCACTTCGCGCAGCGTGACCGCGCCGTGCCGCAGCATCGATCCGTCTGAGGCCAGCGCCCACCACCGCTCCGCGACGTCGGTGGGGGCGGGCAGGATGAAGCTCGCGTAGACACCGGAGCGGGCGAGTATTTCCCACAGGACAAGGATGATTACGCCTACCGCCGGGGCGAGCAGGAGCTGCCACCACGCCATCCGTAGCCAGGGAATGCCCGGCGCAGGGCGTGTCTGGCCCGCTGGCTCGCCGATACGATCAGCGATGCGCGGCTCGGTGCGGCGGTGAGAGAATACTTTGCCGTCCATACGGATCACGCTTCTTCGTCGGGCGCTTCACCGGGCGGAAGCTCGTCGAACCCGTTCTCGATGTCGGCTTCCAGCAGGGCCTTGGCTTCTTCGTAATACGCTTCAGGCACGGCGACATCTACCGTGCCCAGCAGGCCGACCGATACCCGGATCACCGAGCCGCCCGCCTCGCGGAACAGATAGACCGGGATACCCGCGCTGCGCAGCAATCCCGCCGGGATCTCGGCGTTGGCTATGTCGCTGGCGCGGACGACCACGTACCAGATCGCGTTATCCGGCCCGCGCCGCTTGATCGCGTTGGGGTTCGAGGCCATGAGCGATGGTGCCTTTCTGCTTCGCACTACATCATGTGCGTGGCACTTGCTGATGCCGATCATACCGGGACAACGGGCGGAGAGCAATGGTCATACTTGCCGAAAACCAGCGCGCTTTCGCGGAATGCGTTCGGGTTGCCAAAGCGCGCTGGGTGGGTTGTGTCATGCGACAGGCGTTCAGGCTTCGCTGATCTCCACGGTGTGAAGTGTGTCGCCGGCGTTCGGATCGCGCATGGGATCGCGCTCGCGGATCTTGAGCAGCACGGCCAGGCTGGCCTGATCCCGCACTTTGCCGAAAACAGCGTGCTTGCCGTCGAGATGGGGGGTAGGGACATGCGTGATGAAGAACTGGCTGCCGTTGGTGTTGGCGCCCGCGTTCGCCATGCTCAAGATGCCCGGGCTGTCGTGCTTGAGCGCCAGCGCGCCAGGCTCGTCAGCGAACTGGTAGCCGGGGCCGCCGCGTCCGCTGCCGGTCGGATCGCCGCCCTGGGCCATGAACTGTTTGATGACGCGGTGGAATGTCGTGTTGTCGTAGAATCCGTCCCGGGCCAGGGTCACGAAGTTGTTGACCGTCTTGGGGGCCTGGGAAGCGAACAAGTCGACCACGATATCGCCGTGATCGGTCTTGAAGGTCGCCGTATAGGTTTTGCCAGGATCGATCTGCATGGCGGGCGGTGCGCTGTATTCTTTAGCCATTAACGTGTCCTTTCGGTGTGTGATTGCGCTAGGCAGAGTCTATCACCTCTGCGGGCAGGGTGGCGAACCGGTGGATGAACGCGCCCATGAACTGCATCGAGCGGAAGTAGTCCTCGACGTAGATGTTCTCGTTGGGCGAGTGCGCGCGGGCGTTGGGGTGCCATGTCGCCCCGGCGAAAATGACCGGGATGCCCAGGCGCGTGCTCAGCGAGTGCATGGGGCCGCTGCCCGCGAACCAGGGGAACATCACCGGCGTTTTCTGCCAGGCATCCTGGCTAGCGGCCACGGCGGCGCGCTCGACCAGGCTGCCCAGCGGTGACTTGGCGGGCGCCTCGCCGCCCAGCATCGTGATGCTGATGTCGGTGAAACCGCGCCGGTCGAGGTGCTGGCGCAGCAGATCCTGGGCCAGCTCCGGCGTCAGGTCCGGCACCAGCCGGAAATCGAGCTTGACCATCGCCTCGGCGGGCAGCACGGTCTTGGAGCCTGCTCCGGTGTAGCCGGAGTGAATCCCGCTGATGGTGAGCGTCGGCTCGCTGATGTAGCGCCGGCGGGCGTGGAAATCGTCCGCGCCGGTCAGCCAGCTATCGATGCCCCAGCGCTCGCGCATGGCCTCGAACTCCATCGGCAGCGCGTCGATGGCGGCCCATTCGGCATCGGTCAGCGGGGCGACGTGATCCAGGTAGCCATCGACCGTGATCGTCTCGTCCTGGTCTTTGAGCGTACTCAGCGCCCAGACGAGCCGCCACGCCGGGTTGACGACGAACGGCGCGAAGGACGAGTGCAGGTCGTGGCTGGGACCCTGGCAGCGCAGCTCGAAGTAGGCGATGCCCTTGCAGCCCAGGCCGAAATTCGGGCGTCCCGCTTCGTCGTAGCCGGCGCCCTCCCACAGCAGGCCATCGGCGTCGAGCATGTCCGCGTGGCGCGCCGACCAGTCGTGCAGGTTGAGGCTGCTGATCTCCTCTTCGCCCTCGACCACCCACTTGATCCGGACGGGCAGCTCGCCCTGCGTCTTGAGCCACGCCTCGACGGCCTGAATCCGCGAGAGCAGCTCGCCCTTGTCGTCGGAGGTGCCGCGCCCGAAGATCTTGCCATCTTTGATCACCATCTCGAACGGCGGAGTCTCCCACAGGTCGAGCGGGTCTTCGGGCTGGACGTCGTAGTGGTTGTAGATCATCAGGGTGCGTTCGGCATCCGCCGGGCCGATCTCGGCGTAGACGACCGGCGGGCCGCCGTTGGTAGCCGATAGCGTAACGTCGGCGCCCAGCTCGCGGAAGCGCTGCGCGACCAGCTCGGCCATTTCCAGCACGCCGCGCCCGTCGGCGGCCACGCTGGGCTGGCCGATGAACGCGGCGAATTCGGCCAGGAAGCGATCGCGGTTCTCGTCCAGATACGTGTCAAAGATTGACGGTTGGTACGCCATAACGCGGGTTTCGCTCCTGGGTGCTATTCGGATTCCACAAAACGCACTTCGAACATCTTGGGCCACTGCTTGCCCGTGATCAAGAAGGTGTCGGTGTCGGGATTGTACGCGATGCCGTTGAGCACCTGCTGCTCGCTCAGCGCTGCGCGCTCCTCGTCGCTGAGCAAATGCTCAGTGGTATCGATCACCCCGACGACCACACCGTTCGTCTTGTCGATCTGCAGGATGTAATCGGTCATCCACACGTTGGCGTAGACGTAATCGCCGACGCATTCCAGCTCGTTGATGTTTTGCACCGGGCGGCCTTGCAGCGTCACCAGCCCGCTGAACACCAACTCGAACGTCTCGGGGTCGCGCAGCTCCAGGAAAGGCGTCCCGTTGCTCATGTAGAGGAACTCGCCGTCCGAGCACAGGCCCCAGCCCTCGCCCTCGTACTCGAAGGTGTCGATCTGCTCGAACGTCTCCAGGTCGTAGACAAACGCGACGCCCGCCTGCCAGGTGAGCTGGACAAGCGTGTCGTCGACGCGCTCCAGCCCTTCCGCGAAGTACTCCTCCGCGACGTCGATCGAGCGCAGTACTTCGCCCGTGGCCGGATCGACCTCGCGTAGGGTGGATTCGCCGTAGCGGCCCGTGCTCTCGTAGAGCGAACCGTCGTAGAGCAACACGCCCTGGGTGAAGGCCTCCGGGTCGTGCTCGATGACCGAGATCACTTCGGGCACGTACAGCTTGACCGGCGCCTCGAGGGGGTTATCGCTCTGCGCCCCGGCAGAGCCGAGCACCACGCCGAGCAGCACTGTAACAGCGATCAGCACGTACGAAAAACGTTTCATATAGCGGTAGTCTCCTAAAGGTGGTGGATGGAATCGCGGATCAGCCGATTTTATACCCGATCTGGCGCAGCAGGTTCTTCCGCCAGGCGATGCCTTCGTCATCTTCGACGCCCTGGCTGGCCGAGCCGTCGATGACGCCGAGAATGCCCCGGCCCAGGTCCGTCTCAGCGATGATGACTTCGGTCGGGTTGGCCGTCGCGCAGAAGATGCGCACCACTTCGGGCACCTGCTGCACGGTCTTGAGTACGTTGATCGGGTAAAACCCTTCGCCCAGGATCACGATGAACGAGTGCCCGGCAGATAGCGCCTGCGCGTTCTGGATGGCGAGCCGGATCAGCGCCTCGTCGGTGCCGGTCCAGCGAATCAAGCAGGCGCCCGACGCTTCGCAGAAGGCCAACCCGAACTTGATGCCGGGGACGGCATTGACCAGCGCTTCGTGCACGTCTTCGACCGTCTTGATGAAATGGCTCTGGCCGAGGATGAAATTCAGCGTTTCCGGTTTCTGGATGGCGACGACGCTCAGGTTCATAACGGACTCCTTTCTGCTGTGGCGGGTCTGCCGATTAGCATAGCCCATTCCAGCCCAGAACCAAAGAAAAAGAGCCCGCCGGTGGTCTGTTGAAAGACGGGCTCAAGGAGAATCAGGCGTGCGGCGCCGGAGGCGTCAGGCTGAGGGCGTGCCGGCGTCGTCGGTCTGTTTGGACTGGGCGGGCGCTTCTTCGGCGTCCTCCCAGCTCACGATGAGGATACACAGACCGGCCACCACCACGGTCGCCACGATGAGCGCGATCCAGTTTCCGGCGGTCAGGCCCACGTCGCGCGCCTCATAGACCAGCAGCGCGACGCAGCCCACCGAGAGCACGATCCAGGCTGTTACGCGCGGCCAGGTTTCGATCAGCTGGATGAGCCGGCCCAGACCCGGCTGTTGCTTCAAGCGTTCCACAGGTTGCCTCGTCTCGACAGACTAACTGAACGGTTAAATCGGTTTGAAGACGCGCTGTTCGCGCAGCTTCTTGGCGAAGATCTGCGTGCCGGCGGGCTGCGCTTCGCGGGCAGCTTCGCGCCAGGCGGGCACCTTGATCTCTTCCAGGCGCGTCTTTTCATAGCCAAGCTGCAAGAATGCCTGAACCGTCTCGGCGTTTTCGTCGTTGGGCAGGAAGACGTAACCCACTTCGCTCTGCAGCTCGCGCGAGGCGCGCTCCATCGCTTCGATGAGCGCCGCCGCCACCGGCGGGACCGGCGCGCGGGACGTCACTATGAATTCGTCCACGCGCGTGATCAGGTTCTCGACCAGGAAGCCGATCAGGCCGACGGGCGTGCTGTTGACCATCGCCAGCATGTACGATTTCTGCCCGAAGGCCATCAGCACCTCGTTCCTGGTGAGCATCCGGCCCGTGCGCTCGTAGAGCAGCCTGGCGATCAACTCCGCGTTTCTCGGCATGCCCCGCATGATGTCCAGCGACGAAATCGCCATCTTGCCGGCAGCGGCGGTCGAAGGCTTGACCTGCACCCGCTGCACCTGCGCCTGGACCGCCTCCTCTTCCGCCGCGCCCTGAATCCTGGACCACGCTGCGCGCACCTGGGCCCACGTGGCCTCGGGCGCGCCGTTGTTGTTGATGATCACGTCGGCGCGCGCCAGTTTTTCGGCTTGCGGGTTCTGCACGCGGATGCGCTTGAGCGCTTCTGCCGGGCTCAGGCCGCGCTTGGCCAGGCGCTGGGCCTGCTGCTCCTCGCTGGCGTCCACCACCCAGACGGCGTCCATCTGGCCGGCGAGCTGACCTTCGAACAACTTGATCGCCTCGACGACGATCACTTTGTGCCGCGCCCGGCGGATCAACACGTCGATGGCCTGCCCGATGATCGGGTGGGTGAGGGCTTCGAGCCGGGCCAGCGCTTCCGGATGGCTGAAGGCGACCGCGCCCAGTTTCGAGCGGTCGATGCGCTTGTCTCTGTCCAGAATCCACTGCCCAAAGGTGAGGATGACCGGTTTGTAGGCCGGGGCGCCGGGAGCCATGATTTGGTGGGCCAGGCCATCCGCGTCGATCGTGTAGGCGCCAAGATGCTCCAGCATCCGGCGCACCAGGCTCTTGCCGGTCGCGATGTTGCCCGTGAGGCCGATTACGGTTTTGCCTTCCCAGCGACCCACGGCAGTCCCTCCTGATTACGTGTGTTTGGTGCGCGTGCTACCGGCTCATTTTATCTAAGGCGTGGGTTCCGGTCAAACGCCGCATGGCGAGCGCCGCCACGCTACCCAGGCCGGAGCGCACTCACGAGGCAGGGACTTCGCTGCCGCGCTGCGCCTCGGCGACCGCGGCACCCGTCCTGTCCTGTGAATCCACCAGGCTGATCAGGGTATGACCAGCGCGCGGCGTGATGCCGTTATCGGTCGTCACGATGCTGAGCGCGCCGCCCGCGTCGATCAGGAACAGGGGCAGCGCCGTGTCGCCATGGCGCTGCTTGAACGCCGCGTAATCGAACTCCTTGGTGAGCTTGACCGACTTGAGGACGGCCCCCGCAGCAAAGCGGCGGGTGAGGTATTCGTGCGTGGCCTCGCTGTTGAAGAGGCATCGGCCATGCTGCTCGATGTTGATACCCTTGCGGCCCCGGTTGTCCGGGTGCATCGGGATCTGGAACACATTCGCGCGCCCGAAGAACTCGGCGAAGCGCAGCGTCGCCATGGCGTTCACCTCGTCGTTGCGCGTCATCGCCAGCAAGCGCCCGATCTGGCTCAGATCGGCTTCCTCTTCGACGAGGTGCTCGGAGAGAATGCTGGCGTAGACTGCCTCCAACCCTTCGAGCCGGGCCTGGCTCACATGCTTCCAGTTGGTGTCCACCAGCAGGACTGGCCGGCCCGCCCGGCGCAGCGTCTTGGCGATTTCACGCGCCCAGTCGTGCGCCCCGGCGATCAGAATCCCGTTGCGCTCGGGCTGCGACAGGCCCAGCCAGCGGGCCACCGGCGAGGCGGTCAGCCCGTACACGAGCACCGTGCCGACGACGACCAGGAATGTCAAAGGCACCAACATCTCGGCGCCGGGATGGCCGGCCTGCTCCAACCGGAGCGCGAACAGAGAGGCGACCGAGACAGCCACGATGCCCCGCGGCGACAGCCACGCGAGGAAGATGCGCTCGCGCGAGGTGAGCCGCGAGCGCGTGGTCGACAGCCAGACCGCCAGGGGCCGCGCGACGAAGATCAGCAGCGCCAGGAACAGCAGCGCCCGCACGCTCAGGTTGGAGAGCGAGTCCAGGTCCAGCCGCGCCGCCAGGATGATGAACAGGCCGGACAGCAACATGATGCCCAGCTCTTCTTTGAACTGCGAGATATGTTTGACCCGAATCGTTTTCTGGTTGGCGAGGATGATGCCCATCAGCGTCGTTGCCAGCAAGCCCGATTCGGCCTGGAGTTCGTTCGCAGCGGTGAAGGCGGCCACGATCAGCATGACGGTGAAGGGGTTCTGCAGATGCTCCGGCACCCAGTAGCGCTTGAACAACTGGATGATGGCGAACGCCGCTGCCAGCCCGAACGCGCCGCCCACGACAATCGTCCGGATGGCCCCTTCCACCATGGCGGCCACCGTGCCGTTGTCCGCCCGGTCGACCAGGACGACCTCGTAGATCAGCACGGCGAGGGTGGCGCCCACCGGATCGATCAGGATTCCTTCCCACTTGAGGATAGGGCCGACCTGTCCTTTAGGTCGGACGTGATTGAGCAGGGGCAGCACCACCGTCGGGCCGGAGACGACGAAGATCGCGCCGATCAGCAGCGACAGCTCCAGGTCCAGATCCACGACATAATACGCGCCGAGCGTGGCGACAACCCAGGTCACCAGCGCCCCGACCGTGATCAGCCGGACCACGACGTCACGCGTGTTGCCCAATTCGCTGATGCGCAGGGTCAGCCCACCCTCAAACAGGATGATGCCGACCGAGATCGAGACGATCGGAAACAGGGTCTCGCCCAGCAGGTGGTCCGGGTCGACCCAGCCGGTCACCGGCCCAGCGATGAATCCGCCCAACAACAGGAGCAGAATCGACGGAACCTGGAGCCGCCACGCCACCCACTGGGCGCCAATTCCCAGGACGACAATAACAGCCAGACTGGCCAGCGCGTCTTCGCCCACTAGCGTATCCTCAAGTCCTGCGAAACCGTCATTCGAGCAGGGCTTCCCACTCCGCCAGGGCGGACTCTAGCTCCGATTCCGTGGCTGCGTACGTTTCGCCCAGGTTGCGCACGCGATCGACGGCGCCGGCCGTGCTGGCGACGCCTAGCTCGCCGGACAAATCCACCAGGCGAATTTCGAGCGCGTGAATGTGTTCTTCGATCTGTGCCAGACGGCGGTTGCGCTCGCGCTCCGATAGGCGCGGCTTGCCGTTCTGGCGTCTGGGCGGGGGCGGCGGCGCCGAGGCGGCGACTTTTTCTTCGCGCTCGGCCTGGCGTTCGGCTTCGCGCGCCTGCACGTATTCCCGGTACGTGCCGTCGAACACCGTCATCCCGTCCGGCTGCACGTCCCAGATCTGCGTCGCCAGGGCGTCGATGAGATAGCGGTCGTGGCTGACGAGCAAGATCGTCCCGTTGAAACCGGCCAGGACGGCCTGCAGGATCTCCTGGCTGGGGATGTCCAGGTGATTGGTCGGCTCGTCGAGCAGCAGGAAGTTCGCGCCATCCAGCGCCAGCTTGGCCAGGGCCAGCCGCCCGCGCTCGCCCCCGCTGAGCGTGCTCACCGGGCGGAAGACGTCGTCGCCGGTGAACAGGAACGCCGCGAGATAGTTGCGCGCCTCGCTGAGCGGCAGGCTGCGCACCGTCATCAGCTCGTCGATCACGCTGTTGTCGGGGTTCAATCTCTCGTGCGCCTGCGCGAAATAACCCACCTGGACGGCCGCGCCCAGGCGCGAGCTTCCGCTGAGCGGGGGGATCTCGCGCAGCACCGTCTTGAGCAGCGTGGTCTTCCCGGCGCCGTTCGGCCCGATCATGGCCGCAATCTCGCCCCGGTAGAGCGTGATGTCCGGCACGCACGCCAGCGGCTTGTCGGGCTCGTAGCCCACCACCAGATCGTAGGTCATCAGCACCTTGTCGCCGCTGCGCAGATCGGCTTTCAGGTCCAGGTGAATGTTGTGCTCGTCGCGCACCCTGTCGATCAGCCCGTCGCGCTTGAGCCGCTCCAGCCTGCGGAGGCGACCTTTGGCCTGGGCCGTCTTGCGCCCGGGCATGTTGCGCCTGATGAACTCTTCCTCTTTGGCGATATGTTCCCGCTGCGCCTCATATTCCTTCTGCTGGAGCGCGCGGCGGTGCTGGCGCTGCTGGACGTAGTGGCTGTAGTTGCCCCGGTACACGTCGATCCGGCCCCATTCCATCTCCCAGATTGTGCCGATGACCGCGTCCATGAAGTACCTGTCGTGGCTCACTACCAGCAGCGCCCCGTCCCACGTCTTGAGGAAGCTCTCGAGCCATTCGACGGCGTTGATATCCAGGTGATTGGTCGGCTCGTCCAGCACCAGCAGGTCGGGCGATTCGAGCAGCAGCCGCGCCAGCAGCGCGCGGGTGCGCTGCCCGCCGGACAGATGCGGCAGCGGCATCCGGTAATCGTCGGCCCTGAAGCCCAGACCCTGCAGCACCTGGCGAATGCGCGTCTCGTAGGCGTACCCACCGTCGTGCTCGAACTGCTGCTGGAGCTGCCCGTAGCGTTCCATTAGCTCGTCGAGGGCGCTGCTTTCGG
>Ga0123333_10002701_pt1 | contig 17789 bp, 15 predicted proteins | sample BioC12SIPDNA_3_FD_89957 | JGI IMG/M metagenome (GOLD analysis project Ga0123333, IMG submission 89957) | Anaerobic biogas reactor microbial communites from Washington, USA - Biogas_R2_B C12 SIP DNA | ecosystem: Engineered > Bioreactor > Anaerobic > Unclassified | place: Washington, USA... | reverse complement strand
GCGGCTGGCCGTGGCGGCGGCCGGGGACGACGCCGAGCGGTTCGACCCTCTGGCCGTCGCCGGCGACGGCCCTCTGCTGGGCGGGCCGCGCCTCGGCGTGGAGGCGGGCGGGACGTTCCGGCTCGACCGGCAGGTGATCCTCGACGTGGCGCCGGCCGTCCACCTCGCGCCCGCCGGCGCCGCGGTGACCGGCGGGGCCACCCTGCGGCTCGTGAGGGCCTGGGGCGAGAACGAGCTGCAGGCGCGCCTCGCGGTCGCCGCCCTGCCCGGCGGCGGTGACCACGCCGCGGTGGGCGCCGCGCTCCTGCTGCCGCGCGGCCGGGCGCCGGACTGGCGCGTCGGCGCGTGGCTGGGCTACGGCGAGACCGGCCTCCTCCCGGGGGTCACGCTCGCGCTCGCCGAGGGCCTGCCGGGCGGCGGCCGGGCTGCGCTCACCGCCGCCTACGAGCCCTACCGTCGTGACGCCAGGCCGCTGCGCGGCACGGTGACGCTGGAGCTGCCCCTGGCGGGCCCGACGGCGCGGCTCGAGGTGGCCGCGGGCGCGCTGCACCCGCGGGCGCCGGACGCCGTCGCGGGACGCCTCAGCCTGGCGTGGCCGTTCGAGCGGTGACGAGGAGCCTCCTCAGCGAGGCGGCGCCAGCGGGACGAGCTCGCCGGTGGCGAGGTCGAGGCGGTACACCCCGCTGTCGGGCACGGCGCGCAGGTAGCGGCGGGTCTCGCCGCCCCTGACGAGCTGGAACTCGCGCAGGCCCGGGGCGATGCCCTGGGCGTGGCCGCCCGGCTGGAGGCGGCCGTCGACGTAGACGAGGACCTCGCGCTGCTCGTCCCAGAACACGACGAGCGGGGCAGCGGGCGTGAGCGTGACCTCGACGCGCGTGACCCGGTAGTTGCGGACGTTGGCGTGGACGGTCTCGGGGAGGAAGCCGTCGCGCTCGACGGTGACGGTGTGGATGCCGGGCAGGGCCGGCACGGTCGCGGGCGTGCGGCCGGCCGGCTCGCCGTCGATCGCGACGCGCCCGGCCGGGTAGCTCGTGACCTGCACGCTGCCGCCCGAGATCGCCGTGAGTATCACGTGCAGGAAGCTGGTGTCGCTGGGGCGCAGCTCGACCATGCGCACCTCGGGCAGGAAGCCCTCCTTGCGCAGCTCGACCTGGTAGCGGCCGGGCGCCAGCATCGCCACGTCGAGCTGGCCGGTGTGCCCGATCGCGACGCCGTCGACGAAGACCTGGGCGTCGCCGGGCTCGCTGGAGACGAACAGGCCGGCGTCGCCCTGGGGCAGCTCGAGCACGGCCGTCGTGAACTCGGCGACGACGGCGGCCAGGTCGGCGGCGGCGACGGCCGGCGCCGCCGGGTCGAACGGCGCGCTGATCAGGTCGGTGGCGCGCCCCACCTGGGAGTCGACGACGATGAGGTTCACGGCGTACTCGGTGCCGCCCGACTCGGCGACGCGCGCGACCTCGCCGCTGACGGCGTAGCGCGACGCGTCGACCTCGGCGATCAGCACGGCCAGCTCGGGGTCGAGGCTGCCGGCGATGCCCGGCGTGATGCGCTCGCCGCTCTTGACCTCGAGGCCCGTCGCGGCGCCGACGGCGGAGCGGAACGCGGCCATGAACGCCGCCAGCGCTGCCTGGTCGACGTCTCCGCGCGTGCCGAAGGTGGGCACCGAGACCTGGGCGTTGACGGTGGAGAGCAGGAGGGCCGCCACCACCAGCGCCGCGCGCGGCAGACGAGCGTGGCGTCTCCTCGTGGCCGGGCCCATCGCGGCCAGTATATCTACACCCCGGGCGCACCCCGGACCGGCCCAGACGGGGGGCTTGGTATCCTCTGGGCCGATGCGGTACCTCGTCCTGAGCGACGTCCACGCCAACCTGCCGGCGCTCGACGCGGTACTCCTCCACGCCCAGCAGCGCGGCTACGACGAGGTCATGTTCCTCGGCGACGCGGTCGGCTACTACCCGCACGCCGAGGAGGTCGTGCAGCGCCTCGCCGACCTCCAGCCGCGCGTGCGGATCATGGGCAACCACGACGCGATGCTCCTCGACATCGTCGACGGCGGGCGCGGCCGCGGCGACGCCAGCGTCGTCTTCGAGGTGCTCGAGAGGCATGCCGGCCAGCTCTCCGAGGCCAGCGTCGGCTTCCTGCGGACGTTCCGCCCGCACCACGTCGACCACACCTGGGAGGCCGCCCACGGGGCCCTGTCGCGGCAGTGGGAGTACCTGGCCACGCTGGCCAGCGCGCAGGCGAACGTCACGCTGATGAGCACGCGCCTGCTGTTCGTCGGGCACACCCACCACCCGCGGGTCTACGCGCAGGCCAAGCACGGCCAGCAGGAGCTGTGGCGCACGGTGACCTTCCGCGAGAACCGCGTCAGCTACCGCGTCCCTCCCCTGGCCCGCGTGATCGCGAACCCCGGGGCGGTCGGCCAGCCGCGCGACCAGGTGCCGCTGGCGGCCTACGCGCTGTTCGACGTCCCGACCATGACGATCGACTTCCACCGCGTCGAGTTCGACGTGATGGCGGTCCAGTCGGCCGTGAGGGCGGCGGGCTACCCGGAGGTGCTGGCGGCGCGCCTGGCGGTCGGGCGGTGAGCGAGGGCGCCGCCGGACTCACCGCGCGCGGCCGGGAGGACCTCCTCCGCGCGCTCCTCGCCGGCCTGGAGCGCGGCGAGGCGCAGCGCACGCTCCTCTTCTCGGGTCCCGAGGGCGTGGGCAGGCGCGGCGCCGCGCTGTGGCTCTGCGCCTACCTGAACTGCCTCGCCGCGCCCGCGGAGCGTCCCTGCGGCCGCTGCGCGGAGTGCGTCGCCGCCGCGGAGGTGCGGTCGCTCGACCTCAAGGTCGTAGAGCCGCAGGCCGAGTCGCGGACCGGCAGGGCGAAGCTGCGGCCCGAGCTGAAGATCGACCAGCTCGTGCCCCGCGACGCTCCGCAGGCCGACCCCGACCCGCTGGGCCCGTGGCTGGCGGCGCGGCCCCAGGGGCGCTACCGCGTCGGCGTGATCGCCGACGCTCACCTGATGAACGAGAACGCCGCGAACGCGTTCCTGAAGACGCTGGAGGAGCCGCCGCCGCGCGCGCTGGTCGTGCTGGTGGCGCCGGGCCCCGAGGCCCTGCTGCCCACCGTCGCCTCGCGCGCCGTGAACGTCCGCTTCGGCGCCGTGCCGGTCGCGGCGCCGGACCTGGAGGGCCATCCCGGCGCGCGGCTCGGCCAGCCCGGCCTCCTCGCGAAGGCCCGCGAGCACCGCGAGGCCACGGCGGAGGCGCGCGACGCGGCCGCGGCCTTCCTGGCGAGCGTGCGCGGCGACATGCTGGGCGCGCTCGAGGGCGCCGAGGCGCTGGCCAAGGCGGTGGCGGCCGCGCACGATTCCGGCGCGGAGCCGGGGCCCCAGGGGTGGCTGCGCGAGCTGCTGCGCGACCTGCCGCCGGACGGCTACGCGGCGGCGCTCGACCTGGTCGACGCGTACGAGGACGCGCTCGCCGCCTACGCCAACGCGGCGCTCGCCGCCGCGGTGCTGGCGCTGCGCCTCAGGGAGCTGCTGCTGGCCCTGCCCGACGGGCCGTCGGTGGCCCGTCTCGCCGGGTAGGCGCCCCCGCGCCGCCGGGCGTCGGCGGCGCCCGCCCACGGGCGGGGGCCTGGCCTTCCCGGGACCGGGGGCTCCTCAGCGCGGACGCGTGACCTCGGCGGCGGGGAACTCGTGGACGGCGCCCTCCTCGGTCTTCAGCTCCAGCGTGCCCACGAGCGGGTTCAGCTTCACGACGCGGCCGCAGGTGCCGCTGGCCTCGTGGCAGCCGCGGCTGCCCTTGCGCGGCATGCCCTTGAGGAGCTCGCGGTACATGTCGTGCTCGTACTGCAGGCAGCACATCAGACGGCCGCACGGCCCCGAGATCTTCTCGGGGTTGAGGGGGAGCTGCTGGTCGCGGGCCATGCGGATGCTCACGGAGCTGAAGCTCTGCAGCCACGTCGAGCTGCACGAGCCGTCGCCGCAGACGCCCAGCGTGCCGAGCATGCGGGCCTGGTCGCGCGGGCCGACGTTGACGAACTCGACGCGGGCGGGCGTGCGCGCGGTCAGCTCCTGCGCCAGCACCCGCAGGGGCGGCTGGCCCTCGCTGGAGTAGCTGACGACGAGCAGGACCTCGTCGATCGTGAACTCGAGGGCGACGACCTTGAGGTCGGCGCCGGCCTGCCTGGCGCGGGCCTTCAGCAGCCACTTCAGGCCCTCCGCCTTGGCCTTGAGCTCCTCGTAGCGCTCGATGTCGTCCGGCTGCGCCTCGCGCACGTAGTGCCCGTGGGCGCGCTCGACCTCGCGCACGTCGGTGCGCACCTTGCCGATCTCGAGCCCGCGCCGCGTCGTGACCACGCAGGTCGTCCCGACGGGAGGCGGCGTGGGCGGAGCCTCCATGTAGTGGATCTTGGGTCCGTTGTCGAAACGGACGCCTATGCACTCGGGCATGCGCCGATGGTAACCGAGCGCCAGCCTCAGCCGGTGGCGCCGAAGAGGCAGACCGCTGCGACGGGCGCGAAGCTGCGCCGGTGCTGCGGGCACGGGCCCAGGGCGCGCAGGGCCCTGAGGTGCTCGGGGACCCCGTAGCCGGCGTGCCGCGCGAAGCCGTAGCCGGGGAACTCGTCCTCGAGCCGCTCGAGCCAGACGTCGCGCTCGTGCTTGGCCAGCACGCTCGCCGCCGCGACCTGGTAGCTGGCGGCGTCGGCGCGCGCCGCGGCGACCTCGGGCAGACCGGTGCCGAGCTCGAGGTAGTCGGTGACGAGCCCGTCGAGCTGCCCCTCGAGGCGCGCCAGCGCGCGGCGCGCGGCCAGCTTCGTCGCGCCCAAGACGTTCAGCGCGTCGACCTCTACCGCTGACGCGAACGCCACGGCCCACGCCACGGCCTCGCCGCGCAGGCGCTCGGCGAGCCGAGCGCGCTCCTCGCGCGTGAGGGTCTTCGAGTCGCGGTAGGGGTAGTCGCGTCCGGGCTGCAGCACGACCGCCGCCGCCGCCACGGGCCCGGCGAGGGCGCCGCGGCCGGCCTCGTCGACGCCGGCCACGGCCACCGCCCCGCGCCCCCACAGGCGCCTCTCCAGCGTCCAGCCGGGGGCCGCCGGGCTCACGTGTTGCCGACGACGGCGTCCGCCTCGGCCCCCTCGGGGACGAGGTCGGGGAGCGTGAAGTAGAACGTGCTGCCCCGCCCTACCTTCGACTCGACCCAGATCCTGCCGCCGTGCTTCTCGACGGCGAGCTTGCAGAAGGTCAGGCCCATGCCCGTGTCGTAGCGGTCGTGCACGGTGTGGCGCGACTGCTCGAAGGCGTTGAAGATGCGCTTCTGGTCGGCCTCGGGTATGCCCTCGCCGTCGTCGCGGACGCTGAGCACGAAGCCGTCGTCCTGGCGCCACGCCCTGAAGTCGATGTACCCGCCGCGGCGCGTGTGCTTGATCGCGTTCGCCATGAGGTTCGCCAGCACGCGCCTGAGGAGCTTCGGGTCGCCGTAGATCCGCTCGGCCTCCGGCCTGACGAGGAAGCCGAAGTTGCGGTCCTTGGGCCCGCCGACGACGTCGCCGAGCGCCTCCTTGGCCAGGGACGTGAGGCTGGGGATCACCGCGGGCGCGTACGGCATGTGCCCCTCCTTCATGCGCCTGACGTCGAGGATGTTCGCCGCCAGGTTCAGGAGGTGCTGTGACTCGCTGCGCGCCAGGGAGAGCATCTCCTCGACCCCGTGGCCGTCCCCGCCTCGCATCATCTCGATGCTGTGGTCCAGGAGGCCCATCACGCTCGAGATCGGGCTCTTGAGGTCGTGGACGAGCATGTGGATGAGGTCGTCCTTCATCCGCTCGCTCTCCTTGAGGGCCTGCTCGAACCGCCTGGCGCGGTCGAGGGCCTCGCGCATGTCGCGCTCGGCGCGGCGGCGGGTGAGCAGGCGCTCGAGGTGGGCCTTGACGACCGCGGGCTGGGTCGGCAGCGTCACGTAGGCGTCGGCGCCGGAGGTGACGACCCGCGCCTCGACCTCGGGGTCGAGGGGGCCGAGGTAGACGAGCGGCGCGTGCGCGAGGTGCGGGCGGTTGCGCAGGATGTAGACGATGTCGAGGCTCTCGGGCACGCGGGCGGCCAGCGAGTGCTCGATCACGACGGCCTCGGGCGGGGCCGCCGCCTGGGCGTCCGCGCCCCCCTGCGCCGCGGGCGCCCGCGTGACGTAGAGGAGCTTCTCGACCTCGTCGATCACACGGCCCTCGAGCCTCAGCTCCCCGAGGACCCGGTTGAGCGCTTCGCCCCGCTCCAGGCTCCCGGACGCGATGAGCACGTGTGCGGCTGAGGCGGCCATCTGGAGGCATAGTACCAACCACCCGCCTGGTAGCATCCCAGCGTGTCCGAGACGGTCCGGGCGGCCCTGGGCGCCTACCTGACCCAACCGTGGTGGCTGCTGGGCCTCGGCCTCGCGGCGGCCATCGTCCTGCGCGGGCCGCGCGACGTCGGGACCTTCCTGCGGGCCCTGGCCGTCGCCCTGGCCGCCGTCGCGCTGGCCGGCCCCGTCGTGCCCGGCGGGCGCCAGGGCCTGGCGGTGGTCGTGGACGTCTCCGACAGCGTGGGCGGCGCCGCCCTGCGCCGCGCCGCCGAGCTCGTCGCCGGGCTGCCGGCCCCCGACGCCGTCGTCCTCGCCGGCGCCGAGGCCGTGAACGCGGCCTCCCTGCCGGCCGAGGTGCCCGCCTTCGTCGCCACGGGCGGTACCGACCTGGCCCGCGCCCTGCAGGTCGCGACCGCCGGCGGCGCCGGCCGGGTACTGCTCGTCTCGGACGGCGTCGCGCCGCCGGGCGAGGTCCTGTCCTCCCTCCCCTCCGTGCCCGTCGACGTCGCCCACGTGCCGAGCCGCTCCGGCGCGGGCCTGTCCGAACTGATCCTGCCCAGCCAGGCCGCGCCCGGCCAGACCGTCGAGGCCGTCGCCGTCGTGCGCTCGGACGTGGCCACGACGGTGCGCCTCTCGGCCGTCGCCGGCGGCGCCGCCCTGCCGACGCTGGAGGTGCCCGTCGAGCCCGGCCGCACCGCCGTGCCGTTCACGTTCACGGCCGGGTCGGGCTCGGCGATGGGCGTGACCGTGCACCTCGAGACCGCGTCGCCGGCGGGGGCCACGACGCTCTCGCGCGAGCTCTCGGTGCGCTCGCGGCCGCCGGTCCTCGTCGTCGGCGACCCGGCGATGGCCGCCCTGCTGCGCACCCAGGGCCTCGACGTCGTCGAGGGCGAGCCTGCCGACGTCACCTCTCCCCTCGCCTACAGCGCCGTCGTGCTGCGCGGCGGCGCGCTCGACTACACGCCCGGCCAGCTCGACCTGCTGGCCTCGTTCGTGCAGACCGGCGGCGGGCTCCTCATGACCGGCGGGCCGGAGAGCTTCGGGTTCGGCGGCTGGTACCGGACCCCCGTCGAGGACGTCCTGCCCGTCACCACCGACCTGCGCACCGAGGTCACGCTGCCCCTCGTCGCGCTCGTGATGGTGATCGACAGGTCGCAGTCGATGGCCACCGGCTCCCCGTCGAAGATCGAGCTGGCGAAGGAGGGCGCGATCCAGGTCGTCGAGCTCGCGTACCAGGAGGACCTGCTGGGTCTGATCGCGTTCTCCGACGAGGCCAGCACCAGGTGGGTGTTCGAGCTCAGGCCCGCGACCGAGCGCGGCAAGCGCGAGATGCTGCAGGGCATCCTGGGGATCGGCACCGGCGGCGGGACCGTGCTGGGGCCGGCGTACGAGCGGGCGATCGCGGCGCTGCGCGACACCGAGGCCGCCGTGAAGCACGTCATCGTGCTGTCCGACGGGCGGCTCTACGACGGCGGCGGCCCGTTCGGCTCGCAGCAGGAGGCGCCGGACTTCGAGGGCGTGGCCGCCGCGGCGCTGGCCGACGGCATCACGACGTCGGCGATCGCGATCGGCGCCGAGGCCGACTTCGAGCGCCTGGCGGCGATCGCCGCGGCCGGCGGCGGGCGCTACTACGCCGCCCTCGACGTCGGCACGCTCCCGCGCATCTTCAGCAACGAGGCGCTGACCGCCACGCGGGCCCTGCTCGTGGACGAGCCGACGCCGCCGCGCGGCCGGCCGAACCAGCTCTACGCTTTCCCCGACGTCCTGCCGCCCGTCGACGCCTACGTCGCCACGAGCCTGCGCTCGGACGCGCAGGAGCTGCTGGCGGGGCGCGAGGGAGAGCCGATCCTCGCCGTCGGCCGCGCCGGCCTCGGCCGCACCGCCGCGCTCACCACCGACCTCAACGCCTGGGCAGGCGGTCTCGCCTCCTGGCCGGGCCTGCCGGGCGCGCTCGGTACCCTCGGCCGCTGGCTGCAGGCCGTGCCGCCCGGCTACGACGCCACCGCCCGCCGCGACGGCAACGAGCTCGAGGTCGTCGTCGACGCGGTGCGGGGCGGCGAGTACGTGAACGGCGAGCGCCTCGTGGCGCGCTACGGCGGGAGGGCGGTGGAGCTGGAGCAGGTGGGGCCGGGCCGGTACCAGGGCCGCCTGCCGTGGACGCCGGGCGGCGGCGAGGACGTGGTGGTCGCGCGCGGCTCCGAGTTCGTCGCCCGGGCGCCGGTCGCGGGCCCCGACCCGGAGTTCGCCGACGTCGGTGGCCCCGAGCTCCTGGCCACGGTCGCGCGGCGGACCGGAGGGGAGGTCGTCGTCGGCGACGCCTACGCGCCCGACCTGGCCGGCGGCGGCAGGTCGCTGTGGCAGCCCCTGCTCGCGGCCGCGCTGGCCGTGTTCCTCGCCGAGCTCGCCTGGCGGCGCTTCGCGCCCGCGGTCGCCGCGACCCGCTCCGGCGCCGCCGGGGCGAGGACCCTCAGCCCGCTTCCGCCTCGCCCGGCGTGGCCGGCTCGTCGACGTCGACCTTCATGACCTCGCGCAGCACCGACGTCGCGTAGGAGCCCTTGGGCAGCGCGAAGCGCAGCACGAGGTCGTCGCCCGCGCGCTCGACGGCGGTGTCGGTGACGACGATCCGCGTCAGGCGCCGGTCGCCGCGGCGGGACGTGAAGTCCGACCACCCGAGGCCGAGACGGGCGAGCGCGGCGGCCTCGATCTCGCCCGCCCGCGCCGGCGACGGCTTCACCTTGCGCCCGTAGAGCGGGACCGTGGCGCTGACCTCGAGGCGCGCGGCGCGCGGCGCCTCGGCCGCGGGGTCCTCGACGAGGAACGTGCCGCCGGTGTCGTGCTTCCTGGCCCAGTCCCCCGCCACCACCGTCTCGTACAGCCCCAGCTCGATGCGGTCCTTGAGCACCTCGTTGAAGAGCGCGGACTGCAGCGCCGAGACGAAGAAGCGGCGCAGCCTGTGCCCGCCGGGGACGTTCTCGCCGCGGAGCACGCGCCAGCCGTCGTAGGCGTTGGTGCCGAACCGTCCGAAGCGCTGGGGCCCGAACCAGTTCGGCGCGCCGCGGCGCGCGAGCGCCGCCAGAGCCGCGGCGGCGGCCTCCTCCGCGCCCGCAGAGACGCCCCGGACGGTAACGGCGAAGGCGTTCCCCTTCAGGTGCCCCAGGCCCAGCTTGTTGCGGTGGTAGGAGCGCTCCAGCACCCGCACGCCGGGCAGCCGCTCGAGCGCTGCCGCCGCCGCCTCGTGCCGCTTCGGCAGGCTGAGCCACTGCGTCGTGAGCGCGTGCTTGTCCTTGAGGCCGGCGACGCCGACGCTGGCCTCCTCCACCCCCGCGGCGACCAGGGCGATGACGAGGTCGCGGGTCGTGAGCCCCCGCTTCTCGACGTGGAGGTAGAGGTGGGACCCGGTGCCCTCCGGCAGGTAGAGGGGCAGCTCGGTGACGACGAAGTCCTCGGGCCGGGTCCGGATGCGCCCGCCGGTGCCGGGCGCCTCGGGCGTGACGAACGGCAGGCGCGACCAGCTGAAGGCGAGGAGCTCGCGGCGCTGCGCGTCGCCTGGGTCGGCCGGGGGGCCGGGGTCGGCCGCGCCGGGTCGCGCGCTCAAGCCCGCTCGCGGCGGCCGCGCTGCTGGCGCTTGCGCAGGCGCTCCAGCATCAGGTCGCGCGCGAGGTCGAAGCGCTCGGTGAGCGACGGCGCGTCGAGCAGGGGCTGCTTGTTCACCGCCGGGACCCTGATGTTCGCGCACACGAACGACGCCTGGTAGAGCGGGTCCTCGGGCAGGTGCGTGTCGATGTCGGTGCCGCCCTTGTACATCGCGCCCGCGTAGGCCCTGAAGGTGTCGATCGCGTCCCAGGCGGCAACGGCCTCGGCGTTGGGGTCGCCGCGCACGACCGGCGCCGGCTTGTACTCGGCGAAGTGGAGGGGACGCGTCTCGCCGGCGCCGTCGGGCACGTCCTCGCTGCGGGACACCGTGACCTCGCAGCGCTCCTGGCCGTGGAGCACGAGGTCGTAGCCCTCGTCGGTCTCCTCGACGCTCAGCAGGTGCGCCAGCGTGCCGTAGCGCTCGAGGTGCTCCGGCGTGTCGCGGATCGGTGCCGACGGCGGCGCCAGCACGGTGATCACGCGCTTGGGCTCGCTGTCCTGGGCCAGCGCGAGCCGCACGAGGCGCTTGTAGCGCTCCTCGCTGGCGGTCACGGGCACCGTCATGCCGGGGAAGACGACGACGTCGAGCGGAAGGACTGGCAGGACGTCACGGCCGCCGCCTTCGTTGCGCCCATCGACGATCCGTCCCATGCCCCCACGGTACCAGGGCGACGCCCAGGAACCGGGCGCCCCCTACACCGTGCCCTTCACGCTGCCTTCAGCCCTCCGCGGGGTCCGGCGCAGCGCGAGCGCCTCCGAGGGGCTTCCGGCCGCGGGTCCCCGGGACCTAGCGCCAAGCGAGCCCCAGGACGGTGCCGAGCAGCACCAGCGGGCCGAGCACGAGGTTGACGTTGAAGGCGTCGAGCGCGCGGGCGTCGCGGTAGCGGCGCAGCGCCCTGACCTGCTGCAGGAGGAAGCCCACGACCACGGCCCAGGCGACGAGGAAGGCGACCCCGAGGGGCTCGTGCGGCCAGGTCGCGCCCAGCCGCGTGGACAGCCCGACGCCCAGCAGCGCGAGCGCCGCGACGGCGTAGAGGACGGCGACGACGCCCACGGCCCTGCCCTCCCCCAGGTCGGCCGGGACGCTGTGCACCCCGTGCGCGCGGTCGAAGGGCACGTCGAGGAAGGCGTAGATCACGTCGAAGCCGGCGACCCACGCCGCCACGGCGGCCCACAGGAGCACGGCCACGAGGTGGAACTGGCCCGTGACGGCGATGTACCCGCCGGCGGCCGCGGCCCCGATCGTCACGCCGAGCCAGAGGTGGCAGGCCCAGGTGAAGCGCTTCGTGTACGGGTAGGCGATCAGGAACGCCAGCGCCACGGGCAGCAGCGCGAGCGTGAGGCGGTTCAGGGCCGCGCCGGCGACGACGAGCGCGGCGGCGCCGAGCAGCGCCACGACGACGCCGTCCCAGCGCGTGAGGCGCCCGCTGGGGATCTCGCGCCCGGCCGTGCGGGGGTTCAGCGCGTCCAGCCGCGCGTCGATGACGCGGTTCGCGGCCATCGCGGCCGTGCGCGCGCCGACCATCGCCAGGGTCACGAGGAGGAACGCCCGCCACCCCGGCCAGCCGTCGGCGGCGAGGAGCATGCCCACGTAGGCGTACGGCAGGGCGAAGAGCGAGTGCTCGATCTTGACGAGGGACAGGAAGGTCCCGAGGTCGCGCCGCGGGCCCGCGGCCCGCGCGGCGGGGGCCGCGCCATCGGCTGCGCCTGCCGGTCCCCTGGCCATCAGTGCTGCTTCGCAGCCTCCTTGATCGCGTGCGTCGAGAAGCCGAACGACGGCAGGTGCGAGCCGTCGGGCCCCTGGAGCACGCTGCGGTAGAGCTCGGCCAGGTCGGTGCCGCCCACCGCCACGGGCATGCGCAGCTCGCGCCGGAGGTCGGAGAGCGTGCGGTCGTCGAGCATGACCTCGGTGCCGTACTTGAACATGTTCGGCGACAGGAGCAGGAGGTCGGCCTCCCCCGGCTCCACGCCCATGAGGACGTCGCGGCCGGCGAGCAGGCCGGCGACGGTCGTGACCGCCCCGAAGGTGCGGTTCCGCAGGGCCCTGACCTCGACCTCGAGGCCCGCGACCGCGCGCAGCGGAGCGACGGCGTCCTCGAGGACGGGCGCGAACAGCCTGCCCGTGGCCAGCAGCACCCGGCGCGGGACGGCCAGGCGCTCGGGCAGGGCCGGCGTCTCGGCAGTGAGGAAGTCGCGGACCATGCCGACGCCGTTCTCGAGCATCGGGAAGCCCTCGTAGGCGTCCGCGGGGGGCAGCGCGCGGCCGGCGACGAGGTAGAGCTCGTCGGAGGCGAACACGAAGCGCGTGCCGCGCTCGGCGAGCATGCGCTCCTGCCAGCGCTCCACGCGGCGCAGCACGTCGGCGGCGCCGGCGGCATCGTAGGGCGCGATCGGCGCGAGGTGACCGCGGTGCTCGGTGAGCCCCACGGGGACCGCCGCCACCGACATCACGTTCGGGCGCGAGGCGAGGTAGGCGAGCGTGGCGTCGAGCTCGTCGCCGTCGTTCCGACCGGGCACGAGCACGAGCTGCGTGTAGAGGTCGATCGGCGCCAGGCGCTCGATCATGCCCCTGATGCTCGTGGCGGCCGGGTTGGGCGTCTTCGTCGGCCACCACTTCATCAGCTCCTCGCGCCGCGCCTCGTCGGCGGTGTGCACCGAGACGTAGAGCGGCGAGAGGTGCTCGTCGAGGATGCGTCCGACGTCCTCCTCGGTGAGGTTGGTCAGCGTCACGAACGAGCCGTAGAGGAAGCTCGTCCGGAAGTCGTCGTCCATGATGTAGAGGCTCTTGCGCATGCCCTTGGGCATCTGGTGGACGTAGCAGAAGTCGCAGTGGTTGGCGCACAGCCTGATGCCGTCGAAGATCACCTCGTCGAACTCGAGGCCGGGCTCCTCCCACTCGACGTCGAACGCGAGCTCCTCGCCGCTCGCAGGCTCCCGCAGCGCCAGCGTGGCCACGCCCTTCGCGAGCTCGCGGCGGTACGCGAGCACGTCCGGGACCGGCTCGCCGTTGACGGTGAGGAGCTCCCAGCCCGGCGCTACGCCGGCGGCGTGGGCGGGCGACCCGGGCTCGACGGCGCTGACCCGCGCCGGCGTGACGCGAGGGGGCGGTGGCTGGGCGCGGCTGAGGACGACCTTGGGCACGGCCCGCCAGTCTAGCACCCGGGCCCGCGCCTCCCGCTCCCGGGCGACGCGGCTCGCTGGCTGCCTAGGTAGACAGACCGGTCGTTACGAGGTCAGATCGTGTCGTCGACGGTCTCGCGCCGCGGGGCGAGCAGCCCCTCGGCGTCGACCACGAAGCCGTGGACCGGCGCCTGGGACTCGAACGTGACCAGCGCGCCCTCGCGCACCTCCGGCGGGGGCGCGGCCGTGAGGCCGACGACCAGGGGGACCCCGCCGGCGTCGACGACGATCACGGGTCCGTCGCGCCTCACGACCCGGCCCGTGGCGGCGAGCCGGCTCAGGCCCAGGGACTCGACCCCGGGCCGCCGCGCCGGGTCGGCCACGGACACGGCGTCCGCCGTCGGGTTCACGATCAGCCGGGCACGGCCGGGACGCGACAGGTAAGGGCCGGTGCGCTCGAACACCTGGATCACCGCGTCACCGACGCGGCACTCGACGAGCGGGACGCCCTCGGGCCGGGCGAACAGCTCGGCGTCGGCCGCGTAGCCGCGCCAGCGCGCGACGAACGCCTCCGGCGACTCCTCGAGCGGCTCAGCCTCGTCGGGACGCGCGTCCAGGGCCGGTTCGAAGACCACGCCGCGAGTCTACCGCGCCGCGGACACCGTGCTAGACTCCGCTTCGTGACTCGACCGCCACTAAGAGGCGACGCTGAGACCCCCGCCCGCCACGCGCCGGACGGGGGTTTCTCGTATGCGGAGGCTGGATGCTGACGAGACTTAGCGAGGTGCAGGCCCTGGACCTGCAGATCGACGCCCTCGAGACCGAGCGCGGGCAGGTGCCGCAGGAGCTGACCGACCTCGTGGCCCGCGTCGCCGACCTGGAGGCTCGCCTGGAGCGCAAGCGCCAGGAGGTGGACGACCTCAGGCGGCGCGTGAACGCGAGCGAGCTGGAGCTGAAGGCGATGTCGGAGCGCCGCAAGAGCGCGGCGGACTCCGCGATGCGCGCCGCCAGCGCGAAGGAGGCGGCCCAGTACCAGAACCAAGAGCTGCAGTTCGCCACGCGGGTGCAGGAGCTCGAGGAGGACACGCTGCCGATGCTCGAGCAGCTCGACAGGCTGACAGCCGAGCACGACGAGCTCAAGGCCGAGCTCGACGGGCTCACCCCCGTCCTGGCCGACATGCGCCGGCAGGAGGAGGAGCGCGTGGCCGCTGTCGACGCCAAGATCGCCGGCGCGCGGGCCCAGCGCGACGAGCTCGCGGCCGGCGTCGACACGCCGCTCCTGAAGCAGTACGAGCAGGTGCGGGCCGCGCGGCGCGGCCTCGCGCTCGTAGCGGTCGTGAACAACCAGAGCTGCGGCGGCTGCAACGTCAAGCTGCCGATCCACGTCGTGCAGAAGGTCAAGCGCGGCGACGGCGTGACGCGCTGCCCGAGCTGCGGCCGCATCCTCTGGAGCGGGGAGCGCTAGCCCCCGGCGCCCGGCTCCGGCGAGCGTGTGACGGCCGGCGGCCGGGCGGCCGCCCGGTGAGGACCCAGCGCGGACGCGGCGCGGCGCTTCCACGGGGCCGCGCTCGCGCGTGCGAAGGGTGGCGACCCTCGCCCGAGCGGCCGGGGCCCCTCGCCCCCTCGGTCGCCGGGCGCGGAGCCGCCGCGCCTCCGGGACTACTCGGGTGCCGGGCGTCTCAGCGCAGGTGCGCCAGCGGGTCGATCGCGCGGCCGGCCTCGTACAGCTCGAAGTGCAGGTGCGGGCCGGTCGAGATGCCCGTGGAGCCGATGTAGCCGATCACCTGGCCCTGCTTCACGTACTGCCCGACCGAGACGGCCAGCGAGCTGAAGTGCCCGTACCAGGTCTCGGCGTTGCCCGCGTGCCTGATCTTGATCAGGTTGCCGTAGCCCTGGTTCGACCAGCCGGCGTACGTGACGGTGCCGGAGCGCGCCGCGACGACCGGGGTGCCCCACGGCGCGGCCACGTCGACGCCGCGGTGGAAGCTCGAGGTGCCCATGCCGAGGTTGCGCGGCCCGAAGTACGACGTCAGGCGGCCGTGGACGGGCCAGACGTAGCGGTTCTCCTCCTCGCGCACCTTCTCCAGCCGGGCCATCGCCTCCGTGGGGCGCACGCCGGGGAGGAACAGCAGCATGCCCGGCGCCACGTCGAACGGCGAGCGCAGCTCGTTGGCGCGGACCAGCGCCTCGGGCTGCACGCCGTGGCGCTCGACGACGTCGAGCAGCGACTCGCCCGGCTGCAGGGCGACGACGAGGCCCAGCGCCGGCGGCACCAGCAGCTCGAAGCCGACGGGCAGCCGGTCGAGCGACGAGATGTCGGGGTTCGCGCCCACCATCGCCTCGATGCTCACGCCGTAGGCGCCGGCCACGGTGCTGAGGCTCTCGCCCGGGCCGAGCGTGTGCCACCGGAACCCCGGCGGCGGCGCGGCGGTGGCCTCGGCGGGACCACCGACGGCGGCCACGTACGGGACCTTGATGACCTGGCCGGGATGGATCGTGACGCTGGAGAGCCCGTTGACGACCATGAGGTCGTCGACGCTCACCCGGTAGCGGTCGGCGATGAGCCCCAGCGAGTCGCCGGGGACGACCGTACGCAGGGCGTACGACTCGGCGGCGGCGAACTGGGAGGAGGCTCCCAGGGCACAGAGGAAGAGCAGGACGGTTCGCTTCGGTCTCAAGGCTCAGGGCTCCGGACGCCGCGGGGTGCGACAGGCAACCCTAACGCGCCTCCCATGAGAGCGTCATGAGCTTTCTCACCCGCGGACGTCCGCGCCCCGACGCGAGCGTCACATACGCTTCTCACGTGAGCGAGGTCGACCTGTGGGCCACCGCCTCGCGGACGTACGCCACGACCTCGTCGGTGCTCGAGCCGGGACCGAACACCCGGCCCACGCCGAGGCGCTCCAGCTCCGGTAGGTCCTGGTCGGGGACGATCCCGCCCCCGAAGACCAGCACGTCGTCGGCCCCCGCGGCCCTCAGGCCGGCGACGACCTCGCGGAAGTAGTGCATGTGCGCCCCGGACAGCACCGAGAGGCCGACCGCGTCGACGTCCTCCTGCACGGCGGCGGCGACGATCATCTCCGCCGTCTGGCGCAGCCCCGTGTAGACGACCTCCATGCCGGCGTCCCGCAGCGCCCGCGCGATGACCTTCGCGCCGCGGTCGTGGCCGTCCAGGCCCGGCTTGGCGATGAGGACCCTGATCTTGCGCTCCACTTGCCCTCCCGGCAGGGCCCGGCCGCCCGGGCGCCGTGGCGCCCGCGTGGCCGGCCCGTCACTCAGATCAGCACCGGCTCCTGGTAGACGCCGTGTACCTTCCTGAGCACGTCCATCTGCTCGCCCAGCGTGCAGAACGCGTGCGCGCACGCCATGAAGGCCGGCATCGTGTTGCGGCCCTCGCGGGCCGCCGCCTCGAGCTCGGCCAGCGCCGCCCGGGCCTTGGCGGCGTCGCGCTCGCGCCTGACCCGCGCCAGGCGCTCCTTCTGCACCTCGGCGACGCTGGGGTCGACGAGCTGGATCGGCACCTCGGGGTGGTCCTGGACGTACTCGTTCACGCCCACGACGATGCGGCGCTTGTCGTCGACCTCGCGCTGGGCGTGCCAGCTGGCGTCGCCGATCTCGCGGGCGAAGAAGCCGTCCTCGATCGCGGCCTCGACGCCGCCGAGCTCGTCGATCTGCGCGAAGTACTCCAGCGCGCGCCGCTCCATCTCGTTCGTGAGCCACTCGACGTAGTAGGACCCGGCGAGCGGGTCGACTGTGTTCGTGACGCCCGTCTCGTGGGCGATGACCTGCTGCGTGCGGAGCGCGAGCGTGGCCGCCGCCTCGGTCGGGAGCGCCAGCGCCTCGTCGTAGGCGTCGGTGTGGAGGCTGTTCGTGACGCCCAGCACCCCGGCCAACGCCTGGATCGCCACCCGCGCCACGTTCACGAGCGGCTGCTGCGCCGTGAGCGAGACCCCCGCGGTCTGGGCGTGGGTCCTGAGCATCCAGGAGCGCGGGTCCTTGGCGCCGAAGACGTCCCTCATCTGGCGCGCCCAGATCCGCCGCGCGGCGCGGAACTTCGCGATCTCCTCGAAGAAGTCGTTGTGGACGTTGAAGAAGAACGAGACGCGCGGGGCGAACTCGTCGATGTCGAGGCCGCGCTCCAGCGCCTTGCGCACGTAGTGGATGCCGTCGGCGAGCGTGAAGGCCAGCTCCTGCACGGCCGTCGAGCCGGCCTCGCGGATGTGGTAGCCGGACACCGAGATGAAGTTGAACTTGGGGGCGTGCTTGGGCCCCCACTCGAACGTGTCGATCACGAGGTCGACGCTCGGCCGCGGCGGGAAGATGTACTCCTTCTGGGCGATGAACTCCTTGAGGATGTCGTTCTGGATCGTGCCGCCGACCTCCCTCAGGTCGGCGCCGCGCCGCTCGGCCATCGCCAGGTACATCGCCCAGATCGCGTTCGCCGGGCTGTTGATGGTCATCGAGGTCGTGACCCGCTCGGGGTCGATGCCCTCGAACAGGACCTCCATGTCGGCGAGGCTCGACACGGCCACCCCGCACTTGCCGACCTCGCCCAGCGCCATCGGGTGGTCGCTGTCGTAGCCCATCAGCGTGGGCAGGTCGAAAGCAGTAGACAGACCGGTCTGCCCGGCCGCGAGGAGCTTCTTGAAGCGCTCGTTCGTCTGCTCGGCCGTGCCGAAGCCGGCGAACATGCGCATCGTCCACAGACGCCCG
>Ga0123333_10002698_pt1 | contig 17804 bp, 14 predicted proteins | sample BioC12SIPDNA_3_FD_89957 | JGI IMG/M metagenome (GOLD analysis project Ga0123333, IMG submission 89957) | Anaerobic biogas reactor microbial communites from Washington, USA - Biogas_R2_B C12 SIP DNA | ecosystem: Engineered > Bioreactor > Anaerobic > Unclassified | place: Washington, USA... | reverse complement strand
ATGGCGGCGCCTGGGCCAACGACGCGATGAGCCGCAGCTCCGTGGCCCCCGGTTCGAGCGATTCCAGCTGGGCTGCTATGTTCCCCGGCAGGTCCAGGTGCCATGCCTGGACGAGCCGCTGTGTAACAGCCTGGAGCGACGTGACCAGCCCGCCCTGTCGGGCCACCGCGATCACGCGACCCCAGTCAAGCTGCGGCGACGCCACGATTAGCTCCGCTACATCGTGCAGCCACAGAAGCCGCGGTGAATCTCCTGGAGCCCAGTGATGCACGTAGAGATGCCCGCACAGGTGCAGGAGCTGCGCCTCGGGCCTCAGGACCATGATGGTCTGCCCCGTGTCAGTCCCGACCGGGATTGCGGTCTCCCAGAACCACGCCATCGGTAAGGCGTAGCTGAAATACGGCGGGACGAACAGATTCCAGTGTAGCTCGACGGGGGGAGATCCGGGAGCCGGGTTCTGGTGGATGATCTCCGCCTTGTAGCCTCTGGGGTGGAGCGCGCTAAAGCCGGCATCCCTCATACAGGCGAGGGCAGCCGGCACGTCCTGCTCCTTCACAAGGAGGTCGAGATCGACCATTGGGCGCACCGCAGCGTTCCCGTAGACGCTCTCCACCAGCGCCGCACCCTTGAGCGCAATGGCGGGGACGTGGGCGGCATCGAGCCGAATGAGCAGTTCTTCGAGCTGGCGAAGCATCAGCGTGTTGCGGGCTGCCGTGTGGAAATAGGCTGAGGCGAGATCGCCCTCTACGGAAGGCGGCAGTATCCCGCGGCCCCGCAGCGAGGCATAGAGAAGGGGGGCCACGTTCTCGCGCATCGCCAGCTGGCGAAAGGCTATCCAGTCCTCCGCCGAGCGCTCTGATTGGCCGCGGACCTCGGACAACGCTGAAGCATCCCAACGTGACCTGAGACACGCGAGGAGGAATTGCTCGACCGCGGTTGCCTGACTAGGTGCGTGGATACCGGACGTCATCCCACCTCCGACCTATCCTGTGAAGGCCGGTTCTGCCTCACAGACCCTACCCATGATAGCGGGGCGGGGGATGGCGTCAATCGCGATGTTCATACCGAAATCTCACCGCGGGCTGTGCTGGTTTGCCTGTGCTGTGGTTGTGCTATACTGGCGTGTGTGGTCCCTTCTGCAAGGGGGGTGGGTCGGTGGCGCTGCTCGGTCGGTTTTTGTGCTAATCAGCCGTCGCATCCAGGATCGGTAGGCAGCCGCCAGTAGCTAAGGAGCATGGGGTGGATCGACAGACCGTTCTGTTTTTGGTTGCGCATCGGGCCGTAGAGCGACGGTTGTGCCCGAGCTTGGACGAACACTATGACGTCACAGTGGTCCAGCTTCGCCGTGAGGCCTTGCAACTCATCGAGGCCGCCCCGCCGGATCTGCTCCTGGTCGACGTGCCCTCGATTCGCTTTGACATAACCCGGTTCTTCGACGCCTTGGGTGGTCTGATGGTCCCTGTGACGGCGTTCCTGCTCCTGGGCAAGGGCATGCGGCTAGACCAGATGCCGCAGGCCAACGGCTATCTCCGGCACCCCTTTTCGGCACAGCAGCTTGTGCGACGCCTGAGCCGTGTGATGCCTGCAGGCTCGCGCGAGACTGTCGACTGGTCCGGGCTGTGCCTCGATACGGAGAACCGGTTTCTGATTTGGGACGGTCAACAAGTGCCGCTCACGCCCAAGCAGATGGCGCTTGCGTTGATATTCCTCTCCTCGCCGGACTGTATCGTCACCCGTGAGCTCCTGATGAAGGAAGTGTGGGGGACGGACTACATGGGCGATACCCGGACGTTGGACGTGCATATCCACTGGCTGCGCAAGGCGCTCGCTCAGGTCCAGGCGCCCTTCGTCCTCAAGACAGAGCGTCGCGCCGGCTATCGCTTGGTGACGGCCCCGCCGGACGAGTGCCCGGTAGAGCGCTGACGCCGCTGATCTGGGCCCGGATCATCCCCTGTCCCTGCTGAACCCGTCCTCGATTACCAACCTCCAAGGCAAGACATCACATATGCATTCCTCTCCACTTCCGAAGAGCATGGTGTTGGTCTCTTTGATCGTCCTGTTGGTGGGGCTGCCTGTCGCTGCTGCGGAAGGTGGCGACGGTGTCACGCGTGTCTTCTTCGGTTCGCGGGCCCAGCTGGCCGAGCTTGCGGCACGTCTGGACGTGTGGGAAGTGGTCTATGCTGCCGGACGAACCGATAGCGGCTATGTCGTGGCGTGGGTGACGGAGCAGGACGCGGCCCGGCTGGCGACCGCGGGCGTGCGTGTTGAGGCCGATCGCCGGCTGGCGACCGCGCCGGAGACGATCCCGGCCTATCCGTGCTACCGAACGATCGCCGAGCTCTACGCACAACTGGACGTATGGGCCGGGCAGTATCCGCTGCTGACCGAGTTGTACGCCATCGGCGACAGCTACGAAGGCCGCCCGCTGCAGGTGTTACGCTTGACCAACGAGGCGACAGGGCTCGACAAACCCCTCTTCTTTCTGATGGCCAATATCCACGGGCGGGAGCTGATCACGCCTGAGGTGGCGATGGCCTTTATCGAGACCCTGCTGACTGGCTATGGGAGGACCCCTGACCTGACGTGGCTGCTCGATCATCACCGCATCGAGGTCCTGGTGAGCGCAAATCCCGATGGGCACGTCAGGAACGAGGCCGTGCAGCCTTGGGCGTACTGGCGCAAGAACGCCAACCCTACCTACGGTTGGTGCGACGGCACACACTTTGGTATCGATCTCAATCGCAACAGCGGGTTTCATTGGGGCGGCGCCAGCCAGTATCCCTGTGACGAGACTTATCAGGGTCCCTTCGCCGTGTCCGAGGGCGAAACGCTGGCGGTGCAGGGGTTCATCGGGAGCCTGTTTCCCGACCAGCGACCGGCCGGGGACACAGAACCCGCGCCGCTCGATACCACTGGCATCTTCATTACGCTGCACAGCTATAGCAACCTGGTGCTCTGGCCGTGGGGGTACACAGACACGCTGGCGCCGAACGCGGCGGAGTTGGCGGCGCTTGGGAGGAAACTGGCGACCTACAACGGCTATACCCCGCAGCAGGCGGTCGCTCTCTATCCGACGACGGGCTCGACCGACGACTGGGCGTATGGCGAGTTGGGCATCGCGAGCTATACGTTCGAGATCGGCAGCAGCCTCGATGGGTTCTATCCGCCGTGTTCGCGCTACGATGCCCTGGTTGAGCCGAACGTGCGGGCCTTGCTCTACGCGGCCAAGGTCTCGCGAGCGCCGTATCTCCTTCCCTATGGACCGGATGCCCTGGATGTGACCGCCGATGTCGAGTGGGCCGGCGAAGCCCAGATGATGACGGTCGGCGCTCAGATCGATGACCGGTACAACGGCGGACGCCCCATCTCCGGCGCGGAGGCCTATGTGGATATCCCGCCGTGGGAGGGTGGGACGCCGGTGCCGCTCGTGCCGTCTGATGGCGCCTATAACAGCGCAGTCGAGCTCGTCGGTGGCACGTTTCCGCTCAGCAGCGCGATCTCGGGACGGCACACAGTCTACTTCCGTGGCCGCGACGTCGATGGCGCGTGGGGACCGGTTACGGCTGCATTTGCGCAGCCGGTGCACGCTATCGCACTGGCACCGGCGGTCCTGGTTGCGGCAGGGAGACCGGGAGCCCAAATCACGCATACGCTGGCCCTCACGAACACGGGGTTGGTATCGGAGACGGTGACGCTGATGCAGAGTGACACGCGCTGGCCCACGATGATAGCACTGTCGAGCGTGACGCCGTCGAGCGTGACGCTGGGACCGGGCGCGGTACAGCCCATCGCCCTCACCGTCACGATCCCGTTGACTGTCGCGGAGCATTTGGTCGAGGGACACGTTGTCGCGCTGGACACTGTGACAGTAACGGCCTCGCTCTCCGGCACGACAGAGCTGGTACGGACTGCCGTGGTCCATACGCACGCCTTGTGGGCTTCGGTCCTGCTACCCGTCGTCGTCCGTGATGCGGTGCCCATAACAGCGGTCGCGGGGCGTTCACCGGGCTTCTGGTCTGGCGGCGGTTGGGGCAGGTAGGAGATGTTAGGGCGGATCCGGCCAGGGGAGGCGTGAACGTGGTGTCCATCGTGCGTTGGTTTGTGCGGCTGTTGTTGGTGCCCGGGGTGCTGCTCTCTGTGTCCGGACTGCCCGCGGGCGTGCCGGTCGTGGGGCCTGCACCGGCGCGGATTTCCTCCGCCGCCATGGGCACAACCGCCAACGGGGAGACTGCGGACGTGCTCGTGGTGCTGGAAAGGCAGGCCGACCTGGACGCGCTAGATGCCAACCTGCCCAGGGAGTCGCGCGGGCAGGCGGTCTACGAGCGCCTGTGGCGAACGGCACAGACCTCCCAGAGGTCACTGCGCGCATGGCTGGCGTCGCGCGGCGTGGCCTACCGCTCTTTCTACATCGTCAACGCGCTGCTGGTGCGCGTGGACCGTGAGCTGCTGTTGGCGCTCGGCGCGCGTTCCGATGTCAGCCGCGTGATGACCAACCCGGCAGTAGCGGGAGAGCTCGCCGTGGCGCCTGTGGAGGGCGAGGCACAACCAACCCTGGCGGCGATGTCAGTGCCTTGGGGGGTGCAGCGTATTGGGGCGCCGGCGGCGTGGGCTTTGGGCTATCGCGGAGAAGGCGTGGTCGTAGCCGGTCAGGACACCGGCTACAACTGGGCGCACCCGGCCCTTCAGCCGCAATATCGCGGCTGGAACGGGAGTGTGGCCGACCACGACTACAACTGGCACGATGCGATCCACACAGCCGGGTCGCTTTGTCCTGCCGACAGCCCCGAGCCGTGCGACGACAACGGACACGGGACGCACACGATGGGCACGATCGTGGGGGATGACGGGGTGAGTGACCCGATCGGCGTAGCGCCGGGCGCACGGTGGATTGGCTGTCGCAATATGCGACAGGGCGTGGGGACGCCGGCATCCTACGCGGAGTGTTTCGAGTTTTTCCTCGCGCCCTATCCGGTGGGGGGCAACCCGGCGCAGGGCGACCCAGCGCAGGCACCGCACGTCATCAACAACTCCTGGTCATGCCCCATCAGCGAGGGGTGTGATGCGATGCACATCGCTTTCCTGGAGCAGGTGGTCGATGCTGTCCGCGCCGCGGGCATCGTCGTGGTGTCGGCTGCGGGCAACCTGGGGCCGGCGTGCGGCACGGTCTCGGAGCCACCGGGCATGTACGATGGCGCCTACTCCGTGGGCGCGTTGGATGCGATGGGTATGGTCGCCAGCTTCAGCAGCCGTGGGACAGGGACGTCGCTGATCAAGCCTGATATCGTTGCCCCCGGTGTCGGGGTCTATTCCGCCTGGCTTGGCACGGGCTATCAGACAACGTCGGGCACGTCGATGGCGGCGCCGCACGTTGCCGGCGCTGTAGCGCTGGTGGGCTCGGCGCGCCCTGAGCTCCTCGGTCAGGTGGACGCGCTGGAGCGTGTGCTCGATGCTACTGCTGCGGCGCGCACGTCCGCCGAGTGCGGCGATGCCGCAGATGCAGTTCCCAACAGTGTCTACGGCTGGGGCCAGCTGGATGCCCTGGCGGCAGTGACCGCCGTCTGGGGACGGCTGGAAGGCATCGTACGAGACCAAGAGGGGGTATCCCTGACAGGGGTCAGGGTTCAGGCAGAGCCAGCACAGGGTCCGGTCTGGTCGACGGTGACCGGGACAGGGGGAGTGTATGCGCTGCCTGTACTGACGGGTAGCTATACGCTGACGGTATCGCCGAGTGGATATCTGCCGGTCACCTATGGTGGAATCACCATCTCGGCGGATCTCACGACGACGGTAGACATAACGCTGACGGTGGCGATTGAGCTCTATCTGCCGCTGTTCTACGCTGCCGGTGCGGCACTGCCATAGCACAGCCCCGGCTGGAGGTTCACACGCTGTTTGGGGTGAGTGAAGGGCCGTGGCGCCGCGTTCCGGGTGCGAGTGGGGCAAAAAAGGCCTCTCAGGACTCAGCGGGTAGTCGGTTACCCCGACTGGCTTAGCAGGCCCATCCTCGGATAGGCTGCTGGTTTACCCGATCCTGAGAGGCTTTAAACGCGTCGATCTAACTCCATTATAGGGTCGCCTGCAGGCATGTCAATAGAACACCAGTCCTCACCCTTCGCAGGATTGTTCTCTCTTGCTTCCGATGTATGATGCTCCAACATGAAACGGCTACTGGGCTTTCTGGTTGGCGTGGCCTTGGGCGTAGCGCTGGCGATGTTGGTCGGCTGGGTGGTGTTTCCACTCGATCGCCAGGAGATCACGCCGGCGTCGATGCGTGCCGACTACCGGGCCGAGTACGTGCGACTGGTGGCCGCATCATTCGGTGCCGATGGTGACCTGGATGTAGCCGAAGCCCGTCTCCGAGCGCTCGAGGGGATGTCGTTTACGGCACCTCTGGTCGAGCTAACGGAGCAATGGATCGCCGAGGGGCGAAGCGTCGAGTTGGTCGCGCCGCTGGTCGAGTTGGCGCGGGCCTTCAACGTCGAGACCCCTGCGATGGTCAGCTACGTTGCGGGAGCTGATGGATGAAGCTCGGCGGTGTCATCGTTGTCGGCGTGGTGCTAGGCCTGGTCGGGGGCCTCATCTACACCTGGTTTGTCGCGCCGGTGCAGTACTATGACACTTATCCCCCTATGCTCGCGGCGCGGTACCGCCGGGACTGGGTCAAGATGGCGGTGGAGGACTACGGGCGGGGTGAGAGTTGGGACCGCACCGAGAAGCGGCTGGTCGATGTCCCGCACGAGGAAATCCGCGTGGTTGCGGTTGAGACGCTCGAGCACGCGGTCGCCCAGGGCGAGCCGGCCGAGATGCTGACGCGCGTGGCCCGGCTGGCTGCCGCCTATGGCGCGACAGGCCCCGGTGTAACCCTCTATGCCGGGGCTCAAGTGGTAGCCCCGGCCGCACCGGCGCCCACATCGCGACCCAGTCCGACGCCACCGGCAGCGACGCCGACGTCGTCTCCGGTGCCAACCCCGACGCTGACCCCTACGCCGACAGTGCTCCCGCCGCCGCCGTTTCGCATCATATCTCAAACGCTCACTTGCGACCCGCTGCCCTCTATTGCGGTGTCGCTACAGCTCTCGCGCACGGTTGAAGTGCGAGGCCGGGAACGCCAGGAGATGATCGGCCTGCCGATGCGCGAGCTCTGGCTGATCTGGGACGATGGGGCCGATCGGGCGATTACCGGGTTCCGGCCGGAGCTGGGTCTCGGTTACGTGGATTTCGACGTTGAGCCAGGGCGCACGTACAACCTTTACGTTGATAATCCTTACGGTCGACCGATTCTGACCGTTCAGGTCGAACCCTGCGCCCCAGAGGACGGCGTGGGCTGGACCTCGCGGAGCCTCGTGCTGCTGGATCAGACGCAGCCGGAGGCTACCGCGACGGTTACACCGACGCTGACCGCGGGGCCGGCGATCGATATCACGGTTACGGCTGTCTCGGCTACGGGCACGCCGGATGCGCTGGGTACGAGAACAGCCACGGTAACCGTGACATCGAGTCCCTGATACGCTGGAGGCGCGGAGCATTGTGAAGTTGGTGGGTTGATCTATAATGGAGATGGCTGGCAGCAAGCATTCTGGCGCCAGCCCCGTTGTCTGGCGTGAGCATATGGAGGTGATGTCATGCGCAGATTCTTCGTCTTCCTGGTGGGGTTCCTGGTCGGCGTCTGGACCGGAGGGATGGTCTCGCTGCTCTTTGCGCCCGCGCCTGGGTCGGAGCTGCAGGTTCGCATCCGTGAGGGCGTGCAGCGGCTGGTCGAGGAGGGCAAGTCGGCCGCCGAAGCCCGGCGACATGAGCTAGAGGAGCAACTGGAGTCGTTCAAGCAGGGCCGCCCCATCACGCTCCAGACCGTCGAGGAGGAATCCGGACCGGCAGCCTGAGGCCAAGGCGCCGCTAGCCCTGGGCCGGCGACGTGCGTCGGGGGCACAGGGATGTCGGATGATGACGGGGGATCACCTGCCTGGGTGACCCCCCGTTTTGATATGGGCCCTGCGGACTGCTAGGCCGCAGCGATGAACGCCTCAAACAGCGGTAGCATCGTATCCGACAACCTGAGCATCGCTTCGGGGTGCCACTGCACGCCGATGCAGAACGGGTGTCGTATGAGTTCGATTGCTTCTACGATCTGATCGGGGGCACGCGCAACCACGTCAAGGCCGGTGCCCGCCTGGAGCACTGCCTGGTGGTGGGCGCTGTTGACCGCGAAGTGATCGCCGGCGAGGATCGCCGCCAGCCGGCTGCCCGGTGCCAGGTCCACGGTGTGGACCGTCTGCTCCATTGGCCGGCCGGGCACGTAGGCGTGATCGAGCGCGTTCGGGACGTGGGCCATGACGTCCTGATAGAGAGATCCGCCCAAGGCCACATTCAGCACCTGATGGCCCCGGCAGATCGCCAGGAGTGGCTTCCCCGATGGCAGCCAGGTGCGCACCAGACCCAATTCGGAGGCGTCGCGCTCCGAGTCAAAGCGCCCGGTCCATGCCTCGTGCGTCTGCCCATAGCGTCCAGGGGCGATATCTTCCCCACCGGTGAGCAGCAGGCCATCCAGGCGTTCGAGCAGTGGCGCCCAGTCGCGCTCCTGGGTCAGGGGAGGGATGATCAGAGGAACGCCCCCAGCGCGGTGCACGGCGCGGGTATAGGTCTCCCCAACGGAGTGCATCAGGGTGCTAAGCAACCGGGCGGAAGTGTCCTTCCGCCCGGTGATGCCGATCAGAGGTTTGGTGACCAGGGACGCCTCTTAGTTGCGACGTTCCTTGAGTCGCGCGGCCTTGCCACGGCGATCGCGCAGGAAGTAGAGCTGGGCGCGGCGAACTTTGGCGTGGCGGAGCACTTCGACCCGCTCAAGGCGCGGAGAATGAAGCAGGAAGGTGCGCTCGACGCCGACCCCGTGGGATGCGACACGACGCACAGTGAAGTTGGCGTTGACGCCCCCCTTGCGGCTACGAATCACCGTGCCCTGAAAGGGCTGGACTCGCTCACGGTCGCCTTCAACAATACGGACGTGGACGCGCACGGTATCACCGACGTGCAACTCGGGCACATTCGGATTGGGTTGTGCCATCTGGCGCTCTAGTGATTCGACCAGGTTCATCTTATCTATCCTCTCCCCGAGACATTGCCATAATTAAGCCGCCAGCACATGGCGGCAATACGGCATTATACCACTTTCCGTGTGAGCCGCAATGTTTGGAAGTCCGCCCTTGCACGCGCTGCCTACTTCACCCGCAGGCGCCATCCTTCTTGCAGGTAGTCCGGATCTCGGGGCAGGCCCCGGCTGTCCCACAAGTGCGCGTTCCACGCCCAGAACTGCTCGCGCGAGATGCCATGGCGCGAGATAATGCCCCATACTGAATCACTGGTTCGCACTGTGATATAAATGGGCTGCGGCACCTGCCCGGAGGCATTCGGGACGGCTCGCCTATTGTCGCTAACCGAGACGGGGACCCGCCCGTCGGTCTCCAGGCAGGCTACGTTAATGGCCTCGAGCATGGACCACAGGGCTTTCTCGGTACCGGCCGCGTCGTAGACGCTGAAGAAGTCAACGCCGTGACGGGCAATCCCTTCCACCCACGGAATGAAGGATTCGGGCATCAGTGCTTCGTCGTTAAGGCCGTAGTGTGCCGATAGGACGGGATAGACCTCAGGAGTCCCTTCCCAAATCAGGCTGAGATCGCCAAGCCCATGGTAGACGCCCTGGTCGATGACTTCCGTCGGGCTCTCTGCCCACGCGGCAAAGCAAAGCGGGAACCAGCCCCCCTGGCAGACCTGCACCAAGACCTCGACTGCGGTTCGATCTGATAAGTAGGAGAGCGGTGGCGACGCCAGAAACAATCGTTGGCGCGGGATCTCGACGTTGATCAGCGCTTGCACGAGAGGCTGCATTTGAGCGCCCGTGATAGGTCCAGCTCCGGCCTCAGGATTGAGCACCAACACAACCGCCTCGTATCCCCGTTCCAGCGCGGCGACGATGGCGGTGCGTGCTTCCTGGGGTGCGCGTGCAGTGAGCTTCACCCACGCAAGGGGGTATAAGCCCAACGCGCGAACCCGTTGGACCATCTCTCGCGTTGTGTCGGGGAAGTAGTGCGGCCCATGTCCTACCTTCACCAGCACATGCGTGCCCCCTATGCGGGTCGCCATCTCGGCAGCTCGCTGCAGGTCGTAGGAGTGCGCAAGCCAAATCCCCTTGCCACACAACTGCGTCATACGCTTCTCCATCTCTGGCATCCTAGGCATTATAGTCGGCATCGACCAAACAACAAGCTCACGCGTCCGCACGTTGCGTTTGGAGGCTTGACAACGCTAACCGGTTCTTTACAATGCTAACAGTGCAGGTGAGAAAGCCCTTGTCTACTGTGTTGTGCGGCTATGACGACCGTTCCGGCAGACGGTCGCGGGTGGATTATGCTGGAGGCTGTAATGCGGGCTGATGGACGGGCGAGCGACGCGCTACGCCCCCTCGTGATCGAGCTCTCGCCGACGCGCTATGCTGAAGGCTCGGCCATGGTATCGATGGGAGACACGCAGGTGCTCTGTACGGTCAGTGTGGAGCAGATAGTACCCGCCTGGCTCAAGGGCCGTGGGCAGGGATGGCTGACCGCGGAGTACGCGCTGCTGCCGCGAGCCACGCACACCCGCACGCCCCGGTCGCACATCCAGGGCGGGCGCGCGCACGAGATCCGCCGGCTTATCGGCCGTAGCCTCCGTCGCGCGGTGGACCTCGACCTTTTGGGTGAGATCACACTGACTGTGGACTGTGATGTCCTCCAGGCCGACGGCGGTACCCGCACAGCGGCGATTAACGGTGGATACATGGCGGTAGCGCAGGCGATTCACCGGCTGGCCGGTGAAGGTGTGGTTCCACCGGGCGCGTTGCTGCCCCCTGTGAGCGCCATCAGCGTCGGTGAGGTGGATGGCGAGCTGCTCGTGGATCTGGCCTACGCGGAAGATGCTCGTGCTGAGATGGATCTCAACGTCGTGATGGACGCGCTGGGGCGATTCATCGAGATTCAGGGAACCGCCGAGGGTGCACCTATCCCGCGTGAGCGGCTTGACGCCCTGCTAGACATGGCCAGCAGGGGGGTGCAAGAGGTCGTGCGGATACAGCGAAAGGGTCTAGCGTGGGCTGGTATCAAGGTCTGACCTGCTCTCAGCGCCGGATCCTGGTGAGCCTGGCTGCCACCGTGATCGTGGTGGTTGGGCTCCTGGTCTGGAGTGTCTGGTCGACCCTGGGAAGTCGACCGGCTCTCTCGCCGCTGCCCACGCCTGTGCTGACACCGGTTTCAGTGCTGCCTACGCCTACAGCGCAGCCCTCGCCCACGTCTACGATTGAGGCTGTCCCATCGCCCTCGCCAACCTTCGAGGTGTCTCGGGCCGGCTTCGTCGCGGCCGCGGTTGCTGAGGCGCGTCAGGCGCGAGTTCGCTGGGGAACGCCCCTGACGCTTGTGGACGACACGGGAATGGCACAGGCGATCTACACGCACTATCAGGCGCACCCGCCGCTGATGGAGCGTGCGCAGCCCTCCCTCGAAGCTCTGCATCTGTGGTTCTGGGACCCTCTGCGCCTCGATGTCGTCTCCCAGGCAAAAGGCGCGGCAGCTTTCTACGCTCCTGAGCTAAAGGAGCTTTATCTGCGCCGTGATTGGACGAGCTCACTCGACGTATTGGATGTGCACCTGGCCTACGGCTACGCGCGGGCCTTGCCAGATCAGATGGGGACGATAGAGGCTTTTCTGGATGATGGGGCCTCACTTGACCGATGGCTGGCGGCCGCGGCCGTAGCCGATGGAGACGCGCTTGTCTCGGTATGGTTGTATCGCGGTGTGGAGCCCGGCACCGCAGCCGCGCGGGCGATTCAGGATGAGATCGCCGAGGCAATCTGTCCACACTGGCGGGCAGAAGATCCGCTGCTCGCCACTGTCTCGTGCCTGCCGATCAGATTGGGCGCGGACTTCGCGACATCGCAATATCTTGCCGGCGGCGTTCCCGCTCTCGACGCGGCGATCTTACGCCCCCCGCGTTCTACCGAGCAACTGCTGGACCCCGAGCGGTATGCAACGGGTGATGAGCCGCGAGCTTTGTTGCCTATGGCGCCCCAACTGGGCAGGGATTGGGTGTTGACAAGTACGGAGACGTTGGGAGCAGCGCTCATGCGCGTTGTGCTGGGGGAGTTGAGTGACGGCGCCATCGCTGACGAAGCCGTATCGGGCTGGGGCGGAGACCTGTTACAGGTCTGGCAGACGTCTGAAGGGGAGACTGTGGCGGCCTGGCAGACTGCATGGGATGACATATCGGCCGCGATGGCGTTCTACGGCCATTTGCGTGACGAACTGCCTGGCGGTCTGGTCGAGGGCACGGCGCGTGGCGTCACGCCCACGGTCCGACTGCCTGGTGGGCGGTGGTGGGCGGGCACCCGGGGGGTGGTGTTCTTGTACCGGCGTGGCGATACGGTGTGGCTGATCTGGGGCGATGAACCCACGGCGGTCGAGACGGTGGTGGCGAGCGTGGGCCAGTGAGATCCAAGCGTGCCGGAGTCAAAGTGATTGTGGGTTTTCTGCTTGCGGCTGCCCTTGTAGCCTCGGTTGCACTCGGGTTGACATGGTGGACGCTGCACGGGCGCTATGACCGCGAGATCTACAGCCAGAGCACGTTGGAGGCAATGCCCGCGCAGCGCGTGGCTGTGGTGTTTGGCGCCGGGTATTGGCCAAACGGCGTCTTGAGCCTGATCCTTCGGGAGCGGCTGGATGCAGCAATCGAGCTGTATGAGGCCGGGCGGGTCGAGAAATTGCTCTTCAGCGGTGACAACCGGGTGGTCGACTACAACGAACCTGCTAAGATGCTTGAGTATGCGTTGAGCGAGGGAGTGCCCCGCGAGGCCATCGTGCTCGACTATGCGGGGAGGCGCACGTATGATACATGTTACCGCGCGCGGGATATCTTCCGTGTTCCAGGCGCTGTGTTGGTCACACAGCAGTATCACATGCCCCGTGCGCTGCAGACTTGTCGTGCCCTGGGCCTCGACGCGATAGGGTACGCAGCGAATCGCTACCGGCACGAGGGTTACTATCTGATTCGCTACCGGCTGCGTGAGATTCCGGCACTCTGGCGTGCCTGGTGGGATCTTTACATTGCGCGCCCCCTGCCCGTTCTGGGGGAGCCTCTACCGATTTTCGATGAACCTTAGCCGGCACATCTTGGCCGGAGGACCTAAACGATGACAACCATACTACACGGATTCGAACTATTGCAGTCGCGTGAGATCGCGGAACTAAACACTGTGGCAAAGCACTATCGTCACGTCAAGACTGGCGCCGAGCTCCTCTCTCTCGAGAATGGCGATGAGAACAAGGTGTTCGGGATAGCGTTTCGGACTCCCCCGCCTGACTCCACGGGCCTGCCCCATATTATGGAGCACGCCGTGCTCTGCGGTTCCCGGAAGTATCCGGTCAAGGAGCCGTTCGTCGAACTCGTCAAGGGATCGCTGAACACCTTCCTGAACGCGCTGACATTCAGCGACAAGACCTGCTACCCTGTGGCTAGTCAGAACCTACAAGATTTCTACAACCTGATCGATGTCTACCTGGACGCGGTCTTCTACCCGCGACTGACGCCTGAGATCCTGGCCCAGGAGGGCTGGCACTACGAACTTGAGTCGCCCGACGATCCGCTGAGTTACAAAGGCGTGGTCTTCAATGAGATGAAGGGAGCCTACGCCTCTGCGGACAGTCTGGTGGCGCGTTACAGCGAGCAATCGCTCTTCCCAGATACCGTCTACAGGTTCGATTCAGGCGGCAACCCGGAGGCCATCCCCGGGTTGACATGGGGGCAGTTCAAGGCCTATCACGAGCGCTACTATCATCCCTCGAATGCCCGAATCTTCTTCTACGGTGATGACGACCCCGAAGCGCGGCTGCGTGTGCTCGACGCCTACCTGAAGGACTTCGAACGCGTCGCCGTGGGCAGTGCGGTGGCGTTGCAGCCGGCGCTCGATGAGCCACGCACGCTGGTTCACCCCTATCCTGCAGGGGACGAGCAGGCGCCCAAGGCAATGCTCACTGTGAACTGGCTGCTTCCTGAGAACAGTGATCCTGCCCTGGTGCTGGCGCTGGATATCCTCGCGCACGTTCTGATCGGCACACCGGCCTCTCCACTCCGCAAAGCACTCATCGACTCGGGACTGGGCGAGGACGTCATCGGCGGCCTGGACGACTCACTGCGGCAGCTCTACTTCTCGGCTGGCCTTAAGGGTGTTCAGCCTGCCAACACGGCGGAGGTGGAATCACTGATCCTGAAGACCCTCGAGGCGCTGGCCGAGGGAGGCATCGAGAAGGAGATGATCGAGGCCGGAGTCAACACGATCGAATTCGGGCTGCGTGAACAGAACACCGGGCGGTATCCTCGCGGCTTGCTGCTCATGATCCGCGCGCTGACGACCTGGCTTCACGAGGGCGACCCCTTTGGCCCCATCGCCTTCGAGGCGCCGCTGAACGACGTCAAGGCGGACCTGGCGCGTGACCCTCGCTACTTCGAGGGGTTGATGCGGATCCACCTGCTTGAGAATCGCCACCGCACGACAGTGCTCCTAGAGCCTGACCCTGAGCTTCAGGCGCAGCAGGAGGCTGCCGAACGGGCGCGCTTGGTGGCCGCCAAGGCCGCGATGGCTGAGCAGGATTTGCTCGAGGTGATTTCCAGCGTTCGGGCGCTTGTGGCGCGGCAGGAGACTCCTGACCCTCCGGAAGCGCTGGCGACGATACCCAGCTTGGGTCTCGCGGATCTCGATCGGGAGCCCAAAGTGGTCCCGATCGAGGAGCTGGCCTTGGGGCACACACGGACCTTCTACCACGACCTATTCACCAACGGCATCCTGTACCTGGACCTTGGGTTCAACCTTCGTGTGCTGCCGCAGGCGTTGCTGCCCTACACAGGGCTGTTCATGGCCGCCCTGTTGGGTCTGGGGACCGAGACGCAGGATTTCGTCAAGCTTACCCAGCGCATCGGCGCCCGAACCGGGGGCATTGCGCCTACGACCTTCACGGCGGCGGTGCGCGGCGATGGGCGCGCCGCTGCGTGGGCCTTCTTGAGGGGCAAGGCCACGGTGGCGCAGGCGGATGATCTGTTGGCTATCCTGCACGACATCCTGCTGACGGTGCGTCTGGACAACCAGGCGCGGTTTATGCAGATGCTGCTGGAGCGCAAGGCACGTGAGGAGGCGGCTTTAGTTCCTGCCGGGCATCGTGTGGTCGCCTCGCGGCTACGTGCGAAGTTCAGCGAGGCCCACTGGGTTGCCGAGCAGATCGATGGCCTCGCCTATCTCTTCTTCCTGCGCAAGCTCGAGCAGGAGGTCGAGTCTGACTGGCCCAGCGTACTTGAAAAGCTGGAGTCGATTCGTCGGCTGCTGGTCAATCGACAGACGATGTTGGCCAACGTTACGCTGGATGCCGGCAACTGGATGCAGGTTGAGACCCGGTTGGCAGAGTTCCTGGCTAGCCTGCCGGCACAACCTGCAGCGCTGGCAACGTGGTCACCGGAGTACAGCACCGTGCCCGAAGCGCTCACGATTCCGGCGAACGTGAACTACGTCGGCAAGGGGGCGAATCTTTTCGACCTGGGTTACCAACGCCACGGTTCGACCGAGGTGATCGCTCACTACTTGCGCAGTACGTGGCTCTGGGAACGGGTACGCGTGCAGGGCGGGGCCTATGGCGGGTTCTGCATCTTCGACCCGCACTCCGGTGCCTTTGGTTATGTCTCCTATCGCGATCCGAACCTCGTGCAGACTCTGGACATCTACGACCGGACCACGGAGTTCCTGGAGCGGCTGGAGCTCTCTCAGGACGAGCTGGTCAAGGGCATCATTGGCGCGATCGGCGCGATCGATGCCTACCAATTGCCGGATGCCAAGGGATTCAGCGCGATGTCGCGTGCTCTGATCGGTTACACGGATGACGCCCGGCGCCAATACCGCACCGAGATACTGGAGACGACGGGCGAGGACTTCCGCGCTTTCGCGAACATACTGAAACGGGTGGCGGATCAGGGCAAGGTGGTCGTGCTGGGTTCACCGGCAGCGGTCCAGGCCGCTGAAGCCGAGCGCGCCCTTGGTTTTGATGTGAAAAAGGTGATGTGAGACGGGAAAGGGGCAGAGCTATGACGTGGCCGACTCGAGAAGAGGCCTGGGCGCTTCTGACAGAATACACGAAGAACCCTCATCTGATCACCCATGCGCTGGCTGTGGAGGTGGCAATGCGCGCCTATGCGCGGCGTTTTGGCGAAGATGAGGACAAGTGGGGCGTCGTTGGCCTGATCCACGACTTTGAGTACGAGCAGTATCCCGATCTGGGACCTGGAGGCCATCCGTTCAAGGGAACCGAGATCCTGCGCGAGAAGGGGTGGCCCGAGGAGCTGATCCGGGGAGTTCAGGCGCACGCGCCGGATCTCACCGGCGTCACGCTTGACAGCACTATGGAGAAGGCGATCTACGCTGTCGATGAGCTCACCGGGCTGATTGTGGCGGTGGCCCTGGTCCGTCCCAGTAAGTCGATTCTCGACGTCGAGGTGAAGTCGGTCAGGAAGAAATGGAAGGACAAGGCTTTTGCAGCCGGCGTGAACCGCTCTGATATCGACAAGGGTGCCGAGTTGTTGGGCGTGCCTTTGCCGGAGCACATCGGTATTGTGTTGGAGGCGATGAAAGAGATCGCGGACGAGTTGGGCCTCGCAGGCGTGGAGGTCTCCTAGACGTCGTACGCGCAGAGCGGAGTGACGATGGACCGGATTAGCCAGAGCAGCCTGCCCAGGTCGGTGGCTCCCAGCATAGGGAACTGCTGTGCCGTGCGGTGGGCGAGCGTTGTGGCGGTCGTGTTGCTCGCGCTCTTGGGGTTGGAGGGCGCCGGCGTTGTGGCTCAACGCAACACTCCCCCGACCTCCGATTTCTGGACTACCGCGGACGCTGCTGAGGCGTCCGCGGTTTTTTACGAGACCACCGTCACGATACCGACCTATCCTTACGCGGCCTATCTCGAGACCGTGGTCGATGCGACCTACAACATTGCCTATCCCGTGCTGGATTGGGACGCGTATCTGGCCTCTAATCCGATCGCCGTCCCGCGCCGCTATGACCTCCTGGTCATGGAGAACGATTACCTCAGAGTTACACTCCTGCCTGAACTGGGTGGGCGCATCTACCAGCTCTTCGACAAGACGACGGGTCATAACCAGCTCTACCAGAATCCGGTAATCAAGCCCACGCGCTGGGGCCCGCCCGAGCAGGGGTGGTGGCTATCGGCTGGGGGAATCGAGTGGTGTCTGCCGGTAGACGAGCACGGGTATGAATGGGGAGTGCCCTGGCATTGGTCGGTCGTGACCTCTACTGTCGGCGTGACCGTGACCTTGCGCGATACCTATGCCAACGACCGGCTACGAGCCACGATTGACGTGTCGCTGCCCGCAACGCAGGCCTACGTTGCCGTGACCCCGCATCTGGAGAACCCGACGGCGTCGCCGGTCGATTTCAAGTTCTGGATCAACGCGTCGTTGGTACCTGGAGCAGCAAACCGGCCCACTGAGGACCTGGCCTTTATCTTCAATGCGCCTGAGATGTCCGTGCACTCCACGGGAGATAGTAGGCTTCCGGGCGCTTTCCCGACGATGCCGACCTCGCCGATGTATCGTTTCAGTTGGCCCGGGTACGGCGGTGTCGACTACGCGCGCCTGCGTAATTGGAGCGAATGGCTGGGGTTCTTTGAGTATCCCCAGGCGGCGAAAGGGTTCATGGGTCTCTATGCTGAGGCTCAGAACGAAGGCGTAGTGCGCGT
>Ga0123333_10002697_pt1 | contig 17805 bp, 19 predicted proteins | sample BioC12SIPDNA_3_FD_89957 | JGI IMG/M metagenome (GOLD analysis project Ga0123333, IMG submission 89957) | Anaerobic biogas reactor microbial communites from Washington, USA - Biogas_R2_B C12 SIP DNA | ecosystem: Engineered > Bioreactor > Anaerobic > Unclassified | place: Washington, USA... | reverse complement strand
CGCCCGCGGACGCCTGTCCTTGCCGGGAGGGGGCGAAGAAACGCTCGGCCACCCAGAGGCCAGCACCCACCTCCCCGGCGTAAGGAGCCCTCCGTGAGCGCACTCCTGATCGCCGAAGACGGTGAGATCGCCGAAGTCGATCTGTCGGCCACCGACACCCTGAGGACCATGTACCAGGTCATCGGCTGTAGCAGCGTGGACGTCGTGCGGCTGACCACGAACCTTGACATGTGGATCGACGACGAGGGAATGATCACCGATCGTCCTGTGAACGTGCTCGCCACTCTGCTGGCCCGTCATTTCGGCCGGACCTATCAGCCCTACTGCGGACCGGCCCTGTTGGGCGGGATGACCGACGATGGGGACACCATCAACCTCACCGACGACCAGATCCGGGCGGTCCTGACCCGGCTGCAGGACATCGTGGACAGACTCTGATCGCTTCGGTGGTGGGGTGACTCCGTGGGGAATCACCCCACCACCGGCCGACCTGGAACCGTTCGTGGCGCGCGAGAGCCGGCCCGTCGGCCATCGAGGTCGCCAGATCAGCAGCGTTCGGTCTCTCGCGGGACCGGGCGTTCAGGCGGGGGACTCCTCCGGGTGGTCGGCGTCGCGGAAGAGCCCCTCGGGGGTCTCCTGCGCGGGCAGCTTCTCCGGCACCGTGTGCCCGCGGCCGCAGGCGAAGAACGGTCCGTCGGGGGCGGTGAGGGTCCGCAGGATCGGGTCGGCGTAGTTGACCCACCACACCGCCATGCCCGTGGCTCCGTCGTGACGCATGGCCTCCCATGCCTGCCAGAGGGCCTCGATACGGGAGATGGCCTCGGCGTGCTCCCACCAGGTACGACACCACCGGTAGGTCCCGGGGTCCCGGCGGTAGTTGGGCAGGAGGAATCCCTCGAGCCAGGCTGCGCAGTTGGGGTAGCACAGCTCTACGCCGGCGTCCTCGCCGCCGCCGGCCAAGACGTCGTCGACGGCCCGTCGGGCAGCAGCCTGCACCTGCTCGCCGGCCTGACCCTCCAGGGCGTCCTCGAGCAGGCCCGCGGCGACGGTGTCCAGCTCCCGGCGGAACGCGCGCTGCGCGGCAGCGACGGCAGCGGCCCGCAGGGCAGTCGCATCCGCCGACGCCCCCATGTCATCGAGGACCTCACCGGCGATCGCGGCGAGGGTGTTGCGGGGAGAGTCATCGCTCACGGGAGTCCTCCTGGCCAGGGCGTACCGGGACGGGCTGACGGCGGGCGAGAGATCTCAGGACGTGACCGTGCCCTTGGATCGGCTCGCCGAGCCCGTGGGGGTGATTCCACCGGAATCACCCCCACGATTCCGCGTCGGGGCGGAGGAAGCCGCGGCCGGGAGGATCGAGGTGTAGTACGCCTGGGAGGCCTGGACCTTGGCGGCGTAGTCCGTCTCGCTGTGGTGGACCAGCCGCAGGAGCGTGGGCGGCATGCCGGAGGCCATCATCACTGCGCGGCCGATCGGCAACTTCGCCAGATCGCTCACTGCGAGGATCGGCTCACGGTGCAGGCTCGCGGAGGTCCCACGTCCACCGCGTCCGGTGTTGGCCGAGCGGTGCACGACGTCTCGGTCCCCGATCAGCGCCGAGGCCTCGGCGAGGAACCTCTCCTCGGCCAGGCCCGCGCCGAGGGCCCGGACGTTGGCCGCGGACCATAGCTTGCGCATCCCGATCTCTCCCCAGACCTGCACGCCCTGGGCGTAGGCCTGCAGGAAGGTAGAGATGACGATGCCCTTGGAGCCGTAGTGGCTGTACAGGTCGGGCAGGTCCGGCCACCGGCACACGTTCGCTGCCTCGTCCAGCACCACCGACATGGGGGTGGCCAGGCGTCCTCGCGGGGAGTGGGAGGCCAGCTGCTCGGCGGCCGTGACGATGGCGACGGTCAGGGCCGCGGTCAGGGCTCTGGCCGTGCCCCGACCCTCACGGGAGATCAGGTAGATGGTCTGACGGGACCGGGCGAAGGCGGTCGGGTCGAACTGGGGCCGGTCGTCGTCCGGGCCCAGAGGAGTCACCCAGGGCAGGACCTTGTCGTTGCGCAGGAACGAGGACATCGCGCGGGCGGTGCCGTAGACGCCGTCGCGCTGTTTGGGGGTCAGCTGGGTGACGGCGTACAGGGCGTCGGAGGACACCCGGTACCCGTGCTCGGCCAGGATCTTGGACGGTTCGGGGTCGGACTCGCGGGTCAGCCACTCATAGACCTGTGTGATGGGTCGGCCGGCGCAGGCCGCGGCCAGGAGCATCCCCGACAACAGGGCCTGGCCTTCGGGGTCGAAGTAGGCATCCGGTTTGGCGTCCGCGTCCCGGGTGGCGGCCACGAACAACGCGGCGAGCTCGTCGGCCTCGGCGACCCCGGTGACGCCGCTGAGGGGGTTCCACCACCAGGTCGGGGCCTCTCCGATGATGTCCTGCGGGTCGAACACCCACACCGCGCCGTGCTCGCTGCGCGGACCGCGGGTCAGGTCCACCAGGTCCCGCTTGTTCGAGGTGGCCACCACCGGGCCGGCGGTCTCGACCACCTGACGCACGCACACGCACGAGGTCTTCCCCGCCCGCGGACCCATGATCCACACCTGGACCCATTCCCACGGGGCCCACAGGAAGGCTCCGTCACGGGCGTGCCGTCCCAGCGGCGAGCCCGGACCGGCGTGCTCGGCCCCCAGCCGCTGCGCGTGGGAGCGGGCTCCCGGCTCGTGCAAGACGGCGGTCTCTGCGGAGGTGCTCAAGGCGGAGACCCTGCCCTCGACCCAGGTACGTCGGGCACGCCACCGCCACACCGGGATGCCCGCGGCCCCGGTCACCGCCGCCATGAGCAGCCCCAGCACGCCCAGGACGACGCCGGCTCCGGCAGGCCAGTCGGCGGAGCCGGCCAGCAGGAGCAGGACGTAGGCGAACGGGTTGGTGCCAGGCCCGTCCTGACCGGCGAACGCGGCGGCGATGGCCGCCGACGCCCACACCGCGAGGACCACCAGCACTACCGCGAAGACCCCCAGGCCGATCAGGAGCCACTCCACGGTCCGGTCGCCGGGGTGGGTGCGCCGGTTGGCCTCCAACCGGGTCACGTCAGGTCCTCGGGGTCGGCCGGTAGATCACCGGTGCCCGCCGCGGGCATTGTGGCTGCCAGCCGGTGAGCCTTGGCGGCTGCGCCGGCCCACCGCTTGTTGGTGTCGTTGACGTCCCGCTCGACGTTGGTGAGGGTCAGGTGCAGCGGGATCCCTGGCCCGGAGCCGGTCTTGAGCAGGAATTTTCCCCGCCCTGGCGGATCACCGCTGGCTACGTCGGACTGGGTGGACCAGGAGGCGATGAGTCGTCGCTCGAGCACGGAGAACTCATGGACCGCGGCGAGGTCCCCGAACTCGGCGGTGCTCAGGCCTCCCAGCACCAACAGCGCGGACCGCTCGACGAACCCGCGGGCCTTGGCGGTGAGGTCCGCGGTGCCCAGCTGTAGGTCCTTCATCGTGTGGGTGATCAAGACCTGGGCCAGCAGGCGCTGCCGGTTGAGACGGGTGATCTCGTCGATCCGGTCCACGAGGTAGGAGGAGGCGCGCAGCATCTGCCACAGCTCGTCCATGACCATCAGGTAGACCCGCTCGGGGGCCAGGTTCGCCTCGGCGAGGTACTTCGCCGACGTCACCGCGGACGACCCGTAGACCCAGCACACCAGCTGGACCGCGGCACGCATGGCCCCGTCGCTGCTGTCGACGCCGGAGATGTCGAAGACCACCGGGCGGTCCATGAGCATGGTGGTGGAGGTGTGCTGGCAGAAGATGTCTCCGAACCGGCCGGCCGGGCCCAGGGCGATGAGCCCGGTCTCCAGGTCCTCCACGAGCTCGTCGTACCGGGCGTCGTCCCCGCGGTCCAGGGCTACGGCCCGCAGGTCCGGATGGCGTTCACGCACCAGCTGGTGCAGGTCGGAGATGAGAGGCACTTCTGGGCGCTGGTCGAGGATCCGCAGGGCCGCGGCGACGATCGTGGTCTCCCGGGCGTCCAGCGGCCGACCCAGCACCAGGTTCAGCAGGCCGATCAGGCATTCCTGGCGGCGGCCGCGTAGCTCGGCGTCGGCCTGGTGGCGCAGGTCGGCCGGGAGCCGGTCGAGCTGGCCGCGTAGGGGTCCGGGGTCCAGGGGGTTGATGGCGCCTACTCCGCGCCCGAGGGTGATGACCTGCCCGTCGAGGGCGGAGATGAGGTCGACGTAGTCCGGTTTGAGGTCGGACAGGATCAGCGGCAGGACCCCCCACCCGGCCAGGACGGTGACCATTCGGCGGACCAGGGTCGACTTGCCCAGCCCGGGGCGGCCCAGGACGAACGCCGACGGCGTGTTGATCAGGCCGTGCAGGAACCAGTAGATGGGGTCGGCGCACACGGTGCCGGATCCTTCGAGGTGCCGGCCCAGCGGCACTCCCACATCGGGCAGGGTGGCGCCGGCGGAGAACGGCCACAGCCCGCAGACCTGGACGCTGGTGCCGCGCCACTCACTGGGCGGATCCAGGTAGGGCATGGGCCCGGCTCCGCGGCCCGGCCAGCCGCGTCGTCCCGGCCGCGCGGCCGCCAACGCCCGGGTGAGGGACCCGGCCGGGGTTTCCCCGGTCTGCTTGCGTGCCTGGCGGGCCAGGGCGCGGGACCGGCGGCCGCGCAGGAGCGTGCCCCAGGACCGGCGAGGTCGAGGGGGAACGGAGTGGAACGCCGCCCCGGCTCGACGGGAGCGGCGTGTGAGGACCGTCGGAGGACTGCTCATGCGGATCTCCTCGCTCGATGCGCTCTCACAGCAGTTGGTCGCGCAGCTCGGGGGTGAGCATCAGGTGCTTGGGCAGGACCAGGCCCAGGGGCAGCCCGGCTGCGAAGGCCGCGGCCTGGTTGCCCACCGCCACCCGCATCCGCAGGCGCGGCCCGGCGGCCAGGCCCTCGATCGTGGTGGACGCCAACGGCAGCTGCTTGGGGTCCAAGACCGTGGCCGTCACCACGACGCTGAACCGCAGCAGGGAGGCTCCGGCGGCTTCCTCCTCCGCGGTGCGTTCGGCCACCCGGATCGCCCGCCGGTCCCGGGCGGTAGACCGGGACTTCTGCGCTGCCTCCGAGGTCGCGTCCAGGTAGGCGCGGTCCACGATCTCCGCGGCCCGCACCGGCGGCTCGGGCCGGTACAGGATCGTCACCCGCTTACGGGCGATGTCTCGGTGCGGGGACAGCAACCGCGAGAGGGCCTCTGCCGGGAAGGACCCCCGGTGGGGCGCGGACATGTACCAGGTGCGGGACCACCCGTAGTCGTGGCGGTAGGAGTCCCAGGACTCCACCGCTCCGGTGGGGCCAGCCTCGGTCCACCGCAGCCCGGTGCCGCCGTGAGCCCGGGCCTCCTCCACGGCCAGGGCGACGCGCGGGTCGTAGGCCACGCGGGTGGCGTCCACGACGTCCTGGGCGCGCATCGCGCGCACCGACGTCCCGGCCCCGGCGACCTTGAGCCCGGCGATGATCGCCGGCAGCAGGTTGCCGATCTCGGTGGCCATCTCCTGCGTGCTGCGCGGGCGGGGCTTGCGGCGTCGGGCCCCGACGCGTTCGCGGCTCTCCCAGGCCGGGATCGCCGACCAGGTGACCGTGATCCGGGTGGTCACCTGGGCGGCCGTGGACGGGAAGGTCTCGGCGATCTCGGCCAGCGTGGCCGCTGCGAAGTCGGGGGCGTCCTCGACGAGCTGGGAAGCGATGTTGCGGCGCAGCCGCAGACCGGAGTCCGGCGCGGACTCCACCGTGACCGAGGCCCCCTCGATCGATGGGTGGTTGCCCAAGTCGGCCAGCCACCCACCCCACATCGCCACCTGCTGATCGACAACGTCGTCGTCGAGCAGTCGGTGATCGGCCGGCTGAGCCTCCAGGACGACGGAGTAGTGGTGGGTGGCCGGTACGTGCAGCAGCGCGAACGGCTGACCGTAGGCGTCGCGGAACTCGGCCAGCTGGGACGCCGCCAGCAGACCCGGCAGACGACACTGCCCATCGGGGGTGTGCCCGGCTCCACCGCTCAGGTACACGGTGGTCCCGGCCCGACGGGCCGCGGAGAAGGACAGCTTCGCCCCGATGACCTGGTACAGGTTCCGGTCGTGGGCGTTGCGTCGCAGTAGCGGCAGTGTCGCGACCACGACGCACGTCGTCCACACCAGGGCCATGGCCCACTCCCGGGCCAGCAGCATCGCGAAGCCGATCGCGCCGGCCACGAGCAGCCCGACCAGTGCCAGCAGCGGGATTCCGAACAGTCCGGCCCGTCGGGTCGGGCGGAAGTTGCCGTACTGCGGACGCGCGGCCTCAGCAACGCTCACGATCGTCCACCCTCCCTGGCGCCGGAGGCGCCGTCGTCTCTGTCGGTCCCGCTCACGTCACCGGCGACGTGCTCTGCGCGTGAAGCGGTCGAGCCGCCCGCGCCGGTCGCGCCCTGAGCGATGCGGGCGCCCGATGCTCCAGAAGGAGAACCGGATCCGCGCGGCGCGGTTCCAGGAGTGGCCCCGCTGGGGCCCTGTCCTCCGGGGTCGCCCTGAGGTCCGGCTGGGCCAGTCGATCCCGTGCCTCCGGTTCCGCCGGACGGGCCAGCTCCTCCGCGGGCTGCGCCCGCTGCCTGACCGCCGGCCCCTGCGCTTCCGGCGGCGCCGGTGGCCATCGCGGCAGTGCCGCCGCCGGCCGCGCCACTACCGGCGGCGGCCCCGGCTGCCGGTGCTGCGGCACCGCCGGTGGCGATGACACCGGTCACCACGACGGCGCCGGTGGCGACCGATCCCAACGCCGCCCCGGGGGAGAACGACGACCCGCCGACGCGGTCCGCGACCGGTGCCACGAAGCGGATCAGGGCTGGCAGGGCCAAGACGGCCAGGATGATGATGATGGTGCCTAGCACCAGGTCGTAGGTGGAGCGAGCGACGTCGTCCAGGCCGTTCAGGTCAGCGGCGGGGTCGCCCTTGATCTGTAGGAAGCCGATCGCGTAGATGATCGCTGCGACCGGTTTGTAGATGACGCAGGCGAAGATCCAGGCGCACACTCGCTTGAAGCGGAGCATCCCCGCTTCCGTGGCGGTCCCGGCGGCGATGGTGGGCAGCATCGCCATCAGCACGATCAGCAGGGCGCCGCGCACGAACATGAACGCGATCTGGAACAGGGAGGCGATCAGGGCGATGAGCCCCATCACTAGGCCCATGGCCTGCCCGGTGCCCTGAAGCATCGCCGCGGTGATGAGGGTCGCTGTGCCATCGGAGTAGCCCGCGCCGGTGGCGCGTTCGACGAACCACGGGGCTGCGGCGTCGCCGGCCTGGATCAGGCTGGCCACGACCACGCCTCCGCAGCCGGTGACGACGACCATCGCCAGGTACATGCGGGCCAGCCCCACGCCCTCGGCGAGGTTGCTGGTCACGCCCATCCTGACGATGGCCACCAACATCCCCACCGCTGCGACCAGCAGCGTGACCCACTCCAGGTTCTGCTGCATCGTGGTGACGGTCGAGGAGGTCGGGGACGGTGAGGGTACCGAGAGCCACGCCGATGTGACCACCTTCAGGGCGCTCTCCACCGCGTGGGCGAACGACTCCACCAGCTTGTCGACGGCACTGCCAGCCACGGCGCTGGCAGCAGAACCGACAACATCACCGACGCAGCCAGCTGGATCCTGCAAACTGCAGGGCATCAGGGCGCCCCCCATCGGGTGTAGCCCTCAAGGCTCGCCAGAGGCGCGCCCGGCACCGGACCGCCGGGCGGATCCATGTTGAGCTTCCAGTCCCCGCCGCTCCAGACGACCGGCACGGTGAGGACCAGGTATCGGTTGGCGAAGGCTCCCGCGATCTGGATCGTGGCTCGCTGAGGGGTGTAGTCGAGGAACTTGAACCCGGCGATGTCCGCTGTCGTGCCCGGCTCCGGTGCCTGCGGGGGGTTCTTGCGGACCTCGGCCAGCTTCGCGTTCCGGTTCGGCCCCGACAGGGCCTGTTCCTGGAGAACCCGGGCCGCCTGGGTGTAGGACTCGGCCGAGCTCAGGAAGGTTGCGGCCAGGAGCGCGCCGGTGGGGGTGTGGGCGTAGCAGGTCCACACCCCGCGATCCCGGTGGAGTGCACCAGCGGTCGGAGACCACGGATATGCGACACCATCGATGATTTCCCAGTTCAAGCCTGGCGGTTCTGCGGTAGGGACCGTCTGGTCGGTGGCCGAGGGATGGCACCCCGGCCGAACTTCACCGGACGTCGCGACAGGCTGCGTCGAGGTGCCCGGTGCGGCTCTCGGGGTGGTGGTGGCCTGGGGCGTGGAGGTGTCACCTGGGCCACCGAAGACGATGACTGCACCGGCGGCCAGGAGGACGGCGACGATGACGGCTGCCGAGGCGAACCACCAGCCGTTGTAGCCGGTGCCCCGCTTCTGGCTGTTCGGATCGGTGGTGTCGCTCACGGGTTCCTCCCTCGCAACGGAGCCGGTGTCAGCTGAACGCGCCCAGGACCAGGCCGAAGGAACTCACCAAGACCAGGCCGACGCCGGAGAGCACGACCCGCTTGACTCCCTCGACCTCTCCCCCGGCGCGCAGGGACGCGCCCACGGTGACGATCCCCCACAGCAAGGACGCGGAGAGGATGAACATCGCGATCCAGACGCCCCAGTTGAACAGCGTGCTGAGGCGGTCAGTGCCCGGCGGCTGCTCGGGGGTGGGATCCACGACTCCGGCGGCCCGGACGGCGGCCGTGTAGACGGAGGTGGTCAACGCCGTGGTGATGTGCATGTCCTTACCTCTCGGGCGTCACCCGGATCTCCCGGGCGCAGTTGATGATGTTGGTGCCGATCCTGCGAACTCGTCGTGAGGCGTCGTTGAAGCTGGGAGTACGGATCTCTCGCCACTCCTCCTGCCAGGGCAGGTGCCAGCAGTTCGGGACGGTCGAGGCGACCTGGAGCATGAAGGCGTGCTGAGAGCCGGTCAGGTGTGGAGCGTCGTCGACCAGGACCAGGCCCAGCAGCCGGATACCGATCAGCTGGCCGGTCGCCCAGTGGTGGGCGGCTGCGTCAGCAGCGACCAGCCCGGCCGCATGGGTGCGGGCCACCAGTAACACCGTGGACGCCAGGGCCGGACCCGGGCCGCACGGCCAGCTGCGAGGGGACTCGGTGACCCGGCGTGAGGTGAGCGACTCCCGGAACGGCATGGAGGCGGCGAGCGTCCCAAGGATGCCGGTCAGGGTGCTGGCTCCGCTGCCTCCGTGTAGGGACATCACCCACAGCAGGGACGCATGAGCCGCCTCGCCCACCGGTTCGCACGGCAGGACGAGGGAGTCGGGCAGGTCTGGGGCCGGTACCTCGATGGGCACCGGGGGACCGACCAGACGCAGGTGAGCTCCGAAAACCTCGTCGAAACGGTCGGTGTCGTCGTCTTCAATGGGGGCTCGGTCCGGAACGGGGAGGAACGGGTTGATCACGGGGCGCTCTGTCCCCCGTCGCCTGAACATCCCACTACCACCTCCTGTCCGTCTCGATACCACTCTATCGCAGATTGTCGAATCTGTCGGCATAGACTAGCATCGTCGGTAACAGTTGCCCATTGACGTTTCTGTGCTTCCGAGGGGGTGCGGGATGCGTGGATACGCTTCGTGTTGTGACAGAGACCGAGGGTGTCGTGTCGGAACCCGATGTGTTACCAGAGCTGGCCGGATACGACCTGGTCATGACCCCCGCGGAGGTCGCCCAAGTCCTTCGGATGAACCCCGAGGTCGTCACACGCCTGATCCGCGAGGGCAAGCTGCCCGGGTTCCGGGTGGGAGGTACATGGCGGGTCCGCCGCGGCGACGTCCAGGCCGTCATGAAGGGCGAGTGGAAGCCCCCCGAGAACTGAGCGCAGCGCCAGCCCTCCGTCCCGGAGCCCGTCTCTACGGCCGTGAGCGACTCGTGCAGTGAGCGGCCACCGGATCCTGGGCGTCGCCGCGGCCGCGGGCAGCGCACTGCTGGCCGCCGTCGTGGGCATCAGTGTCCTGGTGGCCGCCAGCGAGGACGACGACCAGGCGGTCGCGGCGTCCTGGGGACTGGGTAACGGGATCAACCAGGCCGTCCCGGCCGCGTTCGCTCCCTGGGTCCTCAAGGCCGGGTCCCTGTGCCCGGAGTTCCCTCCGGCGATCATCGCGGCGCAGATCGACGCCGAGAGCAGCTGGAACGTCACCGCCGTCAGCCCCGCCGGCGCTCAGGGACCCGCGCAGTTCATGCCGGGCACCTGGAGCGCATGGGGTCGCGACGACGACGGCAACGGCACGACCTCCCCGTTCGACATCGGCGACGCCGTCATGGCCCAGGGCCGCTACGACTGCTACCTGGCCGACCAGGTCCGCCCCCTCGGCGGGGATGTCACCAGCCTCGCCTTGGCCGCCTACAACGCCGGCCCCGGCGCGGTCCTGCAGTACCACGGCATCCCGCCCTACCCGGAGACCCAGCAGTACGTGCCCCGCATCCTTGCTCTCGCGGCGAAGTACGCCGCCGTCGAAGCGGGCACCGTCAACGCCGTCCTGGTCGCCGCGCGATCGCAGCTGGGAGTGCCCTACTCCTGGGGCGGTGGAGGACCGGCAGGACCGAGTACCGGCGTCGGGCGGGGCGCCACCACGGTGGGGTTCGACTGCTCCGCTCTGGTGCAGTTCGCCTTCTACCAGGGCGCACACCGGATCCTGCCGCGCACGGCCAACGACCAAGCCCACGTCGGGTCCGCCGTGTCCCGCAAGGACATCCAGCCCGGAGACGTCATCGCGTTCGCCGATCCGGGGGCCAGCACCTACCACCACATCGGCATCTACATCGGCAACGGCCAGATGATCCACGCGCCCGAGACCGGCGACGTCGTAAAGATCACCACCGTGGTCGGTAACAGCTACTGGGAGGCCCAGCAATGGTCCATCCGCAGATACCTGTGAGGCGAACTCGGGTGACGGTCCTCGTCTCCGTGACCGCACTGCTCGCCCTGTTGGCCGGCTGCGGTGACGACGCACCGTCCCCGTCAGCCCCCACGACGAGCACGTCTGCCGCGCAGCAGTCCCCCGCCAGCACCACCCCCGGGCCGACCGCTCCTTCGCCCGGCCGCCCCGGGACGCCGCGCGGTGACCTCCCCAAGGTCAGCACCATCGACCGCTCCGACCCCGATGCGGTCGGAGCCGCGTTCATCCGCCTGGCCTGGACCAGCGACACCCGGCTGGACACCACCCCCATGGACGCCGGACGCCGTGCCGCCGCCCTGGCCGTCCCCGTCCTCGCCCGGTCGCTGCGCACCGCCTCCTCGGCAGCCGACCCCGGCGCCGACTGGCAGACCTGGGCACAGCACCACGCCTACACCCGGGTGCAGCTGCAGCCCAACCACGACAGCGGAGCACCAGGCGACACTCCCACCGACGCAGACCGATCCTGGAAGGTCCGGATCACCCCTGTCGGCGACGGCCACTGGCGTGGCACCCCCTCCACCCTGGTCGTCTACCTCGCCCTCACCCGATCCGGCTCCGCCTGGGCGGTCTCCGATCTGAAGGTGGCCCGATGAACTCCACCTCGCCGACACCCCCACTTCAGAGCGCCCTGTGGCCCGAGGACGGTTCCATCATCGCCTCCGCCGTGCCGGTCTATCCCGTGATCCCCATCGAGATCACCGACGATGGCCAGGCCACCGTCTACGGGCGGCCCATCACCGTTCCCGACGACCTCACCCCCGCGGCCGCGGCCCTGGCCGCCGCAGCGGCCGAGGCCGCCCTCATCCCCGGGACCGCCGACATCGTGCGGGTCGCGGCCACCGACCCCTCCGGGACGACCTGGCCCCTGGCCGTCACCGCCGACGGCCGTGTCCTGCAGCTGACAGAACCGGTCGCCACCCATCGTCCATGGTTCTGGCCCGCCGTCGCAGCGGTGACGGCCGTCGTGCTGGCCGTCGCCGGGACCGCCATCGTCCTGACCCTGCGGCGTCCCGCTCCCCCGCAGCCGGTCGCCGCCACGGCACCGCGTCCTCTCACCGCCGTCGGATCCGGCGCCAACCTGCCCCGGCCGGCGCCCCCTGGCTTCGCCGAGACCGCTACCTGGTCGGTCCCGGTCCACCCGACCATCCCCCCGGTGGTCACCGCCGACGGCACCGTCCTGGTCGTCACCGCCGACCGCGACGTCGTGCTGCTGGACCCCGCCACCGGACAGGCCATCTGGAAGGCGAAGACCCCCCGGTCGGTCACCAACCTGCACCTGACCCAGATCGACGGACGCCTGTGCGCGGCCGTCGCGACCACGACCACGCTCACCTACTGGCCCTTGCCCGAGCGATCCAGCACCCCCACCCCTGCATCGGGCGAGACCGAAGGTGTGGCGGTCGCTCTCCCCCGGCAAGGTCGGTTGACCTGGACCGGGGCCTCTCCCCTGATCGAGATGCCGGACCAGACCGCAGCCGTCATCACCGGGCAGTCCACCCCACGACTCGACATCCCCGTGGGCGCCGCCCCGGCCGTCGTCCAGAACCAGACCGTCCTGGCTCTGTCCGACCAAGGCCGCTGGTGGCACCTCACCCCGGGCACCACCCTGACCACCGGCACCGTCCTGACCGCACCCCACAGTGCCAACGGCGGTCCCAGCCGTGTGCAGGCCCTCGACGTCGACCACGTGCTCGCCGTCTGGCCAGCACGCAAGGGACGCCAGATCGCCGTCCTCCACCAGCTGTCCACCGGCCGCCGCCAGGCACAGCTGACACTCGGCGCCACCAGCGACCTGCGGACCCCCGCCCTGGTCACCCAACCCGGCAGCACCCGCTCCGCCCTCGGTCCCCTGCTGATCGACACCGGAGCCGGGCGTCTCACCCACCTCGGCGCCACCCTGACCGCCGCCGACGTCACTGCTGGGCACGTCTACGCCACCGACACCCAGAACCGACCCATCGACGTCATCGTCACCGGTACCAAGGCCCGCGCCACCGTCATCACCGGCCAGGACCCCGCCCTGCCCGTCGGCGTCATCACCCGGCCCGGCGCGCCGGCTCTCGCCCTCGTCCTGGCCGACAAGGTCGAAGACCGGCTGCTCTACGCCCTGCCCCAGACCTAGGGGCCAGGAAGGACACCCATGCGATGCGATCTACGTCCAGCCCGGCTGATCCGCCGGCTGACTCAAAGATGGCGATACCGTGGCAAGCTCTCCACCGTGGAAGAGATCAGCCAGCCGCAGGACTCCGTCGCGGGGAACCTGCCGCCCTTCACGTGGTCCACCGATGAAGCCGTCCGTTACGAGGTCGTCCTCGAAGCCCTGTCCCAGCTGGTCGCCGCCTGCACAGCCCGGCTGACTCAGGAACAGGCCAAGGCCGACCCGGACCCGGCCGTCATCGCCCGCTGCGAAGAGCTGACCACCACCTTCACCGAACAACGACTCCACCTGCGCTCCACCGACCAGCGTGCTCTGGCCGAGGTCCTGGCCAACGCCCAGGCCCTGCGCCAGCAGATCCTCACCGAGCAGTGAGCGGCATCGACCCCCGCCGCTACCTGCTGCCGGAGGCGGACAGCCGACGCATCTTCACCGAGCGGATTGCCCCCCGAGAACTCACCGGCATCAGCGTGGAGCACCCCACGGTCGTGTTCGTCGCCGGACAACCCGGAGCAGGCAAGACCAAGACCACCGAGGCCGTGGTCCGAAGCCTGGACGACCGCGGCGGGGCCGTTGTCGTCAACAGCGACTACTACAAGCCCTACCACCCCGAGTACCACCGGCTCCTCGCCGAGGAGGACCACAACGCGGCCCCCTACACCAGCCTGGACGGGCGCCGCTGGATGGCCATGGCCGAGCAGTACCTCATCGGCCGGCGCATCAACACCGTCATCGAGACGACCATGCGTGATCCCGGTGACTTCCTCGAGCCGGCCCGGATGTTCCGCGACGCCGGGTATCGCACCGAAGTTGTGATCATGGCTGTTCCAGAGGCCCAGAGCCGACTGGGGATCCTCGCCCGCTACCACGACCAGGTCGCCGCCCTCGGCCACGGACGCCTGACCGAGACCAGTAACCACGACGCCTCCTACCACGGCGTCCTGCAGGCCGCGGGTCGCATCGACCGCGACGATCTCATCGACGCCGTCGCGGTGTACCGCCGCGGGAACCAGCTGCTGTACGCCAACAACCGCACCCCCGAGAGACAGTGGGCACAGCCGCCCGGTGCTCAAGCTGCCGTCGAGACCGAACGGCACCACACCTGGACCTACCCCGAAGCGCAAGACTTCCTGGACACCAGCCGACGACTCGCGACAGGGCTGGGACCCCAGTGGGCACCGCAACTACAGGAGATCAAGAACCTCGCGCGTCCCTTCCTTCCCCCGGGAGCCGAGGCCCACGCCGATGCTGCGGTGGACAACCAGGCACGCCCGCGCCGCGCACGTCCAGCCCCCGCGACTTCTCAGGAGCCCGGGCCTCGAGAACGAGACCGAGACCGAGACGACCTCGACCCTGGCCCGGAACGCTGACCACCCTGTTGTACCGGTGGGCGCGACGACGGCGGACGCTGTTTGTCGTACGGTTGTCCACCAGGAGAACTGTGCCCGCATGTCGGCGAACGCCTGCCGTGGCCGGCAATTGATGTTGTGGGTCTTCGGGCCGTCCAGTGTCTTCCCGCTAGGTTGTCAGGCGTCCCGGGGTCCTCTGACGCCCAGTGTCGCCGACCGAGTGGACGCGGGGTCAAACCTGGCTGGCGAACACTGGGCGCCTGCATGTCGCCGGAGTGCTGACCTGCGCCAACGCTACCCTGAGGCAGGATGGGGCGACACAATTCCGATAAGCTGGCGCCATCGGGGTGTGGCTCGAAGAACTCGGCTGGCGGATCTGGCGAGGGTAGGCCACGCGATGTGACCCCCGCGGAGTCGGTGTTCTTCAGCACTGTGACTCTTTCCCATAGTGATCTTCTGTAGGGCCCGGCTGAGGTCGGGCCTTTCGCATGTCCTGACACTCCATCGAGGCGCGTGATCGTCTACAGCGCAGGTGGTCAGGACCCCCAGACCCTGGCGGACCGGCCTGCCGGACCTCTCCCAGGGACGAGTTCTGCCTCGTGGCGGGGCTTGCCAGTGTGGCCGGCCTCATGCCGGGCTTTCTCGTCTCCGGGATCTTCGGGGACTCACTCGCGACTTCGACCAGTTCCGCGTGCAGCCCGCGACCTTAGGGGCTATCGGGTGCTGATGTTGGGGCCGCGATCATCACAAGTGAAGGGACATCGAGACAGGCATGAACCAGGTCTGGCGTGGTCTGGTGGCCTTGGTCGGCGGTGGCGGTGTGTGGAAGGTGCTGGACACCTCTCACCCATCCACGCTGACCCTGGTCGTCGTCTACGCCGTGCTGGGCATGGCGATGGTGTTCGTAGGAGCCCTCAGCTGGTCCAAGGTGACGGACAGCCGGGTCAAGGCGAAGGACTGCAAGAAGAGGGCACAGATCGCAGACGCCCTGCTCCTTGTGGTCCGGCGTACCAGCACTGATCAGGCGGCGCAGCAGCTAGTTGATCTATATCGGCTTGCAGCACCGGCTGAGCGTCCTGCTGGTCCTCCTACGTCCACCTCCTCCACCCAGTAGTCGATCATCCTGGTCTCTGTGTCCTTTTTGGCGTACCTGATGATTCCCAGTGAAGAACGTTCAATGGAAAGAACTGTCGGTGCCGGCGCCTACGGTCGGGGCCATGACGGGACTCCTGCGAGACCTGGACGCATACGGACCACTGCAGGCGCCGCGGGCTGGGACTGTGCACGCCGAGCTGGCCACTCATCCGGTGCTCGGTGCGCATGCCGTGGCCGGGCGGATCGTGGTGGGCACCGCCTCGGGGGCGGCGGTGGTGCTGGACACCGAGACCACGCGCCTGGACGGCGTCCTGGTCGAGGTCGCCGTGCTGGACGCGGCCACCGGGGAGGTGCTGCTGGAGTCCCTGGTGCGCCCCGAGGAGCCGATCAGCGCCGGGGCGCAGCTGCTGCACCTCACCCGCGGCCGGACGGTCATCGCGTACAACGCCGAGTTCGACCAGGCCCGGCTTCTCCAGCACGCCGACCGGGACAGACTGGACCTGGCCCACCTCGCCGGGGCGGGGGTGTGGGAGTGCCTGATGCTGCGGCGCAGCGACTGGGCGATGCGCCCGCGGTGGATGCCCCTGCACGGCGGGCACCGCGCAGGCGGGGACTGCCGGGTCGCGGTCGAGCTGCTGGCGGCGATGACCACCCCCTACGGGCGCGGTGGGCGTTGGTGAGCGGGGTGCAGGTGCGCCTGGTCGCCGACACCCTCGAGGAGGTGCACGCCGCCGCGGATGCTCTCGCGCGGGTGTTGCAGGTGCGGCACCGCAGCGCGCCGCGGCCGCGGCGGGACGGGGGCGTGGTCCTGTACCTGCACACCCAGGGACCCCGCGAGCAGACCGCTGACCAGGACGCCCGCGCGGTCATCTCGCAGCGGACCCGGGCGGCCCTGGCCGCCCGCCGCGCGGCTGGGGGGCGCCTCGGCGGGCCCCGGCGCTGCCCGGATGCGGTCCTGGCCGAGGTCGCCCGCCGCCGGGCCGCTGGGGATCGCCTGACCGACATCGCCCGCGCCCTGAACGCCGCCGGGCACCGCACCCCCGGCGGTGGGGACCGGTGGTGGCCCAGCCATGTCTCCCGGCTACTGGCCACCCAGGACGGCCAGCACGCCCTGCGCGAGGCCGCAGCCGCCCTTGAGGGTCCGCGTTGCCGGTCGTGATCTGAGGCGGTGGGTGTTCAGGAACCCTGCAGGTGACGGCGGAGTTCGTTGATCGCGCCGGTGGCGCGGCGGGCCAGACGAATGCGGTCAGCAGGGGTGTCCTGGGGGTCGGCGAGGAACCTCGCGTAGCTGGCCGGGCCGACCTTGTCGACAGCGGAGAAGGCGTCGTAGAGGCTGTCCAGGATCTGGGGGACGTCCTGGTGTCCGTACTGAGGGCTGGCGGTGATGGCGGCCGCGGCACCGCGGGGGCCGTCGGGCCAGCTCTCGGTGATCCACACGATGTCGTAGGCGTCCTTGGGCTTGTCCCGCTTGTGCAGGGCCGCAGTCTTGGCGGCCAGGAATCCCAGCAGCCCGCAGACGGTGAACTCGTAGCTCATCCGGCCGCCGTCGTTGGGCAGGATGACCTCGCGGGAGACGGTCACGGTGTCGGTGGACAGCAGTTCGCCGGCGTCCAGGGCCACGGCGGTGAGGTTGCCGCCCATGTTGTGCTTGGCGGTGGGGTTCTCGACCTGCCGGGGCCGGTACAGCCGGCCGGCAGGGCACTGGTCGGTGGTGGGGCAGAAGAACTCCACGACCAGGCGCAGGCCGCTGGACTGCCGCCACCGGAAGGATTTCTTCGTGGGCTGGAATCCGGCGCTGCGCAGGCAGGTCTCGATGCGGTCGTACTCGGCGGTGTCGCCGTCGATGAGGGCGATGCTCAGGCACAGGTCGATGTCGGTGGTGCCCAGGTGAGCCGGGCCGGGTGGGTCCAGGACCAGCAGGTTGGGCACCATGCCGCCGATGAGGACGGTGTGGTGGGAGGTGAGACCCAGGGCGCGCAGCAGGGCGGCGGTCTCCCCGAGGATGACCTCGGTCGTGGAGGGGTCGTAGCCGCTGTGGTGGGCGCCGTCGGCGGGCTCGACAGGGGGATCAGTAGCCAAGGACGGCCTCCCGGAACTGGGCTGCGGCGTCGTGGCCGCGGGGTTCGGTGAGCATGTCGAGCCAGACGCGGACCTTGGGGGCGATCGGCACCGTGTTGTGGGTGGGGATCGGGGGGTAGGTGGCCAGTTGGCCGACGTCGCGTACCAGCAGCAGGTTGTGCCCGGTGTCGACCGGTTCCAGGTCCAGGTGGTTGGCCGCCACCGTCAGCGGTACCTGCG
>Ga0123333_10002695_pt1 | contig 17821 bp, 16 predicted proteins | sample BioC12SIPDNA_3_FD_89957 | JGI IMG/M metagenome (GOLD analysis project Ga0123333, IMG submission 89957) | Anaerobic biogas reactor microbial communites from Washington, USA - Biogas_R2_B C12 SIP DNA | ecosystem: Engineered > Bioreactor > Anaerobic > Unclassified | place: Washington, USA... | reverse complement strand
GATACGCCATCCCGCCCAGCGATGTCCGCAGTCTTCGGGCCATGCCCCTACGCTACCCTCGCCCAGGTCCACCGTCAATTGGCTTCTGAACCCCGTTATCACCCGCCCAAAGCATCGTACTTGCCTGGAGGAGTATTGCCAAGGAAGTTGTAAAGCTGAGTGCCGCCATACTCCTCCATCGGATCCCGATTCATCCACCTGCCGAGTTCCGGCGTGTAGTAGCGGTAGCCCCAGTACCCCAGTCCCGTTTCCGCGTCGAACCACTTGGTGGAGAAGCGGAAGAGGTTGGCGGCGGCGTAGCCGGAGGAGTCGGCGTCGTGGATCGAGGGGAGACCCACTTGCTCGCGCTCGGGGCTCGTTGGGGCTCGACCCGCTCGCTTGCGCCCGGGGCTCGTTGGTTGAGATGGCGATTGGGGTTTCTGAGTACGGCGCTGACGCGCCGCATCCCCGCGCTCGCGCTTGGGGCTCGTTCATTGCGCTTGCGCCCGGGGCTCGTTGGTCGAGATGGCGATTGGGGTTTTTGAGTACGTCGCTGACGCGCCGCATCCCCGCGCTCGCGCTTGGGGCTCGTTGGGGTGCGACCCGCTCGCTCGCGCCCGGGGCTCGTTGGCGCTTGACATTCCTTGATCGCGCTGGCGCTTGGGGCTCGTTGGGGCTCGACCCGCTCGCTCGCCCTTGACAGCGCTGCGCGACGTCAAGGACAGGTGGTCGCGGCTCTGCTCGCCGGCCCCTTCCGCCTCTGTCCCTTCTGCCTCTGTCCCTTCCGATCTGTCGATTCCCGGTCTCAATCGCTCTGGCAATTCCAGGCATGCCCAGGAACATGCCATCGATCAAGACGGATGCCCCCTTTGTTTCGCACCTCATAAGCCATGCGAATCGCGGATGCGACGGGGTACGCGCCGGGGCCGCAACGTGGGTTTCCCTCACGCCGGCCAGCGGGTAGGCTGAGGCCATGGACACGCAAGGTCACGCGATCGACACACGGCAGGCGCACCCGTTTGACGCGGTGCTGGTGATCGCGTTCGGTGGGCCCGGGGGGCGGGATGAGATTCGGCCGTTCCTGGAGACGATCGTGCGCGGCAGGCCTGTGCCGCCGGAGCGGATCGAAGAGGTGGCTCGCCACTACGAGCTGTTCGACGGCGTCTCGCCGCTGACTGATATCGTTCAGCGGCAGGCGGCGGGTTTGCGGCAACGCCTTGCGGCCCGCGGCGTGGATGTGCCCGTGTTCGTGGGCATGCGCAACTGGCATCCGTTTCTGGCCGACGTGGTCGCCGACCTGGCCCGGGCCGGCCTTCGCCGGGTGATCGGTTTCATCGACGCGGCCCACCATTGCTGGCCGAGTTGCGGGCAGTATCGCGAAGATGTGCGAGCCGCCCGCAAGGCAGCGGTGGCCCAGGGTCTGCCGGATGTGGCCGTCACCTACGTCGACAGTTGGTACGAGCACGAGGGCTTCATCACCGCCAATGCCGATCATGTTCGCCGGGCGCTGGCTGTGCTGCCCGCAGAGCTTCGCGATCAGGCCCGGCTGATCTTCACCGCCCACAGCATCCCGACAGCCATGGCGGCAACCTCGCGATATCGGGAGCAGTTGGAGGCCTCGGCTCGGCATGTGTCGGCGCGACTCGGCCGGCAAGATTGGGCGCTGGTCTACCAGAGCCGCAGCGGTCGGCCGCGGGATCCCTGGCTCGAACCGGACATCTGTGATTACTTGCGCGAGGCCCGCACTGATGGGTTGCGGGCGGCGGTGATTTGTCCCATCGGCTTCGTGGCCGACCACGTCGAGGTGCTCTACGATCTGGACCACGAGGCCCTGGGCCTGAGCCGCGAGTTGGGCATGACCGTCGCCCGGGCGGCCACGGTCAACGATCACCCGGCATTCCTCGAACTCATGACCGACCTGGTCCTGCGAACCTGCCAGCGCTACCACCGCTATCCGCCGCTCCCGATCACCGCGCAAAAGGTGTCAGGAACCTTTTTGGTGTGATCGTGCGGCTTTGCCGCACGATCACGCCAAAAAGGTTCCTGACACCTTTTGCGCGGCGCCGATGACCGTGTCGTGGAGCAGGCGGTTGGTTGCGATGACGCCCTTGTTGTCGCGGAGCGTACGGCCGAGAGAGAAATCGAGCGGTCGGCCGTGGATGTCACTGACCTGCCCGCCGGCCTCCTGGACGATGATGCACCCGGCGGCGTGGTCCCAGATCTTCTCTTGGTAATCGGCCCGCGTGGGCAGGCGCAGGTAGATCGAGGCTTGGCCGCGGGCTACGGCGGCATACTTGCACTGGCTGTCCATGCGGCAGGGGGGAGCGGTCACGCCGAGCAACTGAGCGATGCGGGCCGCGTCGTCGTGGGCGGAATGCCCCGACTCGACGGACTCGCAGAAGGAGGCGTCGACCGGGTCGGCCACACTGGTCACGCGGACGGGGCGAATGTCCGGGGTGCCCAGCGCTTGCATTTGCGTCCCTGTTCCGCGGCCGGCGACGAAGAGGCAGCCTTGCGGGCCGGCCGGATCGGCGGGGTCCACCGGCAGGTTGGGACACCCAAGCACGCCAAGCACGACTTGGCCATCTTCAATCAAGGCCAAGGCCACCGCGTACTGTTCGCCGCGCAGAAAGCCCTTGGTGCCGTCGATAGGGTCGAGCGTCCAGTGCCGTCCGCGGGGTCCGCCGGCGTACTTGCCGTGGTCGATGGCCGACAGGATCTCATCCTCGGACATGCCCGGCTCGATCAGCCGGACGTGGCGCACGACCTTCTCGCGGATCTCCCGCCCACCCGGCGCACGCAGGTCCGCAGCATCTTCCTCGCCCACCACCGGGGCGTCGGGAAAGGCCGCCAGCAGCGCGGAAATGACCACCGCCTGAGCCCCGAAGTCTGCCACGGTCACCGGCGACTTGTCGCGCTTGGCGATGGTCTCTTCGGAAACGAGCGTGGCCCGCACCCGCGAACAGAGCATGCAGGCTTTGCGTACCGCCTCGATCGCCACCTGACGTTCGTTTTCGTAGTTCACGGATTAGCCTCGCGTGCAATGCGGCGCTGTACGGAGCGAGCGTTCACTCACTCCCCGCGACCGCGCGGGCTGAAGCCCGCGGCTCTTTGTATGGTTCGTCGTGCGATTCCTCGCGTGATTCGTCGCGTGGTTTGTCGCCCGGTCCATCAGCACTATGCCGTTTCCGCCGCAGCTGCCCGCAGGTGCTGGACCTCGCGGGCCAGGATTCCCGCCCGCTCCGCGGCGTCAACGCGCCCGAGTGATTCATTCTCGATGCACAGGCTGCCACGGTAGCCCGCCCGACGCAGCAGCGACGTGACCCGCGCAAAGTCGATGTCACCTTCGTACACTGGGGAGCAGTACTTGCCGTACTCCCAGCCTGTCTGCCGGCGCTTTTCCCGTTCCGTCTCGGGGTAGGCGATGCTCTTGCAGTGCGTGTGGAACGTGACCGGGGCGAACTCGGCATAGATGTCGTACAGTTGCGACAGCGGGTAGCCGAACCAGTAGAAGTTGCCTGTGTCCATCGTCAGGCCAAATCGGTCGGATCCCACTTCCGCGAAGAACTTCCGCAGGAACTCGATCTTGTTGGTCGTGCCGCCGTGGTTCTCGACGCCAAAGCAGATGTTGCTGCCCTTCGTCTGTTCGATGATGCGGCGAGCGAGAGTGACGGAGAGCTTGAGGAACTCGTCCTCACTATCTCTGAGTTGCCGGGGCACGAAGTCGAGGCGAACGGCGGGCACGCCCAACTCGGCGGCGGCCTCGGCGACCTTCACCGTGCAGGCGACCTCCTCGTCCGGGCGGTTGTCGAAGTCGTTACTCAGGCAAAACGCGACAATCCGCTTGTTGGCGTTCTTGAAACGCTGCCCCAACGTCCGAATGGAGTTGGCGTCGGCGAGCGAGTACTTGGCCTCGCCGTCCATCAGGTACTCGCAGCTCAGGTCGAGCTTGACGAGCACCTCGACTCTGTCGGCCCCGATGGCCGTCATCGCGGTCCAGAAATCGGGCTGGCCGATCTCACGCAGGTGGGCGTCGCGGCACGCGATGGGCCAGGCCGGCCGCTTACCGCCCCCGCTGGTCGTGCGACAGGTTGTTCGGGTGATGCTTTGCTGCTCGCCACAGCCGCCGACAAGAGGCACGGTGGCTGCGCCCGCCGCCATCACCACGGAGTTCCGCAGAAACTGACGGCGTGTGGGGCTGTTCAACTCGCGCATGCTCATACTCCTGCTTGGAAGAAGACGACACGCCGCCGGCTCCCGTCGAGGGCGGCCTGCGCGTGCGTCAAGATGAGCGTTCCAGGTGATCAATCGTCGAGGGTGACCCGTTGGCTGCGGAGACGCTTCACCGCTCCCTGCTGCGCCTTGGCTTCGATGCGCCGGGCATTGGCCGCGGCGGGAACGCGTGTCTTCTTACGCGGCTTGGGAACACTGAATGCCCCATTGAGCAACTCGATGAAGCGGTTGACCGCCGCCCGGCGGTTGGCAAGCTGCGTGCGTTCCTTGCTCGAATGGACGCGAAGCACGCCCTCCTGGCTGATCCGGCTGCCGAGGTTGCTTCGCAGGGCGGTCTTCTGATGGTTGGATAGTGAGGTGCTCCGGGCGACATCAAAGTGCAGTGTGACCCGCGTATTGACCTTGTTGACGTTCTGCCCGCCGGGCCCCGGGCTACGCTCAAAGGAGAAGCTCAGTTCGTGCTCACTGACTGCAATGCCAGGGCTGATTTCAATCATCTTCAGGGGCTCCTTTGCCTAGTCCTTCCACCGCCTTCATCATAACCCATTTGGGCCCGGGATGCCAGCGGGGCGAGCCGTCAAGCGGTTCGAGGGGTGTATCCGCCGTTCAGTGGCAAGTTGCCAAAGGCGAAGTATCGAGGGTGGCATGGGTCGGTACTCCGACCCGTGGCCAAATGCGGACAGCCACTGGTCTGGGTGCAGACCAGTGCCACCCAGTGCCCCTGACATTCGGATGCACCCCGGTTCGAGCCATCCAGGAGGGCCGCCGGCAGCGATCAGAACCGCGCACGGAGCCGCGATCTTCCCGGCAGAGCCGCGACCGCGAGGGAGTGGAAATCGCGCCCACCGCTCCACGATCATCACCGCTTCACTGCCTGGTGCGTGACGGTGTGGGTCACGATGATGGCTGCTCAGCTACCGTAGCCACTCGTCGCGATGGGCGGCAACGAATTCGTCGTCGTTGAGGTGCGGATACGCCGCGTGGACGCGGTCGATCTCCTCGGCCTGCCCGGGTGAGAGATCCTCCGTTGGGTTCAGACACCAGCGGCCTTCAAGCAGGCCCTGCCGTCTCAGAATCTCATGCAGTCCCGCGATGCACCCCGCGAATTGGTTTGCCACGTCAAAGAAGGCACCGTTCGCGTCGGTGACCTCGACGCTGCGGGTCAGCCACTCGGCGGGCACCGTGCCGCCACCCGCCATGATGGCGTGGATGGCTTCGAGCTGCTCCACCGCCCGGCGGGTCCATACCGCCCAGTGTCCCAGCAAGCCGCCGACGATGCGCAGTTCGATCGACCGGCCCTGGCAGGGGAACCGATGCATCGTTAGCAGATCGCCAAGGATGTGATCGTCGTTGCCGGTGTAGAGCGAGATCTGATCCGCTCGTCCGCTTTCCGCGACCGCTCGGAGCACGTCGTTGGTTTGGTAACGGTTGAAGGGGGCGATCTTGATCGCCACCAGATTCTCAATACTTGCCAATTCCCGCCAGAACTCAACCGGCAGGACCCGACCGCCCACCGCCGGTTGCAGGTAGAAGCCGATGATCGGCAAGATGCGAGCGACCGCCCGGGCGTGATCGATCAGGGCGGAGATCGGCTCGGTCCGCATCGCCGACAAGCTTAGCAGCCCCGCGCTGTATCCGAGCTCTCGGGCCAGCTCCGCCTCCCGGGCCGCTTGCCCGATCAGCCCACAGATGCCGGCGATGCGGACAATCGGACGCCCGGTCCGCTGCTCATACCGTTGGACCTCCTCGGCCGCCAATTGCATGACCGGCTTGAGCAGGCCCACCCGTGGGTCGTGAATCGCAAACTGGGTGGTGTGCACGCCGACCGCGATGCCTCCCGCCCCCGCCGCCAGATAGTAACGGGTCAGAGCCCGTTGCCGTCGTTCATCGAGTCGCCGTTTGGCATCCAGGGCGAGCGGATGGGCGGGAATGACCGTCCCTGCCCGGAGGATCTGCCCCGCCGCTGCCTTGAGTTGGGGTAACTGCATGGTGTCGTCCCATCCAGAGCCGCTGCCGGTCCGCCGGCCTTTGGTATGGTAAGCCGTTGGCTGGGCAGGGCAACCCCAGGTTTCCCCCAAAATCGTGTTCCGGCAACTCGCGGTGGTCGCACCGCTCCACTACAATGTCCCCAAGGGCTGTCGCGGTGAGACGAGCCCCGGCGAGCGGGCGCACGCGGCTTCGCTCGATACTGGACGGCGGCCGGACCGCCTTCGGAGCCATGAGGCCAAGCATGCCAGTGATTTCCGCGTTGTATGAGCCCGTCGCTACCGAGCTGGGAAAGGTCTGCGCTATCTTCGACGACCAGCTCTTCTCCGACCTGCCGGTGCTCAACGAGCTTTGCTCGCACGTCCGGCGGTTCCGCGGCAAGATGCTCCGGCCGGCCCTGCTTCTGCTTAGCGGCAAGGCCTGCGGCGGGCTCACCGATGAACACCTGACCCTCGCCGCCGTCGTCGAGCTGGTCCACATGGCGACTCTCGTGCACGATGATGTGCTCGACGATGCCGACCTCCGCCGCCGGTTTCCCACCGTCAATCGCGTCGAGGGCAACGAGGCCGCCGTTCTCCTCGGCGATTACCTCATCAGCCATGCCTTCCACCTATGCAGTGCGCTCGATTCGCAGTTCGCGTCCCGCCGCATCGGCCAGACCACCAATACGGTCTGCGAGGGCGAACTCCAACAGGTCCATCATCGCGGCGACCTGGAGCTGACCGAGGAGCAGTACCTCCAGATCATCAGCCGCAAGACCGCCTCGATGACCGCCACATGCTGTCTGCTGGGGGCTCGTTACGCCGGGGCGAATGTGCGGACGACGGCCTCGCTCGAACAGTACGGTCTGCACATGGGCATCGCCTTCCAGATCACTGACGATGTGTTGGATATCGTGGGTTCCGAAGAGTCCACTGGCAAGACGCTTGGCCGTGACCTCGACAAGCACAAGCTCACCCTGCCGGTGATTCACGGCCTGTCCGCGGCCTCTCCGAACGAATGCCGCCACCTCCGCCAACTGCTTTCCGCTTCGCAACCCGATCGGCCTGCGTTGCGCACCGCTCTCGAAGCCACCGGCAGTATCGCCTATGCCATGCAGGCCGCCCGGCAATACGTCGAGTCCGCCGTCGGTTTCCTCGATCCGTTGCCGCCCTCCGAGAGCCGCGACACCCTGCAGCGCATGGCCAACCTTATCCTCGAACGCGAACAGTGAAACCAACCAGAGCCGCGACCGTAAGGGAGCGGTTCTTCGCGTCGGAGGAACCGCTCCCTTACGGTCGCGGCTCTGTTGTTTGTCGCGGCTCTGCTGTGATGGATTCGCGGTTTTTCCTACGCTTCGCCCACCGTCAGCAATAGTGGAAACCAGAAGTTGAACTTGCGACGCCGGATCTGGCGGAAGCCCGCCGTCTCGAAGTACTCGTGGATCTTTGACCACGGGGCATGGTGAACCTGTTTCTCGACCGCGGTGATGATCACATCGAACACCACCCAGCCGACGATGTTGTCGCGGAAGCCGTCGATCAGCAGCAGCCGCCCCCCAGGACGCAGCACCCGGCGAATGTCGTGGATGACCGCTTGCTGGTGCGGATAGTGGTGGAATGAGTTGCTGCATGTGACCACATCGAACGAGCCGTCGGCGAAGGGCAGATGCTCGCTGTCGGCGGTCACGAACCGCAATCGGTCGGCGACGTGGGCCTTGCACGCTTTTTCGCGCGCCACCCGGCACATCCCCGCCGCGTAGTCCAGCCCGACGACCCGGGCCGGCAGCAGCGAAAGCGCCAGCATCGCCCCCAGCGTCCCCGTCCCGCACCCGATATCCAGAAGATCGAACGGCTCCGCCGTTTCGCCTCGCCAGCCCTGCAGTTCCTCCAGGAACATCCGGTACGACGGCTGGAAAAGAAAGCGGTGCAGCAGTGACCGGTCATAGGTCTCCGCCCACGACTCGAACTCGTGGCGGGCGATCGACTTCATCGTGTGGCCGGTCTTCATGGATTCATGACCTCATCACGCCCCTGGGCACACCCAGCAGAGCCGCGCCCCAACAGAGCCGCGAACGTAAGGGAACGGTTCTTCGCGTCGGAGGAACCGCTCCCTTACGGTCGCGGCTCTGCAACGCGTCGCGGCTCTGGTCTGACCTCGTGCACGTACATGCGTCCACGCCGCAAGCACCCCTCTCGGTCATTCCCTGGCGGCCTCGGCCATGGCCTCCGCGTTGGCGGGCGGGACGTTGGGCAGCAGGGCCTCATGGCTTGGACTGACAATCAGGCAGGGGCCGAGCAGAGCCTTCACCCGCCGAACATCCTCCCGGATCTGCGCGGGAGTGCCGTGGACCAGCAGTTGCTGCGTATCGATCCCGCCCAGAAAAGTGATCCGGCCCTTGAAGTCTCTCGCCAGCGTCTCCGCGTCCATGTTGACCGCCCGAGCCTGCAAGGGGTGCAGGCATTCCACACCGGCATCGATCAACCGCCCGATCACTTGGTGAATCGACCCGCACGAATGCAGAATCACCTGGTACCCGTACCGATGGGCTTGGTCCGTGAACCGCTGGAACCACGGCAGAATGAACTCATCAAACTGCTTCGGCCCGCAGATCAGCCCTCGCTGCGTGCCGAAATCGTTACCGAAGAAGAACCCGTCCACCAAGTCACCCGCCAGGGCGAAAAAACGCTCGTTGGCCTCGTAGTAGAACGAGCAGACCCGGTCCGTCACCGCGTGTACCACCGCCGGATGGGTGTACATCTTCATCATGTACTGCTCCATGCCGAACAGATCCATGATGTTGTGGTAAAAGCAGGTCCACATACCGCTCGCCCGGTAGTAGTAGCCCGCCGACCGCAGCGCCGCGAGGCACTCGTCGAAGTTCAGGTGCGCCGGGTTGGGCCACGGATGACGCTCCACCTCCGCGACGGTCTCGCAGTCGGCCAATGGCCCTGCCTGCCCATGACTGGTCTTGGTCTCCGGCAGCCCAAACAGAGGGCGGCCATCCGGCGGCTGATAGTTCGACGGAAAGAACTGCGGGCAGATCCACCGCAGATCGGAACCCAGCCGTACGTGCAGTCCTTCCTCGGTATCGGTGCCGAAATACGAGTGGTAGATCGGCCAAGTATCGTGGTGCGGGTTGCCCAGCCACCAGCCGCAGCGGTCCGCCGCTCGTCCGCTGATGATCGCGCGTATCCGTTCGCGTGAACTCATGCCCACCTCCGCCTCGTCCTCGCCAGGACCAAGGCAACTTGTTGCCGTTCGTCACATACGCTTGGGCACGCCCATCAACAAGTTGACTCGGTCCTCGACGCCGGGCCTAGCGCGTGCTTTGCTTACCGCTCTGACCGCGCAGGTGCTGGTCGAACCAGTCCGCGAAGATCGCGACATCCGCCGTCCAGTTGGCCCAGCCGTGACCTTGGCCCTCTCGTGTCACCAGCCGCGTCGGCACACCCGCCGTCCGCAGTTTCTCCAGCACGACCTCCGCCTGCTGGATGGGCACCAGTGTGTCCGCGTTACCGTGGGCAATCAGGGTCGGCGGATCGTCGGGCGTGACATGGGCCACCGGCGAGATCTCGCGTGCGATCTCGCGTCGTCGATCCAGGTCGCGAATCAGTACGAACTGCCGCGTCTGGGTATCGAACTCCTGGAAGTCGAACGGGGCTTTGAAGGGGGCCAACTCTTCTTCGAGAGCTTTGAACAGATCCCGGCCGGTCTGTCCGTAGTTGAGGAAGTCGGTCGGCGGGAAGAAACAGGCCACCGCCTGCACCCCGCTGGGCTCACGGTCCACCGGATCCTTGGCTTCGGGGTTACCGGGTCGGCCGGCCAGCCCCATCATCAGCGAAAGGTGCCCGCCCGCCGAGCCCCCGGTAATCCCGAGCCGATCCGGCTTGATGCCGAACCGCTCGGCATGGTGCCGGATGTAACGCACCGACCGGTGCATGTCCTCGATGATCTCGGGGATGGTGAACTTCGGCTGGCTGCCGTGTACCACCGCGAAGACCGTGTACCCGCGTTTGAGCAGTTCGCCGAACACCTCCGGGTTGATCGCCTCGTGCGCGGAGTACCAGCCGCCGCTGACCACGTAAATCACGCCCGTTCCATGGGCTCCTTCACGCGGCTTGAACACGTCCATCGTCAGGGCGATCCCGTGCTTGCGCCCGTAGATCACGTCCTCGATCCGCTCGTGACTCGGCGCGTCCGCTCCCAAACCGACCCGCGGTGGCAACGACAACATAGCCAGCAGGACGAAAGTACCGATCCACAGGTGTCTCATGGCTGCCTCCTCGCACGTTTTCTTGGCCGTTGGTACGACGGTATCCGAACGCCGATTGCCGGACCACCATACCACCGATCGGCGGGTCACCTCAACCTGCGGGCCGGTATAGATGAGATGTGGCCTTGCCCCTATCGCTTGGGGAGATGGCTGTGGTGCACGGAATGGGGGGGGTGTTCGCTGACCTTGCCGGTCTGATCGATCCACAGACCGATGACCTCTGCTTGCTCAGACTCCGCCATCAGCCACGCCACGGCCGCTTCCAGCTGCTCACGTTGCACCGCTTCGGGCACGGGGTTCGACTCGCAATCGCTGTGGGCGGCCAGTGCCAACCTGGGTCACGCTTGCTGCCGAAGCGAACTGAGTATCGACGATCTCAGATGGGTCACCAGTTGCCTGTCCGTGCGCTCCGCGAGTAATCGTTCCGGAGCGACCTCCGTGATCACATCGACGTACTCAACATGCCATCGCTTGCACACGTAGTCCGCCACAACGCCTTGCACGCCCGTCAATGCAGTTGATCACTGCTCCATGAGCCAAATGCGTCCCAGGATTCTTCCTTGCAGGCGATGCGGGCCTGATGCTGTCGTGTGAATCGTCGCCTGACCGCTGTTCAGCCGAGTTCATCGGTTCTCCAACCTCCCGAGCAAACGCAGGAAACCATCCAGTATGGTGATGGGATGAGGTGGGCATCCCGGCACGAACAAATCGACCGGCACGCATGAGGCCGCACCGCCCAGACACTCATCATGGTCGGCGTAAGCACCTCCCGAGATCGCGCAGGCCCCCACGGCAATCACCAGCTTCGGCGCGGGTACTGCCGCGTAAGTCTTCATCAGTGCGAGCTTCATGTTCGCGGTGACCGGCCCAGTGACCACGAGCCCGTCCGCGTGGCGGGGTGAGGCCACAAACTCGATGCCGAACCGGCTCAGATCGAAAACGATCGTGCTGAGTACGTTCAGGTCCGCTTCGCACGCGTTGCAGCCGCCCGCGCTCACCTGCCGCAGTTTGAGCGATCGGCCGAACAGCCGACGCGATTTCTCGTCCAAGGCCCTGGCCAGGCGGTAAGCCGACCCGCTCACGACCAGATCATCCCGATCTCGTGTGGCCAGTCGGTGTTCATGGGTCAAGGTGATCGCGCCGGCCGGACAGGCCTCGACGCAATCCCCACAGAACAGGCATCGCCCCAGGTCAAAGGCCAGACCACTCCCGTCTCGACGGATGGCCTGGGTCGGACACACACGAACGCAGCTCTCACAGCGTTCGGTGCACTTGGACGCATCGATCGCGGGCCGACCTCGGAGCCGGTCCGGCAGGATGGGCTCGGCATCCGGGTAGCCGACCGTCCGATGTTTCTGTCGAAGTCGAGCCGCGAAGACTTTCAGCATAGCTACCTCTACAGGTCGTGTCCGCAATAGGACAGGTTGAAGCTCTTGTTGCACAACGGAAAGTCGGAGATCTGCTGGTCGCGGAGGGCCATCGCCAGCCCCATCCAGTTGTGGAAGGACGGATCCACGATCTTGTATCGCGCCAGTCGGCCGGCGTCGTCCGTCAAGGCGACGTGGCAGATTTCCCCACGCCAGCCCTCGATGAGGCTCGCCGTGATGCGCGACGGCGCCAAGGGCCCCAGCAAGTCACGGGTCCGGCTGGCCGGGAGCGAGCGAACCTGCTCGTCAATGAAGGCCAAGGATCGCTGGATTTCCAACCACCGCACGAAAGCTCGGGCGAAGACGTCGCCGGTGTCCGCGGTCGAAACGGGAATGTGGGCGAATTGGTAGATGCCCGTCGGAAACTCGCGCCGGATGTCGCGTTCCAGGCCGCATGCCCGCGCGGCTACACCGACCAGCCCCAGCTCGATCGCCCTGTGCCGCGACACCGTTCCGGTCTCCTGAAACCTGCTCATCACGGAGGGCGTACTCCACAGCAACTCAACCGCCTCGGTGACGTCGCGGCGAGCGGCTCTTAGTCGCTCCAGGAACTGCTGGCGACGAGCCTCGTCGAGATCGAAAGCGACGCCGCCCGGTCGGATAAGCCCGCGACCAAATCGGCTCCCGCAGATCAAGGCACTCATGTTGAGAAAGTCACCGCGGATGCGGCCGCAATACGACGACGTCGGCAGAAAGCCGATATCCCCGGCGAGCGCCCCGAGGTCGCCGGTGTGGTTGGCCAGCCGTTCGAGTTCGAGAGCGATCGCCCGAATGACCTGGGCGCGCGCCGGCACCCGAGAACCCGCCAAAGATTCCACCGCCTGGCAGTAGCATGTCGCGTGGCCGATCGACGTGTCGCCAGCGAGAGTCTCCATATAGTGAATGGTCCGTGCCGTGGGGCCGCCCGGCACGGCGCGTTCCACCCCGCGGTGCTGGTAGCCCAAAGAGATCTCGAGGTGGTAGACGTTCTCGCCGTGGCATTGAAAGCGGAAGTGGCCCGGTTCAATGATGCCGGCATGCACGGGCCCGACCGCGACTTCGTGCACCTCCTCGCCTTCGACCTCGAAGTAGTCCGTCACGCAGGGCTCGATGGCGGCTTCGGCAGGACGCCGCCACGCGTCGTGCCCCGGGCGATACGAGCGGTGAAACCGGATCGGCTTGAGCCAGGGATGACCTTGCGGTCGAACGCCCCATTGTTCGGCGATCTCACGCTCGAACCAATGGGCGGCAGGACAATCGTGGGTCAGGGCGGGATACTCCTCCTCGACTTCAGTGGCACATATCTCAATCATGCCCGTCTCGGTGTGAGCCACGACGCCGATCAGTCGCACACGCGATTCCCCGGTGGGCATCCCGAACAGAGCCGTCAGCCTCGCTCCGCCTTGCACACGATCAATCAACGCATCGCGAAACTCGGCGACCGTCAGGACAGGAACGCCGTCTGTTCGAGCCGATTCACCGTTGCGCAGAGCAAGACAAGCCACTTGGGCCATCACAAGCCTCCCAGAGCTTTCGCGGCTCGATCAAGCAGATCCAGCAACGGGGCGGGAATCCAGATTCCCAGGCCCAGCACAACCATTCCCAGTAACGCGGGAGGAATCAACGACAGGACAGGCTCGCGGCCTGGCTGATTCTCCAATGTCCACGAGGACCGCCCGTAAGCCATCCGCAGAAACACGCCCGCCATGCCGACGAAGATGATCCCCAGGAAACCCAGGTACAAAACGGCGACCGCGACGCGACCCTGCTCCAAGGCCGACTTGAGCACGATGAACTCGCTGAGAAACGTACCGAACGGAGGAGTGCCGGTAATCGCCAGGAACCCCGCCAGCCAGAGTGCCGCCGATACCGGAAGCGCACACAACGCCCCTCGAATGTCCCGGCAGGACTTGGTCCCGTAGACGCTCAGGATGTTGCCCGCGATCAGGAACAGCATGGCCTTGGTAAGCGAGTGATTCACCGCGTGGAGCATGGCCCCGAAAGCTCCAACTCCCCCCAAGCCCACACCCAGTGCGAGAATGCCCACGTGCTCCACGCTGGAATAGGCCAGCATGCGCTTGTAGTCCTGCTGACCGACAATGAAGACGGCAGCCACACCCATCGAGATGAGGCCTAGAAGAACCAGCATCTCCTGTCCAAACGCCGCGCAATCAGCGGCCGCAAGCACCTGGTACGCCCGTAGAATGCTTAAAAACGCACAGTTCAGTAGGGCGCCGGAGAGCAGTGCGGATACAACCGCCGGAGATTCGCTATGTGCGTCGGGCAGCCAGGTGTGCAGCGGGGCCAATCCCATCTTGGTGCCGTAGCCGACCAGCAGGAAGACAAACCCGAGCTTGAGCCATGCGTGGTCGAGCTGTGATCCTCGTCGCACCAGCTCGTCGGTGAGCAGCGAGACGGTGGCCCCGGTCGAGTCCGTGGCGGATACGGCGACCAGGAAGATCCCGAGAAGCGCCAAGGCGATCCCGACCGAGCAGATCAACAGGTACTTCCAAGTCGCCTCAAGCGAGCGATGATGCCGGTGATAGTAAATCAGGGGAGCGCTCGCCAGTGTCGTCGCCTCCACCGCGACCCAGGTCAAGCCGAGATGGCCGCTCAGGCTCACCAGCGTCATCATGGCAAGGAAAAGCAGAAGGCAGCCGGTGAACACCGCCTCGGGAGCGTTGACGAAAAGGAATCCGTCTTCGAAATCCTTCCGCCGCCCCGGTGCTTCGCGGCGAAGGTAGCCGATGCCGTAAAAAGAAGCCGTGAGAAAAAGCACGCTGGTGATGCTGAGGAAAAGCAGCCCCAACTCGTCCAGCCTCAGCAAGCCATCCAGGGCAGGACTCGGCGGACACAGCCAAGCCCGTGTGGTCAGCCCGGCGTGTGCCAAGGCCACCGCGAGCAGCAGCGCTCGGCGCATCCCATCAGGCCGGATCACAAACGCCGTGAGCCCGGCCAGCCCAGGGATAAGAAATAATGCCGCCACCATCCATTCATTCCTTCAACTGGGACAACTGATCGGTGTCGATGTGGTCGAACTCCCGGCTGATATGGAAGATCGCAATGCCCATCACGAACACCGCTACGAACACGTCGAGCAGGATGCCCATTTCCACGAGGAACGTCGCCTGCCGAGCAAGCCCGACGCCGAACACGAAAATGCCGTTCTCCAGCGCCAGATAGCCGAGCACTTGAGTGACCGCCTTGCGCCGGCTGACAATCAGCAGTAGGCCGATCAGAATGGCGTGAAATGCGGTCGGCACCAGCAACGGCGAAACGCCGGCGTCCAGATGCGGCAGACGACCGGTTAGCCATATGGCGAAAGGTAATGCCAGTGAACCGATCAGCAGCGACGAGGCGAACCCGACGAACGGCTCGACCTCCTGCCTGATAGCAGCCTCTCGGATCGCCCTCTTCAACAAGCGAGGGAATACGAAACCCTTGATCGCGACCGTGCCGGCCACAAGAACCAGTACGTGCAAAGACAGCTGCTCCCGCTGCACGCCGATGGTGATGAGCCCAAGAAGCACGCCCTGCAAGGCCATGACGCGAATGCACGTCCCCAACGAACTGAGCCCCGTCAAGGCCAGGTTGGTCAGAACCACGGTGATCAAGATCACGTCTGTCCACACTTGCATGCCGTCACCTCAGTACCAGGACAAGCGCAATAATCGCAATCGCGCCGGCTCCAACGAGCATCTGCGGAACCCGCAAAAGCCGAAGCCGGGCCATCATCGATTCAATGACCCCGATCACGATTGCCAGCAACAGCATGCCCACGAGAAAAGCTGCGATATCCATCATCGCCCACCCGGTCCGCAACGGCATGCAGAGCCCGACCAGCAGGGCGCCAAATACCCATAGCTTCAATGCGGCCGCATAAAGGATGAACGCCAGATCCGGCCCGCTGTAATCGAGGACCATGACTTCGTGGATCATGGTCAGCTCCAGGTGCGTGTTGGGATCGTCCACGGGAATGCGAGAGTTCTCCGCGAGGCAGACCACCAGCAGGGCGGCCGATACCATGGCGAGTGTCGGACCGGCCTGCATCCATACGCCGAAGGTGATTGAAGAATAGATCCCTGAGAATGAAATGCTGCCCGAATGGCGAGCCAGCGTCGCCATCGACAGCATCAGTACCGGCTCGACCAAGGCCGAGAACTGCACCTCGCGGCTGGCCCCCATACCCTCGAAGCTCGAGCCGGTGTCCAAGGCCCCAAGCACCGTGAAGAAACGCATGAGTCCAAGCACGTAGGCAAAGAGGATGATGTCGCCCGGGAAGGCCAGCATGGCCTGAACGCTCCCAATGGGCAGGAGGGCCAAGGCTACGACTACCGCCGACAGACCGACAAGCGGTGCCAACCGAAAAACAAGCGTTGTCGTCCCGCTGTAGACCGCGCCTTTGCCCAGCAGCTTGGCCAAGTCACGGTACGGCTGAAAAACCGATGGACCACACCGCCCCGCGAACAGAGCCTTCACCTTGTTGATGACCCCCCGCAACAACGGGGCCAGCATCAAGGCCAGCACAGGTTGGCACAAACCAATGAATCGCATGGTCCTATTCCAGCTTCCACAGAAGCAGAGCCAGTAGCGTCAGGGCAATGTACAAGACGTATATCTGCACCCGGCCGTGCTGGAGCCACCGCAGCCTGGAAAGCAGCCATCCGACACTCCGGAACATCGGGCGGTAGAACTTCTCCCGGCAGACATCGTCCGTGTGCGTGACCAGCGAGGCGGATGCCGGGAAAAAATCGACAGGAGGAGCAAGCTTTGTGTGAGTTTGCAGAAATACCCGGAAGAACCATGTCAGCGGCTGGGCAAACGACGATGCGGTGTACTGCATGCGAGCGGTTGGCCGGGCGTAGCCACAATCCCAGGTGACTGTGCTGGATACATCCCGGCCAGCAAGCAGCCACCTGCGAAAGACCATCAATCCGCCAGTGAGCACCAGCAGGACTATGCTGGCTGCGACCACCGCACTGAGAATCTCACGCGGGCCGGCCATCGTCGCACGGATGCTCTCGCTCGGCATGCCGGCAACCACCGTAATCGCCGGCGCCATCGCCACGATGACGAATGGACCCAGTAAGCCGATGGCTGCGCATCCAGCAGCCAGGACCAACATCGCCAGACGCATCAACCCGCCGCACTCGTGACTGCCGGCCGCCTGGGCCGACCGCGGCTCGCCCAGGAAAACCGCGCCAAACGCCTTGGTGAAGCACGCCGATGCCAGACCGCCGATCAACGCCAACCCGACAACCACACCCACAACTAGCGGCAGATGTGAGCCGGTCGCCCACCTCACCCCTTTCAGTGCCCCAAGGTAGATCAGCAGCTCGCTCACAAAACCATTCAGTGGCGGCAACCCGCAGATCGCCACCGCCCCGACCAGGAACGTCCAACCAGTCCACGGCAGCCGCTTGAGAAGGCCCCCCATGCGATCAAGTTCCCGGCTCCCAGTCCCGTGCAGCACCGCTCCCGCCCCCAGGAACAGCAAACCCTTGAAACACGCATGATTGAGCACATGCAGCAGCCCGCCGCCGAAGCCCAGCACCGCCATCGGAGTCGACTGCAGGCTCAGGCCCAGCAGCCCCGTCCCCAGACCCAACGCGATGATCCCGATGTTCTCAACGCTGTGGTATGCAAGGAGTCGCTTGAGGTCGTGTTGCGCCAAGGCAAACAAAACGCCCAGTACGCCGGACACCAGCCCAATGCCGATCAACAGCAAGCCCCACCATGCCGGCGGTGGCCCGAGAAACGTCAGCGTTCGCAGAAGACCGTAAATCCCGGTCTTGATCATCACACCCGACATGACCGCCGACACATGACTCGGTGCCGCCGGGTGGGCCTCGGGCAACCATACATGAAGAGGCATGAATCCGGCCTTCGTCCCAAACCCCACCACCGCCAGGACGAGTATCAGACTCGCGTGAGCGACCGGCTGGCTCATGCTACCGAAGCT
>Ga0123333_10002694_pt1 | contig 17823 bp, 21 predicted proteins | sample BioC12SIPDNA_3_FD_89957 | JGI IMG/M metagenome (GOLD analysis project Ga0123333, IMG submission 89957) | Anaerobic biogas reactor microbial communites from Washington, USA - Biogas_R2_B C12 SIP DNA | ecosystem: Engineered > Bioreactor > Anaerobic > Unclassified | place: Washington, USA... | reverse complement strand
CCGAGGCCTTCAAGGCCGGCAGGGATTACCGACCGTGATGTTCAGCGCCCCCGGTCGAAGAAGATGTTCTTCCCGGTGGCCGAGAGCGGTATCCCGTGGCAGATGTTCGATTGGGACAGCCCCAGCCGTATCGCCGAGACCCCGATGCGGTACATGATGCGGTTGTCCACGCTGTGATCGGAGGCCACCTTGGCCGCCGAGCCCAGGGCGATGCCCAGGTCCAGCAGCCTCAGGGCGCAGTTCGGCCCCCGGAAGTCCTTGTTCTCGGAAAGGGTGTTGAACTCCGCGCACCCGGGCATGCCGCAGGCCCCGCAGTCCAGTCCCACGCCCAGGTGCGGCAGCAATCCGATAAGCACCACCGCGTCCGCGTCCAGGACGTTCTGCCCGTCCCGCTCGAATCCCGGGTTGCGCCTCTCCTTGCCCAAGGAGACCATGTCCTCCCCCAGCGCGACCCTCTGCTCGTCGGTGAGCAGAACGGTCTCTATGAAGTCTTTGCCCATGGCCTTGGGTGCGGTGCGGGCGGCCAGCTCCATCAGCCTGCCCACCATCATCACGGCGTCCTTGTTGCTCATGCGCCCATGATGGCGCTTTCAGCGATATGACCTTTTCACAAACACCGTTCGGAGATCTGATCGGGCTTAACTTTAATACCCCAACAAATCTTTCTATCCATGGTGATAAAAATGGTCAAGATGCCGCCGGAGGTAAAAGAGGCGCTAGCCAAGCAGAAGCCCATTCCCATCGCCACCGCCACCAGGGATGGCACACCGAACGTGATCTTCATCGGGCTGCTGAAGATACTGGACGATGAAACTCTGATGCTGGCCGACAACTTCTTCCTGAAGACCGCGGCCAATCTTTCAGAGAACCCGCGCATCTCCGTGCTCTGCTACGACGGGGACACCAAGAAGTCCTACCAGATCAAGGGGTCCGCCAAGGTCTTCAAGGCCGGGCCGCAGTTCGAGGAGATGCGCAAGTGGGTGCACGGGGTCAACCCCAAGCTCCCGGCCAAGGCCGCGGTGGTGGTCAAGGTGGAGGCGGTGTACGACGCCATGTGGGGTCCTTCCGCCGGAAAGCTGATAGTCTGAAGGGCCCTCCCAAGGCCGCAGGGGAGCGGAAATGATGCAGAGAGCAGAGGCGCTGGAGCTGGTGAAGGGAAGGATATCCAAGGAGAGCAACCTGAAGCACATGATCGCCGTGGGCGCGGTCATGCGCAGCACCGCCCGGAGGCTCGGCGAGGACCCCACGGCCTGGGAGGTGACCGGGATCCTGCACGACATCGACTTCGAGGAGTGCCACGGCATGGAGGACCACGCCAAGATGGCCTGCGAGATGCTCAGGGGAAAGGTGGGCGAGGAGGTGCTCCAGGCCATCCTGGCCCACAATCACGAGGCCACCGGGGTCCCGGTGGACAACCCCCTCAAGCGGGGGCTGCTGGCCGCGGACGCGGTCTCCGGGCTGGTCATCGCCTGCGCCCTGGTGCTTCCGAGCAAGAGGCTGGCCGATGTCAAGGTCAGCTCCATCGCCAAGAAGTTCGGCAACAAGGACTTCGCCAAGGGTGTGGACCGCGGGCGCATCATGGTCTGCGAGGAGCTGGGCATACCCAGGGATGAGTTCCTGCAGGTGGCCCTGGAAGGGATGCGGGAATCCGCCGAGGAGCTCGGTCTCTAGAATCGTTACCTTTTAATCGGATTGGCGCCTCTGCTGGCCCGGAAGGATAGGAATGAGGGTCGGCTTCATCGGTCTGGGGAACATGGGCGCGGCTATGGCCGCCGGAATTCTCGAAAGCGGAGCGGTATCCCCCTCCGATGTGCTGCTCGCCAACCGCAGCCGGGGCAAGGCCGAGGCCCTGGCAGAAAGGTTCAGGGGCGCCAAGGTGGTCGAGGACAACCGTGATGCGGCCGAGCGTTCCGACGTGCTGTTCGTCACCGTGCGCACGGATCAGCTGCTGGGCGTTCTGAAGGACATCTCTCCGGTCCGCGCGGGAGTCCATGTCGTGGTGGTGAACGGGGCCGTACCTCTGGTCCGGCTGGAGGAGGTCTGCGGGGCCGCGGTTAGCAAGCTGGTCCCCTCGGTGACCATGGAGCGGGGCAGGGGGGTGTCGCTGATCTCCCACGGGCCCTCGGTGACCGGTCCGCAGATGGGTGCGCTGGGGTCACTGCTCTCCCCCTCCTCCCTGGTCAAGGAGTTGCCGGAGGGAAGCATGGACGCGGCCGCCGACCTCACCAGCTGCGGTCCCGCGCTCATCGCGGAGATGATGCAGCAGTTCGCGGAGTCCGGGGCCAGGCACGGGATAGGGCGCCAGGACGCCTGGGAGATGGTGCTGGAGACCCTGCAGGGGACCGCCCTGACCCTGGGGTCCGGGGAGGCCGCCGATTCCTTGAAGGATAGGGTGGCCACCAAGGGAGGGATCACCGAGCAGGGGCTGAAGGTACTCCGCTCGAACCTCCCTCAGGTGTTCGATCAGGTGATGGAGGTGACCTTGGCCAAGCATGCCGAGGCCCGTTCGCGCCTGTCAGAGAGGTCCTGAGGCAACCCTCACGGCGCGGCGCTCTTCAGCCTTCCCAGCAGCTGCTTGACGTAATCCAGGTTCTGAGGGGCTTGGGCCACCAGGGACATGGGGTCCGCCTCCAGGAGGTTGTTGAACACCTTGCGCTGAAGGCGCCCCCTGGTCACGTCCACCTGCAGCGCTCTGGTGCGCACGACCTGGCTGAGCTTCCAGTTGCCGATCTCCCGGTAATCGATGCTCTCCAGCTGCTTGTAGCTCTTGTCGAACAGCCCCTTCTCCTGCACGAATATCAGGCGCTGGTCGGTGGCCAGCAGCAGTCCGTTGATGTTGAACTTCCCGGATTCGCCCTCCTCCATGCCCACGTAATCCTGCTCCAGCCCGGCCCTCCACACCTGCGCCACCATCTCGTTGGGTCGCAGCACTGCCGCGGAGGCCAGCTTGGGCATGATGTTCAATGACATAGGGGGCTGGGGCCCCATGGGGGGCGGACCATAAGGCTGCTGCGGAGGGATGGGCTGATAGGGCTGCTGTGCCGGGGGCTGTTGATACTGCGGACCGGGATACGGGGGCTGTTGCGGAGGGACGGGCTGATAGGGCTGCTGCATGGGCGGCACCGGAGGCGCCTCATGCGGGGCGGGCCGGTACTGATGCTGTGCCGGAGGCTGGTACTGGTTCGCAGGCTGGGCCGAAGGGCCTTGCACCGGCGGAACAGCTGGGACCATAGGGGTCTGCGGCGCCGGCCGTTGATACGATGGCGGGGCCTGGTGCTGCTGCTGTGCCGGAGGCTGGTAGCCCGGGGCCCCGTTCGGCCCAGGGGCTGGAGGGACCACCGGAGCCGGCGGCGCGGGTTGATAGGGCTGCTGGACCGGGGGAGCGTTCGGTACGGCGTCAACCGGCCGGGGCGCTGGCGGCGCGGTCTGTCCGGATCGTTCGGCGCCCTTGGGGGGCACATAGGCCTGATAGGGCCCCATCTGCACATTGCCGCTGACCTGGTCCGAGGACCTCTGGTAAGGCACCATCTGGGGCAGCGGCTGCGGTCCCTGGGGCTGATATGGCGGAGGCTGCGGCGGCCGTTGATACGATGGCGGGGCCTGATTCTGCTGGACAGCCGGCCCCGGCTGATACTGCTGGTACTGCATCGGCGGCTGGTTGGCCGGCTGATACGGCTGCTGGGCCGGTGGCTGGTAAGGCGGACCCATCGGTCTGGTGGGCTGCTGCGCGGGAGGGACCGGCTGATACGGCTGCTGGGGCACGGGAGCTGTTTGCATCGGCCTCTCGGCCGGGGCCATGGGCGGGGCCTGAGGTGCTGGCTGGTATGGCTGCGTGGGAGGCGTTGCCGGGCGCTCCTGAACGGCCGGAGGCGCCTGGGCGGCGGCCTCGTCTATGAACTGGGCCACGGGGGCGCCGCATTCCATGCAGAACTTGTCGGTGGCGGAGGGGTGGTTGCCGCACTTGGGACAGAGCATCAGGAACTGATGGAATGGGGATGATTAATCGTTTGCGCCCTCGCGAGGCCGTCCGACCACGCTCATGTACAGGACGCTCTCCTCCTCCCCGTCCACTCCGAGCAGCTCGTTCACCTCGTCATCGAAGGTCGCGGCTATCTGGCAGCTGCCCAGTCCCAGGGAGACCGCGGCCAGGGACAGGTTCTGGGCCAGGTGTCCGGCGTCCAGATACACGTAGCGGTAGGCCCTCTCGCCATACTTCCAGCGGCAGCGCTCGAACACCGCCGTCCATATGAGCACCGCCGGAGCCCTGGCGCACATCCCCTGGTCCAAGGCCGCCCTGGCCAGTTCCTCGCCGAGCGCTCCCTTGCGCACCAGCTCCAGGCGGTGGTCCGCGATGGAGTAGTGGTAGATGCCCGGCGGCACTTCCTTCACCTCGTTGACGGCCACGTAGGTCTCCACCGGATAGAGGGCGCCGGCCGAGGGGGCGGTCCGGAACTCGTGACCCCTCTCCCTCCTGGTGATACCGGTGCAGGCCCAGAGCATGTAGGATAGGTCCGCCAGGTCCAACGGGCCTTCGGAGAACTTACGGACGCTGCGCCGATCCCTCAGCACCCGGTCCAGGGGTGCCTGGGGCGATCCAGGCGGGGGCAGCGGAACGGACGGCCTTCCGGAATAGCGTTTGTACGTCTCCGGCTTCCGGCTCCAGTCCATATCCCTGCCTACCAGGCGATCCCGGCGATGCTTGGTCTCCCTCTGGAACACCTCTCCCGGCCCCTCCTCGCTCATGTACCGATGATGGCAGGCCGCGGGACTTAAGGGTTGCCCTCACAGGTGCTCAAAGGCGTCCTTTGCGGCCCCGCACACCGGACATACCCAATCGTCCGGAAGGTCGGCGAAGGCGGTCCCCGGTGGTATACCAGCCTCCTTGTCGCCGACCTCGGGGTCATAGACGTAACCGCACACCCGGCACCTCCAGCGGTCCTGGTCCTCGATGGCGATGCGGCCCCCCTCCTCGCCTCCCAGGCGCTCCACGGCCCGGGCGTAGCGCTCATGGATCATGCGGGAGTCGAAGTCCCTGAACCGCTCCAGCATGGCCGCCCTCTCCTCCGCGGAGAGGTAGTCCATCACCGGAACGAAGAACCCCTGGTCCTCCAGTTCGATATGGTCATGATAGAACGAAACCAGGTCCTTCATCAGCATGGAGGCCTGGAACGCGGCCCCGGGATGTCCCATGGCGTGCTCCTCCCCCAGGGAGGCCAGCCTGCCGACCATCTCCCTGGCCTGGATATGGTCCCTCTCCAGCCTATCGAGGGTCTGGCGGTGCTCGGCGCTCATCCCCTTCCCCTTGAGCGCCGCGAAGAGTATGTCCTCCTCCTTGCCATGATGGGTGCGGTCGGCGTAGGTCCTCATGAAGTCCACCACCTCGGGTATGAACCTGGGATCGAGCTCCTGTCCCGCCTCCATCCTCTCGGCCTGGTCCTTGATCACCGCGGCCATCCTCTCGATGGTTCGGTGCTCTATCATCAACGGGGCTACGGGCATCATGTTCGTCGCCCTGATTATCCCTCTCCGAATAATATCAGTTTCTCTCGGAAAAATTAGTTTTGACCGTAACTATCTGATACTTGAACCCCTTACGGCCTCCTGAACGATCATTTGGGACAGCCAAGGGTGTTACAATCTTCAAAGCTGAAAGGTTAAAAGATATCTCCCCGGGGGTCAAGGTGCCCTCCCAGGTCAAATGGCTCATTCTGCTGACCTCCTTCAGTTCCATCGGTTACGGATACCTGACCACGGCCATAGCCGCCTACCTTCCGGAGCAGGGCGTGGATTCGGCCAAGGTCGGGCTCATAATCGGCCTCTCCGGACTGGCCATGATAATCAGCGCCATTCCCTTCGGCTTCATGTCCGACCGCCTGGGCCGAAAAAGGCTGCTGCTGTTCGGGCTGGCCATCCTGCCCTTCTCCATGTTCATCTGCGCACTTTCGGCGGACCCGGACCTTTACATGGCCGCGGCCATAATCTCCGGGGTGGCCGAAGGGGCCATCCTCTCCACCTGGAACGCCATGATCGCTGACCAGACCACCGTGGACAACCGCGAGATGGCCTTCTCACTCTCCTTCATCATGAACGGTGCCCTGGGCGGCCTGGGGCTGGCGCTGCCCTTCGCCTTCCCCCTCCTCATGGACGTCGGGGGATGGACCTCCGAGGAGGTGCATTCATGGGCCTTCGTCCTGCTGGGCTTCGTGACCCTGCTGTCCCCCATCACCGTCCACCGCCTCCTGAGGGGCTACCAGGACCAGACGCCCTCTGCCAGGTTGCGTCGCGGCAGCTTCCTGAAGGAACGAAGCAGGAAGACCCTGGTCCGATTCTCGATAAACAACACCTTGATCGGGCTGGGGGCGGGGCTCATCATCCCCCTCATACCCACCTGGTTCTTCCTGAGGTACGGCATCCCCGATTCCTTCTCCGGTCCCCTTCTGGCGCTATCCTCATTGTCCATCGGAGTTGCCGCCGTGTTCAGCCCGCGCCTGGCCCACCGTTACGGGCAGGTCCCGGCCATCGTCATGACCCAGGGCTTCTCGACAATTTTCATGCTGGCCATCCCCTTCGCCCCCGGGGCCATCTGGGCCGGGGCGGTGTACCTGGTGCGCGCGGCCATGATGAACATGGCCGGGCCGATCATGGACTCCTACCTCATGGGCATAGTGGACAAGGAGGACCGGGGGCTGGCCAGCGCCATCAACTCCATAGTGTGGAGGGTGCCCAACAGCGTGACCACGGTGATAGGCGGGGCGCTGCTGGCCGCGGGCTTCTTCGCCCTGCCGTTCATCCTGGCGGCCCTGATCTACCTGGGGGCGGTGATCGCATTCTGGTTCAACTTCCGCAACGTGAAGGTCTACGCGGAGTGAGGTCCGATAGTTATATCATGCCCCAGCCCCAAGTTATGAACAGGGGGTAAAAATGCCGGAATACATCATATTGTCCAGGCTCACCCAGGAAGGCCGGAAGACCCTCAAGGAGAGGCCTGAACGCCTGAAAGAGGTGAACAAGGAGATCGAGAAGATGGGGGCCAAGGTGGTCAAGCAGTACGCTCTGCTGGGGAGATACGACTTCCTAAACATACTGGAGGCCCCGGACAACCACACCGTGGCCAAGGTCATGGTGGAGCTGGGCTCCCGGGGCACGCTGGAGACCACATCCCTGGCGGCCATTCCCATAGACGAGTTCCTGAAGGCCCTGAAGTGATCTGGCCAGGTAGGCCTGAACCGCGCTCCGAACCCACACCATCAGGTCAACCTGTAGTCCGTCAACGGCCCGGTCTCCTCCTGGAAGTTGAAACGGTCCTTGGTGGATGAGTAGTGAACCACCGCCGTTCCCTGGTCCAGGGCAGGTTCGGCCGTGAACAGCGCATCGTCCCCGTAGCGCAGGGCCTGCAGCACCGAGCGCAGGCAGGACCTGAATATCCTAAGGCGAAGGCTGGCGTTCCCGAAGACCACCCCTCCGCTCACGTGCAGGAATACGTGCAGCCTGGGAACATGGTCGTCCAGCCATTCCGCCAGCACCTCATCGCGCATGAAGCGGGTGTACGCTCCCGAGATCTGCCGCAGGTCGTAGTCCCTGCCAATGGTCAGGAAGCGGTCCCCGGTGCGGTCTGAGTGGGTCAGGGTGTACCGCCTGGGAAGGGAGAGGGCTGTAGGGACAACATCGTCCACGAATCGGACATTCACCTTCCCCGGGTCGAGCTCGGTCATAGGGCTCCCTCGGCCGCGTGATACAATGGGAACCGGGGGTTCTTAAAACCATCTGACACGGTCCGCGGCAGCTCCGAAGGTCCAAGCCGGAGGATCAGTCCTCATCCTCGGTTCCTGGCTCCGGGGGCCTCACCCCGGTCACCACGCTGAAGAAACGCACGTAGGAGTTGCGCAGGGCGTCCCAGAGCACGAAGGTGGCCAGGGCGGCCACCAGTCCCACCGCCAGCACTATCCAGGGGGATGAGATCAGGGTCTGGGGCATGAAGGGGATGAGCAGCACCAGGACCAGCAGGAACATGGCCATCTCGTTGAGGTCGATCATCACCCGGTAGACGCTGCGTCGGTCGCCCTCGGCGATCCGGCCCGAGCGTATGGCCATGTCCGTAAGGGTCCCGGACACCCTCCGGACATGCAGGTACACGCTGGCCACCGCCGGGGAGATGGACAGGAGCATGAAGAACAGAAGGACGGCCTCCGGCAGCAGCCCCAGGTCCCCGGCCCAGCCCACGATGGCCCCCTCCACCCCGCTGGCCAGGTTGAACAGCAGGAGTATGAGTATCATCACCAGGTAGTCCACGAAAATGCGGACCATCAGGCCTCCCAGGGCCTTCCGCTCCCTGGTCCGCATCCCGTTCTTGGCCGTGGCCGCCTCCTTGACCGAGTCCAGGCGGAAGAGGGCCGAACGCAGCTTCGTTGGGACGAGGCGGGTGATTCTGCCGAAGGCCCGGTCCTGCACCTTGGAGAACAGGGGCAGCACCACCATGGTCACCAGCGCCGCCCCGATAACCGACGAGTACAGGTCCTGGGTCAGCAGCCCGGCGTCCAGGGCGATCTTGGCGATGATGAAGGCGAACTCGCCCATGGCGATCAGGGAGGTGGCGATTATGAAGCTGTCCATGGCCTTGAAGCCGAATATGTAGGTGCTCAGCCCCACCGCTAGGACCTTGCCGGCTATGAACGCCACGGATATGGCCGCTACCAGCAATATATTGTCCAGGATCAGGGATGGCGATATCTGCAGCCCGATGGAGATGAAGAACACGGCCATGAACAGCTCCTTCACCGGGATGACCTTGGCCTTGATCTTCTCGTTGTAGACGGAGACGGACACGATCAGCCCCATGATGAACGGCCCGATGGCGATGGACAGTCCGATGGATGAGGACAGCAGGGCCATGGTGAAGGCCATCCCCACGGCCACGATGAAAATGATCTCCGAAGGATACCGGCTCCCGATGCGGTCCAGTATCCTGGGGATGAGGGCCACGCCCAGCATCACCGTCAATCCAAAGAAGATCACCAGGCTGATCACCATGTTGACCGTGGAACCCATGGCCGGCGAGTCCCCGGCCAGCAGGGGGGCGGCCAGGGAAAGGATTATGACCTGGCCCACGTCCTCGAACACCGTGATGCTGATCACGGCCGTGGCCTGCTCTCCGGTTATGGCCCTGGAACCGTGCAGCACCCCCACCACCACCGCGGTGCTGGTGCCCGAGATGATCGCCCCCAGGAATATCGATGCGGTGGTCCCCAGCCCCAGGAGCAGGCCGGCGAGGTACCCGACGATGACCATGAGGGTCATCTCCAGGGAGACGATGAGTATCAGGCGGGAGCCGACCCGCCTGAGCTTGGAGGCACTCTGCTCCAGGCCAATCCAGAACATGAGCATGACGATCCCTATGTTGGACAGGATCATCACCGTGGTCTGTTCCACCCAGAGCATGGGGAACATGGTCGGGCCGAGGATGATGCCCGCGGTCAGGTACCCCAGTATCGGGGGCATCTTTATCCTGGCGAAGATGACCGAGCAGATCCCGGCGATGACCATGAGCAGGGTCATGTCCAAGATGATCCGGATCTCCGCCTCCATGCTACCTAAGAAAACGGCTCATTACAAAAAGGTTCGCCTGTCCAGGCAATGTTATGCCCACCGGACGGGGCCCCCTCTGAGCCGCTCGTTGCACAGGCCCACCCACTCGCACTCCCCGCATATCGATCTCATGTCCTCCAGGCCCGCGATCCTCCTTTCCACCAGGGCCAGCAGCTCAGCGGCCGGAAAGGATCCTGCCATGGGGAGTTCCAGGAATGCGGCCGCGGAGCGGTCCTTCTCCACAACTGCCGGTTGCTCGCACTCACCCCCGGAATTGAACGGGCAGCGGGCGCATATGTCATCGCAGGATGCTGAAAGACGGACCATCAGCCCCTCGGGACTGGCCAGTTCCCCGGCCACCCGGGCCATGTTCTCCACGAACCCCCGGTCATAGCCCTTGCCGACGAAGCCCCTCAGGCAGAGGAGGTGGTGATGGCGCAGCCCTATCTCCCTCATTCCAGCACCGTATCCGGTCCGGAGCTTATCATCCTTACCGCTCAGGACGGCTCGGAGTCCTCTATCTGGCACACCACCTGGGCCAGCTTTCCCGCGGTGTCCCGCCAGCGGTAGAGGTGCCCGATCACCGACGGGGCCTTCTCCGGGTCCAATCCCCTTCCCTCCACCAGGTCGATCAGGCGGTCGTAATGGTTCACCAGGTCGCTCACCTGCCATTCATGCTCGCGGATGGCCCGGTAGTTCTCCACGGAAAGGAGCTGCTCCAGCCGCTGCAGCTCCTGGTCCATGCCCTTGAAGGCCAGCCCGCCGACCGCGGCATGGCCTATGTCGTGTCCCGCGTCATAGAAGCTCTTCCTCTCCAGGGCGGCCAACATTCTTCCCAGGTCCCTTCTGGCCGACCGGCAGAGATGAATGCCTTGGTCGAGGTCCATTGGATCAGCCCCGTCATTAACTAGCGGGTAGGGGATAATCTACCTTTCGGGGTCAGGGGGCGCATGCGATACATTCCTTGAAGGTGCCGCCCATGAGGTAGCCTCCGAAACCCAGCCCCCAGATGATCACCGGGTAGGCCACCCACCTTTCCATGCCCCCTTCCCCAAGGGGGCCGAACGGGTCGGTGGCCCACATGTAGCCGAACAGCACCAAAGCAATGAGCGCCACGCTCCCCAGCATCAGGGAGATGCGATTGAACGGCCACGCCAGTATCCTGCTGGACATTGCGGCTGCCACCCCGCCGGCTCCGAAGGCGAAGAGCGCGAAGACGACGTGCGGGGTCCCGGTGTAGTACGGGAAGACGCCCACGCCTATGGCGCCCACGCCCATGAGCAGCGTGGGGACGGTCAGCCACCATCGGAACTCGCAGCGGCTGAAGAGCATGGAGCCCACGATGTAAAGGGCCCCGGCGGCGATTATGGAGGCGTTGAATATGGTTCCGGCGGGCTCCGACCCGGCCAGATGGCTGATGGTGTCCTCCCCGGTGTGATAGCCCTCGAACAGCGCCTCCGCGGTTATCATGCCCAGGACAAGCACCGTGCCGGCTATCACTATTAGACCGCCGGCCACGCTCCGGAACCAGGCGCGGTCCCTCCCACAGCCCACCATCATCCCGCAAAAAGCCCTGGGGGATATTTGCCGGTTACGGTCTCGTTCGGTACGGCCCCGAGGCCGCCGGTACCCCGGTCGGAATAGGGTAAAAAAGGTTGGACGACGATACGATCGGAGATGAGCAAGGTCCTGTTCGTCAGCGGGTCGGTGGGGCTCGGGCACGTTCTGCGCGACGTCCGCATCGCCCGGGAGCTGATGGGCATGGCCATGGACGTCAGGATACTGTGGCTGGCCGCGGACCCGGCCACCAGGGTCCTGCAGGACGAGGGCATGGAGCTGCTCCCCGAGTGCCAGGACCGGGATGTGGGCACCTCGGTCATCGAATCCGTGGCCGGCGACGGTCTCCAGGTCAACATGACCGAGATACTGTACCGGGTGCGCAAGGAGGACCGCTACGCCAAGGCCGTCAGCATCTTCGACGGGATACTGAAAAGGGAGAGGCCGGACCTGGTGGTGGCCGACGAGGCCTACGAGCTCGAGGGCGCGCACGCCCGAGGGCTGGGCCGGGACTGGCCACCCTTCGTCTTCCTGTGGGACTTCGTGAAGGTCTACCCGGGCAGCTGGAGGTGGCGGGACGTCCGCACCGCCCGCCTGGTCAACAAGGGCTGGGACCGGGCCTTCCGCCAGGGCCGGGAGGAGGGATGGACGGACGTCTTCCTGGGGGATCCGGAGGATGTGCCCGACGAGCGCCTGGGATGGGGGATGGTCAACGCCCGGAAGGGTGCAGAGGGACGTTACATGTTCGCCGGGAACCCCCTACCCTTCGACCCGGACGATTACCGGGACCGGGAGGGGCTGCGCCGTCGCCTGGGGTATGCGCCCGGGCCGCTGATCGTCTGCTCCTCCGGGGGTACCGCGGTGGGGGCCGGGCTGTTGCGGCTGTGCCTTGATGCCTATCCGGTGCTGAGGGCCAGGGACCCGGAGGTCCGGATGGTGCTGGTAAAGGGGCCCAGGATGGATGCGGACCTGGGCCCCCTCCCGGATGGCGTGGAGGAAAGGGGGTACGTCCCGCGCCTGTACGAGCACTTCGCCGCGGCCGACCTGGCCGTCGTGCAGGGGGGAGGCGGCTCCACCCTGGAGCTGTCGGTGCTGAAACGCCCCTTCATGTACTTCCCTCTGAAGGGCCATTCCGAACAGGAGTTCAACGTGGCCAGGAAGCTGGAGAGGAACGGCCTGGGCGTCAGGTGCGATTTCCGCGGGATGACCGGGCATGAGCTGGCCGGCCTGGTCCTGGAGAACCTCCGCCGGCCAGTGGAATACCCCGACCTTTCCCACCATGGTTGCAGGAACGCGGCCCGGGTCATCTGCAGGGAGCTTGGCGAGGGCCCGCGCCGTTCAGATCGATAGCGCCGTCAGCAAGGCCAGGGCGAGGCAGGCCAATGCCGCCAGGGCCATCCAGAGGTGCGCCCTCTCCCATCTGCGGTTCCAGGCTCCCAGCCATGCGAGCCCGCCCATGGCCGCGGCGGCCAGGAGGAGCGCCAGGGGCGCGATGATCCCCCAGGGACCGAAAGCGGACGTCCCGGGGCTGAGGATCAGGGCTGGAAGGCCGGTGCCCAGCAGGGACAGCGCGGAGGCCGCTCCCATGATCGAATGCGCCCTGCCGCTGCGATGCGCCAGCAGGACCGAGGCCAAGGCCAGCCCCAGGGCCAGGGCCAGCCCCGGAACGTAGAACGTCGAGGCGTCCCACGCGCTCTCGGTGCCTCCGGAGGTCATATCTATTACCCCCACGCCCGCATTGCTCGGCAGCGATGCCGGGTCCAGCTCGCTCCCCACTGCCCAGATCACCTTCGTTTCCCCCTCGCGTGGAATATCGTTGTCGTAGGCGTCATCGGTGGAGAGGGGCCTGCAGAACTCTATGGTGACCACCCCATCACGCATCTGTCCGGAGAAGCCGAGAAGGTCATCGGTACCTCCAAGGTCCACGTCCCTGAACACCGGGCCGAAGCTGTCCATGGAATAGGAATCGTGGACGAAGGCGCTGCCGTTGGCCTCCACCCAGCCGACCACCATGTCCGCGTCCTTCATCATGAGCTCCGGTTCGAACCCCACCCCGAGATAACCACCGGTCCGGGCCACCATGGCGAAGAAGGCCAGGTCCCCCTCCACCTGCCATAGCAGATTGAACGCGCCGGAGGAGAAGGATGCCGAGTGGGCGTACTCACCCTCCGCGATCTCGGCGTCCAGGACCGGGACCGCAGCGGCGGCCGCATGGGAATGGAAGGGAACGGGGACGAGGATGCACAGGGCTGCCACGAACACCACCGCGGCCATCGTTCCCGTACGCATCCCCATGCTCCTCGCTCCCTCCGGGCACAATTTCCGGCCGATCGCCCCGAACGGCGATCCTCCGGACCCTGATCCCCCTGGAACTAGCAGGGTGCCGGGTAGAATATACTTCCCATGAGATCCGCCGCGGGATGGATGGGGATCAGATCAGGAACTTCCCGTCCCTGTATATCAACTCCCCGTCCGCCCATATCTGTCCCTTGTCCCGCATGTCGCAGAGCATGTCCCAGTGTATGGTGGAGCTGTTCCGGCCCAGGGCCTCCGGCAGGGAGCGGCCGATGGCCAGGTGCACGGTCCCTCCTATCTTCTCGTCGAAGAGCATGTTGCGGGTGAACCTGCGGATGCCGTAATTGGTCCCTATGCCGACCTCCCCCACCCTGGACGCTCCCTCGTCCACGGTCAGGATCTGCCTGAGGATGTCCTCCCCCTTGGTCGCGGAGGACTCGACGACCTTGCCCTTCTCGAACGCCAGGCGGATGTCCTCCACCTCGCGGCCGTAGTTTATCCCGGGGAAGGAGAAGCGGATGTGACCCTCCACGCTGTCCTCTATGGGGCTGGTGAAAACCTCCCCGTCCGGGAAGTTCTGGATGCCGCAGCAGTTCACCCATCTTCTGCCCTCCACCCTCATGCGCAGGTCCGTTCCATCGGAAACGATGCGCAGCTCCTTCTTGGCGTTGAGCTCGCGGCACAGGGCCTCCTGCTCCTCGGCCACCCTGCCCCAGGCTGCCACGGGGTCCGGGGTGTCCAGCAGGCAGGCCCCGAACACGAAGTCCTGGTATTCGCTCAGGGACATGGAGGCGTCCTGGGCCGAGGCATGGGTGGGGAACTGGGTCCCGCACCAGCGCAGCCTGCCCTCCGCCTCCCTCCGGTTGAAGATCTCCATGAGCTCCGCCGAGCTCTTGACCCGGGCCCCGATCCTGGCCACATCCACGTTGGACAGGGCCTTGGTGTTCCCCTCCCCCCAGAGGGTGATGTAGACGTCCGCGATCTCCGCGGCCAGGCGGGTGACGGGGGCCTCCCTGGCCAGCTGGGCCTCGGAACCCCTCTTGAGCAGCATCTCCTTGAACTCCTGGTCGTGGATGACGGTATGGGGATGGCCTCCCAGCTCCAGGACCTCCCGGTAAAGGGCCTTCATCAGCGGAAGGGTGTCCACCTCGCCGTCGATGAACACGTCCTCCCCCTCCTTGATCTTGAGACTGTAGCGCGCCAGGACCCTGGCCATGGCCTCGACCCTGATATCCATGGGGCAGGAAAGGTCGGAACCCGTTTAAAAAACATGCTTCCGTCAGAGGCCGGAGCTCTCCAGGCGGCGGCGCAGCTCTTCGATGAGCCCCCGTTCAAAGTAGTTGAAGTAGGCGAAGGAGACCAGCCCGGACACTATGAACAGGGTCACGGAGTAGCCCAGCAGCCTCCAGGCGATTACCTCCGCCCCGATCTGCTGGACGGCCAGCCGCACGATCAGGAACAGGGTCCCCAGGGCCACCACGGTCTGCGTCATGCGGGTCCGGGCACCCCTGTAGAGGTAGAAGTCCTCACGCACTCCTTCCGCCTTGGCACCCAGTGCCTCCAGGGTGGACCATGGCAGTACCAGCACGGGCACCAGCAGGGAGGTGAGGGAGACCAGGCTGAAGGTCTGGCTGAAGCTCATGGACTGCAGCAGCACCGGGTTGAGGCTGATGTACACGGCCAGGAGCATGCCCAGGACCATCTGCCAGAGCAGGGCGCGGCGGAGGCGCCCGTTGGCGGCCTTGGGGTCCAAGGGCTGGGGCTCCAGTCTCAGCGTTCCGGGCAGCAGCACCCGGGGGAAGGCCACCGCCCAGGCCTCCGCCCTGGCCAGCCAGCTGTCCCGCCTGGTGTAGTCGAGTCCCCTGATGTCCGTCAGGAAGCGGGGCACCGCCCTTCGCAGGACCTTCTCCAGCAGCCAAATTGCGCTGCAGGCCGCGGCCAGCATGAGCACGGAGAGGATGAGGAGGATGATCCAGAGCGACAGAAGGCCCAGGGCCGCCCCGGCCGGCGTGAACAGGTCCACGCCATCCAGGACCAGCTCGGAATCTCCGATGTACACCGTTAGAATGACCAGGGCGGAGAACACCAGGCAGAGGCCCAGCATCACCAGCAGCACTCGGGAGAAACGGACCCGGCCTCTCCCCCTTACGGAGAACAGCACGGCGACCCCATGCAGGGCCAGGAAGGCCACCGCTATGCCGAACGAGGCGCTCATGACGGCCACCAGCCCATCGCCCCAGGCCGCGGAGATCACCACGGCCAGCAGCCAGAGGGTGATGGTTCCGACGATCAGGGCCCAGAGGTCCAGGCGGCTCAACTTCTCCGGTCCGATCCTCATATCCGGGGGTAATCAATCCCTGATACCTAATAAGAACTCCCGAGGGACCGATGTTCAGTCCTCGAGCATGGAAAGGTCCCCCAGCTCGTGACCGCCCTCCTTGGCCTTGAGCACCCGGCGCATGATCTTGCCGGAGCGGGTCTTCGGCAGGGACTCCACGAACTCTATCTCCCGGGGGTACGCATAATAAGCCAGGCGCACCCGCACGAAGTTGGTGATGTCCTCCTTCAGACGGTCCGAGGGAGCGCTCCCCGGCCGCAGCACAATGAACGCCTTCACGATCTCCCCGCGCAGCTCGTCCGGCTTTCCGACCACGGCCGATTCCGCGACGGCCGGATGCTCTATCAGGGCGGACTCCACCTCGAAGGGCCCCAGGCGCTCGCCGGAGGTCTTGATGACGTCGTCCGCCCTCCCTAGGAACCATATGTAGCCGTCCTCGTCCCGGTAGGCCTGGTCCCCGGAGGCGTACCATCCAGGCACGTAGAAGTACTCGCGGTACTTGGTGACGTTCCCCCACACCCCGGTCATCATGGACGGCCATCCGGGCCGCAGGGCCAGGAAACCCTCCCTTCCGGGCGGGAGCTCCAGGCCGTTCTCGTCCACCACAGCCGCCACGACCCCGGGCACGGCCTTGCCCATGGATCCCGGCTTCACGGTCATGCACTGGAAGTTGGAGATGCACGGCGCCCCGGTCTCCGTCTGCCACCAGTTGTCGTGGATGCGGCGCTGCAGCACCTCCATCCCCCAGCGCACCACGTGCGGATTGAGCGGCTCGCCGGCCGAGCACATGTGCCGGAGCGAGGAAAGGTCGAACTCCCTGACCGCCTCGTCCCCGGCCTTCATGAGCATGCGCAGGGCGGTCGGCGCGGTGAACCACACGGTGACCCTGAAGCGGCCTATAAGCGAATACCAGGCCCGGGCGTCGAATCTCCCCTCGAAGGAGATGATGGTGGTCCCCAGGTACCAGGGGCCGAAAATGCCCATGGAGGTGCCGGTGACCCAGCCGGGATCCGCGGTGCACCAGAAGATGTCGCCCTCCCGGAGGTCCGCCACGAACTTGGCCCCGGAGAGCTGCTGCAGCATGGCCCGGTGCGGGAGCGTGACCCCCTTGGGCTTTCCGGTGGAGCCGGAGGTGTAGTGGATGATGTAGGGCTCATCCGGTCTCATGTCCACGGCCGCCGTGTCCGGCGATCCGGATGCCAGAACCTCCTCGAACGGCAGCGTACCCTTCGCCGCTCCGCCCACGCATATCACCTTGGGGCTGGGGGAGACCTCCCTCAGCACCTGCGATATCCTCTCGAACAGGTAGGGGGAGGTTACGATGGCCGATGGCTGGCCGTCCAGCAGGCGATCCTTGACCGCCTCCGGACCGAGCGCGGAGAAGAGGGGGCAGGCGATGCCCCCCATCTTGACGATCCCGATGATGGAGATGAAAAGCTCGGAGCGCCGGTCCAGATAGACGAACACGCGATCTCCCCGGCGTATGCCAGTCCTCAAAAGACCATCGGCGAACTGACTGGAGAGCCGGCCCACCTCACCGAAGGTCAGGCTGTGCACCTCCCCGTTGGCGCGCACGGAATGGATGGCCACCCTGTCCGGGCGGTCCCGGGCGTGGCGGTCCACCGCCTCGGCGGCCGCGTTGTACGGTCCACCGCGGGACCAGTCGAACTCCTGGTGCAGTGATGCCCAGTTGAAGCTTCCGTAGGCGTCCTGGTAATCCATCAGGTTGCCGGGGCCGGTGGGGGGTATCGCTTCTTCCATCTGTCCTCTTCCGTGGCTTGCCGGTTAACGGTCGTACGGTATTAAATCTAACAGGTTAAGCTTCGAACGGGCAGAATGAAGGTCGTGCGCTCCTAACATGGGAAATTTGACGGAGTATGAGGCACGTCCGCCGGAGGCGAGGTGCTGGTGGCCACGCTGGGGAACGTGCTGACCTTCGAGGACGGCGGCCTGACCAACGGGATCACGTACTTCTGCCGGGTGAGCGCGATGAACGCGGTGGCCGCCACGGCCTTATTCCTCATGAAGAGGAGGTGACCGGCAAACCTCTT
>Ga0123333_10002693_pt1 | contig 17827 bp, 13 predicted proteins | sample BioC12SIPDNA_3_FD_89957 | JGI IMG/M metagenome (GOLD analysis project Ga0123333, IMG submission 89957) | Anaerobic biogas reactor microbial communites from Washington, USA - Biogas_R2_B C12 SIP DNA | ecosystem: Engineered > Bioreactor > Anaerobic > Unclassified | place: Washington, USA... | reverse complement strand
TTGGTCAGTCAATCCTCTCGGAGGTAAAACCATTAACCGGAGAGCCGGATGCGGGAAATCCGCCAGTCCGGTTCGGAGGGAGGGGAGGCCGAACACAATCGGCCTTCCCTACCCCTATCGACTACTGACCTACGACTGACTTGTGCCGTATCGCTTTTGGGATGTTGTTATGATGACAAGTCCGGAAAAAATTGGCACCGTGCGCGATGACAATCAGCGCGATGACAACTCGACTTACGTCGCGTCAAGGGGTTAAGGGAAATGATGCAAGACGCTACTGTACGCATGTTTACAGTCAGAGCAATTGTGGTCGAATTGTCGTAAGTCGTTTCTGACAATTTGCGCGCATTTAGCATTTAATTTTTGCCGACCGGAAGCGACGCAACACGTTGCCGGATAGGTAGATGCGTCGATTTTACGCCGTTTTTTCGCCGGTTAAGTGCGCGGCGGCCCGGGAGTAATTGCGCGGGTCATTATAGTGCAAAATACCCTTAATTTATAGGCTTTTTCTTGGACGACGGGCCGTTTTGCGCGATCTGCGCGTTCGAGCAGATTCGGCCGGGGGCGCATTTAGTCTTGGATGTGCTAAGTTTATCGCCGTTTCGACCGCGTAGCGGTCGCATTTGAATAGCCGGGGGTGAAACCCCCGGAACGGGAACGTAAACCACCAGTAGCCGCGTAGCGGCGACACAAGCGCTTGCCCGGTGCATCGAATCGGCAGGTGAAGAAGAGCAGTTACCACTGGCCGCCTATGTGTTCATAATCGGGACGGAAAAAGGGACTTTTGCAAGCTTCCGGCGTTGGCCTCTCCGGTCATTCTCCGCGGAACACCCTTTGCCGCAGCCGTGGGACGCCGAATTCGCAGGCCAGTTCCGACGGATGGTCGATGTCCCAGAGGAGGAAGTCGGCCTGTTTGCCGACCGCGAGGATGCCGACCGAGTCGGCCAATCCCAGTGCCCGGGCCGCCGCGCGGGTAGCGCCGGCCAGCGCTTCCTCGGGCGTGAGGCCGAACAGAGTTCCGGCCATGTTGATCGCCAATCGAAGCGAGCAGAGCGGCGAGGTGCCGGGGTTCAGGTCGCTGGCCACGGCCATCGGCACGCCGGCGGTGCGGAGCCGCTCGACGGGCGGTTTTTGCGTTTCGCGGAGGAAGTAGAACGCGCCGGGCAGCAGCACGGCCGTCGTCCCCGAGGCCGCAAGCGTCCGAACGTCGTCGGGAGCGAGATATTCCAGGTGATCGACCGAGAGGGCGTTGAATCGGGCGGCTAGGCGAGCGCCGCCGAAGTCGGAAAGCTGTTCGACATGCCCCTTGACCGGCAGGCCGCGGCGGCGGGCGGATTCGAATACCCGTTCGCACTGCGCCGGCGAGAAGGCGATTCGCTCGCAGAACACATCGACCGCGTCGGACAGCCCTTCGTCGGCCGCGGCCGGGATGATCTCCTCGCAGACCATGCGGATGTAGTCGTCCGGGCGGCCGGCGAACTCGGGCGGCAGGGCATGCGCGGCCAACAGCGTCGTGCGGACGTTGACCGGCACAAGCTCGGCCAGCCGCCGGGCGACCCGCAGCATTTTCAATTCGTCGTTGAGCGTCAACCCGTAGCCAGACTTGATTTCGACTGTCGTCGCGCCTTCGTCGGCCAGGGCGTGGAGGCGGGGGAGCGAGGCGTCGAGCAGTTGCGACTCGCTCATCGCGCGGGTGGCGCGGACGGTCGAGAGGATGCCGCCGCCCCGGCGGGCGATTTCCTCGTAGGTCGCGCCCAGCCGGCGCTGCTCGATCTCGCGCGACCGGTTGCCGCCATAGACCAGGTGGGTGTGGCAGTCGATCAAGCCCGGTGTGATCCAGGCGCCGCGGGCGTCGATGATTTCCGTTCCGCCGGGCGTCTGCACTGAGCCGAATAGACGGCTGCCACGATTGGCTTGTTCAGCGGTGCTTCCCGCACTGCTGGGCAAGCCAGCAGTGGCACCCGGCAGGTTAGCGGCACTGCCCGCACTGCTGGGCAAGCCAGCAGTGGCACCCGGCATGTTAACCGCGATCGGTTGAGGCTGTAATCCCTTGTTTACATCGGACATTGGCGCGATGGCGGCGATTTTTCCGTCGCGGACGCCGATGGCGTAGTTTTCCAGCGAGCCGTAGGGTTCGGTCAGGTCGGGGTCGAACGCGGCCAGTCGGGCGTTGATCCAAACTCTTTGGCAGGCGGCAATTATGTTGTTTGTCATAATTTGAATTGTATCAGGCGGCAGGGGCGTGCAAAACGCCAAAACGCCCAGCGGGGCGAAGTTGCCTCGCGGCGCCAATTCTGTTATGATAGCGGGTAGGCGGAGACGCCGTGAAGGGGGTGTCGTTGCGACGCATCTAGCGAAGGAGAACTTGTCAAGGAGAAAGATCGGCATCCTGTTTTACATTTCCAGACTTCAGAATCAACCTTATCTTTTTCGTGGAGGATGAAGATCATGGACCTTACGAAGGAAATCGGGACGGAGCAGGATGGAAAGAGAGCGGTGGCGATAGAAATCGCCTTGAAAGTGGGACTGATTGAAAAATGCGAGGAGCATGGCTGCGTTTACGATGCCATGAACGACTTCGCCATGGAAGACGCCCTCCGCTTCGCGGATACGCTGATGGCCCAGAGCGATCCGTCGGTCGAGGTTTTCGCGGGGAACCGCAAGCGGATGCACCACGTGATCGAGCACATCCGCACGGGCATGCCCAACTGTTGCCCCGAATGCTTTTACGCAAAGCAGAATCAGTAGCCTATGTGGTGAATGCTTTTACGCAAAGCAGAATCAGTAGCCTATGTGGTGGGACTGCGCGGAAGCTTGTCCCACACTACGGGGAAGTATCTTTTGTTTTTCGGCCGGCGAGTTCCGGCTGGAAGGTTTCGTCGCCGGCGAGGCGGGCGATTGCGCTGAGGAATAGCCGCGTCACCTCGTCGAGCACTGCGCGGTCGTTCTCGCGACCGAAATAGGGGCCGATGTCGATCGGTTCGCCGATGGTGAGCGTGACGCGGGCGGGCATTACCATGCAGCCGAGCGTGGTGCCGTCGTACGGCGCGCCGTCGATGCAGCAGGGCACGACCGCCGCGCGCCCTTTCAGCGCGGCCAACGCCGCGCCGCGCCGGCCGGGCAACAGCGTCCGAGCGGTAGTGTTGATGTGTCCTTCCGGGAAAAATCCGACCAGCGCGCCTTGTTCGAGCAGACGCACGACGGTTTTCATCGCCCCGGGATCGGTCCCGCCGCGAGTGACCGGAATCGCTCCGCATATCCGCAGCAGTGCTCTGAAGGGCGGATACTCGCAATATTCGCGGGCAACGAGCCAGTATATAACTCGGGGGCCGGTCAAGGCGATGAACGAGGGGTCTAGCGGGCAGCGATGATTGCAGACGATCACCACCCCCTGGCCAGGCGGAAGAGCCGGCAATCGGCCGCGAATTTCCGTTCGCCAAATTATGCGCGTTAGAATATAGTTAATGGCAAACAGTATGGATTGGAGCGGGGAAATCGGCGCTCTCCGCATCATCAATATAACCCAAACCGACGGCGACAAACCAAGCGCCGCCAGCACGCATAATGCAAGAATATCCCCGGTTTCGGCCGATAGCATGGGTGAATCTCCCGCTCGCCGCGGGCCAAACCCGCGCGATCCACAAGAGAATATACAACCATCCACAGACGGCGAGCAAGAGATGTAAAGAAAGCGCGACTTTCAATCTACCGAGCCGAGGCCGTTACAACTAGATAGACCACGACGAATCGAGCACCCAGGCAAGTTTGATGAAAATTGGCGTTATCAGCGACTCGCACGGAGAGACCTCCTCCCTGAAATTGGCCCTCGGCACGATCGACCGGATGGGCGTCGAATTAACGATCCATTGCGGCGACGTGGGCGAAGACGTACTCCCCCTGCTGAAGGGCCGCAAAGTCCACTTCGTCCAAGGCAACATGGACGACCCGGTCAGATTGCGCGAAATGCTGGTCAATCCGCATCACGAGTTCCACGAGCAGTTCGGCGCGTTGGAGCTGGCGGGCAAGCGAGTCGCGTTCCTGCACGGACACGACGTGAAGATACTGCACCGGACGATCAATTCCGGCGATTGGGACGTGGTCTGCCACGGCCACACGCACGCCTTTTCGCAGAGCGTCGAAGGGCGCACTTTGGTGGTCAATCCCGGCGCGCTCGGCAGGACGCAGAATCCGTCGATGGCGGTCGTCGATCTGGCATCGCTCGACGTGGCGGAGATTCCGCTGCCGTTAAGATGACCGCAACCGTTCGCGGAACGGCGACCTGCTCAGTAGTATCTGTTGCGGAAAGTCAGCCGGGCGGCTTCGCATCGTGGGGCAAATTTCCAATCTGCCTCGATATTGGCAGGTTGGAAACCTGCCCCACGTACGCCGAATACTTTTCGCAACAGATACTCATTATTCGGACCCGTGTGCCGCCGCGCGCTCAGCCGGCCATCCGCGTCAAGCGATCGGTCTCGATAAAACGATGGTCGGGGCGATAGCGGTACTGCATGATGTAAGCGTCTTCGGGCGTGTCGGCGTAAAAGCCGTGCAACACGGAGACCGCCCGAAATCCGTTCTCGCGGAAAAACAACTGTGCCGGCAAATTTGTTTCGCGGACTTCAAGAATCAACCGATTGCGGCGTTGCGACGAGAGTTTCGCGATTAATTTGGCGATCATTTGGCTGCCGACACCGCAGCGGCGGTAGTCTTCGGCCACGGCGAAGTTCAGCACGTGGATGCGGTTCTTCTGAATCTCATAGATCATGAAACCGACGACCCGGTCGTCGAGTTCGGCTGCCATGCCGATACAGTTGCGGCGCCGCATGCAGTGAATAAAATCCTCCTCGCTCCAGGGGAACTCGAAGCTGTTTGCTTCGATCGAGAGGACTTCCGGCATGTCTCGGCGGATCATCCAACGAATATGGACGCGAACTTCCGGTTTCAAATCGACTTGCATGTCGGCCTCCTTCCTTGTCGGCCATACGAAAAACGGCACCAGCTTTCCATTCGCGGCCTATACGGTAACAAAACCGGGCAATTTCACCAATACGAGCTCTGGCGAAACGAGCGGGGCGATTTCCGCGGTGAACGAAGATGCTGAAAACCACGTTTTTTCGCAAACCGCTTTTGTGTAAAGCGGAATAATTCGCGGCATTTATCTACGTTCCGCGGAAAAAAGAGAGAAACATTCTTCACCCATAGGCAGGTTTGACACGATCCCAAACGCCAACGATATAAAATGGGCAAGCCGTTTGTTTGCGTATTTCACCCAGACATCCCGATTGAACAAAAATATTTGTTCGAGGAGTGTTCTTTCCCGTATCTGTCCACTAAATCCCAAAACCCCAATAAAACAAGGTCTTTTTGCAGATGGGATATTGCTCCACCTGCTATGCCCCATACGTGTCATAAATGGCGCAACTCTACTGTTAGCAGGGGGTTAAAAAAACTATTTTTTAGACGGTTGACCGAGGTCAAGAAATCGCTAAACTTGACCAATCTCGACTGTATGTTGTGGCCCGCTTGGCCGCATCTACAATATATAGTAGGAAGGATTCACCATCTAATCCCTAACGGAATAAGGATTCTCGTCATGGATCAATTGGTACGCGAGACTGTAGCCGAGTCCGTCAAGACGGAAGGACATCCATCCCCGAAGACCGACAAAACAGCCATGAAAGGACTGCATATTCCATTGACGTTTTGCCCGGAAGATCAAAAAGACCCCTTCAACACGGTCGAGTGGGAGTTGCGAACGGCGGCCATCAAAGGGGACGGGGGCGAAGTAATCTTCGAGCAGAACGATTGCGAAGTGCCGGTCTTTTGGAGCCAACTGGCCACGAACGTCGTGGCGAACAAGTATCTCTACGGCGAGGTGGGTACCGGCGAGCGCGAGCGGGGCGTCCGCCAGTTGATCCATCGAGTCACCCGCACGATCGCCGATTGGGGCCGCGACGACGGCTACTTCGCCACGGAGGCCGACAGCGAGCGTTTTTATCGCGATCTAACCTGGCTGTGTCTGCACCAACACGCCTCGTTCAATTCTCCGGTCTGGTTTAACGTCGGCCTGTATCATCAATACGGCGTGAAGGGGGCGGCCTGCAACTGGCATTGGAACAAGAAGACCGGCAAGGTCGAGCAACCCGAAAACCCCTACGAGTTCCCGCAGGCCTCGGCCTGTTTCATCCAGAGCGTGCAGGACAACATGGAAGACATCATGGAACTCGCCCGCAGCGAGGCCATGCTGTTCAAGTTCGGCTCGGGTACGGGCACGGACGTTTCCACGCTGCGGTCGCAGCGCGAGAAGCTCTCCGGCGGCGGCAAGCCCTCCGGCCCGCTGTCGTTCATGCGGGTCTACGATCAGATCGCGGCGGTGGTCAAGAGCGGCGGCAAAACCCGTCGCGCCGCCAAAATGCAGTCGATCAAGGACTGGCATCCCGACGTGATGGAGTTCATCGAGTGCAAAAGCCGCGAGGAAAAGAAGGTGCGCACGCTGGTCGAGGAAGGCTACGATCCGCAGGAAGCCTACGACACGGTGCTGTTCCAAAACTCGAATTTCTCCGTCCGGCTGAGCGACGAGTTCATGCACGCGGTCGAGACCGACAAGCCGTGGAACACGCATTGGGTCACCGATCCGAGCAAGGCCGGCCCGACCTATCAAGCCCGCGAGATGTTCAACAAGATCACCGCTTCGACGTGGTGTTGCGGTGATCCGGGAGTGCAGTACGACACGACGATCAATCGCTGGCACACGTGCCCGACATCCGGTCGGATCAACGCCAGCAACCCGTGTAGTGAATACATGTTCGTCGACGATTCGGCCTGCAATTTGGCGAGCATCAATCTGATGAAGTTCCGTTTGGAGGACGGTTTGTTCGATTTCGAGCGGTTCATCGCCGCTTGTCGGGTGGTGTTCATTGCCCAGGAAATTCTCGTCGATCACGCCAGTTATCCGACCGAACGGATAGCGCGAAACAGTCATGATTTCCGGCCGATAGGGTTGGGGTATTCGAACCTGGGCAGTCTGATCATGTCGGCCGGCGTGCCCTACGATTCCGACGATGCCCGGGGTCTTTGCGGCGCGATCACCGCCCTGCTGCAAGGAGCGGCGAATCTGACCAGCACCGAGTTGGCCGAAGTGGCCGGCCCCTTCGACAGATACGAAAAGAACCGCGAGGCGATGTTGCGCGTAATGGAAATGCACTGGGAAAAGGTCGAGGAAATTCCTTCCTGCCCGGCATATCTCCGCGAGTCCGCCCGCGATCTCTGGGACAAGGTTCTCGCCCACGGCAAGCGGTTCGGCTTCCGCAATGCACAGGCGACCGTTTTGGCGCCGACCGGCACGATCAGCTTTATGATGGACTGCGACACGACGGGCATCGAGCCGGACATTGCGCTGGTGAAATACAAGCAGTTGGCAGGCGGCGGCATGTTGAAGATCGTCAACCGCACGGTTCCGCCCGCCCTGCGAAGCCTTGGCTATTCAGAGGAGCAAATCGAAAATATCGAAAACTACATCGACCAGTCCGACACGATCGAGGGCGCGCCGGAGTTGGCCGACGAGCACCTGCCGATATTCGACTGCGCGTTTCCGCCGCGGAACGGCCGCCGGTCGATCACCTGGCGGGGGCACGTTCGCATGATGGCCGCCGCGCAGCCGTTCGTATCCGGGGCCATTTCAAAGACGGTGAACATGCCCCGGGAATCCACGCCCGAGGACGTGGCCGACGCCTACATGGAGGGCTGGCGACTGGGGTTGAAGGCGCTGGCCATTTACCGCGACGGTTCGAAAGAGGTGCAGCCGCTTTCGACCAAGGCGAAGGAAGACAAGACGGCCGAGAAGCTGCTGGCCGCGCCGCGCCGCGAACGTTTGCCCGACACCCGGCAGTCGGTCACTCACAAGTTCAGCGTATCCGGCCACGAGGGCTATATCACCGTCGGCCTGTATCCCGACGGCCGGCCCGGCGAGCTATTCATCACCATGGCCAAGGAAGGGAGCACGATCGGCGGTCTGATGGACTGTTTCGGCACGGCGGTATCAATGAGCCTGCAATACGGCGTGCCGCTGGAAGTGTACGTCAACAAGTTTTCGCATACCCGATTCGAGCCGATGGGTTTCACGAAAAACCCGGACATCCGCATTGCCAAGAGCATCGTCGATTATATATTCCGCTGGCTGGGCGTGACGTTTTTGCCGGGCTATCGAGAGGCGAACAAGATGGCGCCGCCGCCATCGTCGGCCGACGGAACCTCCCCGGCAACGGAAGATTCGGAGGCCGAGCGGGGGCCCGCCGCCACGACGGACGGCGGGCCGAAACCAATACAAGGATCGCCGAATTCAACCCAGACGCCAAACGGCTCGTCATCCACGAATGGCAACGGTCGGAACGGCCTGAAACCGCCGCATAAGCGGAATGGTTCGTCGCTGACGATCGCTCCCATAGAACAGCGCATGGCCGTACCCGTCATGGCCGAATCAAGCGGCGGGACCGACTCGCGCGCCGATCAGTTCGCTTCGTTCCAAACCGACGCGCCGTCCTGCGACAATTGCGGCGCGATCACCGTCCGCTGCGGAAATTGCTACCTTTGCTACAATTGCGGCACGAGCATGGGCTGCTCGTAATCCGCGCGGCGCTTACACGCTATCGCCGGCCAGCCGGCCCGTGCAAAACGCGGCCATGAAGTTGTAACCTCCCTCGGGGCCGTTCAGATCGAGCAGTTCCCCGGCGAAGTACAGGTTCGGCACGATGCGGCTTCGCATGGACCGCGAATCGACCTCGTCGAGGGGGATGCCGCCGGCGGTAACTTCGGCCTTGCGGAATCCCATCGTGCCGGACACCGGCACGTCGAGGCGGCGGACTAGTTGCGCGAGCCGCCTGCGCCGGGCCTTGGAAAATTCGCCGAGCGGCGCTTCCGGCGATACGTCGGCCAGTTCGAGCAGCGTCAATCCGACGCGATGCGGCAGCCAGCGGTCGAGCAGCGTGCCCGCTCGCCGCCGACCCGGCGCCGCAAGTTCGCGGGCAAGCAGGGCGTCGAACTCCGGCTCCTTCATTGCCGGCAGTAGATTGCAACGGAGCAATAGCGAGGCGGGTCGGCCGTGTCCGCTGACCGCGTGGCTGACGTTCAACACGACCGGTCCCGAGACGCCGAAGTGGGCGAAGAGCATGGCGCCGCGCCCGGCGGCCAAAGGCGGCGATTCGGCCTCGGACGGATCGACCACCTCGACCGCGACGTCGGGCAGCGTTACGCCTTGCAGGGCAGTCACCCAAGCCGCATGGCTGGTGATCGGCACCAGCGCGGCGCGCGGCGGAACGACGCGATGGCCGAGCGCGGCCGCCCAGCGGTATCCGTCGCCGGTTGTTCCGCAAGACGGATAAGACCTTCCGCCGGTGGCCAAGACGAGGTTCGCCGACTCGATCATTCGGTCCGCGGTTGTCAGTTGAAAGACGCCGGTCGTTTCATTTCGCTTCACGTCGAGGAGCGGTTCGGCGGGCGCCAGGACGCAACCGGCCCGCTTCACGCGCCGCATCAGCGCCGCGCGGACGTCCGCCGCACGATCGCTGGCGGGAAAGATTTTTCCGTTTGGTTCGACCTTTGTCGGCACGCCTTCGGCCTCGAACATTTCGACGGCTTGTCGCGGTCCAAAAGCGGCCAGGGCGGAGTGGAGGAAACGGCCGGCGGGTCCGAATGCCTCGACGACGCCGCAGGGGCCGTCGGCGGGTGCGAGGTTGCAGCGCGAACCGCCGGAGAGGAGAATTTTTGCGCCCGGTTCGCGGTTTTTTTCGATCAAGAGCGACCGTTTTCCCCGTTCGGCCGCCCGCGCCGCCGCCATCATACCCGCCGGCCCGGCGCCGATAATTGCAACGTCCCAGATCATGTTTGTATTCAATGGAGCGCGGCGGCGTGTGGAAGCGAAAAACTAGCCGGTCCCCGGCCAACGAACGGTTACTGCTTTTCTTTCTTGGCCCCTTCGCCGGCGACGCCGCGCGTGTATGCGCGGAGGTGATCGGCCCAGTCGGGCGGGGGCGCGGTTCTGCCGGCGTCCCGCTGAGTTTCCGGCCGGTCCGTCTCGACGCCGCCGTGCTTCAGTTCGGTGCCGCGCCCCAGACCGAGACTTTTCAGGGCCTCGTTGAATTGCCGCTTGGCCTGTTCGCCCTGGGGGCCTTGCTGTTCGGCCGCGCGCCGCATCCGTTCCCAGCGGTCGAGAAATCGCCGCGCGTCGTCCTTCGTCCACCCCAGCTTGTCGAGCAGTTCCGGCTGCTCCTTGGCCAACTGATCGCGGAGATGCTCCAACGCCAGTTCGGTCTGGCGTCGGGCGTAGTCGAGGTTCGCGCTGTCGGCGGCAGAGTCGGTCGGTGCGTCGGTATCGGTCGTGCTTGACGTGCCGGGTTTTCCGCCGCCGGTCGCCTTGCCCGAAACGCCCTCCTTCGATCCCGCGCCGTCCTGGTCGGTGGCAATTCCACTTGTGTCGTCGGTTTTCGGCGGTTGTTTTTGCGTGGACGGTTCTTTGGAGTCGGATTGCTTTCCGGGGGGCGCGGAGCCGCCGGGCGCGGTTTCGTCTTGCTGCTCGCCGGGGGGTGCTTGGCCGGGCTTGACGGCTTTTTTCTCCGAACCGGTCGGGTCCGAAGACGCCTCGCGGTCGCCGGCCTTCGAGCCGGTTTCTCCTTGCCCGCGCTCGTCTGCCTGCGATGCGCCTTCATCGGCAGGCGTGTTCGAGCCGGGTCCGCCCACGCCCGGTTGATTCGATTGCTGGCCGCCTCCTTTCTCTCCTTCGCCTGCCCGATCTCCTGAAGTATCGCTTTGGGCATCGGACTCCTTTTTGCCGTCGGCCGGTGCAGGCGTTTCTTGATCCTTTCGCTCGCCGGGCGCGTCGCCGGCCTTGTCCGGCCGCTGTTTGTCGTTGGGCTTGCCCTCTTCGTCGGGTGCGGCGCCGCCGGGGTCTGCCGGATGCTCTTCTTTATCGCCGGGCATGTCCCGCTGGCCCGTCCGCTTGTCGCCGGAAGGTTCGTCTCCCGCCGCCTGATCCTCGTTGTGCGGTTGTTGTTGCTCGCCGGTTTTATCGTCTGCGCCTTTTCCGTCGCGCGGTGTTTCGTCGGTCTTGCCGCCGGGTTCCTTTTCCACACCGTCTTTAACGTCGCCGGATGGCGGGGAGTCGGCGTCGGGCTGTTTTTCGGCGTCGGTTTTGCCGCCCTTTCCGTCCGGCGTTCCCTCGGCCTGGTCGCTGGGCGATTTATCAGCGGGTTTTTTCTTTCCGTCTTCCTTCGGGGTCGATTTGTCGCCGGTCAGGTTTTGCTCGCCTGGTTTAGGTTGGGCGGTTTTGTTTTTTTCTCCACCCTGCCGGCCAGGGGCGGATTGTTGCTCCCCTTTCCGTTCTGCCGATTCGGAGGAAGACTGTTCGCCGCCTTGCTGTTGTTTGCCGTTTTGAGAAGTATCCTCGGCGGCTTGCTGTTCTTGCTGTTGTTGATCCTTGATAATTTCCTGGAAGGCATCGCCTGGCTCGGCCTCGGGATCGATACGTTGGTTTTGTTCGCCGCTCTGGTCACCTTTACCTGATTGTTGTGTTTCTTGTTTGCCGTTTTGCTCGCCGTCGCCGGATTGTTGCTTTTCTTGATCTCCTTTTTGTTCGCCGTCGCCGGATTGTTGCTTTTCTTGATCTCCTTTTTGCTCGCCGTCGCCGGATTGTTGCTTTTCTTGATCTCCTTTTTGTTCGCCGTCGCCGGATTGTCGATCTTCCGCCGGGTCTTGCGGCTGATCGTCGGTTTGCTCGTCTGGCGTTTGCTGGTTGCCGTTTTGTTGTTGGTCCGGTCGCCGATCTTTGGGTTGATCGCGGGGGTCGCCTTCATTGCCCCGGGGCTGCTGGTCTTGGGGCAGCGGGTTATCGACGACTATCCAGCGTTTTTCTGATTCGGTCAGATTGGGCGACGGTTCTTTGTTGTCCTCGGCGGCGGCCCAGTATTGCACGCGGTCGCCGGCCTTCAGGCCGAAGCGGACCGGCTCGAAGACGAACTCGCCCTGATATTCGCCCGCGACGGGCTCGGCCGGTCTCCGCCGATCGAGCAAGGCGGGCAATGCGAGACTGCGGTTGTCGCCGCGGACGGCCCTGATCTCCACCCGCCGCAAGGCAAAATCCGGGTCTTTGGCTTGCACGCGGATCGCCGCCCGTCCGTTCTCGGCGACCCGCACTTCCGGCTCGCGCGGCTCGACGATTTCGACGTCGGGCGGCAGATCGCGGACAACCTCGATGCGGTGTCGGACCGGATGCGGGTTTTCGCGCCCCTGGGAATCGGTGAATCGCAGCAGATACGAATCGTACAGCGGCGAGTTTTCGTCGTCTGGGTTCAGTTGCAAGCGGAAGCGGCCGGTTGCCTTCAGCCCGCTCGACGACATGGGCAACCCGCGGCGGCCGGTGGAGCCGAGATCGATTTCGGCTGTGTCCGGCTTGATTTCCGTGTTCGCCAGGGCGTGGATCGTGACTTCGGTTCCCTCGATGGCGCGGAGATCGCCCCCGGCCGTTTCGGTTCGATCGGCGATTCCGGTATAGCCGGGGTAATCGTAGACGACGCTATCGACCACGATCGCCGGGGCCTGGCGGACTTCGATCGTATATTCGCGTGTTCGGGCATCGCCCGCCGCTATGTGATAGCGGTACGTTTGTTGCAATCCGGTTTTACCCGGCGGCAGAATGCATTGGTGCCGCAGTTCACCCTCGGGTCGAGTCATCGGGATCGACTGTTTCGAGACCTGCCCGTCGGCCGTGGAATAGATTAGCGCCGGCGTTTCGTCGTCGCGCAGCCCGGCGATCTCGGCCGAGACGGTCAAGAACTCGCCGTGGAAGGCGGGCGTGTCTCCGGGGCGAACGGGGCCGATCGTCACGCGCGTCGCGGCTTCGATGTTCGTCCAGGGGAACAACACCCGTCCGGCAGTGTTGAGCGGATTCTTCGGCGAAACGACCAAATAGATCAAATACACGGCCAAAACGGCGGCCAGCACTTGGCAGAGACGAATCAGGCTCGCCCGATCGACGGCGGTCTCGACGCGGACATTGGTCAGGTCGGCGGCGGCGCGATGTTCGATCGTGTTGTAGATCGGCGCGGCCAGTTCTTGCCTGCGGCCGCGAAGCAGCAGGAAGTTGATCAAGCTGTTCCGCAGCGTGGGACGGCTGGATTCGATCGTCAGGGCGGCGAAGACCGGATTTACTCGACGGATCATCGGCGGCAGCAGACGGAAGAACACGAACGCCCCCGTCGCGCCAATAAATCCCAGCCAGAGGAGCCATCGCGCCCATGTCGCCAGGCCGCCGACGAACAGCCAATGGTCGGCCAGCGCGACGACGAACAAATAGCCGAGCGCGCCGATGGCCAACGTGGCCATTCCGCCGGCAATGTCCACGACTTTTACCTGCCGGCGCGTTTGGCGGAGCCGTTGGTCAATAAAATTCTCGTACTCGGTCGGCTGCGCGACGAGTGGCGGCGGAGGCGGCAGTGGTGGCAGCGTTGCACTCGACATGGGGGGTATCCGGCTCTAAATCACTTCTTCTCTAAATTATAGACGAAAGCCGGCCTGGTATGATTCCATTTTACGCCGGAAAACACAAAAAAACACCTAGTCTCAAACGGTTCTTCCCTTTATAAGTAAGGGTGCAGGCTGCGGGGGCGGCCTGCCGCCGGTTTTTAATCCCAACAAGCGATTTCAGCAGAAATGTTGCCTATGAGCATCGGTCCCACGGGAATCCCAGTCAGCGCGGCCGGTTCGCCGCTGGCCCAAACGGCCGGTCCCGAGGCGGATCGCGTCGCGCAGCAGTTGAACATCATGCGCCGCCGCGTGTATCATGACCGCAAGGCAGAGGAGGCCGCCGGGGTCGCCGCGCCCGACGGCGACGACCACGAGCCGGCCGACCGCGACGCCGATGGCCGCCAGCCGGGCAATGCCCCGCCGGAGCGGGGGGGAGACGCTGCTGCCGCCTCGCCAAACAGCAAAAACCGCAGCCAAGAGTGCGGAAACTTGCTCGATCTTACCGGATGAAGGATCATTCGATGCAATTCACAAAAATGCACGGGGCCGGCAACGACTATATCTATGTAGATTGCTTCGCGCGGCCGCTGCCGGAAAATCCCGACAGGCTCGCCCAACGAATCTCCGATCGGCATTTCGGCATCGGCGGCGACGGACTGATTTTGATTTGCCCCAGCGAATCGGCTGACGCGCGGATGAGAATGTTCAACGCCGACGGCTCCGAGGCTGAGATGTGCGGCAACGGCGTCCGCTGCGTGGCGAAATACGTTTACGATCACGGGCTGTGTCGGAACGATCGGCTGCGAATTGAGACCGGCCGGGGCGTTCTCGATCTGGAACTGGAAATCAGCGAAGGGAAAGTCCGCCGCGTCCGCGTGGATATGGGCGAACCGATCCTCGAGCCGGCGAAAATTCCGGCCGCGCTTCCCGTCCAGACGGAGAAGATCGTCGATTTTCCAGCCGAGAAACATATTCCCGCCGGCGGGCCGAGCGATTGGCAAAACCGTTGCGGACTGGACCCTCGAATGACTTGCGTTTCGATGGGAAATCCGCACGCAATCTTTTATTGCCGAGATGTCGCGGCGGTTCCCCTGGAGTGGATCGGGCCGAGCCTGGAACGAGCGCCGATTTTTCCGCAACGGATAAACGTCCATTTCGTGCAAGTTCACTCGCCGGGCGAAGCAACCATGCGAACCTGGGAACGGGGTAGCGGCGCGACGCTTGCCTGCGGCACCGGGGCCTGCGCAGTGTGCGTCGCCGGCGCGTTGAGCGGACGGACCGGACGCCAACTACTGGCCCACCTCCCCGGCGGCGATCTGGAGTTGCACTGGGGCGACGACGGGCACGTCTTCATGACCGGCGAGGCCGTCGAAGTGTTTTGCGGAGAATGGAAAGAATCGCACGATCATTAACTGTCCGGCGGCAAGCGCATACGAACCACGCCCCACTATCCACTCATTCGACCGCCATGAAGATCGAGCATCCACTGCTACACCGGTTCGGCGGCCTTTTGGCCGCGGCGGCGGTGCGTTGGTGGATGAGTTCGTTGGATTATCAAGTCGCGTATTACGACCGCCGGATCGACCCATATTATTCCGACTGTCGCGGGCAGAGGATATACATTTTCTGGCACGAGTACATACTGTTTCCGTTGTATCTTCGAGGTCATTGCAATCTGGCGATGCTGTTGAGCCGCCACCGCGACGCGGAGATACTATCCCACGTGGCGCATCATTTCGGCTTCGAGTTCGTGCGCGGATCGACGAAACGGGGCGGCGTATCGGCGCTGCGGCAGTTGCTGGACCGGAGCCGGCGGATGCACTTGACGATCACGCCCGACGGTCCCCGCGGCCCGCGGCGCCGGTTGGCGCCGGGCTGTGTTTATTTGGCGTCGAAGTTGGGGCTGCCGCTCGTGGTGATGGGCTACGGCTACGACCGGCCGTGGCGCGTGCGCAGCGCTTGGGACCGGTTCGCGATTCCCCGGCCTGGCTCGCGCGCCAGGGCGATACCCAGCGGCGAGATTTTCGTCCCCCCAGACCTCGATCGAGACGGCCTCGAGCATTACCGCATGAAAATCGAACGGCTCTTAAACCGCTTGACCGCGGAAGCCGAGAATTGGGCCGAATCCGGCAAGCGAAAGAAAGGGCAAATGAAGATCGAACGGTTCGGGTGAAATATCGAACTGTGGGATCGATGAGATCAATGGGAACAATGGAAATTATGTTGCACGATGTTGCTTTATCGCTCCCATCACTCTCATTAGTCTCATAATTCCAGTTTTCTTCCGCCACCACCACATAAAGCCACTGCTCATGTCCCAACCACATCCACTCACCGTCTCCGAACTAACTGCGCAGATCAAGGATTTGCTCGAAGCGGCGTTTCCCGAAGTCTGGGTGGCGGGCGAAATATCGAACTTCGTCCGGCCGCAGTCGGGCCATTGCTACCTGACGCTGAAGGACGACCGCTCGCAGCTTCGCGCGGTAATGTGGCGGGGCGTCGCCGCGCGCCTGCGGTTCGCCCCGCGCGACGGCATGGAGGTCGTTTGCCGGGGCCACGTCGATCTATACGCCGCCCGGGGCAGCTACCAATTGGTCATTTCCGACATCGTGCCGAAAGGCATGGGGGCGTTGGAATTGGCCCTCCGGCAACTGCGAGAGAAGCTCGCCCGCGAGGGTCTTTTCGATCCCGGGCGAAAACGCCGGCTGCCGCAATTCGTCCGCCGCGTCGCCGTGGTCACCAGTCCGACCGGGGCCGCGATACGCGATTTCCTGCAAGTGCTTGGCCGTCGCTGGCGCGGGGCCGACGTGCTGATCGTGCCCGTCCGCGTGCAGGGCGAGGAAGCGGCCGGCGAAATCGTTGACGCCATACAATTGGTCAATCGGCTGTGTGAAAAAGGGGACAGTCCCCTTATGCGCGGGCAACCGGAAACTGTCCCATGTTTTACCCCGATTGATTGCCTGGTCGTCACGCGCGGCGGCGGCAGCATGGAAGACCTGTGGGCCTTTAACGAGGAGCCGGTGGTTCGGGCGATAGCCGGCTCGCGGATTCCGGTCGTCTCGGCCGTGGGGCACGAGATCGACGTCACGCTCTCGGACCTTGCCGCCGACGTTCGAGCATTGACGCCCAGCGAGGCGGCCGAACTGGTCGCCCCGGCGGCCGAGGAGCTGTTGGCCGACTTGCGGCAGGTCGAGGGGCGGCTGGCCGCAGCGCTGCGGTCCCGTGCGGCCTGGGCGCGGTCGCGTCTCGACTCGCTAGCCCGAAGCTCGCCCTTCCGCCGCCCCTATCAAAAGATATTCGATCTGAGCCGGCGACTGGACGAATTGAGCGACCGCGCCGGCCGAGCGGCGCGCGGCGCCGGCCGGCTCTCGCGCGGGCGGCTCGAAATCGTCGCCGGGCGGCTCGATTCGCTTAGCCCCCTGGCTGTGCTGGCGCGCGGATACAGCCTTACGCAGCGCGTGTCTGATGGGCGGCTGGTTCGCGCCGCCGCCGAGCTTTTGCCGGGCGAAGAGATCGTCACCCGATTCGCCCAGGGCCGCGCCGCCAGCCGCGTCGAGCGGATCGAGCCGTGAGATAGCCGTCGGGCGCTATCGCCGCGCTTGACTAATCGGCCGATGCTGTTATGATAAATATGGCGTTCTCCCTAATGATATTCATCGCCGGGAGTCCTTTTCATGTTGACTAGATGTCCTAAAGGCCATTGGTACGATCCCGAGCTAACCGGCGGGGGTTGTCCAAAGTGCGCAGTCGAAACGCAAGACGGCCCGCCGATCTCGGACGACGATGTGCTGGCAATTATGTCGTCCACTCAAACCGGCGGCGGCGTGATCGAGGACGAAGACGACTCGATGCAGCGGAAGCCGTCATCCGGCTCGGCCATCATGCGTCGGAAGAAGGTTTGTCCCGATTGCGGCCACGAGGCTTCGTTCTCATTCGTTTATTGTCCCCGCTGCGGCGCGCCGCTGAAGTTGGCATCGGTCAAGCTTGAGTAAAGTTCTCGTCTTAGCATCTGCTTTTTAGCTTCAACATCGCGATCGTTTACGGCCGCCGGGTTGCAGTCCTATTTTCAAACCAGACAGGTCCGCCCCATTTGCCCGTGACGACGACGTCCGTTTTGCCGTCGCCGTTAAGGTCGGCGACGTCGATGTTCATGCCCGCCCCGATTCCCTGATCGTAGGAGATTGCATGTTTGGTCCATTGGGGCGTCGGTCCGTGTACGAGTCGGTAGCAATATACGCCCAACGGAGCGAAAGCGTCCGGGTCGCGGCCGTTGTTCGCCATGAAGAGTTTGCCGGCGATCAGTTCGGGCGAGCCG
>Ga0123333_10002683_pt1 | contig 17862 bp, 16 predicted proteins | sample BioC12SIPDNA_3_FD_89957 | JGI IMG/M metagenome (GOLD analysis project Ga0123333, IMG submission 89957) | Anaerobic biogas reactor microbial communites from Washington, USA - Biogas_R2_B C12 SIP DNA | ecosystem: Engineered > Bioreactor > Anaerobic > Unclassified | place: Washington, USA... | reverse complement strand
TTAACCGATTGGTCGTAGGTTCGAATCCTACCCGCCGAGCCAACAGGAGGCCCGACCAGGACGACGTTCCCGGTCGGGCCTCTCCCTAGTGCGGTGTCTCCACGCGGCCCTTTCCCCCGAGAAGTACCCCCGCGCGGCCATCGTGACCCGCCGACGCCAGCAGGCTCGGCGCGCTCCAGCGGGGCCCCGCGGGCGCGCGACCCGGCGACGGCGGCGGGGCGCGCCGTGCCTCGGTGCCGTCCCGTCAGTCGTCAGGCGGGAGCAGGCGCATCGCGAACGGGTCGAACCCGAAGCCGCGCGGCAGGACGTGCACGGTCACGCCCGAGAGCGCGATGATGTCGTGGTCGCCGGCGTCGGCGGCGTTCGAGTAGCTCACGCGCCCGTCGAAGACCGTCACGGCCCCGCTCCCCAGGACCCGGAACTCCTGCCCGAGGAGCACGTCGATGGCGGTGTTCTCGTCGAGGCCGATGCCGAGCACCTGCGAGTTCTGCGCGAACACGGTGAGGAAGCGCGGCACGCGGCCGCGCTCGTTGAAGTGCGTGTCGATCATCGCGTCGCGGATGAAGCCCAGGCCCGGGCCCATGCGGACGTCGGCGCGCCTGACGCTGCCGCCGCCCGGACCGCTGAGGATCATCAGGCTGCCCATCGCGACGGCGCCGGCGCTGGTGCCGCCCACGAGGAAGTCGCCGCTGTTGTGGCGCTCCCTGAGGCGCTCCCCGAAGGTGGTGCCGGCCACGTGCATCGTCAGCCTGAGCTGGTCGCCGCCGGTGAAGTAGACGGCCGTCGCCGCCTCGAGGTGCTCGAGCAGCGTGCGCCGCTCGCCCTCGGCGCGGTCCTGGAACGCGCTGGTCCACACCTGCTCGACGCCCAGGCGCTGGAACACGCGGCGGTAGTCGGGCAGGACGTCCTGGGGCTCGCGCGTGGCGGCGCCCACGACGAGGACCTTCGCCTCCGCGCCGCCGGCGAGCGCGACGAAGTGGGAGAGGATCTCGTGGTCAGGGTCGCGCCGTTCGGCGCCGCCCACGAGCAGCAGTCGACCTCGTCGCGTCCTGGTCCGCTCGGGCATGCGCTCCCTTCGAGCGAGCGCCGGCAGGCGTGCGCCGCGCCCCGCCCGCATGGCCGCCCACGGCGAGAGGCCCGTCTCCGACGGCCTCGGCGTCTCACGGAAGCCTAGGCGAGACGCACGCTACTCATCGCCAGCGCGACTACAAACGTGGGACCGGCGCCCCGTAGCAGGCCCCTGATACGGGGCGCCGTCGTTCTTGGAGGGCACGGCGATGCGCATCGGCGGTATCAGGACACTGGACGGCCCGAACGTCTACCACTCACGGCCCGTCCTCGTGATGCAGCTCTACCTGGAGGACCTGGACGGGCGGGAGAGCCGGGAGTTCCCCGGCTTCGACGAGGCGCTCGTCTCCCTGCTCCCGGGCCTGGCCCGGCACCACTGCGGCCTCGGCCGCGAGGGCGGCTTCCTCGAGCGGCTCGCCACTGGCACCTACTTCGGCCACGTCGTCGAGCACGTGGCCCTCGAGATGGCCGGCATGCTCGGCTCGCCTGTCACGTACGGCAAGACGCGCAAGGGCGACGAGCCCGGCCTCTACAACGTGATCGTGCGCTACCGCTCGGAGCAGGGCATGCGCCGGCTGCTGCGCGGAGCCGTCGAGGTCGTCGCGGCGCTGCTGCGCGGCGATAACGTCGACCTGCCAGCGGTGCTGGCCGAGGCCGAGGCCGTCGCGCGGCGCACGGACCTGGGACCGAGCACCTCGGCGATCGTGCGGGCCGCCGCGAGGCGCGGCATCCCGTGGCGGCGCCTCAACGAGGACAGCCTCGTCCAGCTCGGTCACGGGCGGAACCGGCGCCTGATCCAGGCCGCCGTGACGGGCGCGACGAGCCACGTGGCCGTCGAGGTCGCTTCCGACAAGGCGCTGACGAAGGCGCTGCTGCGCGAGGCGGGCGTGCCCGTGCCCGAGGGCGTGGTCGTCGACGACATCGGCGGCGCGCTCGAGGCGCTGCGCGACCTGGGCGGGCCGGTGGTCGTCAAGCCGCTCGACGGCAACCAGGGCAACGGCATCAGCCTGGGGGTCGACCAGCCGGTGAGGCTGCTGGGTGCGGTCCAGCTCGCCAAGCGGTACGCGGACCGCGTGATCGTGGAGCGGCAGCTCCAGGGGCGCGACTACCGCGTGCTGGTGGTCGGCGGCAAGGTCGTCGCCGCCTGCGAGCGGCGCCCGCCGGAGGTGGTGGGCGACGGCGTCAGCGCCGTCGGGGAGCTGATCGAGGCCGTCAACGGCGACCCAGCCCGGGGCGAGGGCCACGAGCGGCCGCTGACGCGCATCGCGATCGACGACGAGCTCGTCGAGCGACTGGGCGAGGTCGGCATGGGGCTCGACTACGTGCCCGCCCCAGGGCAGACGGTGATCCTGAAGCGCGCCGCGAACCTCTCGGTGGGCGGCACCGCCGTCGACGTCACCGACAGGCTCCACCCCAGCGTCAGGTGGGCCTGCGAGCGCGCTGCCGTGGTGGTCGGCCTCGACGTGTGCGGCGTCGACCTGGTGACCAGCGACGCCGCCCGGCCCCTCGACGGCGGCGTCGTCGAGGTCAACGCCTCCCCCGGCCTGCGCATGCACGTCAGTCCCAGCGAGGGCGAGGCTCGTGACGTCGGCGAGGCGATCGTCTCCCACCTCTTCCCGCCGGGGTCCGAGGCCCGAGTGCCGATCTGCGCGATCACCGGCACGAACGGCAAGACGACGGTGGCGCGGCTCGTCGGTCACCTGCTCGGTGAGGCCGGCGAGCACGTCGGCATGACCACGACCGACGGCGTCTACACCGGCGGCGAGCTCGTGCGGCCGGGGGACAACACGGGGCCGCTGTCGGCGCGCGCCGTGCTGGCCGACCCTCTCGTGACGGCCGCCGTGCTCGAGACCGCGCGCGGCGGGATCCTGCGGCGCGGGCTCGGCTACGACTGGTCCGACGTCGCGGTCGTCACGAACGTCACGCTCGACCACGTCGGGCAGGACGGCATCGAGGACGTCGACGACCTGGTGTGGATCAAGTCGCTCGTCGCGGAGCGCGTCAGGGACGGCGGCACGCTGGTCCTGAACGCCGAGGACCCCGAGTCGGCCGGCATGGCGGCGCTCGAGCGCGTGGACGCCTCGCGTCTCGAGGTGGCGTACTTCTCGTCCAGCGGCACCGCCCCGCTCTACTGCCGGCACGTGGCCGCCGGCGGCCTGGGCTACGCGGCGAAGGACGGCGCGATCGTGCAGGAGCGCGGCCGGGAGCGGCGTCCCATCGTGCCCGTGGCCGACGTCCCCGTCCTCGAGCCCGGCACCCGTTTCCAGCTCGAGAACTGCCTGGCGGCCGTCGCGGCCGCCGTCGCGATGGGCTGCGAGCCGGAGGCCGCGGCGCGCGGCCTGATGACGTTCGCCGGCGGGCACCACAACCCCGGCAGGGCGAACCTCTACGCCCTGGGCGCGGGCTGCGTGGTCCTCGACTACGGGCACAACCCGGCGGCGTTCCGCGCCTCGGCCGAGCTCGGCGAGGGGTGGGCGGGCCCCGTCGTGGCCGTCGTCGGCGTCCCGGGCGACAGGCGTGACGACGTGATCAGGGAGGCGGCCCGCGCGGCGGCGGCCTCGTTCGACAGGCTGCTCGTGCGAGAGGACGTGGACCGGCGCGGCCGGGCGCCGGGGGAGGTCGCGCGACTGATCGTGGAGGAGGTCGCGTGCTCCGCCCCCGACGTGCCCTGCGAGCACGTCGGCGACGCCCTCACGGCGCTGAGGCGCCTCGCTCCCGAGGTCGCCGCCGGCACGATGGTCGTCCTCTACTACGAGCGGTTCGACGAGGCGCACGAGGCCCTTCTCGGCCTAGGCGCCACGCCCGTCGAGTCGCTCGCGGCGCTGCGCCAGGGCGCGGGCGCGCCGCCCCACAGGGCCGAGCGGCCGCCGGCAGGCGGCTGAGACACAGCGCCCGCCTTCGGCATCACTTAAGTCACCACTTGACTTTTGGGCGGTCCGTCAAGATACTTAAGTCTGTGCTTCAGCATCCCTCCGCCGACGCCGTCTTCGACGCCCTTGGCGACGGGACCCGGCGCGCGATCCTCGAGCGCCTGACGCTCGGCCCCGCCTCGGCGACGGCCCTGGCGCAGCCGCTGGGCGTGACGGTCGCGGCCGTGCTGCAGCACGTGCGCGTGCTCGAGGAGGCGCGGCTCGTGACGACGAGCAAGGAGGGTCGCGTCCGCGTCTGCCGCCTCGAGCAGGAGGGACTCGGCGTCGCCCGGAACTGGCTCGACGAGCGACGCCGGGAGCAGGAGCGCAGGCTCGACCGCCTAGCCGCCGTGCTGGGCGAGGCCGAGGAGGAGAGCGGCGGCTGAGGCCCGCCCCGGCGCCGCGACGCGGTGCATGGTCGGCGGCGACGCGCTCGCCGCATGGAGGTGAACCGTGGTAGGTCAGGTCAGGTCAGAGGTCATACACGACGGCTTCACGCTCGTGAGGCGCTACCGCTCCGGCGTCGACGCGGTCTGGCGCGCGTTCGCCGACCCCGACGTCAAGCGCCGCTGGTTCGCCGAGGGCGCCGGCTTCGAGGTCATCGAGTACGGCCTCGACTTCCGCCCCGGCGGCCGCGAGCACGCCGCGTTCCGCGTCGTGGACGCGCCGGTGCCGCTGGGCGTGATCACGAACGAGACGCGCTACTTCGACATCAGGGAGCGCGAGCGGATCGTCTCGGCGTACTCCATGGCGAACGACGGCGTGCCGTTCTCGGTGTCGCTGGTGACGGTCACGTTCGAACCAGACGGCGACGGCACGCTGCTGACGTTCCGCGAGACGGCTGCGTTCCTCGAGAACGCCGACGGCGTGAGGCTGCGCGAGAACGGCACTCGTGCCCTGCTCGAGGCCCTCGCCGCCGAGCTGGGCGAGGAGCGCCAGGAGGTCGCCTGGCAGGCCTGAGGCCGGGCGGCCCCCTCCGGGCGGCCTCTCCAGGGCGGCCCCCTGAGGGCGGCCGCCCCCGGGCGGCCTCCCCCCGGGCGGCCTAGAAGGCCGCCCCAGCCTGGGCGCGCTTGCGCGCCGCGCCGAGCGGGTTCGACACGGCGTGGCGGGCGGCCGCCCAGGCCCTCTTCAGCTCGAGCTCCTCCGGGTCGAGCGTGGCGTCCGGCGCGTCGGCGAAGCGGGCGACCTCGTCGGCCTTCGCGTTGAGAACCATGTTCAGGACCGCGTGGAGGGAGTCGCGCACGGCGAGGCCCTCCCGCAGCATGTCCTGCATCTCGAGAACGCGGTTGACGAGCTCCTCGTGGCTCATGGCCTCGAGCTCCGCACGGGTCCTCTGCATGCTCGGAGTCTAGCCGGTGACGGGTCGGGCTCGCGGGTTATCGTGCCGCCATGCCAACAGACCCCGTCCGCGCGAGCGTGGCGGAGCTGGGCGCCGCGTACCGGTCGGGCGAGCTCGACCCGGTCGCGGTCACGCAGGCGTTCCTGGCCCGCGTGGCCGCCCACCCGCACGGCAGCCTCGTCTACCTACGGGTCACGGCCGAGCGCGCGCTCGCCCAGGCCGAGAGGGCCGCCCGCCTCTTCGCCGCCGGCGTCGACCTCGGGCCGCTCCAGGGGGTGCCGGTGGCGGTCAAGGACCTGCTCGACATGGAGGGCGAGGTGACGTCCGCCGGCTCGAAGGTGCTCGCCGAGCGGCCGCCGGCGCCCCAGGACGCCCCCGTGCTCGCCCGGCTCGACGCCGCCGGCGCTGTCTTCGTGGGCCGCACGAACATGACGGAGCTGGCCTACTCCGGCGTGGGCATCAACCCTCACTACGGCACTCCGCCGTGCGCGCTCGACGAGACGCGCGTGCCCGGCGGCTCCTCCTCCGGGACGGGCGTGGCGGTCGCGGCGGGCCTAGCGACCGTGGGCGTGGGCTCGGACACGGGCGGCAGCGTGCGCATCCCCGCGGCCGTGAACGGCGTCGTCGGGCTGAAGACGACCGACGGCCTGGTGCCGACCGGAGGCACGGCGCCGCTGTCGACGACCCTCGACACGATCGGGCCGCTGGCACGTACCTGCGCCGACGCGTGGACGCTCTTCGCCGCGATGGCCGCGCAGCCGTACGCCCCCCTCCGGCCGCCCCGGGAGCGGCTGACCCTGCTGGCGCCCACGACGCTGCTCACCGACGACCTCGACCCCGAGGTCGAGGCCGTCTTCCGCTCGGCGCTCGACCTGCTCGCGTCGCTGGGCCACGAGGTGCGAGTCGCGCCGCTGCCGGCGCTGGCCGCGGCGCCCGAGCTCTACCGGCGCTACGGCAGCTTCGCGAGTCACGAGGCACTGGCGCTCTACGAGCGCGAGCTCAGCACGCGCGCCGGCGACATGGACCCGCGGGTGGTCAGCCGCATCCGCGAGCACGAGGGCCGCCCGGCGAAGGACTACGTGCGGCTGACCCTGGAGCGCGAGGCGCTGAGGCGAGGGTTCTGGACCGAGCTGGCGGGCTTCGACGCCATCGTCGCGCCCACCCTGCCGGTGCTGCCGCCGCGCATCGACGACCTCGCGTCCGACGAGGCCTACTTCCGCTACAACGCCCTGATGCTGCGCAACACGGCGCCCTTCAACGTGCTCGGCTGCCCTGCCGCCAGCGTGCCGTGCGGGACGGCGGCAGGGGGCCTCTCCGTGGGCCTGATGGTCGTGACGCGGCCCGGCGAGGAGGAGCTGGCGCTGGGCCTCGCCCAGCAGGTCGTGGCGGCCGCGGCGGTTCAGTCGGCCAGGTAGAGGTAGAGGACGTCGGCGACCAGGGCCGGCGCGGCGGCGCCGTCGGCGCGCACCTCGCAGGCGATCTTCGCCAGTACGCGGCCCGCGCCCTTGGGCGTGAGCTCGGCGACGCGCGCCGTCAGCCGCACGTCCGACCCGGACGGCAGGGGCGCCGGGAAGCGCAGCCTGTCGAGCCCGTAGTTGACGACAGTGACGCCGGGCGGGAAGAGGCCGACGTCGGTGCACAGGTGGACGAGCAGGGACAGCGTCAGGTAGCCGTGGGCGACGGTGCCGCCGAACGGACCGTCGGCGGCGCGCTCGACGTCGACGTGGATCCACTGGCGGTCGAGGGTGCAGTCGGCGAACGCGTCGATGCGCTCCTGGGAGACGGTCACCGGCCGGCTGGGGCCGAGCTCGCGGCCGACGAGCTCGTCGAGGAAGGCGAGGGTGCCTGCGCTCATGTCGGGCCTGTACCTCCTTCGCCGGCGCCGTGTCGGCCGCCCTCGACGGCGGCCGGCTCGGGCACGGGTCGTGGCGCCGCCGGCAAGGCCGAACGTACCAGGGCGAGCACCCCCAGCGCAGCCAGGAGGCCGCTGGCGTACTTCACCAGCACGTCGGTGACGATCACCTGCGTCAGCCAGCCCGGCGTGGCGAAGTCCTCGCCCCAGAAGGCGAGCAGCGTGAACACGACCGTGTCGAGGGGCGCGCTCACCGCGTTCGAGCTCGCCACGCGCGTCACCCAACGCCTGTCGCGCAGGCGGTGGAACACCTCCGTGTCGGCGGTCTCGGCGAGCACGATGCTGAGGAAGCTGACCGCGACGTAGCGCAGGGGCGTACCCAGCGCCGCGGCCAGGGCGACGTTCGCCACCGCCGCGAGGAAGATCATCCGGTAGACGACGCCGCGCCCGAAGCGGTGCACCCTGTCGCGCTGCGTGAACGTGACCCCGAAGAACAGCGTCCCGACGTTCACGAGCAGGAAGCTCCCGAAGGGGATGAAGCTGTCGAGGGTGAAGTTCGCCAGCAGCGTGCACGCGACGTAGACGGTGACGGCCTGGGCCAGGCCCGGGGGCCCGACCTCGCGGAGCGCGGCGGCGAGCAGCGCGGCCGCGACCGGGCAGAGGAGGTAGGCGAGCTCGGCGCCGGGCAGCCTCAGCGTCGCCGCCGCGACCGCCACCCCCACCGCCAGGGCAGCCCCCAGCCAGGCGAGCGCCACGCGGCGCCGGAGGCCGAGCGTGAGGTCCGTCGCCGGGCCGCTCAGCACGGCCCCCAGCAGGAGGGTCGCGGCCAGCGGTAGGCGCGCGGGCGGGTCCTGCCCGAAGCCCGCGAGCCAGAACAGCGCGGCCGGACCGGCGCCGGCGACGACGGCGGTGACCAGCAAGAGGGCGGCTGCGACGGGGCGCGGGCGCGCGGCGGTCAGCGACACTCGGCTATCCTTGACCATGCCGACGGAGACGGACAAGCGTGCGCGAGGCGGGGGCGGGAGGCGCTACCTCGGCACGGTGCCAGGGACCCTCCTCGAGACGCTCGGGATCGTCGTGACCCGCGCCGACCCCGATCGGGTCGAGGCCACGATGCCGGTGACGCCGAGGCACCACCAGCCGCACGGCATCCTCCACGGCGGCGCCTCGGTAGCTCTGGCCGAGACCGTCGCGAGCGTCGGCGCGAGCCAGGGGCTCGCCGCGGGCGAGCGCGCGGTGGGGCTCGAGATCAACGCGAACCACATCAGGCAGGTCGCGGACGGCGAGGTGCACGCGGTCGGCACGCCCCTGCACCGCGGGCGCCGCACCCACGTCTGGCAGGTCGAGGTCAGGGACCCCCAGGGCCGGCTCGTCTGCGTGTCGCGCTGCACCGTGGCGATCATCACGGGCTGATGGCGAGGCGCGCGGGCGCGTGCCTGGCCGCGAGCGCGGGGGGTGAGGGCGGGTACCGGCGGCACCGGACCCTGAAGCCGAGGCGGCGACCCCCGGGCCCCCGACCGCGCGAGGTCGGTCAGCGGCTCCCCAGGCCCATGCTCTGCTCCAGACGCCTGCCGCCGTACGAGAGCAGGCTCGAGAACGCGAAGTAGAGGACCATCAGGAACAGGTAGAGCTCGCGCTCGAGCCCCAGGAAGTTGGGGTTGGCCAGGATCGACTGGGTGATGCCGAGCAGGTCCAGCAACCCGATGATCACGACCAGCGAGGTGTTCTTGAAGGCGGTGATCGACTGCCCGACGAGACCCGGTATCACGGAGCGGATCGCCTGGGGGAGCACCACGTGCAGCAGGGTCACGGTGGGGGAGAGCCCCAGCGCCCACGCGCCCTCGTGCTGGCCCTTGGGCACGCCCTGCAGACCGCCGCGGACGTACTCGGAGTAGTAGGCGGCGTTGAAGAGCGCGAAGCCGATGATCGCCCGCACGACCTGGGGCGAGCGCCAGTTCTCGGGTACGAACAGGGGCACCATCAGCCAGGCGAGGAACAGGACGGAGACCAACGGCACGCCGCGCATCAGCTCGACGAACGCCGTCGACAGGATCCGCACGATCGGCAGGTCGCTCGTGCGGCCCAGGGCGAGGAGCACGCCGAGAGGGAACGCGATCGCCAGCGAGGCGACCGTCAGCACCAGCGTGAGGAACATCCCGCCCCAGAGGTTCGTCGGCACGGCCGCGACCAGCGCGACGCTCACCGCGAGGGCCGCGAGCCACGCCGGCACCGGCAGCCGCCTGACCAGGGACCGACGCCGCGCCCGCGCCGCGACGACGCTCAGCGCCGCGCAGCCGAGCACCAACGCCAACGAGAGCCACACTCGCCACGCCTCCTGGGGCGGGTACGGACCGATGGCGAGGAGGCGCGCGGTCCTGGGGATCACGTCCCAGCGCGCCTCGCTCAGCGCCCACGTCACGATGGGGCGGCCCACCGCGTAGAGCAGCCCCGCGGTCAGCAGCGTCACGAGCGTGTTCAGCGGCCCCGAGAACAGGTGCTCGCGGGCTCCGGCGATCGCGGCCCTCACCCTCGTCACCCTCCCCACGTCCGCATCACGCGCCGGTTGTAGGCGTTGATCGCGCCGCTGATGAGCAGGCTCAGCGCCAGGTAGACGATCATCACGATCACGACGCCCTCGAGGCTGCGGCCCGACTGGTTGCCGATGGTGCGGTAGACGTTGAACAGGTCCGGGTAGCCGACCGCGACGGCCAGCGAGGTGTTCTTCATCAGGCTCAGGTGGAGGTTGCCGATAGGCGGGATCGCGATGCGGACGGCCTGCGGCAGCACCACGAGGCGCATCGTCTGGCCGTAGGTGAGCCCGAGCGCGCGCGCAGCCTCGGTCTGGCCCGCGTGCAGCGACTGGATCGCGCCCCTGATGACCTCCGCGACGAAGGCCGCGGTGTAGATCACCAGGGACAGGAGGACGGCGGCGAACTCCGGCGACAGCGTCGTGCCGCCCGCGATCCGGAAGCGCCCCATCTCGGGGTAGGAGAGCGTGAACGGCAGGCCCACGACCGCGATCCCCGCGGCAGCGACGACGAAGAAGCCGACGAGGCCGAACAGCCCGCCGCGTGCGGTCGCGCGGCCCCAGCGGTGGCCGACCACGGCGGCGACAGCGGCCAGCACCAGTACCAGCAGGAACGGTCCGAGGCTCCCGGTCACCCGCGGCCAAGGAAGGAACGCCCCTTGGTTGCTCACGATCAGTCCGCCGTACCAGGCCGCCGCCTCGCGAGCGGCCGGCAGGTTGAGGAAGACGGCGAAGTACCAGAAGAACATCTGCAGCAGCAGGGGCGTGTTCCTGACCAGCTCGACGTAGGCGAACGAGAGCGAGCTCAGCAGGCCGTTCTTGGCGAGCCTGCCGACCCCGACGAACACCCCGAGCGACGTGGCCACGACGATGCCTATCACCGCCACGCGCAGGGTGTTCATGAGACCGGTGACGAACGCTGCCAGGTACGTGTCGGTCGGCCGGAACGGGCGCCACACGAGGCGGCCGTCCTCGATGGCCAGGAGGCTGCCCTCGCTGATCGTGAAGCCGGCCTCCGCGCCGAGGAACGCGAAGGTGAAAGGTATCCCTCGCGCCACCATGCCGCGGAAGGCGGTGACGACGAGGAACGCCGTCAGCCCCAGGGCCAGCACCGCGGCTGCGACCTGCGCCAGCAGCCCCAGCTTCTTGACGTCGCGCCAGAACGGTACGGAGGTGACGCTCACGGTCCCGTCATCGGTGCCGCCGCGTCTACCGGAGGGAGGCCGCGCGACCCCGCCCGGCCTCGCGCTGCCCATGCCCTCATCGCGCCGAACGGAGCGCCGCTGCGCCGGCGGGCCTCAGCGGAAGGGAGGCGCGAACATCAGCCCGCCGCGCGAGTGCAGGTCGTTGAGCGTGCCGGCCCGCGGGATGGGGAAGGGGCTGCCCTCGCCGAAGTGACGCTCGTAGACCTCGCCGTAGTTGCCGACGTGCCTGATCACGCGCGCCGCGAATCCCGTGGGCAGCCCGAACTCCGCGCCCAGGGAGCCCTCGGTCCCGAGGAAGCGCCTGATCGCGACGTCGTCCGAGTCCAGGAACGAGTCGATGTTCTGCGAGGTGATGCCGCTCTCCTCGGCCTGCACCAGCGCGTGCACGATCCACGTGAGCGCCCCGTGCCAGGTCGAGTCGTTCTGGAAGGTGAAGCCGGCGAGCGGCTCCTTGGAGAGCGACTCCGGCAGGATCACGTAGGCGTCGGCGTCGTCCACGCTGGCGCGCACGCCCACGAGCTGGGACTTGTCAGAGGTGATGGCGTCGCAGCGGCCGCCGTGGAACGCCGCGAACGTACGCGCCAGGTCCTCGAACGTGAGGAGCTGACCGCCCTGCCAGCCCTGGTTGCGCACGAAGTCCGTCCAGTTCGCCTCGGTGGTGCTGCCCTGGTTGGTGCAGACCGTGGCGCCCTCCAGCTCGAGGACCGAGGTCACGCCGAGGTCCGCGCGCACCATCACGCCCTGACCGTCGTGGAAGTTGACGGGCAGGAAGTCGACGGCGTTCTCGCTGTCGCGCGTGAGCGTGTGCGTGGTGTTCCTGAAGACGACGTCGACCTCGCCGGTCTGGATGGCGCTGAAGCGCACGCCGCCCGTCAGCGGTACGAACTCGACCGCCGTGGGGTCGTCGAACAGCGCGGCCGCGACCGCCCGGCAGTAGTCGGTGTCGAAGCCCGAGTAGTTCCCCGTCGCCTCGTCGAGGAAGCCGAAGCCCGGGTTCACCGCGTTCACACCGCAGATGAGCCTGCCCCGCTCCATCACGGTGTCGAGCCGGCTCTGTGCGGCGGCTACCCCTGCCAGCACGAGCACGAGGACGAGGGTGAGCCTGACGGCGCGGACGGTCGTCGCACGGCTGAGTTGTGGCATGTCGGAGTGTAGCCGAGGAGGCTCCCGCTGGCTACGCCCACGTCGGCGCCGGAGACGTGAAGGTGCCCCGGCTAGAAGCCGGGGCACCCTTGCCGGCCGGGTCGCGACCCGGGAACGACCGCCGTCGCGACTCCTGGCTCCTGTGTCTTGGTCGGGGCGAGAGGATTCGAACCTCCGACCCCATCGTCCCGAACGATGTGCGCTACCAGGCTGCGCTACGCCCCGACGCGAGTTCCCAGTCTACTAAGGGGCGGCGGCGGCAGGCAAGCGCGGTGGTGACACCGGGCCGGCGCTGGGCGACCCTCACGTCTCGAACCAGCCCACGGCCTCGACCGCGGACTGGACGGCGTCCGGGTCGAAGCCGCGGCGCGCGAGGTAGGCCCTCGCCTTCGCCTCGGCGCGCTTCAGGCGGGCGAAGCGGGCGTGCTCGTCCTCCTCGCCCTCCGGTTCAGCGGGGCGGTAGCGCCAGGCGTTCTTGCGCAGCAGGGCCAGCGCCGCGGCCGCCTGCTGCTCGGGGTCGAGCGACCCCAGGTGCGGGGCCGCGACCTCCTCGTCGACGCCGCGCCTCCTCAGCTCCCGGCGCAGCACCAGGCGGCCGTGGGTGTCGCGACGCCCGGCCACGAAGCGCTCGGCGTACGCCTCGTCGTCGACGAGCCGCAGCTCGACGAGCCGCGCCAGCAGCGCCTCGGCGAGGTCGGGCTCGACGCGGCGGCGCTCGAGCTTCGCGCGCAGCTCCGCGACCGTGTAGGCCTGCCGCGACAGGAGGTTCAGGAGGTACTCCCACGCGCGCTCGCGCTCGTCCCTCACCGCGGCGTTCTCACCCCCTCACCGCAGCACCTTCACGGGGTCGAGGCGCGCGGCGCGGCGCGCCGGGAACACGCCGGCGAGCGCGCTGGTCGCCAGCGAGACCCCGCAGACCCACACGACGTCGAGGGGCTGCACCGCCACGGGGAGCTGGGTGATGAAGTAGAGGTCGCCCGGCAGCGGGAACGGCTGCACGCGGAAGTACGTCGTCACCGCCATGCCCAGGAGCGCCCCCAGCAGCGTGCCCAGGGCGCCCAGGAAGAACCCCTCGAGCACGAACACCGACACGACCTGGCGCTCCGAGGCGCCCAGCGCTCGCAGGATGCCGATCTCCTCGGTCTTCTCCGCGACCGTCAGCACGAGCACGTTCGCGATGCCGAACGCGGCGACGACGACGATCAGGAACACGACGACGCCGATCACGGCCTTCTGCAGCCGCAACTGGCTGATCAGGCTGGCGAAGAGGCTCTCCCACGTCACGGGGCGCAGCGAGAAGGTCGCGGCCAGGTCCAGGCCCACCTCCTGGGCCCGCGTGGGCTCGTCGACGCGCACGTGGTAGCCGCTGATGCGGCCGGACACGCCCATGTACTCCTGCAGCGCCGCGATCGAGAGGTAGGACGTGACGGCGTCGATCAGCTCGTTGCCCACGCGGAACGTGCCCGCGACCCGGAACGTGGCGGTGGCGCCGGTGATGTCGCGGAGCATGACCTCGTCCCCCACGCCGACGCCGAGCTGCTGCGCCAGCGAGGAGCCGAGGACGATGCCGTCCTCGGCCGCGATCGCGTCGGCCTGCGCCGCCAGGACCGGCAGGTCGAGCACCGCCGTCTCGCGGGCCGGGTCGATGCCGACGACCTGCGTGTAGCCCTGGCGCGCCGAGATGCCCAGGGAGGCGCTGGCGCGGCGGGCGATGAGCGCCTGGGTGCTGAGGAAGGGGGCCGCCGCCGTCACGCCCGGGCTCGCCTCCAGCGCCGCGAGGGTCGCGGGGTCGTCGGGCAACGTGTCGCCGGCGAGGTAGCTCTGGAGCGTGACCATCGGCGTCGCGCGCAGCGTGCTGGTCACGAGCTCGTCGATGAAGCCGTTCGTGAGCGAGAGCGCCACGATCAGGACCGCTACGCCGACGGCCACGCCGGCGACGGTCAGGCCGGACTGCAGGAGGCGCCGCCTGACGTGCTTGAGGGCGAGGTAGGGGACGAGCGTCCGGCTCACTCCCGGCAGGCTATACGGGCGCGGGCCCGGGGCGCCAGGGCCGGCGGGCGAGTGCCCAGGCTCCCGCGCCCAGCGGGTCGCGGGTCGTGCCCGGACGGGCGCCGTGCGAGCTCAGCGCAGCGCGACGAGCTGGGGCGTGGCCTCGAACCCCTCGGCCAGGACGTTGTGGAGCTCGGGGCCGTGCCGGCCGTAGCGCACGACCTCGACCTCGACCTTGCGCACGCCCCAGTTGATCGCCGTCGAGTACTCGGGGAACCAGACGTCGATCTGCTGCGACTTCCGCGCGTGCATCGTGTCCTCGACGATGAAGAGCGACTGCGAGTCCAGGAGGTGCTGGAACGCGCCGGCGCCGCGGCCGGTGTAGTAGCTGCCGAGGTCCTTCAGGCGCACCAGGGAGCCGTAGGGGATGCTGCCGCCGAGCAGGTCGCGGCTCACCGCCACGACACCGAAACGCGTGCGCGCACCGGTGGCGGTGATGAACGGCGTCGAGTCCGTCTGGCTCACCAGCGAGTTGTAGCCGGTGGCCCGCAGCACGAACCGCGGGTTCGCCTCCGGCCCGACGCTGACGGTGAAGCCGAGGTCGACCTCGACCGGGGTCTCCCGGATCTCAGCGGTGGGCGTGAGTGTCAGGGGGATGGGCCCTGTGTCCGCGACAGGCGTCGCGGGCTCCCGCGGGGCGCTGAAGGCTGTGATGAGAGCGGTGATCACGAGCCCGAGGGCTACGAGCTTCCCGCTGATGTGCAAGGCCATCAGAGCCTCCCAACCACGGGATGCTACCAGAGCCTCATGAGAGGCTAGGTGTCGATGGGTGAAGCCCGTGTTGGCTACCGGCACACCTGTTTCATGAGGTCCTTGAGACGGATGAGCGTGAAGTAGGCCACAGGCGGGTTAAGCTCTGGCGGGCCTCGCGGGGGGTCACCGCCCGGGGCCCAGAAGGAACCGCCACCACAGTGATCCCGTTCCCCGGCCTCATGGCCATGCCGACCGTGCTGCTCAACGCGGCCCTCTCGCTGGGCCGTGAGCGGGGCACCGCCGCGCTGGGCCCCGACAGGCTCGCCGCCGTGGCCCCGATGTACGACGAGGAGGCGAGCGCGGCGCGCGCCCTGGGCTCGCTGCTGAGCCAGACCGAGCCGTTCGACGAGGTGCTCGTCAGCGTGAACGGCGGCACCGACGCCACTCCGGCCGTCGTCATGGAGACCCTCGTCGCCGCCGGCTTCACAGCCGTGTCCGCCGAGGAGCACGCCGGCTGCACGGTCACGCGCTGGCGGAGCGAGGTCTCGCCGACCGCCGTCGTGGTCGTCGAGCACGACGCGCCCGTCTCCAAGGCCCGCAGCGTGAACCTCGCGCTGGAGCGGGGGCTGGTGACCGCCGAGCGGGTCCTCGTCGTCGACGGCGACACCGAGCTGCACCCCGGCTTCGTCACCGCCGTCAGGCGCGAGACCTACCGCCTCGTCCACCGCCGCCTCCCCGAAGGCGGCCACGGCTACGTCCTCGAGGACGCGGCCCTCGTGTCGGGGGCGGTCAGGTCCCTGCCGGGCGCCACGCCGCAGTCGCGACTGATCGCGGCCGCGCGCGACGCCGAGTACGCCTTCGCCGCCGTCGTCAGGGGCGGGCAGTGCCGCCGCGTCGGCGACGGGGCGCTGCTCGGCCGCTCCCGGCTCTACACGGTCGTCGGCTGCGGCTTCGTGGCGCGTCGCGACGTGCTCCCGGTGCCCGACGACACGCTCACCGAGGACCACGACCTCACCCTCGCCGCGCAGAACCTCGTGCCCACCGAGCAGCGCTTCACGGCCGAGGAGCTCGACAGGCGCGGCTTCCGCCTGGTCGTGAACGGACGCGACCGGCCGCTCGCGACGGTCATCGGCGCCCGGGCGGTGGTCAGGCTGCGCCGCGGGAGCGACGCGCGGTTCGTGCCGTCGGCGCTGATGCGCACCGAGGACCCGCCGCACCTGGGCGGCCTGCTGCGCCAGGTGGAGCGCTGGAACGCCGGCGGCATCGAGAACGCCCTGAAGCGCGTCGCGCCCGGTGAGGGCAGTACCGGTCTGGCGCCGAACGTGGCGTTCGCGGTCTACGCCGCCCAGGTCGAGAACGTCCTCGGCCTCCTCCTCGCGCTGCTGCTGCCCGCGCTCCTCGGGGTCACGTACGCGCTCCCGCACCTGCCCATGCCCGCCGCCGCCCTCGCGGCCTGGCTGGGGCTCGACCTCCTGCTCACGCTGCTCCTCGTTCTGGCCGGGGCGAGGCGGCTGGGCTCGGGGTGGCCCGCCGCGCTGGGCGTCGCCGCGCGCGGCGTCGCGCCCCTGTTGGCGCTGCGAGCGCTCAACGCCCTCGCCTACGTGACCGCCGCCACGCGCGTCCTGCCCGCGTTCGCCGCGCGTCGCCGCGCCGAGCGCGCCGGGCGGGCACGGCCCGCCGTCGCGACCACGTGGGTGCGGCCGCGCTCGCACGTGGGGCGCTCGGCGCACGTGCGCACGGCCGGCGTCGCGGCCACCGTGTTGCTCCTCGGCCTCAGCGCGTTCGTGGGCGCCGTGCACGTCGCGCGCGCCACGGTCCAGCCGGGAGACGCCTGGCGCTACCTCTACGCCTCGCGCCGCCTCGACCAGGGCGACTTCGAGATCCTCCCGCTGCCCTCTCTCGCGACCGCCCCCGCCGCCGCGGCCTCCCGCCCCGCCGCCCCCGAGCCCGACCCGGGCCCGCGCGGCCTCTCGCCGTACTGCGCGCCCGGCATGGTGGGACGCGGCGACGGCGTCGCGGCGCGCGGCGAGGGCGACCCGCGGCGCCTCGAGCCGACGGGCGACTACGCGCCGCTCTCGCCCTGGGGGCTCCTCATGCTCGCGCGCCTCGCGCCCCTGCTGGCCCACCTCGAGGAGGCCGCGACGGCCTACGGCCTCGACGCCGGCTTCCTGCTCCAGGTGCTCGTCAACGAGTCGTACCTCGACCCGCTGGCGCAGGGGCCGACTGGGGACCTAGGGCTCGCGCAGGTGACCTCGGACGCGCTGACGCTACTGGCGGCCGTGTCCGCCGACCCGTCGTCGCCGCTCCACAACCCCCACCTGTTCGCGCGCCGGGCCAGCGCCTACGACCCGGAGTTCTCGCTCTGCGCCGGCGCCGCGAAGCTGGCCTGGGCGGCCTCGCAGCCGCACGGCGACGACCGCGAGGTGGCGTACGCCCGCTACATCAACCCGCTCGACGGCGTCAGGGACGGCGTCGTGGCGCCGACCCACGTCGAGCTCGTGGCCGCCATGGTGCAGGTCGGCGGCCTGGTCGACCGCCTCGCGGCTGTCGTCGCCGCCTACCGCGTCGACCCGGACGCCGTGACGCCGCAGGAGCGGGCGCTGCTCGAGGTCGCGGGGGCCGTGGCGGCGGGCGAGGCGGGCGTCGAGCGCGCCTACGCGCGCGTCGCGGCGCTGGCGGCCGAGCTGGGCATCGAGGACGCCCCCTTCTACGCGGCCGTCCTCGACAGGCTCTACGGGGCCAGTACGGCCGACGCGGGGCTCGAGGCGGTCACGGCGCTCGCGTCAGGCGCGCCAGCGTCCCGTTGATCGCTACGACGAGCACCTCGCCGCGCGGTCCCGCCACGAGCTCCGTGATCGGCAGGTCCGTGTCGAGGAGCTCGGTGACCGTGAGCGTGGCGAGGTCGAGGGACCAGATCCGCCCGACGACGAAGTCCGCGAACAGGTAGCTGCCCTCGAGCTCGGGCAGGGCGGGGTCGCGTGCCACGACCCCGCCCGTCACCGCCTGGCCGCCGGCTGGGTCGAGGGCCAGGTGCCCGTACGCCCACAGCGGCGGCACCTGGTCGAGCTCCGCGCAGC